>CEQC01003829.1_pt1 | contig 203016 bp, 186 predicted proteins | sample 531021 | NCBI WGS metagenome assembly CEQC01 (sample SAMEA2621213, study PRJEB7988) | marine metagenome | biome: marine biome (ENVO:00000447); feature: surface water layer (ENVO:00002042); material: "saline water (ENVO:00002010), including plankton (ENVO:xxxxxxxx)" | depth 5 m
CACATGAGCGAAAATGGACATTGGATGTTCAATATTGGGTGTTGAGTTACTCCCCTCCCCCCTCTAACATCTTTATGTGACTACCCTCAACGCAATGCAAAACAGTCACATGCCGTTAACAAGGCAGCAGCGACTGCTGCATTAACCATAAACGAACAGGAGACATCATGTCTGTAAAGTATAAAGTCATAGAACGAGGAGAGCCGGGAGTGCTCGGCGGTGGAACCAAGAAGTTTTACGCTTCTTTAATTAGTTCAGGAAGTCTGGGAATAGAAGCTCTGACCGACAGGATCCAGCAAATGAGTACGGTAACCGGTGCGGATATACGCGCGGTATTATATGCTATTGCTGATATCGTACCTCAGTTGTTGAGCGAAGGACAGATCGTGACGATCGGTGATCTGGGTAACTTCCGCTTAAGCGTATCCAGTGAGGGTAGCGATACCGAAGATGAAGTAACGAAAGCGAACATCCGAAAGTCGCGCATTCTGTTCCGACCGGGTTCTAAGTTCGCAAACATGCTCAGTAACCTGGAGTACGAAAAATCATGATAACCCATAAAAAAGAACACTAAAAGGCATGGCTGCACCCGTAGTCATGCCTTTTTTGTTGCGCAACAATCCCTGAATAGATGAGCATCTCTTTCCTCTTTCATGCGCAACGACTCGTTAATTTATAAGCATAGACTAAAAATACAGCACTGATTTCCTTTTTGGTCATCCTGAGGATACTTCCGAAGGATCTGCACAACTAAAGAACTAGCTCTAAGGTTTATTTCTTGTCTGGACATCGGGCGTGAACGCCCTACTAGCATAAATTTTGTTGTATGATTTTAAACCAGCAGGTCCTTCAGGACCGGCGCGTTGTGGTTTGACTGCCTGTAATCGCTACGGATTAAAATCCCGGCTCCATTCACGATCCCGAGAATTCGGGAGAAGTGATCTCCCGAATATGTTTGGAATTTAGTTTCAGGAGATTGCTTCATCGTATACACTCCTCGCAAAGGACATCTCAAAATTTTACAAGCAATTCTTTCTAGTGAGTTTCGCTTTCGCTATAATCCATTGATATTAATGAGAGTTTTAAGCATTCTTGGAGTATGAGTGAAATAAAAGAAATAACAGAAGCGATTATAAAATTTCGGGATGAACGTGATTGGGCTCAATTTCATAATCCGAAAGATCTTGCACTTGCACTTAGTATTGAGTCAGGGGAATTATTGGAGTCATTTCTATGGAAGAAACACGAAGAAGCAGACTTTGATAAGGTAAAAGAAGAATTGGCAGATGTTTTAATATACGCCCTAACACTAGCACAGAATTATAATCTAGATATTAAAGAGATAATACTTGATAAGCTCAAATCTAATGCTCAGAAATATCCTGTAAGTAAAGCAAAAGGATCAGCAACAAAATATACAGAGCTTTAAAAATATGATCGTTTATAAAGCTACTAAAGAATCTTTTACTATTGATGTTGAGTCTGGCGTTATTGAAGACCGTATTGAATACAAGGTTAAGGAGAAATTGAATAGAGGTGTATCTCCTTCTGAAAAGCGGTCTTGGCAGTCGTCTTTATTTTATATGAACACGGTACTTAATGATCCTGAAATACCCCAAGATTCAGGGATAAGTATTGAGCTACAGATTCCCCAAACGTCCAAACGTATCGATTTCATAATTTCAGGTCATGATGAAAATCAAAGGGATAACGCAGTTATAGTCGAATTGAAACAGTGGGAAACGGCACAGAAAACCAATTTAGATGGGATAGTAAAAACGTTTCTTGGCGGAGGCATTCGTGAAACTATACATCCTTCATACCAGGCATGGTCATATGCCTGCTTGTTGAATGATTTCAATGAAGCGGTTTATACAGGAAATATTGATCTCTATCCTTGTGTCTTTTTGCATAATTACGAATCAGATGGAATAATAGACGACCCGATTTATGATTTTTATACAAAAAAAGCACCTGTTTTCACGAAAACAGATATTACTAACCTTCGAGAATTTATTAAAGGTTTTATAAAGGTTGGGGATCAAAAAGATATTATTGATCGTATAGAAAACGGACGTATTCGCCCATCTAAGATGTTGGCAGACAGTCTGAGATCTATGTTAAAGGGAAATGATGAGTTCCTGATGATCGATGATCAGAAGCTGGCTTTTGAATATGTTATTGGTGCAATAAAAAGCACTCCAAGAGATCAAAAGAAAGTTGTGATCATTGAGGGAGGTCCGGGTACTGGTAAATCCGTTGTGGCTATTAATTTATTAGTAAAGCTGATCGGAGAGGAAAAATTTGTAAGCTATGTTTCCAAGAACTCGGCTCCTCGAAAAGTATATTCCTCGTTGTTATCCGGTAGTATGACCAGAAGCCGAATAGACAATTTATTTAGAAGTTCAGGTTCATTTACAGAAACCCCTGAAAACACCTTTGACGCTCTCGTTGTTGATGAAGCCCACCGATTGAATGAACAATCTGGACTATTTAGAAATAAAGGAGAGAATCAGATCAAAGAATTGATCCATGCTGCGAATGTAACCGTCTTTTTCCTAGATGAAAATCAAAAAGTTCATATTCATGATATAGGAGATAAAGAAGAGATCATGAAATGGGCTGAGTATCATAATGCTGAAGTAATCTCCACGGAATTATCGTCACAGTTCAGATGTAATGGCTCAGATGGATATTTGGCATGGTTAGATCACACACTTCAGATCCGTGAAACAGCTAATACTGATCTTGATGAAATAGATTATGATTTTCAGGTAATGGATGACCCAAACGAAGTATTTGAAAAAATAAAGGAAAAGAACGAGATCAATAATAAATCCCGGATGGTGGCGGGTTATTGCTGGGACTGGGCCAGTAAAAAAGATTCCGAAGCGAATGACATTGTTTTTCCGGAAGATGGTTTTGCAAAGCAATGGAATCTAAAAGATGATGGAATGCTTTGGTTGATAAAGAAAGAGTCAATCAATGAAATTGGTTGTATCCATACTTGTCAGGGATTAGAATTAGATTATGTAGGGATAATAATAGGTCCGGATTTTAAGATCAGATCAGGAAAGGCAATTACAGATATTTATGAGCGATCAAAGAATGACCGGTCAGTATTTGGAATGAAAAAGATGATGAAAGAAGATCCGGAATCGGCGACTCAACTGGGAGATGAGATAATTAAGAATACCTATCGCACCTTAATGACCAGAGGGATGAAGGGGTGTTATATTTACTGTACGGATAAAGAGACTGAAGAATATTTTAAGTCCCAAATAAACGGCGTATGAGAAGAGCCTATTTTAAAAAAACATACAATAGCATCGAAGAGCTCTTTGCCATCTGCGACCGGTTCAAAGCCCAACTGGAGCAACGCCAACAAGTGAATGAGAAGCTGGTTAAGGGCTTGGTGAGTGAGGTTATGGAGGGTTAAAAGAAAATTAATCAGGATTCAAATGATAATTATTCCACAAGATCAAACGATAACAAGTTTGCTAGCAAATACACATGAAAGATTTGTGATTCCATCATACCAAAGAAGATATGCTTGGAGAGATGCACAACACTCTGCCTTTTTTAAAGATCTTGATATGTTGCTTTCAGATGAGGGGCATTTATTTGGTATGCTAATACTTCATACAGGTAATCATAAGGGTGGTATAAATGATGTGTATTTAGTAGATGGCCAACAGCGTTTCACAACATTGTCTATTTTATTGTTAGTACTAAAAGAAAAGTTCGAAGAGCAAAAGGAAAACTATCTTATACAGCAAATAGAACAAAAATTATACTGTCTTGATCCTAAATCAAAGACTCCAAAATTAGTATTAGGTGAATTAGACAATTCAGATTATTTAAATCTTTTAAAACACCGATTTGATGAGATTGAGAATCAAAAAATTCTTGATTGTTACAATAATTTTAAAATATTAGTAGAAGAAAAATTTGAAGAAGATGGTTCTGAGTGGTTAAGGAATTACTATAATACTCTTACTCAGCAAGCAAAAATAATTCGTTTGGATGTTCAGCAAGCAAAAGATGCATACAAATTATTTGAGACGATTAACAACCGAGGGTTAGGCTTATCAGCTACTGATATACTCAAAAATTTTATTCTGGGACACGCGGCTAAATTATCAGATGAAAAACTTGAAGTAGTTAAAGAGCTTTGGACGAAGTTAATAACTACGCTTGATGGAAATAGTTCAGATGATTTTTTCAGGCAATATACATCTAGCTTATTAACAAGAAAGGTTACAAAAAGTAAGCTGATTGAAGAATTCAAAAAGCATTACTTCAAAAATGTTAAGGAGGTAGATCAACTTGGAGAATTCTTATATGCATACGGACCTTTAAATGAAGAAGATTACGAAGAGGATGATATAATAGAAGAAAATGAAGAGGAGAGTAGTTCAATTGAACGGATTTCAATCGATGAGTTTTTACAAAAAATTGTTAAGGCTGCATCAATATATAAAAAGATTACTCATCTAAAATTTGAGGATTCAAAACTGAATCAAAGAATTAAAGATTTACATGATATCAAAAGCTTTCCCTCATATATATTTCTAATGCATTACTTGAGTGAAGACCATCAAAGAAAAGAAGCTCTTAAGGTTTTGGGGTTGATTGGAACATTGATGCTAAGAAGGCACATAACTGGAAAACCCACAGGACGAAATGATGATATTTTTGCGAACTTACTAAGACTCAAAACGGAGGAAAGAAAACCTAAAGTAATAAGAGAGAAACTTTTAGAATCATATCCAACTGACGAAGAGTTCAAAAACAGTTTTCCAACACATGATTTTAAATCTAGGGTTAGGGATAGAGCTCGTTATATATTATCAAATATTGAATATCATATTAGAGGAAACACAAGTGAGTTATCAATTAATTCATCAGAAGATGTACATGTAGAGCATATTATTCCGCAAAAAATTAGTACGAATAAATCCAAAGAGAAGTATGGAGATTGGGAATCCTACCTTGGAGACAAAGCTGCGATTCAACATAAAAAGATGAAAGATCGAATAGGAAATCTCACGCTATTGGCCGGTGATTTAAATATTATTGCCTCAAACAATCCATTTAAGAAGAAAGTAAACTGCTATGAGAAGTCAAATATTGAACTTACAAAGAAGCTAGCGAATATGGGAGATTTTAAATTTAAAGAACTGAATGATAGAGGAAGGTGGCTCGCAGATAGAGCGGTTGAAATATGGTCTATTTAACAACCAAAACAATATAAATCACACATGTTCGCATTTAGCGAACTTTTTTGTAGTTTTAACACGTTACTAATGAAAGTTCATCTTATAAAAGCAAAAACTGCTTTAGAATATGCTGAAAAGCATGCAGCATCCCTGCCTTCATTTGAAGAATGGATTTATAAGGTAGAGCGTGTGGAAAGTTGGGAAAAGCCCACAGATATGAAGAATACATTTGCTACTGCGAGTTTATTAGGAAGTAGCTGCAGTAGAGTCTTTTTTGATATAGGTGGGAATAATCATAGAGTGTTATGTGAATATTATTTTAACAAAAAAATAGATACTGTTACACTTTTCATTAAATGGATAGGTACACATGCAGAATACGATAAGTTGTGTAAAAGAGGCGAACAATTTACCGTTGATGATTTTTAGAATATGAATGGAGAAATAAAATGTCTGAGTTAAAATATACTGTAGTTAAGAATGATGAGCAGTATTATGAATACTGTAACCGACTTGAAGAATTAGTTTCATCTGGTCTAAAAGATGAGGGTTCTGTAAATGAGTATGAATTACTGTATTTATTGATCAAAACATGGGACAACGAACATCGTACTATTCCTGAAATGGATCCTGTAGAGTTCATCAAATCATTGATGGAAGATCATGGCTTAAAACAAACAGATTTGGTTGAAATAGCCGGTGTGGGAAAAAGCACCATTTCAGAAATTCTAAACTACAAGAAAAGAATGTCTAAAAGCGTGATTCGAAAAATAGCGGATCACTTCAAGATTCAGCAGGAAGCTTTGAATAAGGCATATCGGTTAGAAGGCGAAGGCAAAATCAATGACTTTGAAAGTCATTTTAGTCCCGTTATGGATGCTAAAGTTGGGAACTCTGTAAGCTACGAAGAGTTTACAGATGAATTTATAGTTGAGAATACAAAGATGAAAATCTATAAACATACCGGTTAATGGCAGAAGGTAATGACATAAAAGTCTCGTTCGGACTTCATTCATTCAAAATAGTTGATTTCAAGCTTAATGAGCTTCCAAAAGACTACGATGAGCAGAACATGGGTTATAAATTCCAGTTCCGACAAGAAGTAAATGAAGAGGAAGGTACATTTTCAATCTATCTGAAAGTATCGGCTCAGGAAGGAGAAAGTGCAAAAGAGGTTATTGCAAGCATTGAAACCAGAACTTCATTCAATGTATCAGATCTTGACAAAATGATCGATGGAGATAACTTGAATGTACCAATAAACTTAGGAAGTACATTGTTCAGTATTTCGTTGTCAACAACACGCGGAGCTTTGGCAGCAAAAACAGAGGGGCATTTTCTGGAAAATCATTTATTACCTCTTGTAAATCCACAACAAATGTACGAAGAGTTTTTACAGAAGAAAGGTTAGTCTGAAAAGAAGGCAAGTAAAATAAGGAGAGCTAAAAAAGTTGGTCAACTTCTAGTTTAACCCCCAACCCATCAATAACTAACCCCGCATTTACTAAACTGATCGCGGTTTTCTGGGCTTTTTTGCTGGTTTTGTCGCCGTGGGGTCCGTAGATGGGATCGTCGATGATGGGATAGCCCCAATGTTCTAAATGCAAACGAATCTGGTGGGTGCGACCGGTTTTGGGTTCGCATTTAATGATCGCAGAATCTTCTTTTCGTTCTACTACAGTGAAGGTTGTTTCGGCAGGTTTGGCGTTGGTCAGATCAGGATTACTTTCAAAGACGAATCCCGTTTTACGCTTAATGGGCGTGTTAATGATCACGGAATCTTCTTCCGGAACTCCCGTCACTTCTGCGAAATAGGTTTTTTGTACACGACCTTCGGCAAACTCAGTCATAGCGCGTTGGGCAAAAGCTTTGGTTTTGGCGAAGAGTACAATGCCGGAAGTCACGGCGTCAAGGCGGTGCACAATTTTCAGATCGGCATAGCCCATATCTTCCAGCATAGCCGTGAGTGTATTTTTGAAATAACGTCCTCCCGGATGCATCGGCAACGGCGCGGGTTTATACACGGTGATCCAGTCCTCAGTTTCTTGCAAGATCTCAATTTCATCCGGCACACTGGGCTCGATCACATTGGGATTGTGATGGAATACGGAATCGGATTTTTTGAGCAATACATCCGGTGCAGCGGATTCCTCATTCAGCCCCACTCTCCCGTTCCGGATCCGCTTTTCCCATTCGGTTTCAGCGCGAAAAGGAAACCGAACCGACATCATTTCCAGTAATGACTTTCCAACAAATTCGTCCTGTACTTTAAAACGATGTGTGATCGGGTAGGGCGATATCAGCCGTACCTTACGACTGTTCAGCTGCTTGTTGTTCGGAAGCATGTCGGTGTTTGAAGTCATCGCCGAAATAGTTGTACCATTTGCGGAAAGGTTTAAAGGCATTTTCAGGATCAAAAGGTCGGCGGTACTCGCTTTGTTTACATTCTTCGCTGCAACAGCCTTCCATGATGTGTGCGCCTTCTTCTGAGCAGACAAACAGCTTGTTGCATTCCATATTGGCGCAATTCACGTAGGTATCGGCAGGTTTTCCGGTGATCTCACATTTGGCGATCGGTGCCAGATCTTTGGGATTTACAGGAACCACCAATCGATCATCAAACACAAAGCATTTTCCTTCAAAGTGCTTGCCTTCTTCTTCTTTGGCGTAGCGAAGGATTCCGCCGTGCAACTGGTTTACATCGTCCCAGCCTTGCTCTTTCATCAGCACAGAAAATTTCTCGCAACGGATACCGCCGGTGCAGTACATCAGTACTTTTTTGTCTTTGGGGATCTCAGCTTCTTCCAGCCATTGCGGGAAATCGAAGAAGTTTTCGACATCCGGTTTCAACGCTCCTTTAAAGTGACCGATCTTTGATTCGTAGTTATTTCGCACATCGATCATCACGTAATCATCCTGCTCTTCCATTACTCTGCGCCACTCAGCCGGCGATAAATGGTTTCCTCCGTCTTTAGGATCAACTCCATCCACATGTAGAGATACAATTTCTTCACGGACTTTACAGATCAACTTGGAAAACGGGATATAGTCTGATTCATCCGTCTTAAACTCGGTGTTTTCAAATCCGGGGATGGCTCTCAGGTCCGCTTTATACTGCGCCATTTGCTCGGGAGTACCGGCAGCGGTTCCGTTTATTCCTTCTGAGGAAATATAAATACGTCCTTTTATGCTCAGGTCTTTGCAGTATTGTTTGTGCTGTTTGGCAAACTGCTCGGGATGCTCGATCGTATTAAAATAGTAGTAGAGAATAACTTCGTACATATTTCTTAGTGCAATTCTCGTTTAAAATATTATCTTTTCAGTGGAGTTTATCCTACGGGGCAAAGTTACGAATTTTCTATATAAATAATGATGAGGAACCTATGAAGCATACGCTACGACTTCTTATTCTGACCATTTGCATAACGCTTGGTACAGCCGATATTCACGCTCAGGATGGTCGGGAAAATATTCGGGAGATATTATCTGAGTTTAATGCAGGAGCACTAAGCGCAGATGAGGCTTATCTGCATATGAAAGATGTGTATGAAAACGGACAGCTTCATAAATGTTCTACTCCGTTGCATATATTTGCTCATAAATATAAAGATGACATTTCTGAGCGTCTGCTGGATTCGGAACAAACCCGGAAAGAAAAGTCGACAGCGGCAACTTACACAAGTGCCTCAGGAAAATTTGTATTTACGTATGAAACAACCGGCGATAATGCCGTTCCGTCGGCCGATGCCGATGAGAATGGGGTGCCTGATTATGTGGAATGGGCGGCAATTTCAGCGGACTCAACGTATAACCATTTAATTACAAGATTAGGATATACCGACCCTATTCCGGAGGGCTCAACTTATGATATGTCTTTTGAGGAGCTGAATTTTTATGGATACACTCAAACTATAAGTAGTAATGGCGGTCCTGGAACAAACATCGTGATCGAAAATGATTTTGTGGGTTTTCCGGATAACGATGACCCTGATGGAAATCAGCGTGGAGCACTTAGAGTAACTGTGGCTCATGAATTTAAGCACGCCATTCAATTTACTCAGAATAATTTTGAAGGGGATTCAGATCAGTGGGTAGAAATGGATGCGACGCTGGTGGAAGAAGTAGTGTACGATGAGGTTAACGATTATTATAATTATTTGGGCGGCACGGGAGATATTTTTGGGAATCCCGGAGTAACAGTGGTTGCCGGATCGTATGAGGATATAACATGGGCGCTGTATTTTCATGAAAAAATCGGCGCTGATTTTTGGCCTGGTGCCTGGAGCAGAATCGAAAATAGCGTTAGCGATCTTCCTTTGTTGGACGCTGTTGAACTTGAGCTGACCTCCCGCGGATTAGACTATACGGAATCACTTTTAGAGCTTTATGCATGGCATTTCGCTACCGGTTCATATACTAATGTGAACTTTGGGTTTAATGAGAGCTTCTTTTATCCCACACCAAATTCTCAGAGAACGGATACTCAAATTGGTGATCAGTTTTCAGAGGATATTAGTCTGGGTAGATTTGCGAGCTATTTTGTGAATGTGAAGCCACCACCCAGCCAACCGGGGGATGCTTCGGTGTTGATCGATACTGAATCTTCGGATATCAGTCTTGCCGTTGTCGCCATATTTAAAGATGAAACGGTTGCATTCGAATATGCTGATGCGGAAGCCGGATTTTTTGTGGTTAATGAAGGGTGGAAGTGGGCTGATATTGAACGTGTGGGAGCAATAGTCTTAAACGAGAACAGAAGCAATGCGCAGACTTTTAAAATCAGAATTTCGAATTCATTTACTACTTCTGTATTTACTGACGATACAAAACCGAATGTAACTGAGCTTAAGCAAAATTATCCGAATCCGTTTAACCCAAGCACGACTATTCCGGTGAGTATATCTGAGTTTCAGAAAGTTAAAATCGACGTATATGATATTACGGGAAGATTGGTGAGATCGGTATTTAACGGAACACTTCCAAGTGGAAATCATGCGTTATCGGTTAATCTGGAAGATCTGGCTTCGGGGGTGTATATGTATCGCTTGCAAACCAATGATATGGTTCAAATCAAAAGAATGACACTGGTTAAATAGTCAATCAATATCCAATGATGAACAAGGAACATCCAACTTCCAGTTGTCAGCAGTCCTGTGAGTGACATTGGAAACTGGATGTTGAGTGTTGAACTTGTTTCAGGATCTTTGCGGGGACTGTTAGTTTGATCAAATCTCCCGGCTCCATTTTCTAACCCACCTACACAAACGTAGGGCTAAAGCCCTTGCTAGCTTATGTACGAGGTTTTATTCTATTCCCTATAATTAACGTCATCCTGAGGATACCTCCGAAGGATCTACACAACTGAAGAATAAGCTCAAAGATTTATTTCCTGCTCGCACACCGGGCGTGAACGCCCTACTAGCATAAATTTTGATGTATGATTTAAACCAGCAGGTCCTTTAGGGCTGTCGCGGTTTGTGTTTTGAAACAGGATGTTTTAAATAGAAGACAATAGTATTAAAACCCCAGACGTCATCCTGAACTTGTTTCAGGATCTTTGTGGGGGCTGTTAGTTTGATCAAATCTCCCGGCTCTGTTTTCTAACCCACCTACACAAACGCAGGGCTAAAGCCCTTGCTAGCTTATGTACGAGGTTTTATTCTATTCCCTATAATTAACGTCATCCTGAGGATACCTCCGAAGGATCTACACAACTGAAGAATAAGCCCAAAGATTTATGTCCTGCTCGCACGCCGTGCGTCAACGCCCTACTAGCATAAATTTTGGTGCATGATTTTTAAACCAGCAGGTCCTTCAGGGCCGGCGGTTTGTGTCTTGATTAAGGATGTTTTAAATAGAAGACAATAGTATTAAAACCCCAGACGTCATCCTGAACTTGTTTCAGGATCTTTGTAAAGGCTCTTAATTTCAATGAACCTCTTATTAATAATCAAAGGAGTTATCTTTAGTTCTTTCTCTAACATTGGGGAGAGAGACTTTTTAAGCAAACTCAGAATTCTGTTAAAGCGTCCCCTTCCCTCGAAGAAGGGAAGGGACAGGGATGGGTTCCTTCAGGGCTGTCGCGGTTTGCGGTTTACCTGCCTACAATCGCTGCGGGATAAATCCCTGGCTGGTTTACTTGAGTAAATATAACGCACCTTCAACATTCAGTATTAAGTTCACCAGAGAGGACTTCAGTCCGAACGGAGATACAGATTAATTTTAATGATTAAAAAACTTTCTCATACATACGACGCAGGGCTTTGTTCATGATACGTGAGTCAGATTCAAGATCTATTCCTTACAAAGATCCCGAAATAAATTCGGGATGACCTATTTATTATTATTGTGATTATTTAATGAATGCAGTATCCAGCGTCCAGCTATGAACGAAACATGAGTGACAATGGACATTGGACGTTGAGTGTTGGATGTTGAATTACTGCTTACCCACCGGGCGTGAACGCACTACTAGCATAAATTTTGATGTATGATTTTTAAACCAGCAGGTCCTTCAGGGCCGGCGCGATGTGTATCTCGAATTATCTCAATATCCAATGTTAAGTGTGGAAGGAAACTGAAAACTAAACACTAAACACTCAAAACTCATCACTACCTAGAAGGCAAGATCTTCCCTTCCACAACACCGAATCCAATTCTGTAATCATCGTTCTCGGCATATCCGGTCATGATCACATTATCGTTATCCTGAATGAATTTCCTTTCTGAGCCATCACCTAGTTTGATCGGTTTGGTTCCTTTCCAGCTCAGTTCAAGCATACTTCCGTATGAATCCTCAGTATTACCGCTGATAGTTCCGGATGCGTACATATCGCCCGGACGAACATTGCAACCGGTAACAGTTTGATGTGCCAATTGCTGAGCCATACTCCAGTACATATATTTGTAATTTGAGGTAGCCAGTTTATGAGGTTCATCCAAAGATTCGTTATCCAGATACACTTCCAGATTGATATTGAAAGTAGAACGGTTTTTCTGTTTTAAATAAGGAAGCACCTCGGGGTCCTGTGCCGGCATATCAATACGAAAAGGAGAAAGAGCTTCGAGTGTTACGATCCATGGAGAAATACTGGTTGCCCAGTTCTTGGCAAGAAAAGGTCCCAACGGCTGATATTCCCATTTCTGAATATCACGCGCACTCCAGTCGTTAACTAGAACCATCCCGAAAATATGATCTTCAGCATTATCAACGGAGATGGTGTCGCCTAAGTGATTACCGGGTCCGGTGAAAAAGCCAACTTCCAACTCAAAATCTACCAGCTTACTTTCACCAAATACCGGCTGGTCGGAATCGTTTGGGATCGTTTGTCCTTTGGGTCTATGAAGATCGGTTCCGCTTAACACTACGGAGCTTGCTCGGCCATGATAGCCCACGGGCAGGTGTTTCCAGTTCGGCATTAGCGCATTATCAGGATCGCGAAACATGGATCCCACATTGAACGCATGTTGCTCGGAAGAATAAAAATCAGTGTAGTCGCCAATTTCGACCGGCATAACCATTTCTACATCTTCCATTGGAATAAAAACCCTGGATCGCAGAAGGTCGTCATCGCGGAGTGTTGGGTTGTCGTCCCGTAGCAGTTCAGTAAGAGTATTTCGTGCTTCCTGCCAGGTTGGTTTTTCAAGGCTCATAAAAAAGTTGAGGGTAGAATCCTGGAACACGAACTGCTCATTCAAATACGGACCGTCGAATAATCCGGCTTCATCAAGAACAAAAAGATCGATCACATACTCACCGATCGCTGAACACAGATGGATCTCTCCTTCTTCGGTCTCAAAAGCTCCGTACGGTAAATTCTGGATAGGAAAATGAGAGTCTTTAGTAACAGGTATAAAAGAAGTAAGCATTGGAATTATTTTGAGTTGTGAACCGAAAGCATAAGGTAAAAAAACCATGATTAGTATAGAACACAAATTAGCATTCCCTCTGATTTGGAACACAGTAAGTAAAAATTAGTAAATCTTGTGTGCGGTGCACCTTAAAAAGTGCTTTTACTAGCTCAGATGAAAGGTGTACCAGCTTTTAATTTTAACGAACAGAGAGGATATGAAATCCAAAAATATACTAACATTATTAGTGATAGGAATTTTTTCTATTTCACTTACAAGTTATACTCAAGCTCAGGCTGTGATAGGCCCTGAACTTCAAAACACCCTAAACACTGCTGTGGAGTCTGTAGAGGTAGTTATTACCTTTAGAGGCTATGATGCTCCCGGAAACGGTGAAGTAGCAATACTAAATGATGCGGGCATTACAGTGGGTTATTTATTCCAAAGTTTACCTATGGCCGGAGCTGTTGTTACTCCCGAACAGGTAACTGCATTGGCATCGAATCAAAAAATAAAATCTATCTATTTAAATAAAGAACTGTCTTATTTCAATAATGATGCCAGAGCGATCACAGGAGTAGATAAAGTTCAATCTAACGCTGATTTTACTTCTCAAAACGGAGGTTTCCCAATTTCAGGAAAAGGAATTGGTGTTGTTGTAAATGACAGTGGAGTTGATGGAACGCATCCAGATCTAGAATATGGAACAGCACTGGTTCAAAATGTGCTGGGATCTACAAATTTGCACGCATACAGCGATTTAGGACCCGTGACTTATCTTGAAGATGTGCCTAATACAGATACCAACTCAGGTCATGGTACACATGTAGCCGGAACAGTTGGCGGACGTGGTGTTGCATCAAACGGAAAGCATCAAGGTGTTGCACCGGGTGCGGATCTAATAGGCTATGGATCAGGAGGAGCGCTTTTTGTGCTCGATGGAATTGGTGGTTTTGATTATGCGATTACACACCAATTTGAATATGGAATTCGCGTGATCACTAATTCATGGGGTTCTTCAGGTAATTTTGACCCGAACCACCCGATTAATCTGGCTAGTAAAATGGCATACGATCGTAACATTGTTACACTTTTTGCTGCCGGAAATGAAGGTCCGGGCGAAGACACTCATAATCCATATGCTAAAGCGCCATGGGTGATTTCTGTTGGAGCAGGAACGAAAAGCGGTGAGCTTGCTGATTTTTCTTCAAGAGGAACAAAAGGAAGAAGCGGTACTTTTGAGCTGGACGGTAAGACATTTACCTTTGTTGATGAACCAAGTTTGGTTGCTCCGGGTGTTGATATTATTTCAGCAAGAACAGCAGCTCCAATTCCTTTATTAGGCGCTGAGGCTGATGCAGAGTTAATAGAACCGGCTTTTCTGCCTTTCTATACTACCTCAAGCGGAACATCAATGGCTACTCCGCATGTGGCAGGAATTGTTGCTCTTTTGTTAGAAGTGGATCCCACTTTAACACCGGATGAGGTAAAAAGCATCCTTCAAAGTACAGCTACGAACATGCAAAGCAGAGAAAGCTGGGAAGTTGGTACCGGATATGTAAATGCTTTTGCAGCAGTTCAAAAAACATATGATAGAAATGCTGAGTTCGGAAGCACCATTAACGCGAACAGAGAGTTCAACGGCGAGGCTCAGTTTGATGTTCAGACAACTCCGTTTACGGTTAACTATGATCCTACAGGAGTTACAAACGAGACGCATAATTTCAGTCTAACCGGAGATGAAAGCGTGCTTTCAGTTCGTGTTAGCTTAGAAGGTGTTGCCGGTGAAACAGGAAACCCTGTTAACCTGATCGTTATTGATCCGAATGGTGTTGAATACAGCTCAGGAATTCCTGTTCTGTTTACGCTTACCTATCTGAGAGAAGTACAGGTTACAAATCCTATAGCAGGTGATTGGACCGTGGAAATACGAGGACTCAGAGGTGATGAAGCTAACCCAACAAATGGTGTCGGTATAGCTGAAACAGTTTCCGGTATTATAAAAACGCAAACAGCAAGTGGCTACACCGGCTTAAATGATATAAGCGGTCATCCCGCCGAAACAGCGATCAAACTTGCAATTTCTGAAAGATTAACAGACAGCTTTAACGATAAAAACTACAAGCCAAACAAAAACCTGAAGCGTATTGAACTTGCAGAGTATTTGGTTATGGGACAAGAGATCCGACAATCACTGCCTCTGGATGGAACTACATTCAGTGATGTAGACGGAGCTTTCGAAACACTTATAACTCAATCAGTAGTAGCTCAGGGAGCGCCACTAAAAGACACCACTCAATTTGACGATGGTGTTATGCTTACGAGCTCGGTTTCAAGTTTTAATCCCAAAGGTAATGTAAGCAGAGCCGAACTTGCTTATTCTTTAGTTCAAAGTTTAGGATTACAGTGGGCTGCTGAAGCAATAGGTACAGATGATGTTACCGTTGTCTATAATGGCGAGAGAATTGCTGTTGAAGACTCAGATGAGATCCCGACCGTGTTCAAGCCTTATGTGCAAATTGCGATTGATCTGAACATACTGAATGTAACGTTCAGCCTTGAGCAAGGATCTTATGATCTGGAACCTGTAATTACAGCCGAGTTCAATCCCGGTGAGAACGTAAGCAGAGCAGATTTTGCGGTTGCAGCTACAAGAAGTTCTACTGCACAATTCGAAAGCAATGAAACCCAGGCTAAGGCATTGCCACAAAGTGAGGAAGTACTTACGGAACAGGTTACAGAATTTGGATTAGGTCAAAATTATCCGAATCCATTTAACCCAAGTACTACCATTTCTTACTCAGTTGCAGAACACTCAGATGTTACTTTAAATGTGTTCAATATGCTTGGACAGAAAGTAGCTACATTGGTGAACTCAGCACAAAGCGAAGGTTCTTATACGGTAACTTGGGATGCTTCGAATGTGGCGAGTGGTATCTATATTTACCGCTTGCAGGCAGGGAACAAAGTATTCACAAGAAAAATGAATCTGATCAAATAATCTACGTTTGATCAAAACTCACAGCCGGGTGTTTAACTGCATCCGGCTTTTTTTATGAAATTAAGTTTAATTCCTGCAGATCCTCAACGGGTTCATCGAAACTGCAGCTGCCGAATGAGGTTACAGAAAGCGACCGAAACATATGGAGCTCTTCTAATGAAATAGAATGTGTTTTCCAGGAAAACTCAGATTTTCTAAAAGAGAAGTTTGAAGCGTTTTCGTCATTCAGAATTTCCAGTAGCTCTGCTTCACTAAGTTTTTTGGAATAACTTAACAGGGAAGCTCCGAAAACATTCAGAAAACCATGCATCTTAGTTTGTACAGAATCATTAAAGTGACGAACAGGATGATGTAAACCGGCTGTGAATTTTAGAGGGACATCATTTTGCCGCGAAAAAGAAATTGCTTCAGCCAGATAATCAGTTGGGGGAAATTGAAAAGCTTCCACTCCACCACAACGGATCTTAAATCCGGAAAAGGAGTAATTTTCCTTTTCATTCGACTCAAGCCATTCATTGTGTCTATGAATGCCCTGAACAAGTTCTTTGGCATATTTTATATCGAAATCAAATCCCGGCACTTCGAAAAAGATCTGGTGGGGTAATAATTTAGACTTTGCCATGGATTGAACCGCGTAGCCAATTGCAGCTTGAAGGTAGGATGAGTTTTCTTCCTTTAGACAAGCCGACGGTATCTTAATTTCTAAAGTTGATACGCGTATTTTTTTTGCTGTGGATGCAAGAGCATTTTCAGTTGCTTCTACAGTGTTGTCGATCACTTTTTTGAAACCATCAACATCATCAGAAGCAGCACCAACCAACGTTATTTTAAAGGGAGAAGGAGATTCAGGCTCCGCATCAATGAGTGTGATTAGTTCAGACAGAAGACCGGTTCCCACAACAAATTTTGAAAGCATCCAGGCTTCCTTCTGTTCAATATGAGACAGATATTTTATGAAAGCCTCCTCCAACGGCAACTCTGAAGGCGGATATAAGCCCGCATAATCAATAATATCGGATAAAAAAGGATGTAGGCTGGTCTTCAACTCGGTTTAATTTTAAGGCGATGATTTCCTGAATAACATAACAGTATTCTAACAAAAGTGAGAATTTTTCGGTTTTAAATGATGATTAAAACTGATAAATCCATTATTAATCGGTAATATTTGACAAAATCAGACTTTTGTTGCTAATTGAAGATAACTAACTACACGATATGAATAAATCAGAAACGATAAAGGCGCTTAGTGAGCGTCTCGATCTTACCCAAACTCAAACAGAAGAGTTATATAATGCTCTTGTGAGCAAACTTACCGATCATTTAGCAGCAGATACAGGATTTAGTATACCGGATTTCGGAAGTTTTAGTTCGGAGATCAGAGAAGAATACAAGTCTTATAATCCACATTATAAGCAAATGATGATGTTGCCAAAAAAGAAAGTGGTGCGCTTTTCACAAAGTTCTGCTCTAAAAGACGAGTTTAATGAGGAAGCATTATGAGCACTAAGATCACATTTTCAGAACTGGTAAAAGCATTTGCGGAAACTCACGACCTCACTCAACAAAAGGCAGAAGATCTGATCAGAGGAATTTTTGATTTAGTAGTTGATGACCTGGAAGACAATGGAAAAGCTTCTATTACGAATTTCGGAAGTTTTGAGTTAAAAGAAGTTGCAGAAAGAACGGGTATAAACCCCCAAACAAAAGAAGAGATTATAATTCCGGCTCATAATAAGGTGTCTTTCAAACCTTTTAAAGCGTTAGAAAGCAAGGTAAATGCACCTTATGCTGACCTTGAGCCAAGGCTGTTGGGAGATAGCCCCAAAGCCGAAGAAACAACGGTTAAAGCTGAACCTGAAAGCGTAGAAAAAGAGTTTGAAGATCCTTTCGAAGCTGTAATTGATCCTGAAAAGAGTTCGGGAGAAAAGGAAGAATTAGAGGGAGAGGAAGAAACAGAAAAAGAAACACCGACTCCTGTATATAAAGCATCCGAGAAGGAAGAAAAAAGTAATACCGGGTGGCTGTTCATAATATTGATCTTACTACTAGCAGCAACAGGAATATGGTTTTTCTTTTTTAGAGAATCAGGTTCTTCTAGCTACAACGAAATGGCTGCTGATAATGAACCAACAACGCAGGAACAAGTGGAGCAACCGGAAAGAACGCCTCCTGATCCTGAGGTTAATGAACCGATGCAGCCGGAGCAAAAAGAAACCGTCAGTAGTCCTGATGAAAGCGCTGCTGTGAAAGAAGAGGCTACAGCAACTAGAACCACGCCTAAAGCAATGACTACTTATATCATTGAGAAGGATGAATGGTTGTGGGATATTTCCAGAGAAGTATATGGGGAGCCGTATTTGTGGCCACTCATTTTTGAGGCTAATAAAACTGTTAATGATAATCCCAATTTAGTTGAACCTTCAAATACATTAATGATCCCGGTTTTGGTTGGGGATTCATCAAACTTGACAAAAGAGGATTATTCTACATTAGCAAAAGCTACGAAGTTAGTTTCTGAAGCATACGCTAAAGCAGGTAATTCTGAAAGAGCGAAGGAATACGCCAGATTTGCAGCAAAATATGAGAGGCACAGCAAAAATTAAGCAGTTAATATATCCAGAGTAAGAGCGTCTGCGATTTTTAGCCCCGTTGATGTAAGTCGGATCGCGTTTGTGTCGAAGAGAATCTTACCCTCAGATTCTTTTTGAGCAAGGCAGGCGATTTGCTCCTCTGTTAAGCAATAATCATATTTCGCTTCCAGAACTTTTAAGTCGATCCCTTTTACTGTTCGTAGCCCGAGCATGATTCGTTCTTCTGCAAGATGTTGAAGAGTTAACCTTTCTTTTGATGGGTTATTGAAGTCCTTAGTTTGAAGATAGTTCTTCAAATCAGGTTCGTTTTCCCATCTATACGCTGTTTTAAGGGATCTATCCCACCAGAAGGAATGTGCCCCGGGCCCTAAACCAAGATAGTTTTTATGCTCCCAGTAATTTGAATTATGAAGTGCCTCCGATCCGGTTTTAGCAAAATTACTCACTTCATAACGATGAATGTCTTTCTGTTTCAGCTTCTCTTCAACCAGTTCGAAATGCTTTTCAACGGTTTCATCTTCAGCAGGGATAAGTCTGCCCAGTTCGAGCTGCTTTCCCAGTCTTGTTTTAGGCTCAATGGTTAAGGAATATGCCGAAACATGAGGCGGGTCAAACGCCAAAAGGATGTCCAGATCTTTTTCCAGCATTTTTAAAGTCTGACCGGGATTCCCATAGATAAGGTCGGCAGTAAATACATTGATATCCGAGGCTTTAAGCAACTCCAAACACTTTAAAGCTTCTGCCGAATTATGAGTTCGGTTCATAAAAAGGAGCAACTCTTCGTCGAAGGTTTGAACTCCCATACTCACTCGGTTTACGCCGAGGCTTTTTAGTCCCGCTAAATATTCTTTGGTTACATCATCAGGGTTTAATTCAACGGTAACTTCTTTCAATTGTGTATTGAAAGTGTTGTTCAGAGCTGAAAATATTTTGTCGAATTGAGGGATAGTCAGTAAAGACGGAGTTCCTCCTCCAAAGTAGATGGTGTCGATAGCATCACTTGAATAGAAGGTGTTCTTTTTTGAACGGATTTCCTCAATGAGTGCATCAACAAAAGCATTTTTGTTATCGGGTTTGGTAACAAAATAAAAATCGCAATAGGAGCAAGCTTGTTTACAGAACGGGATATGGATGTAGATTCCGGACATAATTAGGAATAGTTGAATTAGGGATAGGAGAATAACTGTTCCTAATTCTATATTCTCCTGTTCCTAATTTTTAGAATAAAAAGGATTCTCGTCGTATTTGTCTTTTTGCTGATAAGCCCGAATGTACTTCACATAATTAGAAGCGTATTTCGGAATAGATCTAATTTCTTCGTCGGTAAGTTTGCGAACGGCTTTAGCAGGAGAGCCCATGTACATGTATCCGCTTTCCAGAGTTTTGCCGGGAGGAACCAATGTGCCCGCTGCAACGATCACGTCCGGCTCAATCACAACTTCATCTAAAATGGTAGCATTAATACCAATCAACACACGATCTTTAATGGTGCAACCGTGAACTACAGCTCCATGACCAATAGTTACTTCGTTACCAATAATTGTTGGTCCGGTTTGATTCATTACATGAATACAAACATTGTCCTGAACATTGCTTTGGTTACCTATCTCAATAAAATTCACATCACCTCTGATAGTAACATTAAACCAAACACTGGATTCCTTTCCAAGTTTTACGTCGCCAATGATATCTGCGCTTGGAGCTACAAATGCAGTTTCATCAAATTGAGGTGTTCTTTTTAAAAATTCGTAGATCATGAGTCTTTGTACATTATATATAAGTAAGGCGAAATTACTGCCAATAGGGTTATAAGATAAAAGAATAATATCCCAAAAGTTTTAAGAATGGATTTCCACCAGGAGTTTTCAAATACCTTTTTGAGATAAATAATAAAGTAGATCATAAATAATGAGCGCTCAAGGATCTGAATTCCTGAAACTAAGTAATCAAAAAATGATCCCTCTTGAATACCGAAAAACGAATACGCCCAAGTAGTAATAATAGAAAATGAAAGCAGAACAAACCAAACAGAGTGAATGTGAAGCGAAAAGATCAGGTACTCAACATAGTAGCCTTTTCTTTTTTTGTGAAACCACCTAGTAATCAACGCAAAGAGAGGAACAAGTACGAACATGGACGTTTGGATCAATTTCCCAAAACTTGAATCGAATTGGTCGGAACTAAGATTCACTAAAAAGACCTGCGTACTTTCGGTTATTATAACCAGAAAGAAATAAAGAATACTTATAGAGATATAAATTCTGAGTGGCGGCAGATAGGTAGCACGATGACCTGAAATATATTCTTTGGTAATCTTTCCGGGCTTGAGAAAAAGATCTTTAAGCGTCTTGAAAACACGGTTATCTACATTAAAGAGTGTTTCCACGGTATCTTCCAGATAAATGCGGAGAGGCAGTTTGGTAGGTTGAAACTTTTGCCCACAATTTGAGCAGTAGTTTCCTGAAACAGGCTCATTACAATTCAGGCAATGGTTATCAGGGATGGTATCAAGATGGCTGCTCATAGCTGAAAGTATAAAACCCTGATGAATATTATTTAAAAAGAATCTGTGTGCAAGAAATAATACTCAGCGAATGAAGAATAGATAAAAACATAAAACACAGAATCTGAAGTATCTGCTTGTTTAAAATGACGCAACGAAACTTATGCTAGTAGGTCGTTCACGCCCGGTGGCTGCATGAATGGGAACTTTAATTACGAAATTAGAACCTCGTTAGTTAACCTTTAAGCAGCGTCTTCCACATCATCCATTTTAACGCCAACGAGTCTGCTCACACCAGTTTCGGGCATAGTAACTCCATACATCATTTCAGCTTTACTCATGGTCTTTTTGTTATGAGTGATAATGATGAATTGAGTGTCTTCGCTAAAGCTTTTGATCATTTTAGCAAAGCGTTCAATGTTAGCGTCATCAAGCGGAGCGTCGACCTCATCAAGTACACAGAAAGGAGAGGGTTTAACCAAATAGATCGCGAAAAGTAAAGCAATAGCAGTTAGTGTCTTTTCCCCACCCGAAAGCTGAGAAATTCCTGAAGGTCGCTTGCCGCGTGGTTGAGCCAGAATCTCGATCTTAGCCTCGAGTGGATCTTCCACATCCTTTTCAATAATCAGATCACAGTTATCATCCTCAAAGAAGAGGGTTTTAAATACTTGTCTGAAATTAGTTCTGATCTCTTCAAAAGTAGTATTAAAGCGCTCAGTTGCTGTTTCGTTTATTTCTGCTATTGTTTCCAATAACTGTGTTTCAGCTTTATTGAGGTCGTCTATTTGTTCTTCATAGAAATCCAGGCGCTCTTTTTCTTCTTTATATTCGTCTATGGCCAGAGCGTTTACTTCACCAATATTATTCAGTTTTTGGCGAAGCCATCCTATTCGTTGCTTTACTTCGTCGGTAGTCATGTCATCCGGCATTTCGCCTTCAACCTGTTTCATCAGAATGCCATAGGTTTCCCAAATATGATCAGATAAAGCCTGACTTTGCATTTCCATTTTTTCCTTAGCCATAGCAAGATGGTGAACCAATTCCATGTTCACTTCTTTCCTTCGTCGAATTTCTTTCAGCTCTTTTTCAAACTCATTGATCTTGCCACGTTGAATACTGGCAGCTTCTTCTGCTTTTTTGAGAGCATCATCTGCTTCCACTTTCAGTTCTTGATTTGCCGACAGTTCTTCTTCTAGCGACGAAACTTGCTCGGTGTAGCTTTTGATGCGGGCTTTACTTTCTTCGGTTAACTTAGTTCTGTTTTCAATTCTGGACTGAACGCTGTTTATTCCGGTTTCAGCTCTTCGGACATCTCTTTCATGGTTTTCGACCTTGTTTTTAAGGTCCTGATGTTGGAGCTGAGCATCATTATATCTGGTCTGAGCTATGCTTCTTTCTTCTTCAAGAGACTCCAAAAGATCTTTCTTTTCATTCTGCTTTTTATCCAATTCAAGCATATTGGTTTGAAGCTCTTTTTGCTTTGGTTGGATGGAGTCTAATTCCTCTTGAGCAGAACCTTCGTTGGTTTTAAGATGATCTTTTCGGTTAACGAGCTCACCAATGTTCTTTTGGTACACTTGCACTTTAGAGCTTAAGCTATGTTGTTGTTGCTCAAGTCGTCGAACTTCTTGTTCTTTTTCTTTCAGGTTTTGACTTAGATTGCCAACATCCAGTTTTTCATATTTTTCTACAATTTGATCTAAGTATTCTTTGAGTTTTGTGATCTCTTTGGAAGTTTTAGCCTGCTCCTTTTCAAGTTTTTCGATCTTATCTTTTAATCCAACTCTGATTCCTGCGTTTTTACTCTTACTTCCACTTTGGAAAAAACCAGACTTAGTTACAACCTCACCGTCATAACTAACGCCAATAGAAGATGAGCTTTTAAGCTTAGAATACGCGTCTTCAACAGACTCGGTTACAACAATATTCCCAAGCAACAACTGCTTAAGTGCAGAATACTCCCTTTTCGATTTCACCTGATCAAACAGGCTTCCGTCCATAACATCGTAGGTAGCTGCAAGTTGGTCTAAAGGAATAAAAGTTGCTCTTCCTTTTTTGTTTTCTTTAAGGATGTTCGCTGCTCTTTTTGCTTCATCAAGAGTTTTTATCACAACAAAGTTGAGAGCGTCGCCCAAAGCTGCTTCTAAAGCAACCGCATGTTTTTCATCGGTATCAAAAACTTCAGAAACTGTAGTTAGATCTTTGAATTCGAATCTGTGTTTATCGATAAGATATTTAACGCTACTTGGGAACGCTTCATTAGAACTGGCAAGTTCATTCATCAGCTGTATCTCTGACTCTAAAGAAGACTTTTTACTTTGTAGAGACCGTAATTCATCTTTGATCTCGTTCTGTTTTTCAGCAAAGCTTTCCCTTTTTTCACGGGCGGTTTCCAGTTCAGACTCGAGTCCGTCTCGTTCTTCAGTAAGAGCGTCAAGTTTACCTTCAATTATCTTTTGTTCACCATTCAGGTTATCAACTTCATCATTAAGATCAACGATCTCGTCATCAATTCGTTCAAGGTCTCCTTCTGTATTTTCCAATCGGGATTCGATCTTGATTCTTTTGGTTTGAAGTTGATTTAACTCATTATTAGCACTGCTGAGCTGAACTTCTATTTCGTATAACTCGTGACGTTCGCGATTGTATTGCTGCTGAATTTGCGAATACTGTTTTTTAGATTCCTCTAAGGTGTTGGAAGATTTTTCCAGATCGTCATCAAACGATTCCAGGTTTTTTCGGCTATTTGCGAGTAGATCCATTAGTTCTTTCAGATCTATTTCACCTTGCTCAATATCTTTGGAATATTCTTTAATCACCTTTTCTTCATTCTGGATTTTTTCCTTGGTGATTCGAATAGAAGTGTCTGCTTCACGGATTGCATTATGAAGTTGACTTACCCGGCGCTGAGCTTCAGCCTGTTGTCTTTCTTTATCCTGAAGATTAGATCTGGCTTTTTCGTCCGAAGCTTCAAACTCTTCAGCTGCAACTGTAATCTCTTTTTTTTCTTTTTCAGCGTTATTAATTCGCTCCTGAAGTGGTTCAAGCTCTTCTTTGATCTTATTGAATTCATGAAGAGTGTATCCCTTATCCAGAGACTCAAGTTCTATTTTGTACTTTTTAGCTTTCTCCGCTTTTTCAGCCTGAATTTCTAAGGATCGTGTCTTTTTTCGAAGCTCGATTAACAGATCATCAACTCTTTGAAGGTCCTTTCTTGTTTCATCCAACTTACGAAGTGTTCTTTTCCTTTGATCTTTATAACGAGTTACGCCGGCAGCTTCTTCAAACAAACGTCGGCGATCATTGTTCTTATCGTTCAAAATTTCTTCAACCATCTTGAGCTCGATCACGGAGTAAGCATCGGAGCCCATTCCGGTATCCATGAAAAGCTCCATAATATCTTTAAGCCGACAAGAAGTGTTATTGATCAAATATTCGCTGTCGCCTGAGCGATATAAACGCCGAGTAATAGTTACTTCGCTGTATTCGATAGGGAGAATGCCTTTGTCGTTAACAAAGGTGAGAGAAACCTCGGCCATCCCAAGCGCTTTCTTTTTAGCGGTTCCATTAAAGATGACATTGCTCATGGCAGAAGAGCGAAGCAGGGAAGGTCTTTGCTCGCCCAGAACCCAACGTAAAGCATCTACAATATTAGATTTTCCGCAACCATTTGGACCTACTATGGATGTAATTCCGCTGTCAAAACCAACCTTAGTTTTGTGAGCAAAGCTTTTAAATCCCTGTAAATTTAGTTCGGATATATACAATTTCTAAAATTTCAAATGGCAAATTTCAAAATTCAAACAAATTCTAAATTCAATGATCGGTATTTGTTTGATATTTGTCTTTTGAGAATTGATGCTTCGTTGTTGATTAGACTGTCATGATTTCACTTTCCTTTTGAGAAAGGTAATCGTCTACTTTTTTGATGTTACTGTCAGTTATCTTTTGCACTTCGTCTTCTGCTTCAAATTTAGAATCTTCAGGTAAAGACTCAGCTTCAACAGTTTTTTTAACTTCATCGTTAGCATCACGGCGACTATTTCTGATACTAATTCTGGTTTGTTCTGCTTTATCACGTGCAACTTTCACCAGCTCAGTTCTTCTTTCTTCAGTTAAAATGGGTAATGGGATTCTTATAAAATCACCGTCGTTCATCGGATTCAGTCCTAATCCGGCAGCCATTATAGCTTTTTCAATATCCTGAAGAGTAGATTTATCATAAGGAGATACCATAAGCATTCTGGGCTCAGGTACAGTGATATTTGCTAATTGTTGGAGCGGAGTTTGTGAGCCGTAATATTCAACTTTAACTCCTTCAATGAGAGCGGGATTGGCTTTACCTGCCCTAATATGAGAGAATTCTTTTTTCAGAAACGAAAAAGCTTCATCCATTTTTAAATCTGCTTCATCAATAATGTCTTGTAGTTCCTCTGGGATCATATCAAAATGTCTGGTGAATAATATTAAAGCCAAATAAGGCTTTGCGAAGTTACTAAAACTCATGGTTATTTATTAATAAAAAAAGCCCTCCTGAAATCAACCAGAGAAGGCTTGGGGTACAAAAACTAGATTTTTTACAGATAAACTATGGTGGCAACTACGGTGCCACTGTATTGCCCATTAATTTTATTTTTCTGAGGAAGTGTGCCGCTGATGGAAATCGAGCTTATTCCGGACTCAATATCAGCATTAACCAAGCTGTCTGTTTTGATCTCAACAGTTTCTCCAAAAGTATTTGAAACACTAGAATGTTCATCTACAAAAATAAATACTTCAGAAAGAGGAGTGGAAGTAATAATAACTTCTCCATCATGATTGGAAGAAAGGTTTTCTGAAAGCTGAAGACTTGATACTTGTTCTGCTTGCACACCGCTTACTATCTTTACAGAAGCCTGCATAATTGCTGTAACCTGAGCGTGTGCATCTAGAGTGGAAAGCATCAGTACTAGTAAAATTAAGCGGGATTTTTTCATTCGAAAGTGATTGTTAAGTCACTTATCGGCAAATATTAAAAAATCTTAATATTAATTTTTCTTAATAAATAAGGTTTGCCGCTTATTTATTGATCTTAAATACCAAACAGCTTCTTAATCCAGACTTTGCGGGCTTTCTTTTTTATAGATAAAAGCTCCTCGGAAGTAATTGGGGTTTTATTGAAATCGATTTGAAGAGCTTCAAATGTCTTAGTGGGATTTTTTACACCCAACTTGTTTAAGAAAGTAAAGAACCCTGCTCTTGTATAATTTTTTCTATTTTCATCAAGAAGGTTTATTAAGTGATCCCATTTTTCAGGACTTAAGGAATACTCAATCCCAAGGCCTTTTGCATCGGCCAAGTTACCACTGTTTAAACAAAGCTCCAGTTGATGCTCCAGATTGGAAGGGAGTGGCTCGGGGCGTAATAACTTAGGTCCGTTTGGTTTCTTTTTTCCATATGGGAAAAAACTTTTCCATAGTTCACCTGACTGTGGGTCGTGATAATAGACTTCGAAGGTTCGGTCATTCTTGCGAAGCGGAATCATCTGATTAATTCTCTTGACTTGTTGATGGTAATCTAGAACATACATGGAATTGTCTTTTCTGATTTATATATAAAGTAGACTAGAATGTTCCTGATTTTGACTTAGAATAATTTAGAATAAGATTCGTAGTTTAGTCTAACTTGAAAACACAAATATTCTATGTCTAAATCAGTTAAGTTTTGTCTTATAGCATTATTTTTAAGTTTAATCAGCTTTGAGTCTTTTGGACAAGCTTCACTTGTTCCGTCATACCATCCGGTATATGAGTGGCTTTATATGCAAAGAATTAAAGGAAGCTTACCATATTACGATTATGAATCTCTGCCACTGAACAGAAAGGATATTTTAGGGTTTCTTGAAGACCTTAATCAAAATCCTGATTATAAAACAGGAAAAGAAGCACGGACATTAAAAAGTTTCTTGAGTGAGTTTAATCCGAGTCATTTGGAAGAAAATTCAACTCATTCTTTAATAACTAATAATTCAAGATTGAGTTTTGATCGTTTTAAAGACTGGATATGGAGCGACAATGAAAAGCATATTTATTCATATAAAGACAGTTCCTCGTTTTTAGTTTTTGATTATGGATATGGTGTTCAATCTATGTTTGTAAATGATGATGAGAAGTTAAGTGCGCCATATATTTCAAATCAAAACTTAAGATCATACGCTGCTTATCAAAATATTATTGGTTATCACATAGAGTTTATTGGGGTAGTTCCAAATAGTGGTGATCAAAATATTTTCCAATACGATGGTTTTTACAGTTATAACTGGAAATCTCTTACCCCTTCTCAAAACATAAGGAATAATTATCACTACGAAGCGTATGTAACGGGTGATTATTCCTTTTTTGAAGCATCTATCGGAAGGGGCAATTTAAAAGAAGGGGTTGGTCGTACTGAGAATCTTGTTTTATCAAGGTCATCGATACCATTTGATTGGTTGAAATTAAAGATTGGTAAAGAAAAAATTAGATATTCTTATACTCATGGATCGCTAAGCTGGCCTGCAATTAACTCGACTTTACCAGGTGATTCAACGATAAGTACACGTAACTCTCCACGGAGGTGGTTAGCATATCATAAAGTTACAATTCAACCATCACATCGATTTAGTATTGCTGTTTACGAGATGATCAATTATTCTAATAGAGGCGCCGAGATAGCGTATATAAATCCGGTAAACAGGTATCCGTTTGCTGAATGGGAGCTTCAGGATCAAGACAATGGATGGGTTGGAGCATACATTTTAGCAAGACCATTAAATTTTATAGAGATATACACTGAACTACTTATTGACGATTTGGGAAATAAAAAAGATATTTTCCTAAAAAAAGTATTTCCAGAAACCAGTCGATTTGCGAGACGATATGGATTAAGTGTAGCCCTAAAATCAGACATGCAATTTTGGGGGGAGTATACAAGGCTTGATCCTTTTATATATTCTCATCCAAGAGACCTAAACGCACATACGGATAAAGGCATAGGCCTTGGAAGTCAAATTGGTCCTAATGCCGATAGGTCTGAAGTTGGAGTAAAAGTTTGGGGGACAGGAAGATCATATTTGTCTGTGAGTTATTCCTATAATAGAAAAGGGTTAGATGAGTTTGATTCAAATGGGAATAGAATATTTTTAGCAGGAGCATCACCTAATGATGGGAGAGATCTTCCTATAACAAGAACAAATTTATTTTTAGATGGGGAGTTACACAAATGGCATCGCTATTTAATAAAAGGAAGCCTCGAGCCTAAAAGAGGATACATTATAGAGGTGCACTTTGATGTAAGAAAAATGGTTGAAGGAAATCAAATTCATGATCAAGCTATTTTTTGGGCAAATTTTACCGTGGGGATTTAATTCTCTCCAAAATAATCATTGATACCGATAGTATTTGTTTCAATCCATTGATGAAATTCAGGGATTGGTCTATCCGGGATAAAGACAGAATCCTGATTACTTTTCGTTTTCAAACTAGAAAAACTTCCAAAAACGGAAAATCAACATTAACCCTTACTAGCTTACTTAAGCTTTTCAAGCTCTTTTGTTGCCTGATCTTTAAAAAATTGATCATTATGATGTTGGTTTTCTAAAGTCAGTAAATGTTCGAAATGCTTCTTAGCGGATCTATCATTGCTTAATTTTAAATGAGTAATACCAATCCAAAAATGATGTACAGGGAAATCTTGAAGCTCAGCTGATTTTGTGAAATATTCCAAAGCCTGTTCATATGAAGCTTCAGGAGCGGTTCCGAAAAATAATCGAGCAAGAAATCTCATAAATCCTCCGAATTGAGAAACTTCGTAATGCCACCTACCTAAAATATGTAGAGCTCGATCATTTTTTGGGTCTATTTCAAGTGCAATTTCTGCATTAATTCTGACACTATCTGCCAGTTGAACTTTTTGTTTTATTCCCTGAACGTCTAATAGTCCGGCAAAAGCCATTGACTTTCTCTCGTAACCATTAACATTATCAGGATCTAATTGAATAGCCTGATTGGCTTTTTCTAAAGCTAAAGTAAAATATTCAACCCTTTCATCGGATGATATATTATTTCTGTTGGAATAGGACTGATCGCCTAACTCTAAGTAAATGATTGAGAGTTCACTGTAAGCAATACTACTGTCTGCACATTGTCCTTGGATTCCATTTTCTAAAATTGAAATTGCAAGCATGCGCTCATTATTTGATCGTGCTTCTTTAGCTTCATCCAGATATTCTTTACAGCTTGTTTTCTGTAGGGGGGGCATGCCTGTTTCCTGCAGAAAGAATATATTTATTATTAAAAAAAGGTTTACAAATATCATTAGCTTAAGCTACGCAATGTTAATCTTAGTAGTTCAAAAAGTTGTCTGATACAACCAAAATAATTTTATGTTCTCTAACGGTATTTCTTAGTTCAAATTCTGTAGTCTCGCAAAGTCCTGATAGCGTTAGATATGGCTTTATCCCCGGATTTTCATACAACTCAGACAATGGTATTAACATTTACTTAGAACTTCAACGCTTTGTTTATCATAAAGAAATTCAGCCTTTTCAAAGCTTTGGAAAATATTGGTTTAATTACAGCGGAATCGGTGCATATACACTTTCTTTATATCATGATGAAGTAAGAACATTCGGTACGGATAAAAGATCATCATTTGATCTTTTGACGTCACAAAATTATGGTAATTATTTTCCGGGCTATACCGTAGATGGAGGCTTTTCAAAGGAGCGATTTGATACTACGTCCTTTTATCAATTTGACAGTTTTTTGTTAAACATTGGAGTTGAAACAAGAATCCCGCTATCTGCGATCATAGATATAAGAAGAACAGATATTAAAATTGGTTTACGGGTTGTTCATGAAAGACCATTCGATTTAATTTCGGGTTCTTTCATGGAAACAAACCGACCTAAGGGATGGGAAGGTTCTACATATTCATTTTTAGAGATTGGATACCTGAAGGAAAACAGAGATGACGAGTTCAGTTCTAAAAGTGGATCATTGTTTTCTTTAGGTTTAAAAACATCAGTTCCCGGAATCAGCAGCTCCTGGATAGGTCAGATATTTAGTGAGTTCAGAGCTTTTAAGCAGTTTACTAATCCCGGTAAAATACCGGAAATTGTTTTTGCTCAACGATTTCTTGTGAATCAAACTATTGGAGATATTCCGTATTGGTTTGCCCCATCATTGGGTGGAGCCGGATCAGCAAGGGGTTATATTTATAGACGATTTGTGGGCAAAGGATTGGTTCAAAGTAACACAGAAATACGGACATGGTTGTTTAAGTTGCCATGGCTTGAAGCCAGGGTGGGTGTTAGTGGCTTTATTGACAATGGGATAGTTTACGATGGAGCTTTTAGAGATTACCAACGAGCATCAACGATTGGTTTTGGGGGGTTTACTTCTTTGTTTAATAAGGATTTTATTCTGAAATACGAGATGGGATTTTCGAAAGAAGGCACAGGAGTATATGTCGGTTCTGGTTTTTCTTTTTAATATCTATTCGTAATCAACGCTGTATCCATCCCCCATCCAATGGATTTTACGGGTAAAAAGAAATGAAAGAGGTATGTAAGTCAAGGCTATAAACTGAGCCATTTTTAGAAAGATAAAGTACTTAACATGAGACTTCAAACCCAGTTTATACTTTTGTGTAGCAAGTAGTAGAATGTCACTCAAAATTTGAAAAATCATTAGAACAACGTATATCTTCCATGAAAAAAGCCAACCATAAAATGGAAATGTAACTACAAAAAAGCCGGTCCAAAAAGAGGAGTAAAGAATAAATTTGTAATCTAAGCCATTGTCAATTCCTCCACGGAACCATCTTCTTAATTGACTTAAATAATGCTTAAAGCTTGGCACTTGTTTTATAGAAATCGTGGTTTCCGGGCTTACCGGAGTAACAATTTTAGATTTTGAATTTTCTACCATTTTAAGAAGCGCTAAATCCTCTGCAATACAGAACTCTGCATTTTCAAGCCCGCCGCTCTTTTCATAAATATCTCTTCGTATTGCCATATTTGGACCAACGCATGCAAAAGGCACCCCCCAACCGGACATCCCAAGGTTAAACATCTGAACATATGCCCAGGTCATACGCTCCAGTTTTCCTTGAAATCCTTTAGGCTCTACAACAATTGCCCCGCCTATCATTCCCGTATTTTCATCGATTACACTCAAACTGTGGGATAGCCAATTAGAGTTTACCTCACCATCAGCATCAGTAATAAAGACCCAATCGCCAGAAGCATGCTTCATTCCCCATGCTATCCCTCTTGCTTTTGCTTCTAGATGAGTATCAGGCATATCTTCAGTATGTAAAGCAAGAACATGATCATTTTCGGAAGCAAACCTGTTAATAATATCTTTAGTAGAATCTTCAGATCGGTCATTTACCAGAATTATTTGCAACAATTCTTTTGGGTAATCAAGATTGATAAGCGACTTTATACACGATGGGAAATCTTGTTCTTCATTTCTACCACTAACCAGAACGGTAACTTTGAGTGAAGCAGAGCGGATCTTATTTGTTTTTTTGTTAAGTAGAAAACCAGTGGTTAAAAAACTTAGGAGTAAAGGAGAGATCAAAAAAATACCCCAAAAAATCCATGCCACCCAACCCGCTTCAGAAGTATCAATTAATACTTGTTCCCAGAAATAAGAAATGTCGGATAATGACATAACGCTAAGCTTTTCTTACAGATTGCATAAATAACGAACTAAATCCTAGTGTCAATAAAGTATGGAATGGAATAAATGCGATGCTTAAGATTCTAAAATCGACAAAAAGGGCTAATAAAAAATATATAGCCAAGACACCTTCAAACCAGGATGACAAAGGTATTTCGCTAGGGGAATAAATTTTATTTCTCCAAGAGAGATCTCCCTCCTTGGCATTGTATTTTGAAGTTCTGTGAAAAAAGGATTTTTTGCTAAAAAAGCCATCAATCAAAGAAATAACCATAAATAAGGGGAATGCTACTAAAATTACAAAGAAAGGAAGAAAGGTCTTTCTCATCTCAATTAGCTTCTCTTTAGCATTACTGGCATACTTATCAAAAACAATCCAGGCAAACCATGGGGCGATTACAATATTAATAAGGGCAAGGGACTGATACATGAAAAAAGTACCCAAATCAGGATTAACCCTTAACAAAAAGATTAATGGAACGCTAAAAAGGGCGATTAAAAGGATTCCAACATATATAAAAACATTTAACAGTTCAAAAATAGCATGTATTTTTACTAATAAAGGAAGCTTTGCCTTTACTAGATTCCCCAAATGCTTTTTTATTACCTGTCCACGACCTTTTGTCCATCTGTACTGCTGAATCTTAAAATCAATCATATTAACAGGGAGTTCAGCGGGCGCCTCGATCTCGTTATCATACTTTATTTCCCACCCTTTTAATTGGGCTCTTAAGCAGAGGTCATAATCTTCGGAAAGGGTTTCTCCGGACCAGTCGCCGGCATCTGCAATAGTTTTTTTTCTCCAAAGTCCCCCACTTCCATTGAATCTTAGAAAATATCCTGCAACGGATCGGGCTTGCTGTTCAACCATAAAAAAAGCATCGTGAAGAAGAGATTGAACACGTGTTAAAAAATTATGATCTCTATTCAAATGACCCCATCTGGTTTGTACAACACCTACTTTTTCATCCTGGAAATAGCCTACCGTTTTGTACAAGAAATCAGGATTTGGTCTGAAATCGGCATCGAATATTGCAATAAACTCACCTTTTGCAATTTGAGTGCCTTCATGTAATGCCCCAGCCTTAAATCCCTGTCTGTTTTCCCGATGAATGACGACAACATCTATTCCTTTCTCTTTCCAATAAGAAGCACTCTTTTTTGCGATTTCTAAAGTCTCATCAGTAGAATCATCCAAAACTTGTATTTCTAATTTATCAGAGGGGTAATCTAATTTAGCACAGGCATCAATTACATGTTCTGCAACATACATTTCATTGTACATCGGAATCTGAACAGTAACATAAGGCCATTCACCATCTTTGTATGAAGGAGCTTCGATTGAGTAGCTTTTTCTATTTTTTAGAAAGATATAAAGGAGATGAAATTGCCCAATACTATATATTGTAATCAGAACGGGCCCAATAGTATATAGTACTATTATTACATATTGAACAATCTCATTTTTAACAAGCTCTTGAAGAAATGAAATAATTTCTGACATTAATACCCTAGATGAAGCTTCTCTTTTGTAGTTAAATTTACGGCGTTAAACATACGCCTATAATTGCTTTATTAACAGGGAAATTTGATAATAGTTTAATTATTGTCGGGGCGACAGGATTTGAACCTGCGACCCCTCGGCCCCCAGCCGAGTGCGCTACCGGACTACGCCACGCCCCGAATCAGTCGTCGATAGCAAAGATACATATCAGAATATGCAAAACTCAATTATTTATCTTTACTTAGTTTGACAAAGTTCGACCAACACCCCGTGATTATCTTTAGGGTGAACAAAAGCTACTAATTTATTATCGGCGCCATCTTTTGGTTGTTCGTTTAGAACAGTAAACCCTTCTTTTCTAAGGCGGTCAAGTTCTGCGTGTATATCATCTACTTCAAAGGCAACATGATGAATCCCTTCTCCCTTTTTTTCTATGTACTTATTGATTACAGAATCAGGTGCTGTTCCTCCCAATAGCTCAACTTTCGATTGTCCGGTATTAAAAAAAGCAGTTTCTACCTTTTCGCTTTCCACAACCTCTCTCTTATCGCAAGATCGGTTTAAGATTTTTTCGTAGGTCTTAACAGCGGATTCTAAATCCTTAACTGCGATACCAATATGGTCTATATGCATGTGTATAATTTTATTTTGATGGAAAGTAGGTAATCAGCATTTTAAATTCGAATGGAAGTAATCAGATTAATTAAGATAAAGAAGGATTGTTCGATAATTGGTGAATAAAATAAAGAAAGGAAGCCATGAACTGGAGGCCGGTACATTTAGATTATATTTTAGACACATATAACCCTTTCGATAAAAGAGTTCTTTTAAGCCTATTACTATGGATTATCGTAATTAGTGCTTCTATAGCTGCTTCCATCCAAATTGTACCGGATGATTGGATCAATCCTTCGGGGCAAAAAGTTCGGTTAATGGATTTCTTTATACTGAACCCGGCAATGTTAATTGCAGTTATTACTTTATTCTGGTTCGGATTTGAATGGGCTTTTATTCCTGTGTTTCTAAGCATGTTTATTATCGGTGTTTTCAGTAACCTGGACCCATTATGGGCAATCCTTTTTGGAATGTCATTTACATTCGGTCTATCTATATATGCAATCGTGTATCATTGTATAAAAACAGATTACACACTCCGATCTGTAAAAAGTGTAATTATCTATATTGTGACCTCTTTTATAGCTTCTACAGCTAGTTCGTTAGGTACGTTTATCTGGAGTTTAGAGCACAATATAACTGCTGCTGAAACGGCATCAATTTGGAACAGCTGGTGGTCCGGCTCTTTTTTACAAGCAGTGTTATTATCTGGAGCTATTTTATTCGTTTTTTCACCAACTGTAGAGAAGTGGAAATCAAAGTTTTTTGAAATTCCGAGTAGATCAGAGGTTTCTACAAAATGGGTATATAGCACCGTTGTGCTAATAACGATAGTAATTTCAGTATTTATTTTTTCAAGTGATTACTTGGGAAAGAAAAGAGTGTCTGAGGAGATATTACAATTAGAAAACTTGACCTCTTATTCTGTTACTACAGCACTAGAGTCATTCGAAATAATTACCTGGGTTTCTATCTGGATTGTCTTTTGTGTTGGGTTCGGGGCTATTTTTCTTATCAGTTCCTGGAATAATGAATTGAAAGAAAAAGTGGTAGAACGAACAAGATCTTTAAATGAAGCTGAAAAAAAATTAAAAATTTCACTCGACGAAAAAATTACTTTATTAAATGAGATACATCATAGGGTAAAAAATAACCTAGCGGTTGTAATAGCGTTGCTGGATCTGCAACGAATGAGAAATGCCGATCCCAATATTCGAAGAGTGCTTGATGATGCTAAATCCAGAATTAAGTCAATGGGCTTTGTACATGAAACTCTCTACCAAACAGAAGATTTCGCAAATGTGGAGTTTTCAGAGTATTTGAAAAGGCTTTGTAAGTCACTTGAAACTACCTTAAAAGCACCAGATAAAGACATTTCAATTTTATATGAATGTGAAAAAATGAGTCTTCCTATTGAAAAAGCCATTCCGCTAGGACTTTTAATAAATGAGGTAATTGTAAACTCGTACAAACATGCTTTTAAAGAATTAAATAAAGGCATCGTAAGTTTAAGTCTCAAAAAATCAGAGCAAGATTATTATCTGATTATTAAAGATAACGGGGTGGGGTTCTCTAATCTTGAAAAGCCTAGTAAAACTTCTAAAAGCTTAGGAATGAAATTGATAAAAACCCTTACAAATCAGTTAAAAGGGACATTGGATTTACAATCTAAATATGGAGATACCAGTTTTAGGTTACAATTTTCTTTAGATAAAAAGCCTTAAAAAAAGAAGTTCTCTCAAGGAAACAATCTCCTTGGAAACCATAATCAAAATATTGATTTTCATAGTATTCATTTAATACAATGCTCGCTATGAAATTATCAATCCCTTCTGTTGACGAAATTGTGAAAAGAAGCATTAGTGCTGCCTCTAGGTTTCCGTTTGCACTAGTATGCGCCGTAGTTGCGACTATCTCTGCATTGTGGTTTTCAGAAGTTGAGTTTGAAAAAACGAAAGAGTATTACTGGCTTAGTGATATTATTTTTGTGACAATATTGGGAATCTCATTATTCACGGGTATTCAGACTCTTTCCGAATCTTTACGCTGGCAAAAATCTCTTAATTTTTTCGCTAAAGTCATTGGATTAATTTTATTAGCAACTTATTACTTTGGTCCTGAAGGGTATATTACAGAAGGTGCTAACGAGACGTTTTACAGATACGCAGTTCTGTTTTTGATTTCCCATCTTTTTGTAGCTTTTGCTCCCTTCTTAAAAAGCCCCAATGTGAATGAGTTTTGGGGATATAATAAAACGCTTTTCTTGAACTTTCTTATATCAGCTCTTTATAGTGCAGTGTTGTTTTTTGGGTTAAGTATTGCGCTATTATCTATTGATAACCTTCTGGGATTTGATATTAAAGATGTACGGTATCTACAATTGTGGTTCATTTTAGTTGGAATATTCAACACTTTCTTTTTTCTGGCAAGGGTTCCAAAAATTGGTGAATTCGAACCAGCTGTTACCGAGTACCCAAAAGCTCTGAAGGTTTTTGTACAGTATGTACTGATTCCTATAGTTACGATCTACATCCTTATTCTATACAGCTATCTTATTAAGATCATGGTGCAATGGGAGCTTCCAACTGGTTGGGTTGCTAACCTTGTTCTTAGCTTTTCAATAGCGGGTATTTTTTCATTGTTATTGCTTCACCCGATAAAAGACGAAGCAAAAAATAACTGGATCCGCCTTTATTCAAAACTTTACTATATAGGATTGGTTCCACTTGTGGTTTTACTCTTTATATCAATTGGGACAAGAATTTCTGAATATGGAGTTACAATCAATAGGTTTTATGTTGCAACGCTTGCTGTTTGGCTAGCGGGAGTAGTTTTGTATTTCATTCTAAGTAAATCAAAGAATATAAAAGTAATTCCAATCTCTATGGCTTTAATTGCTTTAGGGATTACCTTTGGGCCGTTAAGTACTTTTTCAGTTTCTGAAAGAAGTCAGTTAGGGAGAATTACGGAGACTTTGAAAAAAAACAATATTCTTGATGAAGAAGGCACAGTTATAAAAACGGATAGTGAAATACCATTTGAAAGTCGATCAGAGATTTCTTCTATAGTTCGTTATATGATTGACAATCATGACCTAAATTCATTACAGCCTTTGTTTGATGATGATTTAAAGTCTGAGATTGATGCAATTGAAAACGAGGACCTTGAATTCAGAACGAAAGCGGAAAAAATTGTTTTACTAATGGGAATGGAATATGTAAATGAATGGGAGAATGTGATTACAGATTCCTTGAACCAAAAAAGATATTATGAATTTGATGCAGAATCTAAGATCGCTGTTGATATTTCATCTTATGATTATTCGTTTAACTGGCTAAGATTTTTTACTGGAACACCAGAGGTAACAATAACTTCCGGAGAGCAAGAGCTAAAACTGTCGCCAAACTTTGACGAATTCACTTTCGTAATTAAAAACAAAGAGGATCAAGAATTAATTACAATATACCTTAAAGAAAAAATCGAATATCTTCAGAGGAATTATCCGTCTGGTTCTTTTGACAGCAGAGTTCCGGTAGAGGTAATGATTGCTTCAGCGGAAAATGAAGATCTTTCGATAATGATGGTGATTCATACTGTAGGTAGCAATTCAGGGGATGATGCGAGCCTGAGTAATATTCAATTCACTTTATATTTAACATTCAAATAATGAAACATCACTCCACCAGTTCTTCAAAAAACAAACATCCTTTTTGGCTGAAGTCTTCGGTTACTTTAATAGGATTATCGCTTCTGTTTGTAATTCTGAGCTACGGAAAATTTATTTTGATGCCTTTGGCCTTTGCAGCTTTTGTGTCGATGTTGTTAAATCCTGTTGTAAGCAAGCTCGAAAGCTGGAAGTTAGGAAGGGCGTTCAGCATCATCTTAACATTACTGCTAGTACTCATTGTATTTAGCGGAATAGTGACGCTGATATCAGCGCAATTTGTTCAGTTTTCAGAACGTATCCCGGAAGTAACAGAAAGACTTAAATCAGTAACAACTGATGGAGTAGAGTTTCTGGAAGAAACAGTGGGAATTTCTGAAGAGGAAAGAACTGATTATCTGGAGCAGGGCCTTAGTAACCTGATCGACAAAAGCGGGCAATATATAGGTTCAGTTGTAAGCGCAACAACCAGTGCTTTTACGCTGATGTCGCTGTTACCAATTTTTATCTTTTTCATGCTGTATTATAAAGATATGTATCAGACATTTTTTAGAAGGTTGTTTGAGCGTAAAGAAGGCAATTCCATGATCGACGATGTGCTGGATAATGTGCAGGAAGTCACCCAAAACTATCTGGTTGGCATGCTTACAGTAATTGGAATTTTAGCCGTTTTAAATACAACGGGATTATTGTTGATAGGATTAGAACACGCTATTTTCTTCGGAGTGTTTGCGTCTCTTTTAGCCGTGATTCCCTATATCGGAATTATTATAGGTGCATTGCCACCACTTTTATTCGCTTTTTTGTTGGGAGATTCTTTACTGACACCATTGTTGGTGATTGCGGTTTTTGGAACGGTTCAGTTTTTGGAGGGAAATTTTATCACCCCGAGAATTGTGGGATCCAAAGTTTCAATCAACCCGTTTATGGCGATGTTGGCGTTAATTATTGGGGGAGAACTTTGGGGCATTTCCGGAATGATCCTATTTGTACCTTTGATCGGAATTCTTCGTGTGATCTTCGAGCAAATTGAAGAACTTAAGCCTTATGGTTATTTATTAGGGAATAAGATTGAGTACTAAACCCAGATTTATTTGTTACCTAAAGCTAAGCTTGCACTAACACTAATACTCATATTATAATATTGGCCATTGGTATTGTAGCTTTCTGTAGAGTTCAAGAGATTTCTAAGAGCAAGGGTCATTAATAGGGACTTATTAAAGAACCAAGCTTTTGCTGTTCCGCTTAGTAGTTTAATAGGGCGAACCCTAATAGTAGGCCAACCAAGGTTTTCATCAAGCATGCTAAATTCATTGATTTTTCGAGCAGGAATGTAACTAAAGCCTATTTCAAGAAATGCATTTTTGTCTAAACTGTATTTTATAGATTGTGAGAAATTCCAAGCAGTAACTCTTTGGTAACCCTCATTAAAAGCTGATGAACCATATGTATTAATATTTGATGTAAGCATTGTTCTGCTTGAAAAATCAGGGGAAATGGAAGCGTCTGCCGTAATGTTATAGTTTAATATCCCAATATTCTTTGTTTCATAGTAGTTTATACTTGTATTCAAGATTGGATTGCTTGGGATATACTCATACTCTGTTTTATAATTGGATAATTTCCAATAATGTTTTAATTCAATTTTTCCAGAAAAAGTAATTGTCTGGGTTTGAATTTTTTTTCTATAACTAATTCCAGAGTAAAAATTGACTAAGTCTGAATTGCTTAGAATTCGATTTTCAAGATTATTTAACATTGAAAATCCGACTCCTTCTTTAGCAAATAGATAATTATAACCAGTTCTCTTTAGATCTGTTCGAAATGTATTAAAACTAATTAGAGATTTATTTTTTGTTGAATTAATACTAATACCTTGTTCATAATTTCCTACTAGGAATAGATATTCAAGGTTATCTTTAATCACTATTGAGCTTTTCCAACTGGTAGTGTTATTACTTTTTGAAGTAATCTGATCATTCCAGTTGTATATATTGGCCTCAGCATTGAAGCTAATTTTCTCAGAAAACTGAAATGAAGCAGATTGATCAAAAGAAAATTCTTCCATTTCAAAAGCTTTAAGGCCAGCATCATACAAACTATCATAATTTGAGTAGCTTATATGCGCATTAAATCCTTTAAAAAACCCTGTACTCTTAGGTTTAATACTTATTCCTGATTGATACCTACTCATACTAAAAGGTAACTCTATTCCTGCCAATGGACTCCATTGGTAATAGTTTCCTTTTCTCGTTAATGAATTGATGAATTGGAATTCTAATGCATCTGTTCGAAAGTTATTGGTAAGCACAGCATCTAGGATAATATTTCTCTGAAGTCTCGGTTCTCCAAGCTCATCTTTATCTAAAGTTCTAGAAAACAGCCGTGTATTGACCTTGTCGTCATAGACAAAAAAATTTGTTCTAGAATATATGTTTCGAGATAGTATTAATGATGTATTCCATTTTTTTGGAAACCATAGAGTCATCTTTTCTACATTATCAATTACTTCAACATTTTGAGATCTTAATTCGGAACTAATGTGAGGTCCGGGGTCATTTATTTCGTTAGCCACGCCTTTTTCTAAGAAAATTGCGTTATCATCTTTTTTTAAAAAAATCTGAATGCTTCCATTCTCTGCAAGGTACCCATTTATAATCTTTGAGTCGGAATCAATGATTACAGAATCTATATTAGTCGGAGAGATGTTGGGAAAGACCAGAATATTTGATTCAATTGATAAAGCATTATATTTGACAGCATCAATAAAAATTAGAGGAGCCGTATAGATATTGCTTGAATAGCCATTCCAAAATACCTCGAACGTGTTTAAGTCATAGCTATCATAGGTCAAATTCGCATTTTTAAATATCCACTCACTTAAATTCATCCATGGATTTATATGATCCGAAGACTTTATAACGGTCTTTTGAGCGTTAACTTTATTTGAAATCAAAAGAATAGCTAAATAAAGAAATATTCTATGCATAAAAACCAAAGATCTTACTCAATAAACTCTTGTATTTTGTTGGGTAGTCCAATTCTTAATCGCACTCCATAGCCTATATAAAAAATATGCTGTCGTCTATAATTATAAATTTTCTGGTAAGTAGCACTTCCAAAAATAACCACTCTTTTAAATGAAATTTGAGGCTCAAAAACTAAGGAGTAAAGTAGCTCACTTTCATCCGGATTAGAAGTGAATTTTTTATCAAGCAACAATGTTCTTTGAATGCCAACATTTATTCCCAAAAAAATATTTAGTCTTTTATTTCTAAAAGAGTTAAACCCAATTAAAGCAGAATAGTTTGTCGCTGAAATATCAGAATAGCCTTCTTCTTTTCCTTTGTAAATGAAGTAGGTGTATTCAGCGCCTATAGTTAGTTTTCTATAGTATGGCACTCGAAGTTGGATAGAATAAGCGTCAGTTAGTGCCCAGCGTGATGAATATGATTCATCTTGTATCGAAGGCCTGCTCAAAGCCCCCCCGATCTCAATTGAACTAAAAGGTTGAGCGCTAAGGTTTAAATTACCTAGGATTAAAAATAATGGTAAACTGAAAATTCTCAATTTTATCTAGTCTTAAAAAATTTTATTACCTCTTCTGCGCTCTTCGTATTCAACACCCTTTCCTTTTCATATTTTCCTTTCCGAGCTATGCGAACTCCATAACTCATCAAATCAATACCGTCAATATTATGAGCATCAGGATTGATAGAAGTCATCATGCCTACTTCTTTAGCTTTGTTACCAAATTTCCAATCCAGATCTAAACGTCGTGGGTTGGCGTTGATCTCTATAGCTGTATTGTGCTCTGCAGCTAAAGCAACTAATTCATTAAGGTCTATCTTACTTTCTTCTCTTTTCAAGAGTAAACGTCCGGTTGGGTGTCCGATCATTCTTGTATATGGATTTTTGATCGCATTCCGGAACCGCTCCATCATCTTATTTTCCGGCATTTCTAAGGATTGATGGACGGAAGCGATGACAAAATCAAAACCTTCCAGAATATCATCATCGTAATCCAGACTTCCGTCAGCCAGAATATCTGATTCGATACCTTTAAAGATCACAAAGTTTGTCCCTGACGATTTAAACCCTTCGTTCAAGGCATCAATTTCATCCCACTGCTGCTTTACTTCATCGGGCTTTAATCCTCCGGCGTAAGCTGCCGTTTGAGAGTGATCAGTAATTCCTAAATATTCATATCCTCTTTCGATACAAGCTTCAGCCATTTCTTTGATGGAAAACTTGCCATCACTCCAGGTACTGTGAGCATGAATCACTCCACGAATATCATCGTCCGTTACTAGGTCGATTCCTTTATGAGTTTCAAAGATCTCAAATTCACCGCGATCTTCACGCAATTCAGGTGGTACAAAATTCAGGTCTAATAATTTGTATATATCCGATTCGGTTTTGAAATTCTGAGGAGCATCCCAATCGGTATCGCCGTCTTCTTTGAGTTTATACAAACCGTATTCATTCAAACTCATTCCTTTATTTCTGGCACGGGACCGCAGTTCTACATTGTGTTCCTTACTTCCGGTGAAGTACATCAAAGCAGCGGCAAAGTTTTCCGGTTTCACAATTCTGAGATCAACCTGTCGGCCGTCTGTTGTTCGAACAGAGCTTTTGGTGTCTCCTTTCCCAAGAACTTCTGTTACTCTTCCGTGATTGGTAAACACTTCAAATAATCCTGGGATATATTTTTCATCAGCTGCAATCAAAATATCAATATCGCCAATGGTTTCTTTTGAGCGGCGTAATGATCCTGCGAGTTCAATTTGCTGAACACCTTCCAGATCTTTTAAGCTGATATATATATCGTCGGCAATTTTCTGAGCTTCATCCAGTCTGCATCGTTCATCATATTTTTCCATCCATTCGATGGACTTCTGAATTTTCTCAGCAGACTTCCCACCTAATCCCGGTAGTTTTGCAAGATCACCGTTATTGATCAGCTCTTTCAACTCTTCAATTTCAGTAATACCAAAGGTCTCATGAATTTTGAGGATGTTCTTCGGGCCCAGTCCTGAAATTTCAGTCCATTTCAAAAGTCCCGGCGGTATTTTCTCACGAAAAGCTTCCAGTACGGGCATTTTCCCCGTTTCAGCATAAGCATAAATATCTTCCGCAATGGATTTTCCGATCCCTTTTATATCAGTCAGGTTCTTGTTATTGATGTACTCGTTGATATCATCGCTCATTCCATCTATTGTGAGAGCAGCTTTGTCAAAGGCGATGGCCTTAAAGCGATTCTCTCCTGCCAATTGCATGAGTTGGAATACTTCACGGAGTTTGGATGCGATGTCTTGATTGCTGGGCATGTCTTTCGATTTCTTTTGCCACGGAAGCACAAAACCACAAATCTATTCTATTGTTTTTGCGATATGGCGTTTTAGTGGCGGACTATTAATTCAAATCAATATCGTTGTTTTTTAATTCGGTCTCAATCCAATCTGTAAATTCTGAAACTCTGGTATAGAATTCATACACATCATACACTCCTTCCGGTTTTCCCATTCCCCTGCCATTTTGATGCGAACTTACACCAAGTATATATGCCTGGTCGCCATCAAACCATAGAGCGGGTCCTCCGCTATCACCCGGGCCGCTGATTCCTTCAAGTGGTAATGCATCTTCAGAATCAGGAGTGTCAAAAGTAAATCTAATAAAACCATCGTCACGAATTCCATCTACTTTGTTTTGAGCAGCACGCATTTTTCGATCTTTATTGATCGATCCTTCAATCATTCCCTTGTCACCGGTTCCCGCCCAGCCTGTGCCTGCAAAAATGACCTCTTTTCCGACTTCGTCATTATTGTAATAGAGCTTTGCCAGTTCAACATTGGGGACATCTTCTTCAAGAATTATTATGGCGATGTCGTTGGCTATACTTCGTCTTATATCAAATTCCGAATGATTGATCATCTTTTTGATAGCATATTTAACTCCATTAATTGTGACATCATTACCAATTTCAGGAACGGAAGCAACATGGGCAGCAGTCAGTATCACGTTAGGATGTATAAAAGTTCCGCATCCGACATTAAGCCTGATTGCAGAACCGGCATATTTTTCAGCTAAAGCGATGTATTCGGATTCATCTACATCGTGTCTCATTACTATATCCGTAGAAAAACCGGAGATGATGATCGCAAAAAGTAAGGTTTTAGAAAGCATTGGCACATACTTGATTAATAATTCCGTAAAAGTTATTCAAAAGAGTTGTTCAAAGGAAAAGTAAGCTGTAAAATCCATGAAGAACAAACAATTTTAATTCCTAACTACCACACTATGTATAGAAGTTTTAAAACTCTGATTCTGCTTCTTGCTTTATCGACAGCCACATTTGCTCAATTGCAGTCACCTGCTGAGTTTTTAGGGTACGAACTGGGAGAACAATGGACACCACATTATAAAGTTCATGCTTATTTTCAGCACGTAGCTGATAATTCTGATATGGTTACTATTCAGAAGTACGGAGAAACGTATGAAGGCAGAGAGTTAGTGATAGCTACAGTTTCTTCAGTTGCTAATCAAAACCGATCAGAAGAAATACGTACAAATAATTTGAAAAGGGTTGGCTTTATGGATGGAGAGCCTACAGCAGATAAAACCCCAATTGTATGGTTGAGTTATAATGTCCACGGAAATGAGACTTCATCGAGTGAGGCTGCTTTAAATACGATCTATACATTGATTACGGAAAAGAGAGAATGGCTGAATGATGTAATGGTTGTGATGGATCCCATGATCAATCCGGATGGAAGAGACCGATATGTATACTGGAATAAATCTGTAACAGGTAAAGAGCCAAATGTAAACCCGGAATCCAGAGAGCATAACGAACCGTGGCCTGGTGGAAGAACCAATCACTATTATTTTGATCTGAACAGAGATTGGGCATGGCAAACACAAATTGAAACTCAATATAGAATTCAGGCTTACTTAACTTGGATGCCACACGTACATGTTGATTTTCATGAGCAGGGTTTTAACAGTCCGTATTATTTTGCTCCTGCTGCCAGACCATATCATACTGCTATTACCGATTGGCAAAGTGAATATCAAACGATGATCGGTAAGAACCATGCTAAATATTTTGATCAGGAAAACTGGCTGTATTTCACTAAAGAATTTTTCGACCTGTTTTATCCAAGCTATGGCGACACTTGGCCTACATTTAACGGCGCAATTGGAATGACTTATGAACAAGCCGGACACAGCCGAGGCGGACTAGGGGTTAGAACTGCTGAAGGAGATACACTAAGACTTTGGGACAGGTTAACTCACCATTCTACTACCGGACTTTCAACAGTTGAAATTACGGCTCAAAACAAGGAAAGAGTAGTAGACGAGTTTGCAAATTATTTTAAGCAAACAAGAGAAAACGGAGCAGGTGAGTACAAGACTTTTGTAATTAAGAAGTCTAGTAACCCTGATAAAGTAGCAAGCTTACTTCAATACTTGATCAAGCAAAATATTGAATTTGGTGAAGCGACAAGCAGTTCGCGAATGGAGGGCTATGATTATTCAACGGGTGAAACAGGAAGAGTGAATATAGAAGAAGGTGATTATGTGATTAGTACTTTTCAACCTCAAGGAACTTTGGTTCGGGTGCTTTTTGAGCCAAAACCTGAATTGGAAGATTCCCTCACTTATGACATTACCGCTTGGGAAACTCATTACGCGTATGGGTTAGAAGGTTTTGCAGTAAAAGGAAATATTAGCCAACAGCCGGTTTCCAGTACTACTACTTCTTCTGTAACTGCAAATGTAAATAAACCATACGCGTATCTTGCAAAGTGGAATTCTTTGGATGATTTAAAGTATTTGGCAGCACTTCTTAAAAAAGGAGTAAATGCCCGTTATGCAGAAGAAGGATTTACATTAAACGGAAATAAATATGAAGCCGGCACGCTTGTGATCACAAGAAACGGTAACGAAAAACTGGGTGATGATTTTGATAAAATCGTAAAGCAAACAGCTGATGAACTAGGGCGTTTTTTAACACCTGTTGCTACCGGGTTTGTAAGTTCAGGTAAAGATTTTGGTTCATCTTCGGTGAGATTTTTAACCGCTCCTAAAGTTGGTTTAATAGCCGGTGATGGAACAAGTTCTAATATGGTAGGTCATATTTGGCATTATTTTGATCAACAGATCGAGTATCCGGTTAATCTGATTAACAGAGATGATATTGGATATATAGACTGGCATGAATACGATGTAATGATCATGCCTTCAGGGTCTTATGGAAGTACGTTTTCTGAATCCGGTCTTAATGATCTTAAAGATTGGATCCGAAGTGGAGGGACGTTAATTGCCATTGAAGGAGCAAATGGATTTTTAGCGGGTAAAGATGGTTTCAATCTTAAGAGAAGATCTTCAGACAGTGATGAGGATAAGAAAGATGAAGATCCGAACGAGAAGTTGAAAAAATATGGAGACTCAAACCGTGCGTTTGCATCCAGATTAAATGCAGGCTCAATTTTTGAGTTATCAATGGATAATACGCATCCATTGGCTTTTGGATATGATGATACCTATATGACTTTAAAATTAGGCTCTACAGGATATGAATATCTTGATAACGGATGGAATGTTGGTGCCGCAAAATCCGGCGCTCACAGAAGTGGTTTTGTTGGAACAGATGCTAAAAAGATCTTAGAAAACACACTTTCCTTTGGGGTTCAGAATATGGGTTCTGGTAGAGTAGTATATATGATAGATAATCCACTTTACCGAGGTTTTTGGCACAATGGGAAGTTGTTATTTGGTAATGCTGTGTTTTTTGTTGGAAACTAGAAAAGCCGTGCTAGTTATCGAAAACTTTAAATTCATAGGGTGCCTCAAAAATTGCGACTACTGAATCACCTTTTCTTGATACCTGAACTTTTAATATAATATTATCCTGAACGACACTATTTCTAGCAAGTTCAGGATAATTTATTTTCATTTTCGGTATAGAAGCATTAGTGATTTCATCCTAGTTTTTTGAGCCCAATTCCGCTTCACTTGCTATAAATCCGAATGCTGACCAGTTTCCGGCATCATAAACATTTTGCCAGATCTCTATTGCTCTGTCTTTTCTGCCATTGATGTAGTGCCAATTTCCTACTCCATATCCAACAGTTGCGTTACTTAGGGCGTCCGTATCTGTACCTAATAGTGCGTTTGGATCAAATTCTCCTTTAAAAACCAAAAGTAGTTTATGGTAACTGTCATTTTCAACAATATTCATTTCTGCGCGAACAGGATCAATAACTTTTCCTGCAAACTCATCTTGCCCATTTCTTCTCAGGCTCATGTAATACCAGTATAGTGCAGCTATCATCATGTCATCATTTGTGCTTGCGTTAATACATTCTACATAGGCTTTCTGCGCATTTTCGAAATCTTTGTTTAAATAATAAGCCAGCCCAAGGTGGTACCAAATATTAGTATGCAAACTACTTTTGGGTGTATTCATTTCATTGGGTAGGCCATCCTGTTCGATAATGTCTTCAGTGTTTCTTATAAGTTCAGCAGCTTTTTCGAGATCTTTAATAGCCAAATCAAAAGCGCGAAGTGAGATGTAGCGGTGCCCGCGATGGCGATATAAAGCAGGATTATCAGAGTCTTTTTCAATTCTTTCTGATAGCAGATCGATGGCTTCTCTGTATTCCCCGTTATACCCTGAAAGGCGTGCCTTCCAAATTAATACGTCAGACTCTCTGCTTTCTTGCTCCGCTGCGTCAATAAGGGAGTCAATTCGAATGGTTAAAGCATCAGGAAGAGAACTTGAACTGGTAAATAAAGTATCGCCTAAAAGTGAAACGGCTTGAACGTCTTCAGGAAGTGAAGCATATTTTGGAGCCGGAGAGGAACAGCCCAAAAAGAGTCCAATATAAATTACTGCTAATAAGTTCTTCATAAATCAGATTTGGTAGTTAGTTAATCACCAAATGTAGCAAATACTTAAGAAGTACTGAAATCAGAAAATAATTTATATCTAAAGATCTATTTCATGATAAATAGGTTGATCCTTTGCAAAGTCGAATAAAGTAAGTCGGCGCAGATTATAGTAACCAGACCAGTAATTTCTTAAGGCTTGAATATAATTCCGACGCGCACTGTCTTTTTCATTTTGAGCAATAAATAGGTTGGTAATATCGATCTTTCCAATCAAATAACGACTCTTTGATACATCATATCTTCGCTCAGCAATATTATCTGAAATTTCAGCTAATTCTACTTGTCCTTTAAGAAGCTCAAATTCCCTAACGGTACTTCTAACATTAAGCTCAAATTGTAATTTTTGATATTCAATGCTGTTTGCAGTTGCTAGCTGTTGATTTCGTGCAGCTTTTACTTGAGCCATATTTTTACCCCAGTTAAAAATGGGTATTTGAAAACCAATATTAAATGATTTCAAATCACCAGGGTTGTCATATACTTCAGCAAACTCAATAGCTGTATCATTAAGTCCATACTCAGCTCGTAAATTGGCGGTAAAACTTCCATTTCTTTTAGCTTGATCATAGGCTTGATTTGCCTGTATCTCATCCAACCTGAATTGTAAAGATTGACTGTTATTCTCTAAAGCCAGAGCAAGAGCTTTGTCAAAGTTCAGATCAACATCTGGAGCTGTTTCCGGAGCTTCGATCTCGATCTCGATAGTATCATCAAGGCCTAAAAGTGCTTTAAAATTTTCTTCGGCTCTTTGATAAGTTAGTTTAGCATTGGTAAGTGATGCTTCGGCATTTCTGTAAGCTAACTCCGTTTGAAGCAGATCATTTTCCGCTAAACTGCCGACTTCAAAACGTCCTTTTGAAATATTATATATAGAATCATTAACCGTAACATTGAAATCAGCAATTTCAACATTGATCTTTGATATCAATACATCAAAGAAACTTTGAGTAACTGTAAAGGAGAGGTCTTCAAGATCTTCTACAAATTGTTTTTCTGCAATTTTAAATCGTAAAGGCTCTATTCTATTCCTCCATTTCAGATTATTATACTGGAAAAGAGGTTGGTTATATACGATACTAAAGGGAGTACTTGACCACTCGTATCTGTTTTCTCCTTTAAAAATTCCCAGCCTGTTTAAGCTTGAAGTAACTGAAACGGAACCGCCTGTTGGTAGAATAGCCTGATTTATGGAAAGTCCTAAATTTGCGTTCGAATTATTAAAACTAACATTCTGAATCCCGTCTGCTGTGTTTACAGTTTGAGTTCCTAGTCTGTAGTTTGGAATATTTCCGTTCAGATCTAAGCTTGGAAGTAGATCGGCTCTGAAAGATTTATACCGCCACTTTGAAGCAATTAAGCTAAATGTAGCAGCCCGGGAAAGCGGACTGTTATCTTTTGCTATCTCAATACTCTCTTCAAGAGTAAGAGTGCGAGCAGTTTGCCCAAATAATTGAGGAGTGAAAAATAAGAGTAGTGCCAGAATCGGCAAAAAAAGTCTTTTATTCATGTCTTAATGCGTGTACAGGATCTTGTTGAGCGGCACGTTTTGCAGGAAAAAATCCAAAGACAACTCCAATTAAAAGTGCAACGCCGAATGAGATAAAAATTGAACTCGGAGTAACTATCGTCGCAATATCAGCGGTAGCTTCAATTGCAAAACTAAAGATCATTCCAAGAATGATCCCCATAATTCCTCCTGAAATACTAATTGTTAAAGCCTCTGTCAAAAACTGTAATTCGATATCTTTCTTTTGAGCACCTACAGCCATTCTTACTCCAATTTCACGATATCTTTCAACCACTGAGGCGAGCATAATATTCATTATTCCTATACCGCCAACTATTAAAGAAATTGAAGCAATGGATGACAATACGATATTAAAAATGCGTTTAGTTCTTTGCTCTTGCTGCAACAGTTGTTCCGGTACTATGATCTCAAAATCAACAACATCATTATGGCGGCGTTTTAACATTCTGGATAATACTTCTGCAATTGGAACACTGTATTTGGTATCACTTACACGAACTATTAGTTTATCCAGTTGATTGTAATTGCTGTCACCACTGTTATTTGAGCTGCTTGAGCTTACCATCATTCCTCCGCCAAAGAAAACAGTATTCCGATTTCCACTTAAGTCCTTTTTAGTAAGAAGCGCTCTGTTTTTGAAGCGAAGAAGAACAGTGGTAGCAGGGGCAAAAATATCAAGATTGTAATTTCTAATTCCCAGGCTTTCAATGTTCTCGGTACTTAGTTCTCTTTTTTTAAGTACGCCAACAACAGTAAGCCAAAGATGGCCAACTTTGATCTTTTTTCCGATTGGGTCTTGTCCCGCAAAGAACTTGGATCTTACATCGTACCCAATAATACATACAGGTGAAGAATTTTCAATTTGAGCATCAGTAAAATTCGAACCGTCGATTATTTCAAAGTTATTGATATTGAAATAATCATCATTCACACCTACAAGTTTGCCGGTCCTCATTCGGGCATTTCTGATAAAATTAGTTTCATAAACTATTTCAGGGCTTACAAACTCGATTTCCGGTAGTACGGATTGAATACTTTTAAGATCTTCTAGTGTGAGCCCCGGAGAAAATCTCTTAGCTTCTTCCTGAGCAGCATTTTCATCAACTTGACCTTCTTCTTGTTCAATTACAGGTTGAATAATCACGTTATTAGTTCCCAATAACTGCATTTGAGAAAGAACTTCTTGTTGGGCTCCTGTTCCTATAGCAAGCATTGCAATTACAGATCCTACACCAAAGATAATTCCCAAAGAAGTTAAAAGTGCACGCAGTTTATTTCTGCGGATAGCTTCAATAGCTATATCAAAATTATAAAGTAGTTTTTGAAGCACGATGGCAGATTAGTTGTTTGAGGTGATATCATCTTGCAGGTAAGACTTACTTATACCGGAAGTATCTTCAGGCATAGAAAGAAAAAGACGATCATCCATCGATATTCCACGATGAATAACAGCCTCGTTTTCATTAATCAAACCAAGTTCCACTTGCTGCATCTTTGCACCAAGTCCATCTTTCAGAAACACAAAGCTTAATGAATCCTGAGCATGAATGGTTTCTAAGGGAATTGAAATAGCATCTTCAAGACGGTTAATCTGGATTTCATTACTTGTAGTCATTGCAGGTCGTAATAAGCTGTCTGTTCCAGCTATTTCTATGATTACCTCATACACTTTTGAGTCAGAATTTGGGCGTTGTTCCCCGATATTTGCAACACTCGTTACTGTACCATCCAAAATTTTTCCTTGTACTGCATCCAGGCCAACAATTACCTTTTGTCCTTCTTTTACTTTCTGGATATCAATTTCGTTTACGTAGGTAAGAGATTCCATTACGGTAAAATCAGGAAGTTCAGCAACTATAGGATTCCAGGCACTCACTTCTTCACCAACTGTGATCTTACTGCCATTCCAGTTTCTCTTATAGATCAACATACCTTTATCAGGTGCGTATACTGTGAACTCACTCATCAAAGCTCGAATTTTGTTTAGTTCATTTTGCTTTTTTGATAGTTCAGCTTCAATTTCACTTATTTTAGCTACTGCTTGTTTTACTTTAGTTTGGTAGTTTTTCTTTTCCTGAGCTAGAGTTCTTTTTGCTTTATCAAGTTCGATCTCTGCTTGTCTTTGAACAGCCGGAGATTCGTATTTTGATTGTTCCACAGCTATTTCTCTTTCTTCAAGAGCGTATTCAAGATTTATAAGATTGTCTCGTGCTTGAGATAGTGTAAGTGTGCTATCTAATTGAGCCTGAGTTACTTGTGATTGGGCTTGTTGAACTTCAAGTTGTGCATCCTGCATTTTTGCAAGAATTGGCGAGCGATCTAATTCTGCTACAAAATCTCCTTCTTTTACAATAGATCCTTCCGGGATTAATCGTTGGATTTTCATATTGTTAATTCGAAAATCCCTAACTCCTTGAGGTCCTTTTATTTCAGTTGAATTTTTAGCTCTTAATTCTCCGGTGCTGATGACTTCAACTACAAATTCACCTTGTCTGGGAGAAGTATAGAGTTCAGCGGTCTCGTCCTTATTTCCTCCAAAAACCACCCATAAAATAATAACGGATAATACCAGAGCAATCGGCAGGATTAATTTTTTTTGCATAATTGTGTAGGTTAGAATTTCCCTAATAATACGAATTTAGAGTTAGACGAACCTACTAGTAGAATAGTTTTACAAAGTCTGTAAGTTTTACAGGAATTATCAATTAGTCTTCTTGAAACTCATCCTGTTGATAAAGGACTTCCCCATATGATATCTCTTCTCCTGCGAGCACAAGAATTGTAGTTGGCAATCCTTTTAGTCTTTCCTGAATGTTTCCATAATAAGTGAGGAAGTTTTTATCGGGTTTAGCCATTCCCATAAAAATAAGATCTGTTTCTTTTGATGATTCGTGAAGTATTTCATCAAACGTTCTTCCATTCGATACAATTACCTGAGCTTTGGCACCGGTACGTAGTTTTTGACTAATTTCAGTTAAGTTTTTTTGAGCGTCTTCAGCCCCTTTCTCGGAACTTACAACCATTTTAAGATAAACTTCAGCATCATACCAACTTCGGCTGCTTTGCAATAAATAACCCAAGATCATCATTAAGCCTCCATTTCCTTTTAAACCACCCCACCAAATATCAATGCGCTTTTTTTTGCCAAATCCTCTTTGTTTGTCATCATGAACGATAAGGACATTTCTTTGAAGCCTATGAAAAGTTGTAATCATCCGGCAGTAATCTTTTCGGATTTCTTCATTTTCACTATCTCCAAGAATAATGGTGTTTGGAACCAAAGCGCCCAGCCCATACGCTTCAACTAAACGCTCTCCTCCGCCAAAAGGATCTTCTGCAGTTATAACTTTAACCAAACCCTGAATTCCTCTTTTCGAAAGAAACTCACGAATATTGTCTTCTATTTTATTCTGATGATCTACGGAAAATTGATTGTTCGTAATTACTGTAGAAACAGTTAATAAACCTCTATTGTGCGTGAAGGACGAAGCCAGATCAATCAAGTGCCATCTTTTTGTAGGTGCTCCTGAAAGAACTAATGGATTTGGTCTCCATGTTTTAGGGTCTTCTTCAGTTCTAATTCTTAGTAGACCGGCGCGTGTAATTGCCATCCAAATACCACGGCGAACATCTCCCCATGTCGATTCTAATTCTCTGCGTTCTAGCCAAAAGTAAATAACTAACACAAAAATGAAAGCAATTATGGTAGCCGTAGCGTTAATCAAAAACATTACAGCAATACACCCAATTGCACCAGCTATTGAAAAGATCCAGTGAACTTTAAATTTCGGACGAAAAGAAGGGCTTCCCAAAATGCGCTCTATGCCAGCTGTGATGTTAAGCACTCCGTAAGTGGTAAGAAAGAACATAGTAAGAACGGGGGCAATTAGATCTAAATCGCCAAAATAAACAGCAGCCAAAGCGAAAACTAAAGTTACTATCGTTCCCATTCTTGGAGCGTCATCGTCACCAGAACCTTGACCAAGAAAATTCATCCATTTTGGCAAAACACGGTCACGAGCTAAAGCTTGTAAAACGCGAGGAGCACCCAGAATACTTCCAAGTGCACTAGATAGCGTTGCCCCCCAAACCCCGATCAGAATAGCATCACCCCAATAAGAGATTTGGCGCATTATCAATGGGTTTTCTATTAAAGTGATTGCGTCTGCTCTGTTGGCTAAGATTATGGGAAGCCCCATATAAATCAGATAACCGACTCCAACGGCAGCAAATGTCCCAAAAGGAATGGATTTGCCGGGGTCTTTTAGGTCACCACTCATGTTAACTCCCGCCATTATGCCTGTAACAGCCGGGAAAAACACTGCAAAAACTACCCAAAATGGCTCTGAGTTTCTGTCTGAAGCACCCCAAAGTTCAATTTCAGTGGGCTCTATTGGCTTTCCAAAAATTAAAGAGAGTAAAGAAATAGCTATCCCGAACATTATAAAATATTGTGCTCGGATAGCGGTTTTTGCTGATACCAAGGCCAAAACTGTTACAAGAATGGTAGTAATGATACCAACCAGTTTGAAATTCAGAATTGGGAAAACTTGTACTACACTTTCTGCAAAACCAACAGTATATAACGCAACGGAAAGAGCTTGTGCTATATAAAGAGGAATGCCTATGGCACCACCCGACTCTATCCCAAGAGAGCGACTAATCATATAATATGCACCGCCTCCTCTTACCCTTTGATCGGTTGCTATGGAAGCAATAGATAGCGCTGTTAAAAATGTAATTGCTGTTGAGAGAGTAACAATAATGAGAGTGCCGATCAGCCCAACATTACCAACTACCCATCCAAAACGCAGATACATGATAACACCGAGAATAGTAAGAATTGATGGAGTAAAAACCCCGCCAAATGTTCCAAGGCCGTCCTTAGAGCTTTCTATTACTTTTTCAGCTTTAGGTGCACTATTGATAAACGGAATTTTCATTTATCAAATATGAAGAGCATGCAATTATTGATTGGAGAAGAAAGGATCACTTTTTATTGTAGCGAGTTGTCCAACATGCCTGATTCCAAATCATACCTGGAAGCGTACTTGGTCTCATCAATAATTTCCTTTGGGTCATTATTTTCGTCAACAATAACAACAGTAGGTTTATGTGCCTTTGCTTCTTCGGGAGTCATTTCAGCATAGCTGATAACAATAATTCTGTCACCAATTTGAGTAAGTCGTGCTGCAGCTCCATTCATACAGCAAATACGGCTGCCTCTTTCTCCCGGAATGGTATATGTTTCTAAGCGAGAACCATTCGTGATATTAACAACTTGAACTTTTTCGTAAGGTAACAGATTAGCGGCATCTAAAAGATCCTGATCGATAGTGATGCTACCTTCATACATAAGGTTGGCTTCTGTAACAGCAAGTTGGTGTAATTTCGACTTAAACATGGTTATTTGCATTGCTATAACCTCAAATTTCAAAAATTAAGTTGTCAATCAATCGTGTTTTCCCCAAATAAGCTGCGATTGCAAGCACATATTTGTTACCGGGTTTCAACTGACTCACAGGTTGTAAAGTGTCCAATGAATAAACGGAAAGATAATCATTTTTAAAGCCTTTTGCTTCCAGTTCATCCTGTTGATGTTTTATCAAAAGTGCGGGATCAAAAACACCATTTTTAATTTGTTGTTCAACATAGGTCATTGCTCTATATAAACTAGGAGCAAGCGTTCTTTCTTCTTGAGATAAATAAGCATTTCTGCTACTTAAAGCCAAGCCATCTTCAGCCCTACCAATTGGAGCCATCAAGAGCTTTATATCCTGATTAAACTCTTTGACCATTTGTTCGATAATCCGGAATTGTTGGTAATCTTTTTGGCCAAATACTGCAATATCGGGTCTCACTATATTGAAGAGTTTATTTACTACCAAAGCAATTCCTTGGAAATAGCCTGGGCGACTTCCTCCATCCAAATGCACATTCAGCTCTTCGATATGGATGCTGAAATACTTTTTTCCGGATCCATACATGGTTTCGGTATCCGGCATAAAAACTACGTCAACATTTTCCTGTTTGCAGAGCTCAAGATCGGCTTCTAAAGTTCTGGGATAGGTTCCAAAATCCTCATGAGGAGCGAATTGTTCAGGATTTACATAAATAGAAACTACGATGGCATCAGCGTGTTCATGAGCCATCTTTATAAGCGAAAGATGGCCGTCATGCAAAGCACCCATAGTAGGAACAAAGGCAACTTTTTTCCCTTGCGATTTCAGGTGATTTACCTGCTCTCGTATTTCTTGTATGGATTTTGCTGTTATCATTTGAACATAAAAAGAGACGCAAATAAGCGTCTCGTTTAATTAAAGGTCATTCAGAGCGATAGCGAAGAATCTGCACAACTAATAAGCGGTGAAGATCCTTCATAAATATCCTCAGGCTGACGGGTGCTAAACCGCACGATCCATATCAAAACCCTGAAGAATTTGTTTAATTCTATTCAGGAATGCACCACCATGAGCACCATCAATAATTCTGTGATCATAACTCATTGATAAATACATCATTTGTCGGATCGCAATTACATCACCATTTTCTGTTTCAAGAACAACCGGCTTTTTCTCAATAGCTCCTGTACCAATAATGGCAACTTGAGGTTGATTGATGATCGGAGTTCCCATAATGTTACCCACACTTCCGTAGTTAGTTAAAGTGATGGTTCCTCCTACAAGATCGTCAGGACTTAATTTCTTACTTCTGGCTTTTGTAGCTACTTCATTCACTGATTCAGCAAGTCCAACCAAATTCTTTTGTTGAGCTTTTTTCATAACAGGAACGATCAATCCGCCTTCGCCGCCTTCTCCAAGAGCAACAGCCAAACCAAAGTTGATATCCTTTTTAACATGGATCTCATCACCATTAACAGAACTATTAATTAATGGGAATTCCAACATCGCTTTGATGATGGCTTCTACGAACAGAGGAGTGAACGTTAGCTTATGGCCTGTTTTCTGTTGGAATGCATTCTTATTAGCATTTCTCCATTTTACCATGTTGGTTACATCTACTTCAGCGAAAGTAGTTACATGCGCTGAAGTTTGAACTGATTTCACCATATGCTCTGCGATCATTTTGCGCATACGGTCCATCTTGATAATTTCAACATCACCGGAAGGAGATTTGATATCCAGTTGTCCGGCAGAAATTGAACCATCGCTGGATTTAGAAGAGCTACTTGGCTTACTTAATCCAGCAGAGCTTTGAGAAGATTTCGGAGCTGATACTTTTCCGTTCTTCTTATCTTCTACATATCCAAGAATGTCCTTTTTGGAAACTCTACCGCCTTGGCCTGAGCCTTCAATACTTTCAAGTTCTTCCTGACTGATTCCTTCTTCTTTTGCGATAGATCGAACAAGCGGTGAGAAAAATCTTCCGTCGCTTCCCATTCTTTGTGGCTCTGATCCTCCGGAAGAATCACTTGATCCATTATTCTGCATCAATTGATCCGGAGTGGTAGCAGCAATTTCTTCTTTAGATAATTTCTTTTCTTCTTTTTTAGCTGATGAAGAAACGGAATCTGATTTTGGAGCAGAAGAACCTGCACTTGCTCCTTTTCCAGTTGAAATGATTGCAATCGGTTGACCTACTTCAATAGTGTCATTTTCTTCGGCTAAAATTTCTATAAGTATTCCCGCAGCAGGAGAAGGTACTTCACTGTCCACTTTATCAGTAGAAATTTCTAAGAGCGTTTCATCTTCCTCAACTTCATCGCCAACTGATTTATTCCAGCCAATTACAGTTGCTTCAACAACAGACTCACCCATTTGTGGCATTACAACTTCAATACGCTCTCCGTCATCCTCTCCACCACCGGAATTTGATTCTTCGGCAGCAGAGGCACTTTCTTTTTCTTCCGCTTCAGGCTCAGACTCTTCTTCTTTAGTTTCTTCCTTTGCCTCTGGTTCCGGAGATGAATTTGTGTCTCCAACAGCATCTGCATCGGTCTCGATAATAGCAATAGGTTTCCCAACTTCGATGGTATCGCCTTCTTCAACTAAGATCTCAACAAGTGTTCCGGCTTCGGGTGACGGAACTTCACTATCTACCTTATCAGTAGCAATTTCGAGCAGTGTTTCGTCAACTTCTACAGTATCACCTACAGACTTGCCCCACTCAATTACTGTTCCTTCCATTACCGATTCGCCCATCTGGGGCATTACTACTTCTACCTTAGCCATAAAAATCTTTTAATTTGATGCCTTAACGGCGGTTTTAGCTGTTTTTGCAAAGGACTGTAAAGTTCTACATTATTCTAATTACTTCAAAATGCAGATAGTTCCTTTTATTGTTAAAAAAGCGCTTTTAGATCAGATTAAATTTATTAACATTTCTGAACATGTTAGCTCTATAATAAACTCGTGTTATGACTCCTTAAAAATCTCAGGAGACTCTCATGCAAATGAACAAGGAGCTGATATCATTGCTTAGACTATGTAGAATGGGTTAAGTCATAAATTAATTCAAGCATTTTACTATATGCGCAAGAAAGAAGTTGAAAAATTCTAGATTTCATTAAAACGATTCGTTAGTGCGACTAATTTTATCTAATCAAATCAGAATAAGAGAAAGTAAGTATTGAATCACTTGAAAACTCATTTACAATAATAAATCTTTTGTAATTTTTATCAACGGTAAATGTCGATATAAAACTTGTGTTAAATAAAAATTTTCTAATGGGATTTCCTGACCAATCAAAAACATGTATCTCTGGATTAATACTCTCATTTTTCCCTACTATTTCCTCAATTTGGCTAATACTTTTTCCTAGCCACAAAGCATAAATGTACTCATTTGTTGTTACTACCTTTGTGTAAAAATAAGGAGTGTCAATTTTGTTCTGGATATAGTTGGGCTCATAATTATCCAATTTAATACTTTCGAGCAATTCTCCATTGAAGTCATAAATGAGTAAGTGATTAAACCTTTCAGCAACAAGTACAATTTTCTCATGATCGGAGTTAATAGCCATCCACATATTCAAAAACCATTTTCTGTCAGAGATATTCAAGTCCTTACTTATAGAAAAAGGTTCAAAATCTAGGTAAGAAATATTAAAAGAAGAGTCGTCTATAAACGCTACCAGTCCTTCGCTAAGAGTTCCCGATGCGACAAGATTATTATTTATTTTCCCAACTTGCTGTGCATCTAATACTTTTGGAGGAATTCGAGTTTCATATAATATCTCGATCTCGTCTTTTTTTAGTAGCGCACTTAATGAGATTCTAACTAACCTTTTTTTTCCCCAATCATATAATTCCAAAATGTCTTTATTCGCTAAATCCGGTTGCAAGATCAATGGAGAGTCCGAAAATTCTTTGGGGCCTTCCCCTCTAGATCCAAAAGAAGTTATTAGCTCAAGAGTTTTAGAATCAAAAAAAGAAACTATATTATTGTTAGCATATTCATCAATAATTATTGTCATAGAATCCGTTACATATAAACCCGAAGGGGCTATTACTAAGTCACCTATGCTATTATGGATTGTCTTATCTAGTAAAATTCCCTTACCAAATGGTTCATGACCAATATTAATAGAGGATTTTTTATTTTCACTTCCACAAGCTGAAAGGAGAATTAACGCTATAGTTATAAGTGGAACACATCTTAAGTAGCAATTCATCGTATTTGTTTGAGGAAATTAGTTAACAATAGCAGATCCTTTTTTTTGTAAAAAGGATTGCCTTTATATATGATGCTTTTATCCTTTTTAAGGATAAGTATTTGATCTTCGTTTTTTAGGAATGGATTATCTATATAAAATTTATAATCAGGATCATAAATAGCAGGAAAAAGAATGATTCTATTATCTTCCGAAATAGCTTTGATATAATCACAGAGCTCACCAGCAAAAACAAAAACAAGTTCTTGGTTCTCAAAATTATTTATAAAATAGTCCTGGATTTTATCAATTTCTAAAGCATTAGAATTACAAGCCCCTTCAACAAATGCAAGCACTAAGTATTCCTGATTAAAAAACTCTGATACCTCTTTATTTGTTACAAAAGAGTATTCACTCGTAAAATCAATCAATAGATCTTTTTTATTATGATTGTATATATAAATACACATAAATAAAAAAGAAAAGGCTAGTGAAATGATAATTATAGTCCGTTTCATAAATTATATAAACCCATGGAATGAAAAAACTCACCCCATAGGCTTGATTAGTTTTATGTATTACCAGGAGTTGCAGTTTCACATACAAGTCTTGGTTTTCTAACAGTTTCACACCAACAGTTTTTTGCTTTGGTTCCAAATAAACCACCAGCCCAAGTTTTATATCCATTTGCCGCACAAGCTCCGGGACTTTGAGCAGAAGCTTCTATTACATAAACATCAAGCTCCCCAGAATCATCATTTTTGGTCACATTGAATGACATTATGGCAAATGTCAAAAGTCCAATTACAGTGTATTTTATTTTTTTCATATTACTCCCAATTTAAATTATTTATACCTTAATTAAATAAAGGTTATTAGGAATAAGTATTTAAAATTTTTAAAAGTCAAGTAACTAATTAATATAATTTTAAATTTAAATTCTTTTGAAGTTTACATATTAATTTACCTTGTAAAGGTATTAAGCATTTTAACTATGAATTTATCTATTAAGTTTAAGCCATTTTTTTTGGCTACATATGTTATGCTCTTTGGCTTAGATCAAAGCAAAAATGATTTTTTAATAGGAGTTGTGATTGAAAATAAGTCAAGTAATCCAATTGCGTATGCACATATAGGGGTTCCTAACTTAAAAATTGGAACTGTTGCAGATGAAAGCGGCAGATTTAAGCTTAAAATATCGAAAATGGACATTCAAGATACTTTATATGTCTCATCGGTAGGATATTCTACAGTAAAAATTAGTTATGAGGAGATTAGAGGAAAAGGTGAATTGAATATTTTATTAGATAAGAAAGTTAGTGCTCTCCAAGAAATATCAGTGACAGCCATGAAAGAAGAAAAAATTTCTTTAGGAAGATTAAGAGCTTATAATTTATCGGGATGGTCTTTTTCAGGACTTGCTAAAGGGAATGAAGTTGGAAGAATGTTTTCTAATTCAAAGAAGATTGAATTAGTAGATTTGAGTTTTCATATAAGATCAAGTGACTTCGATAGCCTAATATATAGAATACATTTTTACGAGTATAGAAGTGAAAAGCTCGACCTTATTAACAATAATGAAATATATTTAAAATCAAACACGACAAAAGGTTGGGTAAATGTTGATTTAGAGTCTCAAAAATTGATTATTGAAGGTGATTTTTTGGTCTCATTAGAATTAGTGGAGGGTTGGATAGACAATAAAAAAAATAGAATTGGAGCTATAGTTTATTCTGCAAAAGACTCAAGAAAAAAAGAAACTTTAGTCAGGATGCATCAATTTATGGAATTCGAAAAAGTTGATTTGGTATTAAGTATGCGTGTTAATGCATATGTTTTAAGATAGATTTAACCTTTCAAAGCCTGTTTCAAGTCTTCAATAAGATCATCCGGATGCTCTAAACCAACGCTTAATCTTATTAAGTTTTCCGGAGAATGTGATTGATCACCTTCACTGGAACGACGATGTTCCCAGGTGCTCTCAATTCCGCCAAGACTTGTTGCCCTTGTTATGAGTTTAGAGGAAGCAACGGCTTTAAGCGATTCTTCTTCCGTTCCGTCAAAAAGAAATGAGATCATTCCACCAAATCCACTCATTTGCGCTCTGGCGATTTCATAACCTTGGTGTGATTCTAATCCCGGATAATAAACCTCTTTTACTTTTGGATGATCGGAGAGGAATTCGGCGAGTTTTTGAGCATTCTCATTATGAGCTCGCATTCGGTAAGGAAAACTTCTGATACTTCGGCAAAGCAACCAGCAATCTCTTGGAGAAGGTACAGCACCTTGCCCTTGTTGTATAGTTCGAATTCGATCGAACATTTCATCTTGTTTTGCTGAGATGATCGCGCCACCTAAAATATCACTGTGTCCGGCTAAATATTTTGTAGTGGAATGCATCACCAGATCAGCTCCAAACTCAATCGGATTCAGATTTAAAGGAGATGGCCAGGTATTATCCACACAAACTTTCGCATTGATGGTTTTTGCTAAAGCACACACTTTTTCAAGGTCGGTAATGTGCATTAAAGGATTGGAGGGAGTTTCTGCGTAGATGAGTTTTGTGTTCGGACGAATATTATTCTGAACCTGTTCCAGATCTCTCATGTCAGTGAATGTAAACTCCAGATTCCATCGCTTACCAAAAGTATTCAACGTTTTTCGGGTTCCGTGATACACATCTTCAGGAACGATAATATGAGAGCCTTCTTCCATTGCCTGAAATACACTTCCGATAGCTGCCATCCCTGATGAAAATGCTGCACATGCTTCTCCGCCCTCTAATTCTGCGAGGACTTTTTCCAATTGAAGTCGGTTTGGGTTACTGTGTCTGGTATATAAATAATCTCCATCCTGATGTCCGGCTTCAGAATGTTCAAAATTCGTGGAAACTTCTATAGGAGGAACTACGGACCTTGATCCTGAAGAATGATTCAGAGATCCGTGAATGGCTATGGTTTCTATGTTTTTTGGTTTTTTACTCATAACAAATCTCCCGAATTGCTTTAATACGTTGTAATGCTGGCGGGTGCGAATAATTCAAGAATACATAAAAAGGATGTGGAGTTAAATTAGAAAGATTGTCTTTTGAGAGCTTTTTCAGTGTGGCGATCATGTCCTCAGGTTTTCCGGTTGTGGTAGCGGCAAATTCATCTGCTTCGTATTCGTGTTTTCTGGATGATATCTGCATAAATACAGACAGGATCATATCGATTGGTGCGTACAGCATTCCGAAGAAAATGAGTCCGGCGTACAAAGACATTTCATCCATATAAAAAGCATCAAATAATCCTTCGGCTTGCAAGAAAATCGAAAGCACAAATAACATAGCTCCCGTTTGAATTACACTAGTGATCATTCCTTTAATAATGTGCTTCTTTTTATAATGACCAATTTCGTGTGCAAGTACAGCTATTAATTCGTCATTGGTATGATTTTCGATCAACGTATCATACAGTGCAATACGCTTATTTTTCCCAAATCCGGTAAAAAATGCATTGGATTTACTTGAACGTTTTGAACCATCTATCACAAATAAACCTTGTAGCGGGAAGTCAACTTTATCGGTGTATTCTTCGATTGCGGTGCGTAGCTCCCCCTCTTCAAGCGGAGTAAATTTATTAAACATCGGCATGATCCAGGTTGGGGCCACATACTGCATCACCAAAGAGAAAATAGTGATTGCAATCCACGCATAAAGCCAGGCCAGATCACCTGTGTACATAAAGAAGGCAAGAATACCGGCAAGCAAAGGCATTCCGATCAATAGTCCAAGCCCTAATCCTTTTATCAAATCCAAAACAAAGGTTTTTGGTGTGGTTTTGTTGAAGCCAAATCGTTCTTCGATCACAAAAGTGGAATAAATACTGAACGGAAGTGAGATCACTGACTTGGCAACCATCAATACAGCGATGTAAAGTAATCCGGTAACCAGTTCTCCAAAACCCCACGCTCGTACAATTTCATCAAGCCAATTAAATCCGCCTGAAAACCAAAAGCCTAGAAGTACAACAAGATCAAAGCCACCGGTTATAAATCCGAACCGAGTTTGGGTTTTGGTGTATTCCTGCGACTTGGCATAAGTTTCTTGGTCATAAACACCATCAAATTCATCCGGTAATTCTTTGGATAATGATTTCAGATTCAGGTAATTGGAAACCAGGTCGAGTACAAAATCCACTGCAATAGTAGCAAGGATAATTATGGCGTAAATGTTCATGAATATTATAAGAAGTAATTTTTTTTATCGATTTTAAATTAGACAAACACTCAAACTAATTCCTACTAGTTTTAAAATGAAAAATTCAGATTCGAATTGCTTAGGGTTTAAAGGAGCATATCAGGAAATAGAGACTCCCATTTTCTGTAATGAAGCGAAATCAGAACATGGCATTTCTGTAAGGCATTCAAAAATGCTTACAAATAATGAATTGAGATTCAGAATGAATGCAGAAGACGGCTCTGCATATATAAGAACGGTTACTACCAAAGAGTCTCAAGGCTGGCAAAACGCGCATTACCACAAATACTTGAAAGAAACTTATTTGGTTGAAAAGGGTTGGATCGGCTATGTAGAAAAACTGAACGATAAAATCGTGTTTAAAAAGTTTAAGTCTGGAGAATTATTTACTACAATCCCGCTAGTTGCGCACAACATTTATATGCCTGCAAATTCCGTAATACATACGGTAAAGCATTCCGCGAATAAGGAATTGACAGAAACAGATTGGTTTGGTGATGGCGATGATTGCAAGCAAATTCACACAGCAATTAGTAAAAGGAGTTTTAAAGAAGTCGATTATGATGGGTTTCCCACTACGGAGAAACCCGAAAAACCAGTAAAGCAGGAGCTTTATAATGAGGCATACCGACATTTTGATACACTAATTTGGCAGGTTCCGGCTTGGTCTTCCGCATTATTTGCCGCAGTAATTGCAATAATAGGAGCGGTTTTTGGCATAGATTCTGAATCCGTTTTCTTTTCAGAGTTTATTCCTCAGAATGTTTTGGTATCGATCCTGCTGTTATTCTTTGGATTATTTACACTAGCACTTTCTTATGCTTTATACAGATTCAGATGGCATCAATCTAATGTAAAACCTTGGGGCGGTCGCTTAATATCACCACAGTTCTTTTTGCAATTACTTGTTTCAGTTGAGGCTGCAATTTTATTGGTAGGAGCATTGGTATTTTTATCAATAGAGCTGACTTATCCCGTTTCAGTAATTATAGCTTTGATTGCTGGGATATCTACTTACTATGAAGCTAAACTTCTTACTAAGACAAAAGCTGATTCGCATACCGGTTTCTCAGAAAGTTCAGATCATGGGTTTTCTTTTACTTCTGATGTGATCAAACAAAAGGGAAGTTGAACTTTTTAGAGAATGACTTTGAAATAGATCTTAAAACAAATTCATTTATGGTATAGCGATGTTTTATATTCAGTAATGAGCTCAAAAAAATTCAAATCCTCCCCAAAGCGATACCACCCTAAAGGTTTAACCATTTTATATGAGGATCATGACATTCTTGTGATCGATAAATCCAGTGGGTTATTAACCATGGGAAATGAGAAAGAATCGGTAAATACAGCTCATTATTTGCTGAATGACTATGTGAAGAAGGGAAACAGTAAGTCGAAGAAGAGAGTTTACATTGTTCACCGGTTGGACAGAGATACTTCCGGAGTTTTGATATTTGCTAAATCAGAACAAACTAAAAGATTTCTGCAAGACAACTGGGCTGATTTTACCAAAACTTATCATACTGTCGTTGTGGGAACGCTGTCAAAAAAGGAAGATACTCTCAGTTCGTATTTGGTAGAAAACAGTATCCATAAAGTATATTCGACAAATAATCCTGATGAAGGAAAGCTGGCAAAGACGAAATATAAAGTCCTTAAAGAAAATTCTGAATTCAGTTTGTTGGAAATAGAGTTGCTTACTGGACGCAAAAACCAAATTCGGGTTCATCTCGCTGATAAAGGTTGTCCGATCGCCGGAGATTATGTGTACGGTCAAAAAACCAAAGGTGTAAGAAGATTGCTACTACATGCTTCTAAACTTTCATGTATGCATCCGGAAACAAAGCAACAGATGAGTTTTGAAGCTCCTTTACCTAAAGAGTTTGAACGATTGATGAAATAGAATCAGTTTTTAGAGGCATTTAGCGATAGCTGAGACGGAAAATTAGTTTAATATTAAACTATTTGATATATTTGTATTGTTTTAAACAAGGAGGCAATATGAAACACAATAAAGGCTTACATCACATCTCGGTTTTAGCAGGAGATCCTGCAGAGAACTACGACTTTTATGTCAAAAAATTAGGAATGCGAATGGTTAAAAGGTCCGTCAATCAGGACGACCCATCTACCTATCATCTTTTTTATGGAAATGAAGCCGCTAATCCCGGATCAAGTATTACTTTCTTTCCTTGGCCACGGGCACATAAAGGAATTCCCGGAAGCGGAGAATCCGTAAATGTAGCTTTTCAAGTTCCGGAAGGAACAGAAGATTTTTGGAAAGAAAGATTGAGTGCTCAGAATATTCAACACTCGGATATCTTTGAGGTATTCGGGTGTCCGGCAATTCGTTTTCAAGATCCGGACGGACTAGAACTGGACCTGATATTCTCCGGACAACCCAAAGAAAAAGTGAGTGCTTTTGAGACCACTGTTCCAGCAGAGTCATCGATTCAAGGCTTTTGGTCAACACGCCTGAAAGTAGCTGACCCTGATGGAACGGCACATATACTAAAAGATGTGTTCAAATTTGAAGAAAAGGAATCAGAAGGAAAACTAACCAGATTTGCTACAGACGCTCAAAGAGGAAGCAATGTGATCATAGAAGAATCGGATGATGAGCAAGGAAAAGGCGGGAGGGGAATCGTGCATCACGTTGCTTTTCGAGCTAAAGACGAAGCAGAATTGGCTGAGCTCAGAGAAAAGGTGGCGGAGAAAGGATTACATCCAAGTCCGATTATAGACCGTCACTGGTTTAAGTCTGTTTACTTTCGTGAGCCAAGTGGGGTTTTGTTCGAAATCGCATCCGATGGTCCGGGATATGCAGTTGATGAAGAGTTTGAGGAACTCGGCGAAACGTTGATTCTCCCACCTTGGTTAGAGCCAAGAAGAGAAATGATCGAAGATAATCTGCCTGATCTGGGAATTTAAAAGCTAGTGAAATGGAATTATTCAGAGTTGATAAAGAAAACCCGTTTAAAGGACCTCATCAGAATCAAAAGACCGCTTCAGGAGGAGTTGATCTTAGCGACGCAAAGTACGCCATGATCATGATTCATGGACGTGGTGCAAGTGCAGAAAGCATTATCGGGCTTGGCAATGAATTTGAGAGGAATGATAAAATTACTTTTATGGCGCCTCAGGCAAGTGGGTTTACTTGGTATCCATATTCATTCCTTGCCCCAGCAGAGAAAAACCAGCCGGGATTAAATTCAGGTTTACAAGCTATTGCTGATTTAATCGTGGAGATAGAAAAAGAAGGCATTTCAAAAGAAAACATCTTCCTTCTCGGGTTTTCTCAGGGAGCTTGTCTCGTAACAGAATTTGTTGCCAGACATCCTGGAAAATACGCCGGGGTTATTGGCTTAAGTGGCGGCTTGATCGGTGATAACATTTATCCGTCAGTTTATTCCGGAGATTTGGAGGGAACGCCAGTATTTCTTGGTTGCAGCGATATAGATCCTCATATCCCAAAAGAAAGAGTAGGTGAAACAGAGGCAGTGTATGAAAAATTGGGAGGAAAAGTCACAAAAAAGATATATCCGGGGATGGGGCACCTTGTCAACGAGGATGAGATTCAGCATATTCAGCAGTTGCTGAATTCAAAATTAAAGATTCAAGATTAAAAAATTTGCTCTGACTAATTTTTAATCTTGAATTTTAAATCTCTAATTATTTTTAATGGAAATTCTCTGGCTTGGTCTTGCCTATGTTTTAGGTATGGTTGTTAAACAACTAAAACTGCCTCCTTTAATAGGATATTTGGTAGCAGGTGTGATACTGTCAGCTTTTGGGGTGTCTGACGAAAATGGTCTGCTCCACACGATCGGGCACTATGGCGTTATTTTTCTTCTTTTCACAGTAGGATTGCATCTCAGGATAAAGAATATTGTTCGACCGGAAGTGTTTGGCGCGGGAACTATTCATCTTGTGATCAGTGCCGGTATCTTTTTAGTAATTGCAATGGCTTTCGGTTTTTCAGCCATTGAAGGTTTGATCATTGGGATACTCCTCGGATTTTCAAGTACGGTATTGGCTGCAAAAACTTTGGAAGCTCGCGGTGAACTGAATGCGTTTCATGCTCGTGTTTCGATTGGTATTTTGATCGTTCAGGATCTGGTGGCAATTACGGTCTTAGCATTAACAGGGGGTGGAATTCCATCTGTTTGGAGTTTCGGACTGCTTTTATTGCCACTTCTTAGACCACTTCTTTTTAAACTACTTACATCAAGCGGGCATGAAGATCTTCAGCTACTTTATGGACTTTTGCTCGCAATGGGTGGAGCTGCTCTGTTTGAAGTACTTGGCCTTTCCAGCGAATTGGGAGCGCTTGTAGCCGGGGCGTTACTTTCAGGAACTCATGAATCAGACGAACTTTCCGAAAAATTGTGGGGACTTAAAGAGGCTTTTCTGGTTGGTTTCTTTTTAGAAGTAGGATTGGCAGGCTTGCCGAACATGAACGAGCTTCTATTTGCCGGGGCTTTATTTGCTGTTCTACCAATCAAAGCAGTTTTGTTTTTCTTTCTGCTGATACTGTTCAAGCTTCGTTCAAGAAATTCATTTATGGTGACTTTAACATTAACCTCCTTCAGCGAATTTACTTTGATCGCAGGTATGGTGGCGGCATCATCCGGCTTTATTCCGGAATCCACGATCATAGTTTTTGCACTATTAATAGCGGTTTCTTATACAGTGAATGCTCCATTATCCGCCAAATCGAACAGCTTATGGAAAAGGTTTGAGCACAAACTTATTCCGTTGGAAAGAAATGTCAAGCATCCGGGGCAGCAGGTAGTGAGTTTAGGCGGAGCCGAATATCTGGTAGTTGGTATGGGGCAGGCAGGATCTTCTGCTTACGATTATTTAAAGGAAAGAGATTACAGAGTAACGGGAATGGATTCTGATCCCGCTCAGATCGAATATAATCTGGGAAAAAAACGTAGGGTAGTTTATGGTGATGCTCAAGATGCTGAGTTATGGGAAAACATAGATCTATCAAGTGTTAAGGCAATTATGCTTGCAATGCCATATGCGGATACGAAAATCCAGGCAACTAAAATGCTTCGTGAAAATAAATTTACTGAAGATATCTACGCGCTTACTATGAGGGATGAAGAGCATCAGGCCCTTAAAGAAGCCGGAGCAAATGCAGTTTGTTTACCGCTGATACAAGCAGGAAGAAAACTTGCTGAAATAAGTATAAGTGATGAAGTTGACGGTTCAATGTCTCTGAATTTTGAAATGAATTCCTTTGAGTGATTACAGCTTAAATATCAGAAATGAAGAATACCCGAAAGGAAACCTGTCTTCACAGAATATCCTGATCGAATATGGAGATTATGAATGTCCGTACAGCCGGTTGGGGTACAGATACGTTCAAAAATTCTTGAAAGAAGACACAGACCTGAAATTCATATTCCGCCATTTTCCGATCAAGAAAAAGCACCCAAATGCTGAAATGTGTGCTGAATCAGCTTTATGTGCCGGAGATCAAGGAAAATTCTGGGAAATGCATGATCTTATGTTTGCTGACAATCAGAATCTGGGTAGAGAAAGATTGGAAGAGTTTGCTCAGGAACTCGATCTGGATAGAAGAAAATTTCATGTAGATCTGGATTCACATAGTTTTTTGAGTTGGGTTCAGCAAGATTTTAGAAGTGGCGTTAAAAACGGAGTAAATGATACGCCGACTTTTTTTATGAACGAAACCAAGTATGAAGGCAAATTAGCTTTCAAAGAGTTATTGGCTTTTATCACGAATCATAAATTAAGCTGATATGTCCTGCGAGCATGAAAATATGATCAAAATTACAGAGCCCACAACTCATGAATGTGAAACTTGTGTTCAGCTAGGAGATGAATGGGTTCATTTACGAATGTGTATGACTTGTGGTTATGTGGGCTGTTGCGATTCTTCAAAGAACAAGCACGCCAGAAAACACTATATGAGAAATGATCATCCTATAATCAGATCAGTTGAGCCGGGCGAAGATTGGCGCTATTGCTACATCGATAAGGAAATACTATGAGCACATTAAAGGAATTTGCAGTTCAAAAATTACACAGCTTTCCGCAGTTTGAAAACGTGCCTCTAGATCAGCTTGACTGGCTGGTAGAAAACTCTCGAATCTGTACCTATATGACAGATGAAAGGATCATGGAGCCGGGTACTGAGGTTGATAAGATGTTCATCATACTGGATGGTAGAATAAGAATTCAGCTTCCAAGAGGAAGTTCTTTTACAAGCATAGGCGATTTTGTGACCGGTGATATTTCCGGGCGACTTCCATTTTCCAGAATGCAATCTACTTTGGCTCATTTAGTAGTGATGGAAGACACTACCATTCTTGAAACTCATGAAGATCTCTTTGTAGAGATCACAAAAAGATATGAGCTGATCGAAGCTTTTGTTCACAGTTTATCGGATAGAATTCGAAGCTTCACCTCTCAACAGCAGCAAAATGAAAAGCTGGTAGCATTGGGAAAACTTTCTGCGGGATTAGCTCATGAATTAAATAACCCGGCTTCTGCCATGGTTCGTGGAGCCACTGAGCTAAAGAAACGCTTGTCTCAAACGCCTGATAAGTTCAAATCTGTGATGAGTATCAAACTTACCAACGATCAGATAGATGCGGTGAATGATCTGGTGTTTAAAAAAGCGGGAAGAGGGTCTTCAAATCAGCAATCTTTAATGGAAAGAACCGCGCTTGAAGATGAATTAACAGATTGGATGGAAGATCATGGTGTAGAAACAGGATTTGAATATTCTGAGACATTTGCGGAGTATTGCTTTAATACTGAAGATCTTGAATTTGTTTCTTCTCATGTAGAAGATGAATATCTGCCGGCGGTTTTAGGTTGGATCGAGGATGTTCTTACTACAGAGAAAATGATGGAAGAGATCGAAGACTCTGCCCGACGAATTTCCGATCTGGTTTCTTCAGTTAAGACTTATTCTCATATGGACAGGGGAACCGATAAAGAAGTGGTGGAGCTTAAAAAAGTCCTAAAGAGCACAGTTACGATGCTCAACCACAAAGCAAAGCAGAAAAAAGTAGAGATAGAACTGAATATCCCTTCTGATCTATCTGAATTCTATGGATATGTAAGCGAACTAAACCAGGTATGGACGAACTTGCTGGACAACGCAATTGACGCAGTGCCTCAAAATGGAAAGATCGAAGTAAAAGCTGAAGAGAAGAATAAAAATATGTATCTGTTTTTTAAAGATAACGGGAGCGGAATTCCGGAGGATGTGTTACCAAAAATATTCGATCCTTTTTTTACAACTAAAGATGTTGGCGAAGGAACCGGATTAGGCTTAGATGTAGTTCATAAGATTATTGAAAAACACGGAGCCTCAATTGATGTAGAATCTAAACCAGGACAAACAACCTTCGAACTTTGCTTTCCATTAAATAATTAAATTAAGAATGAAAAATTCAAAATTGTTTCCTTTCATTCTTAATTTTTCATTTTGAATTCCATAATTCCGAAGGAATGAAGAAACCCATAATTTTTACGATCGACGATGATGCTCAGGTGCTTAGAGCAATTACAAGAGACCTGCGCAGTAATTACAGAAAGGATTATAGGGTGATGAGCACTCAATCTCCGAAAGAAGCATTGGAGAGCCTGCCTGAGCTAAAAAAGCAAGGCGAAACGGTTGCGCTATTTCTATCAGACCAACGAATGCCTGAAATGATTGGGGTAGATTTCCTTGAAAAAGCAAGAGCGTATTTCCCGGGAGCTAAGAGAGTTCTGTTAACGGCTTATTCTGATACGGACGCCGCAATTCGGGCAATTAATGAAGTCCAGCTGGATTACTATCTTCTGAAACCTTGGGATCCGCCTGAAGAAAAATTGTACCCGGTTTTGGATGATCTGCTTGACGAATGGCAAGCTAATTTCCGCCCGGATTTTACAGGGATTAGATTAGTCGGATATCAGTATTCACCGAAGTCCCATACAGTTAAAGATTATCTTTCCGGAAACCTGATTCCTTATCGTTGGCTAGATATTGAGGAAAATGAAAAAGCCGCTGAATTATTAGAAGAGAATCAGATTGACCAAAAAGATCTGCCCGCAATATTTTTTGAGGATGGTGAATTCCTCACAGATCCAAGTCCGATTCAGATTGCTAACAAGCTTGGGAAAAATCCATCTGCTTCAGAAAATGTATACGATGTAGTAATTGTAGGAGCTGGTCCCGCAGGGTTAGCTGCGGCGGTTTATGGTGGCTCAGAAGGATTAAAAACATTGCTCATCGAAAAGAGGGCTCCCGGTGGTCAAGCAGGAACAAGTTCTCGAATCGAGAATTATCTTGGATTTCCAAAAGGACTAAGCGGTTCGGATTTGGCTAGACGTGCAATCACACAAGCCACAAGATTCGGCGTCGAATTTTTATCTCCACAAGAGGTCATTAATATCAAGATAAATGATCAGTATAAAACAGTTTGTCTGGCGGATGGAAGTGAGATCAATGCAAAAGCGGTAATTGTTACTACAGGTGTTAATTACCGAAAGCTGGAAAGCAAAGGAATTTCAGATTTTACCGGAGCGGGAATTTATTACGGCGCTGCAATGACGGAAGCTCACGCGTTCAAAGACAAACAAGTATACATTGTTGGTGGTGGTAATTCAGCCGGACAAGCAGCCATGTATCTGTCTACATTTGCAAAGAAAGTGTATATCACCATTCGGAAAGATTCGCTGGTTTCAAGTATGTCTTCTTATTTGATCGATCAGATAAACAGAACCGAAAACATCGAGCTTCTTGGAAGCAGAGAAATTGTAGAGGCATCCGGAAATGGTCATCTGCAAGGACTGAAACTCCTAAATAATGTGGATGAATCAGAATCGGAAGTAGAGGCAGACGGTTTATTCATCTTTATCGGTGCAAAACCTTATACCGATTGGATCCATGACAATGTGATCAAAAACGAAAGAGGTTTTATAGAGACCGGAAAAGATCTTCAGCGATACGATGAATATTCCAAAGTCTGGAAATTGGAAAGACGGCCCTATTTATTAGAATCCTGTGCACCCGGAATTTTCGCTGCCGGAGATGTTCGTGCCGGCGCTATGAATCGTGTTGCTTCAGCAGTTGGTGAAGGTTCTATGGCCATAAAATATGTGCACGAATATTTAGCAGATTCGAATTTATAGTAACCTTTCGATATATTAAATAAAGAAAGATTAAACCTATGTGTAATAAGCTAATTTTATTTTCAATAGTAGCTCTTGTTATTTCATGTAATGATTCAGGTCTCGATGGTTTTGGTCCTCAAGTAGTTACTGGAAAAGTATTCGATGTTTTCAAGGGAGACACTTTGTTTAATGAAAATGTGGAGGTTTCTGTGAATGGAAACTCTTTTTATACCAACAGTGATGGTGAGTTTCAAATACCTGATATTACTACTGGAAATCATTTATTTGCTGTAAAGAGTGAACATCACCTACCTTCTGACACAGTAATTACGATTGGCAAAGAAACCGGTACGCTTGTTAGCATTCAGTTAAAGCAAAAATTATTGGACTTTTTTCCTATGGGAGAAAATATCGAACTAAAGTATAAGGGAGAATCAAGTAGTTTATCTTGGGATCCAACGGGAGCAGATCCCATCGACGTGGGCACCAAAAAAAGTTACGAAAGCATTACAAAAACTAGTTTTTTAGACGAAACAGATTCATCATTTAGATACCATTTAGAAACTACAAACGAGGGCTTTGTTGTTAATTATGAGTCTAAGAATTCAGTAATTCAAAACTCAGATACAACAAATATGTATAGCAGGTATTTATATGTAGTATCTGAAGACAAGCATACCTCAGAATTATCCTTTGATTTAATTCACAGGCCATCTATCGATTTTGGTTCCTCTGGTCCTTTTTATAATAGGAGTTCTGTTGTTTATTGGAGAAGTAACGGAGATCAATTTTATGGTTGGTTTAGAGATAGATATCTACCTCAGTCTCGACTAACAGGCAATCAAGCATATAATCAACTACATATTGATGGAGGACTTTACACGGTAAAAGCGGATACTGGTTTGACCAATTATCAAGAATCATATAATGGTCATACGGGTAAGGGTACTACTCAGATAAGCTTAATTTCTTTCAAAAACTAATCTTTTACCAGCGCTATGAATCGTGTCGCTTCAGCCGTAGTCGAAGGCTCCATGGCTATAAAATACGTGCATGAATATTTAGCAGATTCGAATTTGTGATTATGGTAAATATGAGGTTTAATAAAAGTCTGATCTTAAGCTTATTGATTGCATTTGCATTGACAAATCAGGTGTATTGTCAAGAAGAAGATCAAAAAGAACAAGCATTTAAAAAAGTACAAAGTCTTGTAGAGTTTAAAGATACGGTTTCAAAGATCGACTCATTAAAACAATCAGGTCATAAAATAGATGTTAACGTTGTAGCCATTTGGGGATCTATTTTACCTGAGGATTCTACAAGTTCTATCGCATTATACTATCTTAACGAGGTTTTATTTAACAAGATTGAAAATCCTATTTATCTGATTAAGTTCGATAAAATAAAGAATGAGATTGTATCTGTTGAAGAGGTAGGTCAAATAAGTATCGAATAAATTTGACCTTTTTGCGATTGTAACCTGTTCTCCATTAAGTATATAGTGTCAAACAGATTCAGAAACAAATATCGAAATGAAACTACTCGATTAAAGTCTTGGGATTATGGGTGGAATGGGTCTTATTTCATAACGTTATGTGAGAAGAATAGAGAGCGATGTTTTGGAGAGATAAAGAATGATGAAATGTTTCTATCTGAAATTGGAAAAATCGCAAACCAATGTTGGAAAGAGATTCCGGATCATTTTCCATTTGTGAAATTAGGAGAATTTGTTGTGATGCCTAATCATGTGCATGGAATCATTATCATTGACAAAAAGAATAATGAAATGGATTCGAATCTAATTTTAGGGACGCATAATCTTGCGTCTCTACATGTATCAAAACAGAATTCATTAAACAAATTTGGTCCTCAATCTAAAAATTTGGGTTCAATAGTCAGAGGATTTAAAATCGGTGTTACAAAGAAGGCGAGAAAGATCAGAACTGATTTCCAATGGCAAGCAAGATACTACGATCATATAATCCGAGATCAGGAGTCCTTTAATAACATCTCTGAATATATACGGAACAATCCATCTCAATGGAAAGAAGACAGAATCTATTGAACTCCAATTACCAATCTATACCAATCCGATCTTTAACCGCATTTTTTAAAGAGTCTTCCAGTTCTTTCTTTTTCTTTTCAAGTTCTTTCTTTTTTTCTTCAACTTTTTTGATCTCTTCGTTTACGCGGTTTTCCAGTCTTTCATATTCTTTTCGAATCTCTGCTTCTTTTTCATTTTTAAAAGCCAGAAGTTGCTCTTTTCGGTTACCGATCTCACTTCTTACTCTGGATTCTATCTTTTGACGAGCCTGATCAACCTCTTTGCTGACGGTATTCCTTAACGCATTTACAAAAAGATCATCGAGGTTAGATCGTACTTTTACATTCAATGGACCATTAAGATTATCAACCAATGCTGTTACATTAATTTGGTCAGTACTGGAAACAGCATCTCTGATTAATTGTTGAACCCTGTTTTTAGATGGATTCTGTCCGAAATCAAAAGCAATTCCCTTAGCTTTATAACCAATCTCACTGTCAAATCTTTTGTCAATAATGCTTACAGATGCAGAAACTTCTCCTGTTCCGGTTTTGAGAGGATAAGGAAGTAGTTCAGAAGGAGAAATTTTTGAACCTTTTAGTCCAAACCCATCATAAGTAAAGTTGATCGTTTCCCGTGGATCGTCTCCTAAATAATTAAACTCTCCGGTAAGGGTCATTGAACGGTTGGAATCATCACTTCCACCAAGATTGAAGATAATGGGTTCTTTCGTTTTCTTTTGGTCACTGCTTATGTTTGTGATTTTTCCTGCAAGCTGAATTGCTGTTTTCGTTTCACCCGAAAGATCAATGTTCTGTATCCAGAGTTTTGGCCAATCATATTTGTCGCTGAATTTATAATCTTTTCCTTCATAGCGCTCAATCTTTTCTTTGTCTTCACCAACCAGGCGACTTCCATATTTTCTGGCAATTGCTACATACTCCAGATACCCAGAATAATCGGCTAAAAGATTGGTACCAAAAATTGATTGTGCAATATTCCCGGGGTCAATGGTTGGAAGTTTCGCCATATTCATAGCGCGCTGAAAATCGGCTTGAATCCAATTATCTACTCTCCCCGCACTAAATTTTGAACTTCCAAAATCATCCTGAAAATCTTTTTTCAAATTTTGTGCTCTGGTCTTTAAAGAATCTGCTTGCCTAACCAGCTTCTGAACGTTTTTTATGGCTTCAATTGCTTTTTTAGGGTCTTTAATTTCCTTTACATTGATAGCATTGATCGTTTTTTCAATATCAGCTATTTCTTTATTGATCTTAGTATTTGATAAGGTGCTGTCCCATTTTTGATAATTTTGAGCAAGCCCGTTACGTAATGAATCGATTTTATCCGGAGCTTGTAAGTTCAATTTTGACATTAAGCTGTCTACATTGATGTTGGTTTTTATATCGGTGAATTCCATTTGAGCATTTCTGGAAATCTCAGAAGTCACATCTACAACAACTTTAGCAATAAAACTTTGCTCTTCATTTTTAACTTCCTCAGGAATTTCGAAATAACCATCAGTTTCTCTTTCAGTGTCCATTCTGAATTCCTTAAGAATAACATCTTCAATAATCACTCTTTCCCACCAGGTTGGCCAAAAAAGAAAATCGAGCTCCATTTCTCCGGTTTCAAATGAATTTGTCATGGTGTTTTCAGGGTTAGCTACCTGTAGTCTGTCCCACCTTATTTTTAAATCAATCAGATCCACATCAAAACCATCAATTTCAACCAAGGCACCATTTGCGATGCTTGCCTGATATTCAATTTCAGATTCCAACATTGGATCTACACTGATCCAGCTAATTAAAAACCCAAGGGCAGTAATTATTACCAAAAATACAATTCCTTTTATTCTCATCATTAACCTCGCACTCTAACTACAGTTTGATAAATTGAATAGAACTTGGTTCCCTTTAAAGCTTTAACAAATTTAGTTTTCATCACGCGTTCATGGATATGAGCCCTGTATTGTTTAACACCAATTTTGGTAAGAGGAAACATAGGCGCACATAAGAGAACTGCGGTTACAAAGCTGCCTAAAACAACAGTGTTATTGAACTTGGTAATTGCCCAGAGTTCGTTATTGTACATATTGGTCCAGGTATTTTGCATACTTTCGTTTTCAAGCATCCAGATTCCAAAGCTGTGAAATATAGGATCGGCCAAATAAGCTACTCCACTAAATACAAGAAATGCCAGAATAACCATTCCAATATTAACCTTCAGAATTATCACTATGATTAATATTATTAAGTTGTGAACGGAGGCTACCGGAGTTAAGCCAATAATCATTCCAAGTATGAATCCCCCAGCTAATTGATTTGGGGAAGCCTCAGAAGACAAAGCTTTAAGAAGTTTTGCAATATATTTTAATATCAGGAACATACTATTTTAATGAATTCTAACCGTGAAAGGTTCAATATAATCGAATTTGTGTAGTTAGATAAATGAATTCGTGTTAAATTAAATACAAAGTTCAAAATTTTATTAAATGAGCAAGTTTTCTGTTACTATTTTAGTAGTACTGGCATTTATATCCTGCAAAAAAAAATCCAATGCCCCTGCTTTTGCTTGTAAAGGTGGTGTCGCAGATATTCAATACCCTTGTGATGATATACATTTGTTGGCAGTTGTAAAGCCTCAGGAGCTTCAGGGGTTAGAAAGTACTGATTCTCCAACAGTTCGTTTAAATGACATTTGGGGCTGGACGGATCCAATGACTAAGAAAGAATATGCATTAGTAGGGTTAACAAATGGTGTTTCTTTTGTTGATGTTTCCAACCCTGAAAAGCCAATAGTTATTGGAAAACTTGATGAAAGTAATATTTCTGCAAAGTTTAAAACTCTATCTGATCCTAATTATGAAGCATGTACTATAGGAATTGGAGATACCGAACAATCTAAAAATATACAAGAAGGGTCAACCTGGAGAGATCATAAAGTTTTTAAAGATCATCTTTTTATAGGTAGTGATGCTCAAGCGCACGGGATTCAGGTTTTCGATCTAACAAAATTGAGGTCTTATGAGGGTACTTTTTTAGAGTTTGAAGAAGATGCTTTATATACTGGTTTAGCCAACTCACACAATGTGGTTATAAACGAAGAAACAGGATTCGCGTATGCAGTCGGGGCTACCAATGCAGAAGTTTGTGAGACTGGAGGATTACATATTATTGACATAAACGACCCTAAAAACCCAGTTTTTGCTGGTTGTTATAGCGATACAACACCACCAAGAAGAAGGTCTAATTCTGCATACATACACGATGCACAATGTGTTAATTATGTTGGGCCGGATTCAGATTATACTGGGAAAGAAGTTTGTTTTAGTGCTGCAGAAAGGTCGCTGGTAATAGCAGACGTAACTGATAAAGCAGATGTTACCACAGTAGGGTTCGCTTCATCTCCAAGTATGTCGTATGCTCATCAAGGGTGGTTAACTGAAGACCATAAGTATTTTTTGATGAACGATGAACTAGATGAATTTAACTTAGGGCGTACTACCAAAACATACATTTTTGATGTTAGTGATCTCAGTAATCCAACATTCGTTAATTTTTATGAGCATAATACAGAGTCTATTGATCACAATCTTTATATAAAAGGAGATTATGTATATGCATCAAATTATGTGTCGGGACTCAGAGTAATGAGAATGAATGATATTTCCAGCGCAGAACTTGAAGAGGTAGCATTTTTTGACTCGGAGCCAAATATTTATTCAAATCCGAATCAGCAGTTTAACGGAACCTGGAGTAACTACCCTTTTTTCGAAAGTGGTGTAATCATTATGAGTGACATTAACAGAGGGTTGTTTATTCTGCAACCTGATTTCAACTAATAAAATCCTCCTTTTTTGCTAACTACAAAGAAGCCTTAGCTTTAGGATATTATAATAAACGAACAGGGCACGATCCTTTGAGTTAGGCACTATTTTGCGTACCTTTTTTCCGTTTTTTACTATTAGAATACGTTCAAAATTATACGAACTAATTTTACTCCCACTTAAAAATTTTTATGGATTTATTTGACAAGCTTGAGGGCAGACCAAGTCCTTTAGGGCCATTTACTTCAGAAGGCTACGGGTATTACACCTTTCCAAAATTAGAAGGTCCACTCGGACCAGAGATGCAGTTTAACGGTAAAGATATGATCGTTTGGAGCATCAATGATTACCTGGGGGTAGGAAGTAATGCTGAAATAAAGAAAATTGACGCTGAAGCTACAGCTAAATACTCATTAAGTTCACCTATGGGTGCGCGACTAATGACCGGAAATACAACGGAACATGAGTTGCTTGAACAGGAGTTAGCAGCTTTTTCACATAAACCTGCGGCTCAGTTACTGAACTTTGGCTATCAGGGAATAATGAGTGTAATTCATGCGCTTACTGATCGTAACGATTTTTTAATTTATGATGAATTAAGCCATGCCTGTATAGTTGACGGAAAGCAACTGTCTATGGCTGACAAATCTGTGTTCAAGCATAACGATATAGAGAGCTTCAAAAAGCAATTGTTCAGGGCCGCATCTAAGAAAAAAGATAATTCTTCTATTCTGGTAATTACTGAAGGTGTTTTTGGAATGACAGGAGATCTCGGAATTTTGAACGAGATCATAGAATTGAAAAAAGAAGTTCCATTTAGACTTTTAGTTGATGATGCTCATGGATTTGGCACCCTCGGTAATGATGGTTCTGGTACAGGAACGCATTTAGGTTGTCAGGATGGTATCGATATCTATTTTGGTACTTTCGCAAAAGCGGTTGCACTAATAGGGGCTTTTGTTTCATCTGAGCCTCGTGTAATTGAATTTTTGAAAGCAAATGTAAGAAGTCAGGTATTTGCAAAGTCACTTCCAATGCCTATTGTAGTTACTGCCAGAGAGCGTTTAAAAATGATCAAACAAAATCCTCAATGGAGGGAAAAACTTTGGGAGAATACTATTAAACTCCGTGAGGGATTACAGAAAATAGGTTATACTGTACTGCCTTCCGAAAGTCCGGTAACGCCTGTTCTTACTCAGGGAAGTACTGATCTATGCCAAGACATTATGCGTAAACTTAGAGAAGAACATGGAGTGTTTGTTAGCGGTGTAGCATATCCTGTAGTTCCAAGAGGAACTGTTCTGATTCGTTTGATTCCAACTGCTGCTCATAATGATGAGCATATAGAAAAAACTTTGGAAGCATTTGATTCAATTAAAGACTTTGTTTTTGCAGCTGCAGCTGAAATAGCCAGCTAATTAATTCTAAAGCACCTCACTATTTGTGAGGTGCTTTTATTACTTCAAGTTATATTCTTCTCTGTAAAGAATTCAGAATTTGAATTATTTTATCATTTTCATGATCTAAAAAATATTATTTAATGATACAGCGACCACAAACTATATTTTTAGCTCTTTCAGCCTTATCAAGTTTAGCAGTTTATTTTACACCGGTTTACGATAAAGCAATGCAAGACCCACAGGTGTGGATCGGATACGGACTTGCAAGCTCTATTCTTGTGGCAATCATTATTTCAATGATCACGATCTTCAAATACTCTGATAGAAAATCTCAGATAAAATGGGTTAAAATTGCAATGTTATTCCAATTAGTTGGAATTGGATTTGCAGTAGGAGTTCTTTTTTCTTTAGGAGGAATAGGTGTCTACTTGTGGGACGAAGCGTTGGGCTCTGCTATGACTGTATTGGCAATCCTACTTCAGGGAATGGCTATAAGATTTATAAAGAAAGATCTTGAATTGGTGAAATCAATAGATCGCATAAGATGACTTCTGATGCTTCAGAAGAAACTTTCTCTCCAATAAAGGTATATGGTGCCCTTTTTGTTGGATTAACGGCATTTAGTTTAGCACCAATTTTAGTGAGGTTTGCATCCAGTTATTCAGGTGTGTTATTGGCAACAATACGGACCATTTTAGCAGTGGTAATACTTGCCCCAATCTATATTTCCTTCAAAAAAAAGCAGAAAATTAAACCCGTTCAAAGCGGAAAAGAGCATTTATTGGTCGCAATTGCCGGAATTGCATTGGGTTTACATTTCATAGCTTGGATTAGTTCCATCTATTATACATCTGTTTCATCGGCATCGGTGCTGGTTTGTATTCATCCGATTATTCTCATAATTGCTGAACGTACGTTAATGAAAACGACCTTCCGTCCTTTGGTGTGGATAGGAGTGATAATTTCATTTATCGGAACCTTGATGCTTGGATATTTTGATTTAAACGAATCAAATATATTCCCGCAAGCCGGTTTAGGAAATACTTTAGCAATAACAGCTGCGGCAATTTTTGCTGTATATTTTTTAATTGGCAGAAAGATCAGACAACATCGAACTTGGATCGGGTATATATTTCCTGTTTATACTTATGCAGCAATTACCTGTATTTTCTTTCTTGTAATAACAGAGGGAGTTCCAACACAAATTGATGGTAAATTATTCCTAATCGGATTAGCACTTGCAATCGGGCCTCAGATATTTGGACACGGTTCGTTGAATTATGCTGTTAAATATGTATCGGCAACTTTGCTTTCCACACTTATTTTAGCTGAACCGGTTTTAGCTTCTATTATCGCATATTTCCTGTTTCAGGAATTACCGCTACCACTTTCTATTTTTTCCATGATGATTATTATGCTAGGAATTGGTCTTACTTGGAAGAGGCGGAGTAAGAGCGCTTAATCGATTTGCTACGAACTCAATTCTCAAAGAGAAGCATAGTATTTTTTAAATCTTCTACTTTTACAGGTTTAGTAAGAGGTTTAACATTTGCATAATCAGAGGCTTCTTGTAAGTGCTCGTACGTAGTGTCACCGGACAAAATAAGAACAGGGATATTATTGTTTTCTGCCCTTAAAGCCTCTACAACATCTAATCCTTTCATTTCGCCGATTAAATTTTGGTCACTAACTACAATATCTGGATTTAGAGCTTTAATCTTCTCAAGTCCTTCTTCACCAGAAGTTGATGTTTCAATAACATCGTATCCTAAAGTCGTCAACATTTTTTTTTGAACCAGCGCCAATAGGCTGTCGTCTTCTAAAAGGATTACCTTCTTCATGATTGCATAGTTTATTTAAGCTTAAATAAGGTAAGCTTTTTATCGGAAAATATTAAGAAATCTTAATATTTTACTTTGTAAAAACCTATCTCCTTTTTAAGGGTAAGGTAATTAATGGTTTAAGAGAATAGTTTCATTTACCCTTTAAAAAAAGCTTCTGAAATAGAGGCGAATTGTTTAGGCTTATCTAGAAAAGCATAATGCCCGGAATCTTCAATGATAACCAATGCTGAATTCGTAATACCTTTTTCAATTCGTTCTCCTTGATAAACAGGAGTAGCGTCGTCATTTCTTCCCCAAAGTAGAAGAATATCGTGAGGTATTTTAGGTAAGCAATTTTCTAAATACTCAGTAACAGACTTTACAAAGGTTTCTCTCATAACACCTGAGAGCTGATTGTATTCTCCGGACCCCAAACTTTTCCATAACGAAGTCTGCCTCAATTTTGATAGAGCAGAAGCTTGTAATTCTTTAGGTAAGATTAATAAAGGTAACTTTAAAATCTTAGCCAGGTACTTCTTGAAATAAAATTTTAAACTACGCTTGGGTTTCATCCCTGCACCGCCTGTTATAAGAACCTTGTCAATTTTTTCCTTTCCAAATTGTCTGCTGCAAAGTTTAAGAGTTATTCTTCCTCCAAATGAGTGAACCAGTAAATCAACTTTACTATCAAAATTATTACTTATAAATGATTCAACAGCATCTGCATAATTATCGATACTCCATGAAGTTTTTGGTTCTGGTGAATCACCAAATCCGGGTAAATCTAATACGTAGGAAGTTCTGATATGAGCCAGTGACTTTGCAATTGGTAACATTACCCGACGGCTACTTCCCCATCCATGTAATATGATGAGAGGTTTGCCTTCTCCAATTACTTCAAAAGTAATTGGCTGATTGTTGTAATTATAAGTTTGTACGTTAGACATGATCAGAAGCAAAATCTCACTAAAAGGAATCGAATACAAGTTGATTTGCTTATATATTGTTCCCTTATTGATGGTAAATTAGTCTATTATGAAAAAACTTAAACGAGACTTCTTTTTTTGGATTGAAAAACTTCAGATTACAAGAAAAGAACGTATAGTAATATCCGGATTAGTGATATTGGTTTTGATTATGACCGGGCTTTCGGCATTTATTAATGATCAGTATCAGGAAAACACCGAAAACTACGAAGCGATATTAAAAGAGTTTGAAGAAAAAAGCATTGCAATTAAAAATAAAGCCGAAAAAGAAGAATCAGAACTGGAGAGAAAAACGGAAACGGAAAAAACAAATTCGAGTTTATCCAATCTAAAAGTAAACATCAATACAGCAGGAATAGAAGAATTGCAACAGTTAAAAGGTATTGGTGCAACTTATGCGCAACGAATTATTGACTACCGTAAAGAAAACGGCGAATTTAAGGAGATTGAAGAACTCTTAAAGGTGAAAGGAATTGGAGAGAAACGATTACAAGACATCAAAGCGTTTATAATATTAAAGTGAATATTTAAGGAATTTTATGGCAGACATTTTATGGGTAGATGATCAGATCGATCAACTTCGTTCACACATCATCTTTTTAGAAAAAAAGGGATTTACAATTGAGCCTGTTACCAACGGGGAAGATGCCGTAACAATGATAAGAGAGAGAACTTTTGATATCGTTTTTCTTGATGAACAAATGCCTGGAATGGATGGAATAGAGACACTTGAGCAAATAAAAGGGCTTAACCCTCAACTTCCGGTTGTGATGATTACAAAAAGTGAAGAAGAGTCTATAATGGAAGATGCCATTGGAGGTAAAATATCAGACTACCTTATCAAGCCTGTAAACCCTAATCAAATTCTATTAACAACCAAAAGAATTCTTGAACGATCAAGATTACAAAATGAAAAATCTGCTCAAACTTATTTAAAACAGTTTGGAGAAATTTCGTCCAGAATTCATCCTAATACAGGCTGGAAAGAATGGATTGAAATTTTTAAAGAGCTTTCAAAATGGAAAATAGATCTGGAAACAGGTGATGAAAACCTTGTACATGTGCTTGAAGATCAATTGCATGAAGCTAATAAAGAGTTCGGTAAGTTCATCGAAAATGAATACCAAAGTTGGTTAAATGATAGAGATGGTTCCCCGGTGTTGTCGCCTCAAATTATTGAAAAGTATGTTCAGCCTCATTTGGAGAAAGGAGAAAAAACAATGTTCTTCATTATTGACTGTATGCGCTATGACCAATGGTTAACATTTGAAGCGGTTCTCTCTAATTATTATACCATTGACACAGATTTTTATTACTCGATTTTGCCAACCGCAACTCCCTACTCAAGAAATGCCATCTTTGCAGGGTTATTCCCATCTGATATTGAACGACTATATCCTGAATTATGGCAACAGGGGCAAGACGAAACTTCTTTAAACAGGCACGAAGAAGAACTGCTAAAGCGGCAACTTGAGCGAGCCGGAATTGAAATGAATTTTAAATACGAAAAAGTTCTGAATGCAGAGGAAGGAAAACGCATTGCTGACAAAATGCAGAATTATACGCAATCAAAATTAGCGGCATTTGTATATAATTTTGTTGATACTCTTGTTCACTCGCGATCCGATTCAGCAGTAATAAAAGAGCTGGCTCCTGATGAATCAGCTTTTCGTTCTATTACAGAAGCCTGGTTTATGCACTCCAATTTACTTCAAATGTTTAAAACGCTCTCAGAAGAAAATGTGACTGTTGTAGTAACCACCGATCATGGATCGGTACGTGCATTACGTGATACGAAAGTTTTCGGCGACAAAGATACAGCCAAGAATCTTCGGTATAAGTACGGAAGAAACTTAAAAGCAGACGAAAGAAACGCAGTTTTCTTTATGGATAATCCTGAACAGTTTAAACTTCCTGCGGTTACAGGTGTCAATAACTATATAATCGCAAAAGAAGATTACTTCTTTGTATACCCAACTAATTACAATAAGTATCAAAACAGATATAAAGATACTTTTCAACACGGTGGCGCTTCAATGGAGGAAATGATTCTTCCGGTTGCAACTATGAAACCAAAGTAAATGAAACTTAGAAGTAATTCTGTAAATACTACAATCAAATACGGACGGGAGTTTGCGGAAAGTCTTAATATTGGTGATGTAGTGTGTTTAGAGGGGGATCTTGGAGCCGGCAAAACTCATTTTGTAAAAGGCGTAGCTTCATATTTTGGTATAAATGAAGAAAAAGTAAACTCACCCACATTTACCTTAATTAACGAGTACTCAGGAGATATTCCAATTTATCATTTTGATTGTTATCGCATAAAGAGTTTCAATGAAGCTATTGAAATCGGAATAGAGGAATATTTGTATGGAGATGGCGTTTCCATAATTGAATGGCCATCAAAAATAAAAGACTTGATACCTGATAACGCCATTAAAATTGAGATTAAACATACAGGAGCCTCAGAAAGAAGCATTTTAATTTCAAATCGTTGATAAAGAGCCTTAAATTTAGCTATGTCATCTACTAAGAAGCGCAGACTTTCATATCGTTTAGATTTATTGCCGGTGATACTTCCCTATCACTTAAGGGCAAAAAACGATTTGCAAAAAGGAGATCTTGTATACTATGGGCCTAGTCCGGAATATTACGGGATTGGGGAAGTCGTGCAACTAGAAGAGAAAGTGTGTGTAGTTGATTTTCGCGGAACAGGGTTGATGGGAATTCATAAAGATGAACTTAGATCAAGCTACCTTATCCCAATTCATAAGCTTAATCTCTCCAGAGTTTTGAAAGGAAGATAATGCACCCGATAATAGAGGGGATTATAGACGGGGTAATACAAACTTCAGCACTTGAATGGATCGCTGTTATTTGCGGCGTTGCCAGTGTAATTTATTCCATGAGAGAGAATATTCTGGTTTACCCTACCGGAATTGTAAGTGTACTTATCTACGTATATCTGGCTTTTGTGTACAAACTGTATGCAGATATGGGAGTGAATGGATATTATTTTGTAATGAGTGTATACGGTTGGTACTACTGGACAAATACGGATGGGAAAAAAGACCAGATTCCGGTTTCAATCAATTCATTTAAGGAAAATATATACTCCGTAGCCATCCTCCTGGGTAGTTTTGGATTGCTGGTTTTTATATTGAAGAATTATACAGATAGTGATGTTCCGATTTGGGATGCCACAACAACTGCGTTCGCAATTCTAGGTATGTGGTTAATGGCTCGGAAGAAATTAGAAAACTGGATCGCCTGGATTATAACAGATATCATATCTATTCCCCTGTACTTTCATAAAGGGCTGGTGTTAACGAGTTTTCAGTTTTTGATGTTCACCGTGCTGGCAACAATGGGATATTTTGCCTGGAAAAAGTCGTTGGAGTCACAAGCAACAACTTCTAATTGAATTGGATCTGAAATTAAAGCCAATGATTGTTGATGTAAGGCTCTAAATTATACAAAAAAAGGGGCCCATTTGGCTCCCTCTTTAAAGATCTGGATAAGTCTAAAAATACTTTCTTTAGATGGAAAGTTGTTCTTTAGCTTTGTCAAAGAATGATTGATCAACTACAATACGTCCACTATTTTCATCAATGATCACTTTATTCATTCTGCGAACTTCTACCTGAGTTTGTGGAGGAAGAGCCATTCCGAAAGCGGCGCCTCTGTCCATAGCAACAACAGCAATGCCATTGTTAAGTCCATTTCTCAATCGATTGTAATTACGAAGGTATCTGGAATCAACTTCCTTTTCCACTTCCTTTCTCTTTTTGAGAAGTAATTCTTCTTCGTCTTCTGTAGACTTTGTAACGGTAGCCAGACTGCTGCTTTTTTCTTCCAGCTCAGCTTTAGCTTCTTCCAGCTCTTTTCTGGCCTCTTCAATTTCCGGACCGATTGCTTCTTGTCTTTTTTCAATCTCCTCGATTCGAGAATTCGAAGTCTCTACAACTTGTTTCTGAGCTTCGATTTCTTTTGTCAAAGCATCATACTCCCGGTTATTTCGCACCGCAAGTTGTTGGTCTTCGTATTTTTTTGTTTTCTCTTCTGAGCTTGCTAACTCAAGCTTAAGGTTATCAAACTCTACAATAAGATCTTTCTCTTCTTTTTCTAATTTTGTTAGTCGAGCCTCTTTACGAGCGATATCAGTTTCAATATCAAGAATCTCTTCAGGAAGATCGCCTCTTAACTGCTTAAGCTCATCGATGCGACTGTCTATGTATTGTAAATTTGCTAGTTGTTGAAGTGCTTCTTTCATGGATTGCTTTTCAGCTTGTTTGAATGGATTGTGGTTTGGACTCCGATACATATGTTTGCATCGGGTTGGTTACTATCTCAGTAACAGATACTTTTAGGTTATCAAATGCTTCCGAAAGTTCTTTTTTCAGAGCTTCTGCTACAGGAAACTCACTCTCATAATGACCTACATCTACTAATAAGAAATTCTCTTGCTCTGTAAAATAATCATGGTACTTGATGTCTGCTGTAACAAAAGCATCGGCTCCGGCTTTGATCGCTTTTTCTTTCAGAAAAACACCGGCTCCTCCGCAAACGGCAACAGTTTTAATTCGGTTAACATCACCGGAAAAACGAATGGCTTTTACATTCAAAGCCTGAGATACTAGGTGTAAAAATTCATTCTTACCTAAGCCCTCTTCCGGGTATTGTCCGATAACTCCCATTCCGAAATTGTTTGACGTGGAAACTAGATCGGTAATTTGAAGAGCACCATCTTTCAGAAGCCCTTCTTTCTTAAGACCTTTCCTAAGAGCCGGGAGATGGTGTTTATCAATGGTAGCTTCAAAACATCGGAGATCTTTTTCACGGCTTTCTACACTGTAATGATGAACGTCTTCTGCAGAGTAGTAATTAAGCAATTGCACCATGGAATCACTGTTTTCCACAGAACTCACAAGACTTATCTTTTTACTGATTGAATAGTTCTTCGTTAAAAAACTTAGATCATCAAGGCCTAACATATTCGCTAAGACAAACGAGACGCCGTCAAGAGCAGCATCTAAATTTGTATGAGCAACCAATAAGCCAATATCGTTCTTAATAAGCTTATAAATGATGCGCCCCTGTTCATCAGTAGGATTTATTTTCCCGATCTTACTAAAAATAAGTGGGTGATGAGCTACTATAAGCTCACAGTCGTTTTGAATCGCTTCTGCTACAACAGCATCTGTTATATCAAGGCAAGTAAGTACATTTGTTACTTCAGCGTCAGGATCCCCAACAAGTAGCCCGACGTTATCGTAATCCATTTTAGTTCCTGGTGGAGCCCACTGATTTAAAAAGGTGGAGATGTGTCGGATTTTTGTAGCCATTTATCGTTTACCTTTTGAAATGTTTAAGATAAATTGACCCGACGGGAGCGCTATGAATTTGTAGAAAGTCAGTTGGTGCAATAAAAGTTTATTTAGGCTTTCTTTGAGCTTCCAAAAATAAGGGTAATTATTGAATGATAAAAGCTTTGTTTACTGTTATTAATGTAAAATTAATACTAAAAGACTGATTTTAATGGAAAAATCACAAATTTGTGAAAATATTAGGAAAGTTAAGAGCAAAATTGAGAAAACTTGCCGGAAAATTGGAAGAGAAACTTCGGAGGTAACCTTGGTTGCAGTTAGTAAGACCAAGCCTGCCTCTTACATTCGAGAAGCCCTGGAATGCGGGCAAATTGAATTCGGAGAAAATAGAATGCAGGAATTAGAGGAAAAAATTCCACAGTTTGAACCTGCTCAAGTTTCTTGGCATATGATTGGGAATATACAGACGAACAAGATAAAGCTGATAGCAGATAAAATTAGCTGGGTGCATTCAATAGAAAAACTCAAATATTTAAAAGAGTTTGAAAAACGCTCTAATGGAAATAAAATTAAAGCACTTATTCAGGTAAACATCAGCGGAGAAAAACAAAAAGGAGGAGTTGAGCCGGAAGATCTTGCCGAAATTCTGAAATCTTCAACCGACTTTGAACATGTTAAAGTGTGCGGACTAATGGGAATGGCTACTTTTGTGGATGATCCCGAGGATGTTCGGCATGAATTTAAACTCCTTAAGAATCTTTTTGATGATCATCAGAAGTTTAACTCAGGAAGTGTTAACCTCCGTGAACTGTCTATGGGTATGAGTAACGACTTGGAAGTTGCCATTGAAGAAGGAGCAACGATGGTGCGCGTAGGAAGCGAAATTTTTGGGGCGCGAAACTATGATTAACGATTCCCGTAGCCGACATTGTACTATTAATTAAAAACAGGGCATTATGTTATTTGGATTACCATGGTGGGCGCTTATACCTATAATTGCTGTTGCGGGCGGGCTTTTTATAGAGTATAGAAAGCAGGAGCTTAAAGCTGAAGAAAAAAGAATGGCAAGCTCAAAAGAGATACATGAGCTTCGTAAAATCATTCATAACCTTAAATCAAGAATAGAAAACTTAGAAGGCTCTGTAAGTGCTTCTCAATCGGGAACGAAAAAAAATGTACCCTTAGATGATATAGAGATAAAAGATGAGTACTATTCAGATGAAGATGAGAGCTCATCAAGAAGTAGAGTTCAAAATTAAGAGGAAATTATGACTGAAGAAGAGTTTATAGTATCGCTGGTAGCGATTGTTTTTGGAACAGGATTATCAATATTTCTTTTTTGGGGTTTTTTCAGCTTGATCAAATCATGGATCAATAGAAAAAGCGGTACTTCTCAGGGTGAGTTAAATCCTCAATTCTTTAAAGCTTTAGGTGATTTTAAGAAAAGTACCGAAAGAAGAATTGCCAATCTTGAGTCTATAGTAGCTGACCTTGAGGAAGAAAAAATCAGGATCCATGACACTCCAAGTACAGGTGAAATTGAAATTGAAGAAAAAGAAGTACGGTCACCAGACGAAAAAGAAGATGATTCGAATCTGAGGAACATGTTAAACGAATAAATGTTATTTTATTAACTAATAAGATTACTCTTAAATATTCGTGCGATGAAACTTACCCCTCTTGAAATTAAACAACAGCAGTTTGAGAAATCTCTCCGCGGTTTTGATGTCGCTGATGTTCAATCATTTTTAACTTTAGTTTCGAACGAAGTTGAGCATCTGCTCAATAAAAACAAGGAACTCGAAGACCAGATTGAAAAGCTGAATGATCGGGTACGACATTATGAACGTGTAGAAGAAGCGCTTCATGAGACTCTACAAACCACCAAAGAATCTGTGGCTCAAAAACTGGACGGAGCAAAGACGGAAGCACAGAACAAGATTGATAAAGCGGAAATGCAAGCTGAGGTGATTCTAAAAGAAGCCAATCATCAAAGGCAGCAAGTGCGACAGAACATTCAGCGATTGCTAGAGAAAAGAGAAGAAATTATAGCAGGAATGAACTCTTATCTTGAAAACTCCCAGGAATCTTTATCTAAATTTAAGAAAGACGAATTAGGCATTTTTAGTTTCCCTAAAGACGAGGACGTTAACTTAGATCTGGATCTTGATAGCGACAGAAAGTCTCGATTTAAGCTGGATGAAGACGAATCAGAAAGTGAAAACGAAAAAAATAAAACCGAGGAAATCGATCTGTCGTTACCACCTGGTACAGAACATCTTGATGATATCCTCGACGAAATAGACTAACAATATTTTCCAGAAACTATGGCATTAGATAACGTTGAACAATTTCGTTCAAAAAGAGATGAAGCCTTAAACTTTATACAATCAAAAACAGACTTCCAACCTGAGTATTTGTTGATTCTTGGCACTGGTTTAGGTCAACTTGGCGATGAGATAGATGTTCAGGATTCCATCAGCTATGATGAGATTCCTCATTTTCCTGTTTCTACGGTTGAAAGCCATGCAGGGCGGCTACTTTTCGGAATGTTAGGCGGTAAAAAAGTAATAGCAATGCAAGGACGCTTTCATTTTTATGAAGGCTATACTATGCAGCAGATCGCATTTCCTGTAAGAGTGGCTAAAGCTCTCGGGGCACATAGTTTGTTTGTGAGTAATGCTTGTGGTGGAATGAACCCTAATTTTGAAGCCGGAGATATTATGTTGATCACAGATCACATTAACTTTCTGGGTGATAATCCACTTATTGGACAGAATGATGATGAATTAGGACCTCGTTTTCCTGATATGAGTGATCCGTACACTGGTAGGCTAAGAGAAATTGCTGAAAACGTAGCTCTTGAAAATTCTCTGAAAATGCATCAGGGAGTGTATTTGGCTATTTCGGGCCCAATGTTAGAAACAAAAGCTGAATACAGATATATGCGTCAACTAGGTGCAGATGTAGTTGGGATGAGCACGGTTCCTGAAGTTATTGCGGCTGTACACATGGGTATGGATGTACTTGGAATTTCTGTTATAACAGATGAGTGTTTTCCGGATTCACTTAAGCCGGTAGTGTTGGAAGAAATCTTTGCCGCGGCTGCGCAAGCAGAGCCTAAGATGACTCAGGTAATAATTGGAGTATTAGAACGACTTTAGCCAATTTTTATCCACAAAAAGCGTTACTTTTCCACGTACCCTTGCGTGAATGGATAAAATTTCTTTTCTATGAACAACCCACACATTTGCGAGAAAAAATATGAGCATGGATGGATTTAACGGCGAACTTTGGAATGAATTTCAATGGGAAGCACATCTGAACGAAGTTGAGAAAAAGAGTGAGCAATTAAGAAGGTTTATTGAATCTGATCTGAAAGGCAATACTCCGAGATGGATCACTTTGTTGAAGGAAAGTCTTAGTGAGGACGACGCCTTTGAAGCTTATGTTGAAGAAGAACTTTTGATGGATGAAGCTTATTTTCCCGAAGATGAAGATGACTGGGAGGATGAAGAGGAATACGATGACGAAGATTTTCTATTCGGATTTGATGAATTTGACGAGTTCCCGGATGCTGATGAAGACGATTTCGATGCCGGAGAAGAATGGAAAAGCTTGAGTGAGGATTTTGCTCTTTCTGATAATGGTTCGTTAGATAATCTGGGACTATTCCGTGACGCACGGTTTTATGCCGTTGATATTTTGAAATGGGCAGAGTCAGTCCCAGCAAAGAGTCAGGATAAAATATTTTTAGAATTTGTAGGCGATAGCTTAAAGATCGCTGCAAAATTAGCAGGTGGTTATTCTTTTGGGTTTGAGCAAGAGTTTTTAGGTGCTAATATTGCTTACACTAAAAAAGCACTTCGTTTTGCTAATCAGTCATTAGAAATGATGGGGAAACTTAAAACAAAATCTTGTTTTACAAGACAGTCGTACACCGAATTTAATAGCCGACTATTCGAATTAAGAAATGATATTGGAGTCTATATACAAGACTTAAGAGATCGTTTTAATAATTCTATTGATTGATATTTTTGCCCTCAAAGACTACGGTTCCATCCTGATGTACTTTAAAAGTATAATAATCCTCCGAGATGCAACCTGAAGGACAATCCCCGTAGGCATTTGTATAAGTAACTGTAAGAAAATCATTTTTACGTTTAACAATAATGTTGCTTCCATCTCCTGCAGAACCATTAGTTTCAGCTATATCAAAATAACCGGTACGTTGAAGCATCGAAGAAATCTGTAGTGTATTAATTGGCTCATTCCTTCGTAATAAAAAAGCTCTCATATTTATAGAATCCCAGTCGTAAGATTCTTTTATATAAAAGTCATTATCCTTAAGTAGCTCGTCTATTTCTTTTACTCCAGTAAGTATCTGATCATTCTCCCAATTTTTTACAAAAGGATAATCTTTTTTAGGGTCTAGCAAGAGTTCGTTCAAATTAACATGTTCAAAAATTCTTGTGTTTGCTGTTATAGAGCGCTCTCTTCCGGCGTCTGAAGTAGCTACATGAACCTGTATATCATAATAAAAATGCTTCAAATCTTCGGATATGTGTATGAAAGAGTCTTCATTTTCCTTTTGATGTTGATAAGCTAAAATAGCTGAATTTTTTTCGAATAGATCTTTAGTTTCCTGATCTAAGGAAGCGTCAGATATTTGAGAGCGGAAGTTTCCGAAATCATCAATACCTGTGACAGAGGAGCAAGAAACAAAAACTAAAATAAATGAAAAGTAGAAAAGAGGTAAGAATCTGTTCATATTAAACGACTGTTTATATTTAGTATAAAATTGAAATAAATTGACGGCTTATCAACTATTATCCATTCAACGAGATAAACGATACATTCATCGAATAAATTATAGAAATTTTTGATATCTCTGTTTCTTTGGTTCGGAAACCAAGAAATAAATACAACTTCGATGAAATCATTAATTAGAAATACAACTTACTTGATGTTAATCCTGATCCTTTTCTCAGGATGTTTTCTTCAATCTTTACACCCTTTAATTACCAAAGAAAAGGCTGAACTAATAAAGGGTTTGGAAGGAAGGTGGGAAACGGAAGATTCCCGATGGACATTTTTCCGAGATTCGAAAGACATAAAGAACGTATCTCTTAGCGGGTTAAATGTTTCAGGAGACATGAAGTTTAGTTTCGATGAAGGAGACGGCCTTTCAAGAGATGGTAAAGGTTATTTCGTTATTTTCGAAGATCTGAACAATGATATTCCTGATTCAGTTTTATTAGAAGCCAGAGTGGGGAGAATTAACAATACCTATTACATGGACATTACCGTTTCTGATATTTTCCGTGATGTAAATTTCGAGAATTTTCACCTATTTCCAGTACATACATTTTCGAAAATCAACATTGAAGGTGATAATCTGAACATTGAGCTATTCAAATCTGACTGGATATCAGATCTGATCCTGGAAAATCGTGTTCGCATTAAACACGAAACAATTGGTGAAAATGTGTTGATCACTGCATCAACTGAAGAGCTAAACAAGTTTGTCGAAAAGTACGGAGAAGATGAAAAAGCTTATGAAGATCCCATCAATTTGAAAAGAAGAAGCAATGAGCTTTAAAAGGAAAGTATTGAACCAAATTGTCCAGAATGTAGTATTCTGGACAATTTCTTTTGCCATAACATTGAACCTTTTTTCAAGAGGGGATGAGATCAGGAAGATCGACTGGATCTATACATTTCTGTTTCACATTCCTTTTGCTATTGTAGTTACTCTTAACATATATCATGCGATTCCTAATATTCTTAAGAAGCATAACATTTGGTTATATCTATTCTTGATCGCTCTTGCCGGATTTGGAGTAGTTCAGGGAGCATATCACCTTTCTTACGGTCCAATAGCTGGTTTTGTGTTTCCGGAATACTATTTTGTTGGTGTTTATGATCCGTTGGAACTGTTCGGAATCATGTCGATTTATGTAACCACATCAACTTTGATCGAGCTTTCAAAATCATGGTTCAATAGAAAAGAAAAAGAAGTAGAAATCGCGCAGCTTGAAGAAGAAAAAACAAAAAGTGAACTTAAAGCTTTGCAGGCTCAGATAAATCCACACTTTCTTTTCAACAGCTTAAACACGATCTATGGTGAAGCACTAAAAAAAACAGACAAAGCTCCCAAAATGATCTTAAAGCTATCTGATATTCTGAGATATGTTGTTGAGAATATGAATACAAACGAAGTGCAATTAGATCAGGAAATAGAATACATAGGGAAATTTATTGATCTTCAAAAAGATCGACTGAGCAATCCGAACAGAGTCATCTTTGTAGTAAATGGAAATGTTGAAGACCTAAAAATACAGCCTCTTTTACTGATCACTTTTATTGAAAATGCATTTAAATATGGTTCGGTATCAGGATTAAATGAAAGAATTAAAATATCGTTGGCAGTAGAAGACAAAACTTTGGAAATGATTGTCGAAAATGCTCTCAATGATATAGAAGTAATTGGAAAATCAGAATCACCCGGAACAGGCTTGGCTAATACCCGAAAAAGACTGGAATTTTCATATCCCGGTAAGCATAGTTTGGATATAAAAAAGGATGAAAGTACGTTTAAAGCTGCACTTAAAATTGATCTGTCATGATACGATGTATAATTATCGAAGATGAACCGGTTGCCAGAGATGTTCTCAAAACATACGTTCAGGATACTCCGACATTAATGCTAGTTCACGAATTTGAAAATGCAGTTGACGGTCTGGCATTTTTGCAAAAGGAGTCCGTCGATCTGATCTTTCTGGATATAAATATGCCAAAGCTTTCCGGGATCAGTTTTTTGAAAAGCCTGGTTGATCCTCCCAAAGTTATTATTACAACAGCTTATTCTGAATATGCGCTGGAAGGATATGAATTGGATGTGGCGGATTATCTACTGAAGCCATTCTCTTTTGAAAGGTTTTTGAAAGCAGTAAATAAAGTGACTTTAAAGAAATCCGAAACAAAAGAAGAATCTATTACCGTTAAGGCGGATGGGAAACTATTCAGAATCAGTTTGTCTGAGATCCTGTATGCGGAAGCATTGGGAGATTATATTACTCTTTTTACAGAGTCACAGAAACTTACATTTAACAGCACATTGACTTCATTTATCGAGGAGGTCAACTCTTCAAAGTTTGTGAGAGTTCACCGTTCCTATGCAGTTTCTCTTTCAAAAATTAATTATGTGGAAGGGAATATGATCTCGGTGAACGAGAATGAAATCCCAATTGGGAAGTCTTATAAAGAGGAATTCAGAAATAGCTTCGAGGGATAGAAAAAGCCACTTCAGTTATTAACTGAAGTGGCTTTAAGTACACCCGGAGGGGTTCGAACCCCCAACCCCCAGAGCCGAAATCTGGTACTCTATCCAATTGAGCTACGGGTGCATTTTTAGGATTCCAAATATAGGAAACATGTATCTCTTTTACACGGCTAATCACAAAAGAGAATACCTAGTTTGGGCGATTTACAGACTTTAGTGCTTCTGTTAGTTTTATAGAAACCTTAAACAAGTTTCTTAGTCATGAAGTTAAAGTATTCGGTCTTATTAGTTACCCTTATTGCAACTACAGCGAGTGTATTTGCTCAAAAAACATATCGACAAATCTATTCAGATCCGTCTGAAGTTCAATCCGGCTATCTCGGGCTTCATTATTTTGGAGTGGATGCGGGATTCAACAATTTATCAGGAGCTTCTATTCTTAGTGTTGGAGCAGAGACTTTATATCCTATTAATGATAAACTCAAAGCGGAAGGTCTTTTTCTGTATTCTTTATTCTCTTTAGAAAAGACAAGCTTTCCATTTCTGTTAAATGCAGGAGCCGAATTCACTCTTTCTTCAAAAACTAAGAATACAACCATTCCTGTATTGCTGGCGTTTAGCTATGAAAGAAATTATCTGGAAGGGAAAGACATCAACACATATACTACGGTTAAATTACCGGGAGACATAATTTCAGAGCTGAATGTAAGAGGTGGGCTGTATTTAAGAAACAGCGCCTTTGAATACGAAGAAAATTTTACTTTTTACGAAGTGACAAACATCTTCCATAAAGGAGTTTATGCAGGGTTGGGTTATACCAGAAAGCTATTTATGCATATTCAGGACAGCGACGGATACACTTTTGCTTACGCAAGAAATTTCCGCCCTTTTGTGGATGTTCTTGTCTTACCAACATCCGTTGATGTAACATCCGGAGGGAATACGCAAACGCTTGAAGAAACCTTAGGCTGGAGAGCTGGAATGACCTGGCAGCTAAATCCCATGACTCAAAAACAAAATTTTGATCGTAAGATCGGTTTCTTTGGAAATTTGTTGTATAGATTAGAGTTTGGTCAGCGTCCGTTGGAAGGTTTTTATGTAACTACCAGTTTGGCCTGGACGATCAAGAAGTTTAAATAAAAAGATGACTAAAAATAAACGGAAAGATGTGAGAAAAGCTTCCAACTTCACCGACCTTTAGAATTATTGGCGAGGAAAGAACGTAATGAAAGCGACGGCTCCGAAGGAGCAATCATTACACTCAGGCTGATTCATGAATATGTATCATTAGAACGAAGACCTTTTGTAATGATTAGTCGATGCAATGGAGTTCGCGCCAATTATTCTTGTCGGGAGCGTTTGGTACTGTAGCCTGTGCTGAGGAAGCTCAGTAGCGGTACAAAAGTACATAAGCCAAGGTGTGAGATCTTTTTTTAGGGTTAGCTTAGATCAAGCTCTCTTCTCTGTCTCAAATACTAAGGGTGAATTTTTTTAAAACCAGCTCTACTAAACAATCAACATAGCATCACCAAAGGAGTAGAAGCGATACTTTTCTTTAATGGCGTGTTCATAAATACGATGCATTTCATCAAAACCCATAAGCGCAGAAACCAGCATTAGCAAGGTACTTTTGGGTAGATGAAAGTTCGTGATCAGAGAATCGACTGCTTTAAATTGGTAACCGGGAGTTATGAAAATATCTGTTTCACCACTTTGAGGGTCAAACGTTCGCTCAGTACTCGCTAAGGATTCAAGCACTCGTACACTCGTAGTTCCTACAGCAGTAATATGCTCCGAGTTTGTTAATTTATCAGCTGTTTTACTGTCAAGTTGATACCACTCGCTATGCATGATATGTTCATCAAGCTTTTCCGTTTTTACCGGAGCAAATGTGCCAAGACCAACATGCAAGGTTACCTCCGACTTTTGTATTCCCTGAGCATTTAACTTAGCAAGTAACTCATCAGTAAAATGTAAACCGGCTGTAGGTGCTGCTTTGCTGCCCAGATCTTTTGCATATACGGTTTGGTATTCTGAAGCCAGTGATTCGTCCTGTTCTATATAAGGAGGAAAAGGAGTGTATTTGAATGGCTCAAGTTCGGGAGCGTCCAGATCGTGAGAAAGAATGAGGGTTCTCAACCCGTCTTCTGCTACATGAGTAACTTCGGTGGTAATCCCGTCTGCAAGTTCAATAGTTTTACCAACACGGAATTTTTTGCCCGGACGTACTAAAGCCTCTACCGTATTATTGTTTCTGACCGAAGTGACGAAAAGTTCTTTTTTCCCACCATCAAACATAAGTCTGCACTTTTCAACTTTGCTGTTATTAACAACAAGGGTGGTTTCTTTGGGAAGATATTCTCCAAGATTGTAGAAAAAATCGTCTGTGATCTGTTTGTTAGCACGGTCGTACACCAATAATCTGGCATGATCTCTTGGGCTTGCCGGAGATTGAGCGATCAGTTCTTCAGGAAGATGGTAATCGAAATCGGAGAGGGTGTACTTCATTAAAGTATTTAAATCAAACTTTTTGAAGGATCGAAATAACTGCTTCCTTAATCCCTTCAACTCCAATACCTACTTCATCATGCAACTCTTCCTGAGTTCCATGTTCAACAATGACATCCGGAATACCAAGAATTTTGACGCTAGGGCGATTTTCTTTTTCGATGATATATTCAGCAACAGCGCTACCGAATCCACCCATTTTTGCACCGTCTTCTAACGTGATAATGTGATCATATTTCTCACAAATCTCATCGATGAGTTCTTCATCCAAAGGTTTAGCAAACCGCATATCATAAAGCCCGATATTAATTCCTTCCTCAGCTAAATCATCAGCAGCTGTAATTGCATATTTACCAATAGGGCCAAAGCTAAGCACAGCAATGTTTTCTCCTTCACGAAGTTCTATTCCTTTTCCAATTTCCAAAGTTTGAAACTCCGGACGAACGGACATTCCGGTTGCTTTTCCGCGCGGATAACGAATTGCCCACGAAGCATCTTCAAAAGTGGATGCCGTGAACATCATATCTCTCAGATCCTGCTCATTCAATGGAGAAGAAATAACCATATTGGGAACGGTTCTCATAAAGGCTATATCATATAGACCATGATGTGTTGGTCCGTCAGCTCCGGCAAATCCGGCGCGATCAATACAAAAAACTACAGGTAATTTCTGGATAGCTACATCATGTACTAACTGATCATAACCTCGCTGTAAAAAAGAAGAATAAATAGCACAAAATGCTTTTTTGCCTTCAGTTGCCAGACCTGCAGCAAAAGTTACGGCATGTTGTTCAGCTATCCCAACATCAAAAGCTCTTTCAGGGAAAGTGTTCATCATTGGCCACAGGCTGGAGCCACTAGGCATAGCAGGAGTCATACTTACAATCCGTTCATCTTTAGCGGCTAATTCCACTAAAGCTTCGCCGAACACATCTTGATATTTAGGAGCTCCTTTAGTCTTCGGAGCTGGGTTAAGTGCCTTTCCGGTAATTTTATCAAAAGGGCTGCTTGATGAATGCCATTTTGTTTGTTCACGTTCAGCCGGTGCAAATCCTTTCCCCTTCACGGTTACAACATGAAGTAACTTCGGACCTTTTACCGTTTTAAGATCTTCCAAAGTCTTTCTGAGTCCATCTACATCATGTCCGTCCATCGGGCCATAATATTTAAAACCAAGGGCGCGAAACAGGGAGCCTGGAGTGATCGCCGCCGTCACAGCATTTTCCAATCTCGAAGCAACTTTACGCAATTTCTCTCCGGCAGATTTGAAATGCCCGAGCATATCATAAATTTCATCCCTCATTTTATTGAAGGTTTTGCTGGTGGTGATATCTGTTAAATATTCTTTTAAAGCACCAACGTTAGGATCAATAGACATGCAATTGTCATTCAGAATAACAAGGATGTCGCTGTTCATGGCTCCGGCATTATTCATTGCTTCAAATGCTAAACCTGCGGTCATGGAGCCATCGCCTATTACCGCTACAACTTTTCGATCACCGTTATCCAGAGTGTTTGCAACTGCCATACCAAGCGCTGCAGAAATTGAAGTGCTGGAATGCCCAACACCAAAAGTATCGTATTCACTTTCAGAACGTTTTGGAAAACCGGAAATACCACCGTACAAACGGTTTGTGTGAAATTGTTCTCGTCGTCCGGTTAAAATTTTATGTCCATAAGCCTGATGGCCAACATCCCAAACCAAGCGGTCTTCAGGAGTATTGTATACATAATGAATGGCGGTTGTAAGTTCAACAACACCAAGACTGGCACCAAAATGCCCACCGTAAACAGAAACCATATCAATAATATAGTCTCGCAACTCATCACAAACATCCTGAAGTTGTTTCGGATCTAGTGCCCTAAGGTCTTCAGGAGTATCGATGGTTGCTAAAAGCTCACCCGGTTGTGGTATGTTCTGTTCCATAATTTCTTAACTATTTACTTCATTCACCTGTTCAATACGAAGTTCAGCATCATTTAGGATTTCTGAGCAAAATTTAGAGAGTTTAACTCCCTCTTCGTACAGATTAACAGACTCCTCCAGTGTAATGGACTCATCCTCTAATTTGGAAACAATTTCTTCCAGTTTATTTAAAGCCTCTTCAAAGCTCGGTCGTTCCGTTTGGTCCATTAATTTTATGGTGTAGCTCTATCATGAATAATTAGTTCCGTAAAATACGGGATTATTATGTAAAACACATTTTAAGCAAAACCGTATTTGGAGTAAAAGAGTTCTCTTGGAAAAGGTTCTTAAAAATTTAATTCCAGGAAATCATTTTGATGTTTTTGCCATCACTTTCAAATATTAAGGCTCTATCACGGCTGGTATAATATATATTGGAACGAGTAGATTCTAATCTTTCTACAGCTTCCGGATGGGGATGCCCAAATCTGTTTTTTTCAGCTACAGAAACAACGGCAATTTCCGGAGTAACTTTATTTAAGAAAAATAACTCTGAACTGGTTTTACTTCCATGATGTCCAACTTTTAAAAAATCGGTGTCTAGAAGCTGGCCGTAATTTTCTACCAGTCTTCGTTCCTGATCTTCTCCTGCATCGCCGGTAAAAAGAAACTCGTTATCGCCATGGATTATATTCAAAACTAAAGAGTGTTGATTGGGGTCGTTATTAAATTTTCCTTGTTCAGGACCCAAAATTAAGATGAGCAGGTTTTCATCAAGTTCTATACTAGTCCCAGCTTTAAGAGCAACAACAGGTATATCTTTTGAATCAGCTTCGGAAATATAATTTTGATATAAATTTGATTCGTATTTAAATCCGGAGTTATATATTGTGTCTATTTCGATTCCACGAATAAGTTCAAGAATCCCGCCTATATGATCGGCATGCGGGTGTGAAAGAAAAACAGCATCTAATTTTCGAATATTGTTTTCTTTAAAGTAAGGAAGCAGAATCTGTTTACCGGAATTAGATCCAGGGCTCCATGTTCCTGCATCAATAAGGAAGTGTTTTCCCATTGGAGTTCTAATTAATGAAGCATCACCTTGACCAACATCAAACACAGTGACGATCATTTTTTTAGGCTCAAGCTTTGTTAATAAAGAATCGAGGGGAATGAAGAATAAAGTAAAAAGAGAAACAGCCATAAGTCTCCACTTCAGATTAGGGTTTCTCCATGAAGCCACTACCAAAACAAATGAAGCCCAGAAAAGAAAAGTAAGAACATTAGGTCTTGTAACTTCATACCAAGACCATGAAATGGAAGAAGAATAAGAGACAAAATCATTTAACAATTCCAGAAAAACCAACGATGGATAATTAATAACAAAGCCTAAGATCGGAGTTACTGAACTAACTATTAGAGCTAAAAGAGAGAGTGGTACTATAATTCCCAAGAAAGGAACGAACAAGGCGTTGGCAATAGGGCTTATCAAGGAAACCTCACCAAAATAAAAAGCCTGAAGAGGATAGAGCCCGAATTGAACCACCAGAGAAATGATTATGACCATAATGGGAGTCCCATACCATTTTATCCGAATCCAGTAAGGAATAGCATTTTGAATGACAGGAAGAACCAGCAAAATTATTAAAGCTGCGCAAAATGAGAGTTGAAATCCTATTTCAAAGAGCTGATTAGAATCGATCAATAGAATGGTAAAAGCGGCAACACCCATCAGGTTAATTGAATCACTGCTTTTTGAAAATAATTTTCCATAGGTCAAAAGAACAGCCATCAAGGAAGCCCGAAGCACTGATACCGAAAACCCTGTAAGCCCGGCGTAAAAGAAAAGCACAACTATAAGTAGAGTAAATCCAACTTTAGTCCCGTTCTTTCTTGACCAGAAATAGGGGATTAAAAGCCAAAAAGGGGCAATGACTAAACCAACATGCAAGCCTGAGACCGCCATAATATGAGACAAGCCGGCTCTGGCAAAAGCCTGTTTAGTGTTTCCCTCCAATTCATTTTTATATCCTAAAAGCAATGCTTTTGCGATAGGTGCTGTTACAGAATCAAAATTTTGATCAACTAACTTAAGCGCTTTTTTACGAATCGAGATCCAGCTGAAAAAGGAAGAGTCAGGTCTGATTAGTATTAGAGAATCAGCTCTTATTTGAGTATAAATATTCCTTGATTCAAGGAAAGTCTTGTAATTAAATTGGGTGGGATTTCTAGGTTCAGAGATCGGGATTAAAGTCCCTGTTATTTCAATTTGATCGCCAAGTTCTACCGGGTGATTATTATCCCAAAGTATTCTGCTTTTGAATTTCGTTTCAGAAGTAAATCCGGAAAGGTTGATGTTGCTAACATTAAGGTCTAATCTTTTATCTCCCGAACTATTTTTAGAGATTGAAATCACATTCCCTGAAACCTGAATATCTTCCCACTCCAAATCAGATAAAAGCATTTCAATAGCGGATTGATTTTTCTTTGAATCAATGGAGTTAATTGTAAATCCGGTAGTAAAAATGATCAAACAATACAGAAAAGTAGATGTTCTGGTCAGTCGGATAGAAACTGTTTTCCTTGAAAGAGTCTCAAAAATGAAATAGGAAACTCCTAAACAAATTGAGAGTAATATGAGAACTAACAGATTCGTCTGGAAAAGTTGAGAACATAGAATTCCAGCAATATAAAGCAGTACTACCCTAAGTGCTGGGAACTGTTCGACTGGGAATTTGTATGAAGACCTCTTTTTCACATACAGTTAGACAGTTTTACATACGAAACCTTACAATATTATTTAATAAATATTGAGTTTATGTTCAACTGTATGGAAAATTTAAATCAAATAGAGAAGCTGGTTCCGCAACCGCAATCTTCAACAGAATTGGGGTTATCGAAGGTAAATCCACGAGCGTCCAGCCCATCTGGATAGTCGATCTCAATTCCTTCTAAGTACATCAGATGTTTAGAGGCTACAATTACTTCAACTCCGTAGTTTTCAAAAACAACATCATCTTCTGTTCGGTAATCCAGCCCTAATTTATAGCTCAATCCCGAACATCCACCGCCTTCTACAGCAACTCTAAGGAAGAGATTGTCATCCAGCCCTTCTTTTTCAATAATCGCCTTAACTTGTTTAGAAGCTCTTTCTGTAAGTGTTACGGGCTCACCGGTAAGCTCGTACTTTTCCTCTTTATTGGGGGAGGTTTCTTCTTCATCCACATCGATGAGCGAGGAAATAATATCGTCTAGGTTTTCGTCTTGATTTGTCATGCTCTCCTTATTTAGAACAAGTCAAAATTACGAATTTTTATGCGAAAATGTATAATGAACTATGCCTTTTTGTTCATATGTATCCAGAACTCCGGCACTAGCCATATCTACAAGAATACGTTCTGCTCTGTAGGTTGTAATATTCGAAATGATGGAAAATCGTTCAATGGTTATATCACCATATTCATTTAGAAACCGGAACAACTGCTGCTCTCGTTCGCCATATTCAAAAGTAACGCCTGTGGTTGATGTCTTGTTTTTTAGTATCTCAACTCTGTCATCCGTTGCAATTATATTCTCATCTTCTTGCCGGATATACACAGTTCTTTTGGACTTCCCTTTTACCGCTATAGGTTTATTATCTGATTCAGGGACCTCAACTACAAGCACATCTTTTTTACCGGCGTGTACCATTTCAATTTTTATATTGATGGGCGGTACGCATACGTCGTTTGCTGCTTGATTTAGCCAGAATTCTTCTTCATAATAGCTTTCAATACCGGCAAGCTCACCGTTATCATTAACTCCAATTAGAATTCTTCCTCCATTTGTATTTGCAAAAGCTACCATTTCTTTTGCAATCTTTTCCGGAGATGCAACTTTGTGCTTAAACTCAAGAAACGAACTTTCACCAGTGGCAATTAAATTCTTTAAGTCTTTTAGTTTCATATCAGAAACGACTATCGAGTCAGAATTGTGTAAATAAAGTTCGTATTCGTCTTTCATGATATTAAACTGACAAAGGTCAGCGTGTTCTATTATATAGAAACTTCGTCTTTAGGATCTCTTGTCATCAACGTATTCAAAGCGTCTTTAGGGTCTTCATTTTCAAATAAAACCCGATAAACTGCACAAGTGATCGGCATATCAACATTATTTCGCTTTGCCCAATCACGAACAGATTTTGTCGTCTTGATACCTTCCGCAACCATATTCATGCTGTCAATGATCTCATCTAACTTTTTACCAAGTCCAATTTGTGATCCCACATATCTGTTTCGGCTGTGTTTTGAAGTACAGGTAACAATGAGATCTCCCATTCCGGTAAGACCGGAGAAAGTTTCAGCATAGCCGCCCATCATTACACCCATTCTTTTCATTTCATGAAGCCCGCGAGTAATTAAAGCCGCCTTGGCGTTATCACCAAGCTCTGCGCTGTCAATAATTCCTGCAGCAATGGCCATGATATTTTTCACAGATCCACCGATCTCAACACCGATAATGTCGTTGTTCAAGTAAACCCGGAACATTGGGGTAAGAAAAGTTTCCTGAATGATTCTTGCTGTTCTTGTGGAATAAGAAGCAGCTACAACGGTGGTTGGCTTTAAATGAGAAACTTCTTCGGCATGGCTGGGTCCATAGAGAACTCCAATATTATCTTCTAGAGTTACTCCCTCCATAACCTCAACAAGGATCTGCGACATGGTTTTAAAAGTGTCATTCTCAATTCCTTTAGAAACGGTAACCAAAATTTCGTGACCGTCTAAACAAGGTTTTATCTTTGCGGCGAGTTCTCGTAAAGTGTGTGAAGGAGTTGCAAACAAGATCATATCCTGATCACGTAGGCAATGCTCTAAGTCATCATAGGCTTTGATGGAAGCCGGCAATCGGATATCGGATAAATAAGAAGGATTTCGGTGGTTATTGTTGATACTGTCAACCACTTCTTTTTCTCTTGCCCAGATTTGAACATTATTTCCGGCGGTATCTAAAACAGTTGCAAGTGCTGTTCCAAAACTACCTGCCCCAATAATCGTTACATTTCTCATATATCAACTGCTTCTTTATCTGGTTCAGGTTCTTTGTGATTTTCGGGTTCTTTTTTTGTTGAGGAAGAACCCACTTTACTTTCGGTTCCACTGAGCAATCTTTTGATGTTGGATTTATGCTTTACGATAATTCCGGTAGCTACAAAAGCACCAAAAATTACCATGCTTCCATCAACTAACTTGTCGAATCCGTACACATATTTCATAACAATTAAACTAACTGGATAGAAAAAGGAGGCCAGTATTGAAGCCAAAGACACATACCTGGTTACTAAAATAGTAGTTACAAAAATGATAGATGAAATTCCGATTGAGATGGGTTCAATTCCAAATAACATTCCACAAGCGGTTGCAGCTCCTTTCCCTCCTTTAAATCTTGCGAATATAGGGAACATGTGTCCAATTACGGCGAAAAGTCCACAACTGATTTTGAGGAAGGCATCAACTTCCCAGTTTGGAGGCGAAAGTGGTCCCGCAAACATATCCCAAGCTAATGCACTTACCCAAAAGGAAGCAACAAAGCCTTTCATAAAATCCATAGTGAACACAGTAACCCCCGAAGGCCATCCTAATACCCTAAAAGTATTGGTGGTTCCGGCATTCCCGCTGCCATGTTCACGAACATCTACTCCTTTAAAGAGCTTTCCCACCCAAATTGCGGATGGAATAGATCCTAATACGAAACTGATTCCTAAAACAGTAAGTGTTGCTAGCATGAATTATTTAATTTACCCCAAGATACTACCTGAAGTATAAGAAAAAAATTAAACGTGTCTTTCTGCGTGATAAGAAGAACGGACAAGAGGTCCGCTTTCCACATGACCGATACCTAATTTTTCACCGATCTCTTTGTATTCAGCGAATTGATCAGGATGAACCCAGTCCACCACAGGATGGTGCATCTTGGTTGGCTGCATATATTGGCCGATGGTAAGCACATCAACTTTATGATCCACGCAATCCTGCATTAACTCGATCACTTCTTCACGGGTTTCGCCGAGACCAACCATAATTCCGGTTTTTGAACGGATTCCTTCTTCTTTAACCTTGAGAAGTAAATCCAAAGATCGCTGGTATTTTGCCTGAGGGCGAACACGACGATATTTTCTTGGAACAGTTTCCAGATTGTGACTTAACACATCAGGAGGGGTATCGATTACGATTTGGAGAGCATCCCAAACACCGCGGAAGTCAGGGATCAAAGACTCAATAGTTACTCCGGGAATAGCTTCGCGAAGCGCTGTATGGGTAGCTGCAAAGATCGGTGCACCACCGTCTTTACGGTCGTCTCTGTTGATGGATGTAAGAACTACGTGTTTCAACTTCATTTTTGCAGCGGCATCAGCAACCCGAGCCGGTTCATCCCAGTCTAACTCTGTAGGTGGACGTCCGGTTTTAATAGCACAGAATGCACAAGAACGAGTACAGACATCACCGAGAAGCATAAAGGTAGCTGTTCCGGCGCCCCAGCATTCACCCATGTTAGGGCAACGCGCTTCAGAACAAACGGTATTCAGCTTATTCTCATTAATAGTATCCAGAACCTCTTTGAACTTTCCTCCTGATGGAAGCTTAACTCTAAGCCATTCCGGTCTGCGCTGTGTTGATTTCTTTTCTACTACTTGTAGTTCTTTGATCATATTTTTCTAAAATTTGTCTCTGTCATTTCGAGTGAAACGAGAAATCTAAAGATTAAGCTATAAGTTCAACTTTCAGATTTCTCCATACCATTCGGTATTGTCGAAATGACAAATCAAGAAGCGTAAAGTTACAAAAAATTCTTCTTTAGTTCTGTTTGTGTACCGCTTGGTTTTATACTTACATCAAAAACATTTTCGAAGTGAGTAACGATCCTTTTTTTTACTTCTTCAAGATCAATTTCACAGCCAATAAGCTTTTGCAAACTGGTTACTTCTTTGTCTTCAATACCACAGGGAACGATGTTATTGAAATATTGCAGGTTTGTATTCACATTCAGCGCAAAACCATGCATGGTTACCCAGCGGGAACAACGGATTCCCATTGCACAGATCTTTTGATCACCGATCCAGACGCCTGTAAGTCCGTCTATTCTTTGAGCTTCAAAACCATAATCCGCACAAACTTTAATGATCACCTCTTCCAGATAACGAAGATATTTATGGATGTCAGTAAAATGTCGATCTAGATCCAGGATCGGATAACCAACAATTTGTCCGGGTCCATGGTACGTGATATCTCCGCCACGATTGGTTTTTACATATTCAGCTTCTAATTCCTGAAGCTCAAGAAGTGAGCGAAGCATATTCTCTTCGTCTCCACTTTTGCCAAGGGTATACACATGTGGATGTTCGACAAAAAGAAGTACATCATTTTTTCTTTCGCCTTCAAACTCACCAATGCGATCCAGTTTTTTCTCGTCAATGATTCGTTGCTGAATCTTGTGCTGCAAATCCCAAACCGGTTGGTAGGGTTTTAAACCGAGATCGTAAAGTTGGATGGTTTTTTTCATTTTTTTCTATGTCATTCTGAGCGAAAGCGAAGAACCTCAGTGGATATCTTGTAAGATCCTTCGTTCCGAAACTTCGGAATCAGGATGACTTTAATTATGAAAGACAAAAATGGCTCCACAAGGGAGCCATTTACAATATTTATTTGTCATTTCGAACGAATGTGAGAAATCTAAAAGTCGTTTCAAAACCCGAAACTTAGATTTCTCCCTCTGGTCGAAATGACAGAGGCGCTGATAAGTAATCAGCACATCAGCGATCCTATTTCTTAACCGGAGTTCCTAAGTGAACACCTTCGTTATACGCTTCAGCTACAGCTTCCATTACCGCTTCAGATAATGTTGGATGCGGGTGAACAGCGTTGATGATCTCATGTCCGGTAGTTTCCAGATCGCGCGCAACAACCGCTTCAGCAACCATTTCAGTAACACCGAATCCGATCATATGAAGACCTAACCATTCGCCGTATTTAGCATCAAATACAACTTTTACGAAGCCTTCTTCATGTCCGAGTGCGGTAGCTTTACCACTTGCTGATAATGGGAATTTCCCGACTTTAACATCATAGCCTTCTTCTTTGGCAGCAGCTTCGGTCAATCCAACAGAAGCAACCTGAGGCTCGCAATATGTACAGCCCGGAATGTTTCCATAATTGATTGGCTTAGGATTTTTACCGGCTAATTGTTCAGCAAGTACAACTGCTTCATGCGAAGCTTTGTGAGCCAACCAAGGAGCACCGATGATATCACCAATTGCATAAATACCATCAACACTGGTTGAGTAATTTGATTTATCTACAACAATAGCGCCTCTTTCAACTTTTACGCCGATATCTTCAAGACCAAGACCTTCAACGTTACCTGTTACACCAACTGCAGAAAGAACAACATCAGCTTCGATCACTTCCTCGCCTTTCTTGGTTTTAACAGTCACTTTAACGCCGGAACCTTTTTTCTCAACTTTTTCTACTGTGCTTTCCAGCATCAGGTTCATGCCTTTTTTCTTGTAGATCTTACCAAGCTCTTTTCCAACGTCCTGATCTTCAACAGGAACCAAAGTTTTTTGAAGCTCAACTATGGTTACTTCTGTTCCTAAAGTATGGTAGAAGTAAGCAAACTCAACGCCGATTGCACCGGCACCGATGATCACCATTTTCTTTGGCTGCTTTTCCATGGTCATCGCCTTTTCAGAATCGATGATCATTTCGCCGTCGATCTCCAGATTAGGAAGTTGACGAGGACGAGCACCTGTAGCAATTATAAAATGCTTGGCTTTGATGCTTTCTGTTTCTTTTCCTTTTTCGTCATTAACAGCAAGTTCTGATTTTGACTTGAAAACACCTGTTCCCATGAAAACATCGATCTTGTTCGCTTTCATCAAGAACTGAACACCTTTGCTCATTTTATTGGCAACACCACGGCTTCTTTTAACCATAGCGCCGAAATCAGCTTTCACATCTTTTACAGAAATTCCATAATCATCGGCATGCTGAATAGATTCCATAACTTCTGCAGAGCGAAGTAACGCTTTAGTTGGAATACATCCGATATTTAAACAAACACCACCAAGGTGTCTTTTTTCTACGATTGCGGTTTTAAAACCAAGTTGTGATGCACGGATTGCAGCTACATATCCGCCGGGTCCCGACCCGATTACACATACATCAAATTCTTTTGCCATGATTTCCTTTTAATGATTTTTTCAAGATTCAGATGATTCTGCCATTAGAGCACAAAATCACGAAAGAAAACACATTTTTGTGCTTTCGTGTTTCCGTGGCGTATCACTAATTTCTGAATCCGGTTTAAGAGTAGAAATAGCAAATTCGCCAAGACTCAAAAGATAAGGGATTTTGTATTGAAGTTCGAGTTTGTAAGAATCATTGTTTTAAAACTGATACAACCTTTCACAAAATACTATTTCTACTTCGATTCAGTTTTATTATCATCAAGAAATCATTTTACAGATCAGAACGGTACAATAATATGATAGGATCAGATTTAAAGAAGGGAGTTTTCGCGCTCCTGTTTGTTGTTTTTGGATGGAGTACGGTTGCAAATGCTGCGAGTAATCCTGATGAGGAATACAAAACGAAATTGATAGAACATTTCGAGAAAAAAGGCGTGGACATCCGACCTTATTTTGAAGATTCCAGATTTAAATTGATTACCGGAATTACTGAAAAGTTCACCCGCTCTGCTGAGGTAAAGATCGATAGTTTCGAAAAGTATCAGAAGGTGTTGGGTTATGATAATAAGAAAAACAAGATCGCTTCATTCTATGAAACGCATAAAGAAGATCTGATCAATGCGGAAAATGAGTATGGAATTCCTAAAGAAGTGATTATTGGGATACTTGGGGTGGAGTCAGAATTCGGGAAATTCTCAGGGAAATATAATCCGTTCAACGCGTATGTATCTATGATCAAAGAAGGACATCGTGCTAAATTTGCTCTTGCTCAACTAGAAGAGTTAATAGAATGGGCAGATAAAAGAGAAGTAGATATTTTGGCTCTTAAATCCAGTTATGCCGGAGCAATGTCATATGCGCAGTTTATTCCCTGGTCGCTAAACCGTTGGTTTGTTGGAGATGACTTGTACGATATGAGCAATAATATTTACTCAGTCGGTAAGTATCTGTCTCATTTCAAGGAAATAACAGGCAGTGTTGAAGACGCAATTCTCAGATATAATAACAGCGAATTATACCAGCAGGCCGTACTTGGTTTGGCTGAAGATGCAAAAAAAGTGACAAGCCAATCGTAGTTTAAATGCTCTTCAAGGGTAATTAAAAGAAAAAGTTTGGATTTGTGTATTTTTATTCTACATTTGTAGAAACAATTCTAAACTTGTAGAGCAATGCAATTATCTCAAACTGAAGAAGAACTAATGCAGCATTTGTGGAAGCTTAAAAAGGCTTTCATGAAAGATCTGTTAGATGCATATCCCGAAAGTGAGCAACCCGCTCCAACTACGGTAGCCACTCTTTTAAAGCGAATGCAGGACAAGGGATTTGTAGACTATAAACAGTTTGGAAGATCCCGGGAATATTTTCCGCTGGTTAAAAAGTCTGATTATTTCTCAAAGCATGTGAACGGACTGATCAAAAAGTTCTTCAATAACTCCACCTCACAGTTTGCTTCCTTTTTTACTTCTGAAACGAATCTATCAGAAAAAGAACTACAGGAGCTGAAGTCTATCATTGATAAGGAAATCAAAAAGAAACAGTCATGATAACTTATTTGATATACTCTTCTGTTAGTTTAGCTCTTTTGCTAGTGATCTATTGGTTCTTTTTGGAAAAAGAAAAGAGGTTGATCTTCAACAGAGTATTTCTTCTCTGGAGTTTAGTGTTCTCACTCATTATTCCTTTAACACCGGTAGGGATCATATCGATAGAGATTCCTTGGTCTGCAATATTCCAATTTGGTGAAGCCGCTCCTTTGACCGGTTATCAAAATTTTGATGAAATAACTTTACCCTCAGAAGTAGTAGCAAATGCTATAGTACAAGAAGGTGTATTAGATTCAAATACTTCACCTGATAAAATCTTTTTTCTTATCTACGGTATTGTATCAGCGTTGCTTTTTATCAGACTGATAAGAGCTATTATCAAAATTCATCTTAAGTCAGAGACCAATCGAAAATGTCTAATACAAGGATTTCAGGTTGTTCTTCTGAATGAAAACGTGATTCCACACTCTTTTATCAATACAGTATTTTTGAGCAAAAAAGAGTTTAAAAGCGGAGAGATTCCTGAAGAAGTGCTGAATCATGAGTTTACACATATAAGGCAAAAGCACTCGCTCGATATTCTTTTTGTGGAGACATTAAAAATAGTTTTTTGGTTCAATCCTTTGCTTTATCTCTATAAAAAAGCAATCGCATTAAACCACGAATATTTAGCTGATGAAGCCGTGTTATCTAATGGTACAATTATAAAGAATTATCAGCAGATGCTGTTACAAACTATAGAGAGAAGTACCATATATAGTTTAGCAAGCAGTTTCAATTTTTTATCAACAAAACGGAGATTACAAATGATGACTCAATCCAAAACAAAAGTACAATTTCCGGTTAAAATGATGCTTTTGGCACCGTTTTTTGCTTTGCTGTCAATGATGCTGGGATGTGAACCTGAACCGAATAAGATTTTGTCCGATGCTGATTTAGGTAAAGAAATTACAATTGAAATTCAAGCTGATAACAACCTTCTGGTAAACGGTCAAGCCATGACTTTAGATGAACTGGAAAGTGCTTTAACAGATTTATCTGAAAGACCTGAATTGGTAAGAATGAACGTTAGTGAAGATGCAAAGTTCGGAGCAGTAACTGATGTTCAAAATGTTCTGAGAAGGCAAAAAGCTTATAGAATAATTTATAGTCATCAAAAAAGTGATAGTAGCGTTGTATTAACATTACCACCCGCAACTAATGAAGAACAGATATCTCTGGAAAGTCAGGATATTATGCGAATCTTGATGAGTAGTCAGGCTCTGCTTCTTATTAATAATGAGCCTGCGAAACTAAATAAGGTGAAGGATAATGTTAAACAGTTTGTAAATGACAGTAGCAGAGATCCTAGTAATGTCATTTTTTATATTAAAACCTCGCCTGAAGTATCATATGAATTATATCTTAAATTACTTGAAGAAATTAGATCAGCAATTCATGAAATGAGGGATGAAGCTGCTATCAAAAAATTTGGTTCAACCTTTTCGAATTTTGAAGAGGATAGTCCGGAAAGAGAAGAGATCCGTAAAATGTACCCCATGAAATTGTCGACCACTCCCCCATCCGTAAAAGAATGATTTAGAACAAGAAATCAAGAAGAGAAAATTATGATTGCGTATCTAATTAAATCCGGTCTTTGTTTGGTGATCCTTTTAGGAATCTATTTACTTTTTCTGGAACGGCAAAAGATGCATCGTTTTAATCGGTTCTTTTTGCTGTTTAGTCTGGTCTTTGCTTTAAGCATCCCTTTTTATACTATTGATACCGGAAATGTAAGATTGTTTACACAACAACCTGCTGAAGCAATAGAAACAATCTCTGTTGCAACGTCTGATTTTGTTGAAAGGAATTTGGAGCCAAAACCAATTGTAGACAAGCGAGTTGAGTCTGCGCCCGTATCTGCAGAAACAAGCGATACGGATGTTTATAAACCGAAGAAACAAGAAAACTTAACCCGCAGTAATTCAGATTTAAGAATACCGTTAGAGCAACCTGTTTCAACTTCAGAAACTGATGTAGCTAAAGAATATAAACTGGATCGGGTTTACTCTTTGTCGGTAAAAGATGTCGCGATAGGATTGTATGGGTCAGTAACGCTTGTCTTGTTGACGAAATTACTTCTAGGACTGGTTACTTTCTACCGTAAAAGAGCATTAAACAAACACGCAGTGTATGGTACAGCCAATGTTGTCTTGATCCCGGAACCAACAGTTCCTCATACTTTTTTGAATACCATATATGTATACAAAGAAGATTATGAAAAGGGCAGGTTATCAAAACAAATCCTGGATCATGAACTAACTCATGCAAAACAAAAACATTCGCTGGATGTTCTTTTTATTGAGTTGCTGAGAGTTGTTTTTTGGTTCAACCCGATCTTCTATTTATATAAGAGAGCCATTCAGATCAATCACGAGTTTTTGGCGGATGATTCTGTAATTAGTAAAACTAAGGATACGGTTAGTTACCAAAAGTTATTAATTAGCTCAATCTTTCCTTCTTATAAAACGAGTCTGGCGAGCAGTTTTAATTACTCTTTGACAAAAAAGCGGTTTAATATGATGATGAAGGAATATTCGTTTTTGTCTGTAGCTACAAAGAAAATAGTGATGATTCCAATACTTCTGAGCGTTGCTTTGATTTTTTGCACAGATAACACAACCCAAAAAACAACTAGAATAAACGGAGTAGAATACTGGTATGGTTTTTTAAGTAATGACACCTATTCTAAGGTTAAAATACTTACAAAAGTTCAAGAACGTGATTCAATAACTAACTCAAACATATGGACTTTTTATGATGGAAATGGTAATCCTTTTTCAGGATCTAATACCATTTATTTAAAAGAAAATGATAAAGTGTATAGCATATCAAAGTTTGAGAACGGAAGACTTTTAAGTAGAGTTTTATTCTCGGATAAAGATGAAGAAGTGTTTAGAACGGAAAACGAATTTCGAAACGGACTGCTTTTCACTACCAGTACAAGTCTTAGAGACACATTATATCAGAAAAGTACCTATCCACCATTTACAAAAAACAATTCGAGAATATTCCAGCGCTTTTATCCAAATGGAAATCTACAGTTTGAATACGGAACCAAACAAGAGGCCGAACGACAATTTTACCATGGTCTTTTAACACTTTATGGTGAAGATGGAGATATAATTGAGCAAGAACTCTATGAGAATGGAGAAAGGGTCCCAATTACAAGAGAATTTTTAGAAGAAAGATATCTTGAATTAAGAACTAGGTATAAAAAGACCCTTGCGGAATACCTTAATATGGAAGTATCTATGAGTAGTATGGAGGAATTAAACATTGCTTATTGGGAATTGAAAACAGCTCAGGCACGTAGATTTGCACTGGAGAAAAAATTAGATACTACAGGAGTAACTCCGCCGCCGCCTCCAATTCCCCCAAATCCGGAGCAACGTTTAAAGAATGCTAATTAATCCAATTCCTTCGTCATAAACCACCATTTCGGTTCGCCGTACTCAAATCCTTCTCTTTCATAGAGATTCTGTGCGGGATTATCTTCGCGAACTTCGAGGGTAATTTTGGAACACCCCATTTTTTCTGCTTCATCATGAACAGCATCCAGAAGTTTTGTTCCAACTCCCATTCCTCTTGCATCAGGGTGAACAGCTACGTCATGGATTTTGAAAGTTTTGCTGGCTGTAAAGGTTGAATAACCAATAAAGCAGGTCACGATCCCAAGGACTTTTTCTTCATGATATGCCATATAAGTCATTGTAGTAGGGATTTTCTTCATCTCAGCGATCATATCAACTCTTACTTCTTCGCTGAGTGGTTCATCCTGACCCATAGGATCTTTGGCAAACAAGTCTACGATATTTACAATATCAGCAGCATGTTTTGGGTTATCAAGATCGGCTTTAATAATTTTTACTTGCTCGGAAACCTTAGTTTCAGTAATCAATTTTAGTATAGATGCATTAATTTTTTTGCGAACCTTAAACTAGGGACTTTTTAGCGGCTTATAAAGTGGAAATGAAGATCTTTACAAAATGGTTATATCATTATTAATACGGAACAAACTAGTCTGAAGACACTATAAGCACTTATGAAAAATTTTAGATCACTTTTCGGGACAATATTAATAATAACCGCTCTTTTTTTGGGGTGCAACAGTAACGATGCTGGCAACAGCGGAGGAAATGGTAACGAATTTTCCAGCACACAAAATGTTGGAGATTCTGCTAACGACTTTTTATCAAATAGTACTTACAGCTCGCTAATAATAGAAGTTGATTACGTTGATGGCTTTCAACCTACACAAGGTGCATTAAATAATTTACGATCGTTTCTGCAAAGCAGGCTTAATAAAACAAGTGTTTCCATTTCATTAGACGATGAAATCCCTTCACCTGGTAATTCTCCATATTCTGCTCAAGAAGCTTTTGATATCGAAAAAGAATTCAGAGACACGTACACTGAGGGAAATACAATTGCAGCCTATTTTCTAATTCTTGACGGACAATTTGAACAAGAAAATGTTCTCGGATTTGCATATTTCAATACATCCATGGCTTTGCTGGGTGGTACTATTGCAAATAATTCTGGAGGGTTTGGTCAGCCAAGCAGAGAAACAGTAGAAACAACGGTTCTTCAACACGAATTCGGTCATATTCTTGGGTTAGTCGGGAACGGAACCCCAACGGTTCAGGATCATCAGGATGAAGCTAACGGAGCACACTGCGATGTGGATAGCTGTTTAATGTATTTTGCTGTTCGGACGTCAGACTTTACAAGCAACCTAATGGGTGGAAATGTACCAGAACTCGATGCTCAATGCATTCAGGATCTTCAGGCTAATGGAGGAAAGTAGAGCAATAACCAACATTCAACACTCAATTTCCAATATCCAAGTTGGAAATTGAGTGTTGGTTATAGGAAATTGAGTATTGGTTATTGATCTAGCCTTGCTTGAATTTAAATAAATGCTGAGCTCCCACCTTTTCTTCAGCCTGATTAAGCGCATACATGGATTCGAATAGCACAATAGGATTTTCTTCCATGTCTTTTGTTACATGCGTAGAATAACTGGATTCCAGTTTTTTAATCACCTCAGGTTCATCATTTGGCAACCATCTGGCGCAATAGTACGAAACGGGAGTTTTAACGAGTTCCACACTGTACTCTTCCAGCATTCGGTGCTCGACCACTTCAAACTGGAGCACACCTACTGTTCCCAATAAAAGTTCGTTTCCAACGCCATTTGGTACTTCAAATACATGAACCACTCCTTCCTCTGAAAGTTGCTGTAATCCCTCGCGAAGCTGTTTTCTTTTAAAAGGATCTTTAGTAGCGACTTTTTGAAAATGCTCCGGAGTGAATAAAGGAATCACATCAAATCGGACATCATTTTTTTCATAGATAGTTGTTCCGATTCTGAAATCACCGGGATTGAAAATAGAAACAATATCTCCCGGATAGGCTTCTTCCATTAATTGGCGTTCGTCACCCATCAAAGTATGAGGGGTTGCCATTTTAATTTTCTTACCGGTATGAGAGATAACTACATTTTGTCCACGTTGGAACTTTCCTGATGCAACCCGAATGAAAGCAGCACAATCGCGGTGTCCGGGATTCATGTTGGCCTGCATCTTAAAAATAAATCCTGAAAAAGAATCATCAATGGAGCGCTCTCCTCCAGCTGCCTGTTCATACATTTGAGGAGAAGGAGCAAGTTGATGGAAATAGTTCAAAAACACATCCAAACCAAAATTATTAAGTGCCGAACCAAAGAAAACAGGAGTAACTTTACCAGTGTTATAAAGCTCCTTATCCATATTCGGATACATATCTTCGATAAGCATTACTTCTTCGCGAAAAGCATCCTTTTCCATATCAGAAAGATTGCTTTGCTCTAGCGCTTGTTCTACCGACATTGTTTCTGTGATGGCTTTTTTAGCACCGTGATCAGCTTTTTCATATACATGAACTTTATTCCCGATCACATCGTAAATCCCCTGAAATTTCTGTCCATAACCTAACGGCCAGCTTGCAGGAACTGCTTCAATTCCTAGTTTAGATTCCACATTACTTAGCACTTCCAAAGGATCCATTCCCGGGCGGTCGCACTTGTTTACGAAAGTGATTACCGGAACCTCGCGAAGCTTACATACTTCAAAAAGTTTTTCGGTTTGTTCCTCCACACCTTTTGCAACATCAATAACCATCAAACCACAATCTGCTGCTACAAGCGTTCTAAGTGTATCTTCTGAAAAATCTTTATGACCGGGAGTGTCTAGCAGGTTGTACTTGATGCCGTCTTTTTCGAAACGCATTACAGAAGAAGTAACGGAGATTCCACGCTCTTTTTCTATCGCCATCCAGTCTGAGGCTGCATGATGCGAAGCCTTTCGGGCACGAACGGAACCTGCTTCATGAATAGCTCCACCATAAAGAAGGAGTTTTTCCGTGAGTGTGGTTTTACCAGCATCCGGGTGAGAAATAATTGCGAATGTACGTCTTCTCTTTGCTTCTTTAAGAATAGGAGAATCGGCAGTTGCCGTTGAGGACATGGAATGTTCTTTTGCTTTAATTTTCTTAAAAATAAGGTTTAATAGACTTTTTTACCTATTCTATTGTTGATTATTTAAGTTATAACAAATACAATGAATTATGGCACGATCATTTTTCACTTTTATTTTAGTTTTATGTTTCTCCACTTTTGCGGGCGCACAAATTATAGATGATAGTTCTATTGAAGATGCTCAGAATGGCGGATATACATTTGTTGAAGGGATGTTTGTGGCTTATCTGGCGGATACCGTTTCACCGGGATTTATCCGGGATCAATTCAGAAAGCTTGAAATAGCCGTTCTTGATGAGCACATAAAACCAATAGTAATTTCAGTTGTAAATGTACCTTCCAAAGAAACTTTGGAAAAGCTGAAAAACCATAAAAATGTAACGGCATTTTATGCAACGTCTTTAAAAGATGAGACGATAAAACTTGAGCAACTTTTAGAAGACACTTTTTTATCCGCAGAACAAAAGGAACAAATAAAGAAAGAGACCGCACCGGTTGAAACTTTCTTTGTTGAATTTAATTATTCGATAAACAGAAAAGCATTAAAAGAATTGATGGGAGAATTCAGAGATGTGGCTTATAAAATTATCTCAGATCAGCCCAGAACAGTCACCCTGAAAGCTGAGCCTGGAAATGAACCATTACTGATGGATAAAGTAGAGCAATTTTTATTTGTGGAAAGCACGGCTATGATCGGCACGATTAAGAATTAGATAATCATGAAAACTATATTTCTATTTTTAATAAGCATCGTTTTCCCGGCAGTTGTATCTGCTCAGATCCAAAGAATAGAATCAGGACAGTATAAATTTGCGAAAGGAGAAGTCGAGATCACATTTGTTGATACAGTTTCGAAAGCCTATGCCGAAGAAAAAGTAACAAAAGCAGGCTACGAAATTATTTCATCAGATATTGTTCCCATCATGTTTATGTGGCCTGTGCATATAAAAGAGATGGATGTTTCCGTATTTGAAAGTGATTCATTAGTACATACTGTAATCGCTAAACCAAGAGCTTATGACTCAACAGCAGTTGAAGAAATGATCGTTCGACAAAACATGAATAAAGAGGAAGCCACAGAAGCACGTATTCGGTTTAGAGAAATGAGTGAAATTGTTTGGGTAAGAATTTGGCTACAGTATTGGGTTGATGAAGAAACTGCGAGTCGATTTCATATGGAATACAAAGACAAAGGGTTTGATCTTAATCCACAAATGATAGTTCCCAAAACCATGGTAGTAAAAACAATTCCCGGAAAAGAGAATGATGCAATGAGAGATTTAAGGAAGTTGGAGATAGTAGAAAGTGTTGCTTTTATTGCTTTGATAAATGAGTAGGGAATTGGTTCAAGGCCTCAACAAAACTTTTAAACACTTATCTTTTTCTTCATCGAAGAAACGGTATGCTTCTACGCCATCCTTCAAATCAAAAGTATGAGAAATCACATCTGTAAGTTGAATTTCTCCGTTTTGAACTAGTGGAATAAGTTTTTCAGCATAAAAACGGGAAGAGCAACGTCCTGCTTTCAAAATAATGTTCTTGTCGTACATATCGGATGGAGAAAAAGGAAGCTGATCAAAAGCTTGAACTCCTACAGAAGCTAAAATTCCACCCGGACGAAGAATATCAAAAGCAGTTTTCATAGATGATTTACTTCCCACAGCCTCAATAACTGAATCTGCTCCAATTCTATTTGTTCGTTCCAGGATTTTCTCGACAATATTTTGTCTAAGGTAATTGACGGGAATTGCGCCATTCTGTTCAGCGAATTCTAATCTGAAATCGATTCCATCAACGGCAACAATTTCTTTACAGCCAAAATATTTAGCTGCTTTTATAGCCATTATTCCTACCGGACCACAACCAATCACCACACAGGTGTCTTTTGATTTTAACTCTGCCAATTCCGCTCCGAAATACCCCGTGGAGGCAATATCAGCCAGTAGGTTTCCTTGTTCCCAAGAGAAATCGTCCGGAAGATGAACCAGAGTAGCATCTGCCATTGGAACTCTTAAATATTCGGCATGTACTCCTTCTAATCCGACTCCACTTTCTTTCCAGCCATAAAGCTGACTTTTTACACATCGGGCAGTTAATCCAATCTCACAAAAATGACATTCTCCACAATTCACTGTAAACGGAGATAAGACCCGGTCACCGACTTTAAATTTAGACACTTCCACTCCGGTATCCACAACGGTTCCTGTAAATTCATGCCCCATTATCGTTCCGGGATCAATCCCTGTTTCCCTTCCGTGATACACATGCATATCAGAGCCACAAATTGCAGCCCGTTCTATTTTTACAATGGCGTCTTTTTTTGAAATAATTTCAGGCTCAGGGACTTCAGAAAGTTGAACGCATTTAATTCCCTGAAAGGTGATTGCTTTCATTAAGAATTAATTGTCATCCATATTTAGAGCGGGCTTTTTTTGACCACGATGACAGGTTGTGCAATTTACAATAGCGGTGCGATCGCCTAAAGCTTCAATGTCTGCGAGCAGATCATTGTTAATTTGCGCAACCATTTTGGACATTTCTCTGGTTATTACTTTTTCAGCCTTTTCATCACTGCTCCAGTTTTCAGGATCATGACAATGAATACAAGTAACACCCAAAGAGCGGGAATACCCCATCTCCATAATTGAAATTAGTCTGCCGGCCGGAACCCTGTTCAACATCTGAATATTCTTGTAAACCTCACCGGAAGGGTCATTTTCTAAACCTTTAATTTGTTCCCGGAGTTTGGCGATAGCTTTTTTTTGATCGAATTCTGAAGTGTCAGCCAAGGCGGTATAGTTTGTCTTTTCTCTTTCCAGTTGTTTGATATCAACATGATAAATACCTAAGCTTAAGAGAATAGCGGTAAATGATAGATAAAGAGCTTTCATAAGAATTCTATTGGTTACTTTAATTAAACGGAAAGAATCCTCTTTTTCCATTAAAAAAAGGTTGGTTGCAAGATTTTACTTACGGTCTTTCACTCTGTATACAAATTTCAAACCGCTCCAGTCTTCATCAACGGCACACACTTTCACATCTACCAAGCCAATATTTAGTCCTAGGGTGCGCACCTCACTTTCTGGAAAAGCAGAAGTATAATGTTTGGAAGCTTTTTTGATCCATGAAACCCAGATTGACCCGTTTTTATCAAGTTTATCTTTTAACGGGGGAAACAGATTATGAAGCTCTTCTTCAGTTTTACAGAATACATGAATGAAATCAATGAATTCTTTACAATCTGATTGTACTATCTGAACACCTTCAGGAAAGGTGCCCAATATTTGTGCATAATTATCAGGCTCATTTATAAACAGCACACTGTAACCCGATTTAATACCAAGTTTTTTTAATAGTGGAGTTCCTGAATATCCTGCCATATTGAATATTTAATAATAGATAAAATAATCAATACAAGTGAGATATCTACAATTCAGATAAGAAATCTGAAAGGTTTGAAACTTGATCATTTATTGATTCTGAAAAGTTAAATCGTCTTTTCGCAGAGATATTAATTTTTTGTATGCCGGAATTAGTTTGTAGAATAGTATTTTTAGAATCGCCTTTCGCTATAAGATCTAAGGAAGCGGATAATAAGGCCGTGTTCTTCCCATTTTTATTTAAAACACAATTTAATCGTGTCGCTCCAAAAGGGGTTGCTGTTAATGATACGGCAAGCTTCAATGTTTCATTTAACCCGAAAATGCTATAATAATTGGGAAGAAATAACTCATTTGGGGCTCCTTCAAATTTAAAATATTTAGGGCTGGATGTACTTTTTGAGCCGTATAGAAGTTCGCACGATTCCAAAATCCATTTCCTTGATTCAGGGTGAGATTTGTTTCCAACAAAACCTCTTTGAACCCAATAGTCAAAATGCTCTGTAGATTCATGTTGAGAGTTGAACCCGCTTGGTAATTCATGAAGTTCTTGTAAAGTACCGGATGAATCTCTAAACCAATAATCTTCCAGTCCATTAGAAATAAGTAGAAATGGGGCACCAATTTTTTGGTTGTAACGAGCAATTTGTATTGAAGCTTTCTCTGAAAGCGAGACGTCTGGAGATTTACATTCCACCAGCAATAGAGGTTTGAATTCTTTGTCGTAACAAATGATATCAGTTCTGGATGCAGATTTATCACCCGGCAGATTTACAGGAGATTCAAAAGAAATTCGAGCTTTAGAAAAGCCGGCATCAAAAATTAGATATTCAATGAGCTGTAGCCGGACTCTTTCCTCAGGCAAATCAACAAATGCTTTTTTGAGAATGGGATTCCAAAGGAGTTTGGTTCCATCTCTGAATACATATTGAGGATATTGTTTATGAGCTACGCTTTTCAAGTAGTGAATTTTTTTTGTTCCCGAAAATAGTGTTTAGAATCATAGAGACAAATAAATCTATGAACTACTTAGATAAAACGTATCAACAGAATCTGAAAAAAAGATAAATCACCAGTATCTTAAGTGATGGTTGATATCAATAAGATTGAGTTTGAAAAATTTAAACCGGTTTGGTGGGCCCCTGAAGTTCATTCGCAAACGGTAATCGCATCTTTCTCTAAAACCAAAGATCCGCTATCAGAAAGAATTGAGATAGTAACTCCAGACAATGACTTTCTGGAGCTTGAAGTTGTGGATCTAAAAAATGGGAAGCCGGTAGTTGCATTATTTCATGGTTTAGAGGGTTCTTCCGAAAGGCATTACATCCAAAACCTTATGAGCGATCTAAGAAATGCAGGTTATTCTTCAGTAGCATTGAATTTTCGGGGATGTGGGAAAAAGATGAACCTACAAAGAAGAATGTATCACTCTGGAGAAACCGAAGATTACAAAACGCTCTTTAAATGGATTAAAGAATATTTTGATAGTTCCGAGGTCTATGCAGTTGGTTTTTCTTTAGGCGGAAATGCTTTGGTGAAATCATTGGGTGAGCTCAAAGAAAATCATCCAGTGGAAAAAGCAGTTGCGGTTTCTCCTCCATATGATTTGAAAGCGGGCTCTCTTAGAATGAATGAAGGTTTCAATAAAGTATACCAGAAGAGGTTCCTACATACATTAAAGAGTAAAACGAATCTGAAAAGGGTACAGTTTCCGGACTTCCCAACATTTACAGGAAATTCTGTGTATGATTTTGATGATCAGGTAACGGCTCCAGTTCATGGTTTTGAGGGAGCGGATGATTATTATGAGAAAAGTTCATCAAAACATTTCTATAAGTATGTACAAAAGCCATTATTGATAATTCATTCAAAAGCAGATTCTTTATGTCCTCTGGAATTCGCGCCCTTTAACGATCTGAAATCAAATAAAAACATTAGAACACTTTTCACTGAATCAGGCGGACATGTAGGTTTTATTAGCCAAAAAAGAGGTTGGCTGAACAGAACTATCATCAAATGGTTAAATAGCTAAAACGATTTGTATCTTTCAAATGTTAAAGAAATTCATCTAAACTAAATTTACTTATGGTAATAATAATAGGAGCCGGTCCAATTGGGTTGGCGACAGGCATTCAGCTAAAGCGAAAAGGAATTCCATTCAAAATTATCGAAAAAGGCTGTCTGGTTAATTCACTTTTTAATTACCCCACTAATATGACTTTCTTTTCAACCTCGGATAGGTTAGAAATCGGAGATGTTCCATTTATTTCTCATGGCCCAAAACCAACTCGTAGCGAAGCTTTGGAATACTATCGCAGAGTTGCAGAAAGTTTTGAGTTGCCTATCCAGCTTTATGAAACGGTTGAATCTTTGGAAGGGGTAGATGGAGATTTTACTGTTACTACTAGTAAAGATGTTTATAAAGCAAAAAAAGTGGTTGTTTCTACTGGTTTTTATGGGAGTGCAAATATGATGAATGTTCCTGGTGAAGAACTTCCAAAAGTAAAACATTACTACGATGAGCCGCATCCTTATGCATGGCAGAAAGTGTTAGTTGTTGGTGGTGGAAATTCAGCTGTTGATGCGGCACTGGAATGTTATAGAGCCGGAGCAGAAGTATCGGTTGCCGTCAAATATGACACAATCAAACCATCTGTAAAATACTGGGTAAAACCGGATATTGAGAACCGAATAAAGAACGATGAAATTACTGGATATTTTAATACTGAATTAAAAGAGATTCGTGAGAAAGAAGTGGTATTGAACACACCTGATGGAGAGAAAGTTATAGAAAATGATTTTGTATTAGCAATGACGGGGTATCATCCCAACTATGATTTAATGGAGAAGTTTCAGATAAAACTTACCGATGATGAAAAATGCATGCCTGTTTATCAGGAAGAAAGTCTTGAAACAAAGAGAAAAGGGGTTTATGTAGCCGGGGTAGTGTGTGGAGGTTTAGACACCAGTCGGTTGTTTATAGAGAACTCGAGAGTGCATGCTGATCAAATCGCGGATCATATAGAAGAGAAGCTGAGAAAATAAAAAAGGGCAAGCGATCTATATCACGCCGCTACGACCAAATTACCGCTGCTGCATTCCTGCCCTGACGGAGTTCAAAGGGAGCTGGCTGTATAGGACTTGCCCTAAAAGGGTCACAAAGATACAGGTTTTAATGGAGAAGGTAAAAGCAAGATGTAAGATTTAAGAAATAATATAAAAGAATGTTTTAGGCCTTATATCTTGTGTCTTAAATCTACTTACTTTTCATCACAAATACGCCATCCCAAAGATCTCCCGGAGGATTTTTCTTTAACTCTTTAGTTCGGTCTAACAGCATTTTAGAAGGGTTAATATCATGAATTTCTAATTCCAAAGATTTACTAAATAGTTTTTCAGCTTCATCCCAGTGTTGAGTAAGATATGCTTCCATTCCTTGCTCATATAATCCAATACAATCAAATAATTGCTGAGCTGCTTCTGAACGAAGATCAGCAACTTCAAACATCTTAACTGGTTGTGTTCTTCCTTTCACAATTATTTTATCTAAATATCTGAACACACAGTCATTACCATATTTTTCAGCTTCTATTTTGGTTGATTCTGTAATCATTGTATACACACCAAATGCTTTTGCGCCACTTTCACATCGAGCTGCCAGATTTACATTGTCTCCCATCATAGTGTAATTGAATCTATTCTCAGATCCCATATTCCCGGTAATCATTTCTCCGGTGTTCATACCCATTCGGTTTTTCATTCCGGCAACAATATCAGGCCAGCCATCTTTTTTCCACTTTTCTCTTAAGTGGAGCAACTCTTTTTGCATTAGTTGAGACGAAACACACGCCCTTAAAGCATGATCTTCAAAAGGGAGTGGCGCACCAAAAAAAGCGACTATTGCATCCCCAATATATTTGTCTAAAGTGCCTCCTTTTTCGGTTAGTATGTTGGTCATGGAAGTTAAATATTCATTGATGAGTGTAACCAATTGTGACGGGCTCATCTGTTCAGAAAAAGTAGAGAATGATTCTATATCACTAAAGAAAGCAGTCATATAAGTTTCCTCTCCGCCAAGTTCAGGATCTGTTCCGGATTCTATCATTTGTTCAACTAGAGCAGGAGAAACATAAGACGAGAACATGCCTTGAATTCTTCTTTTTTCTTTTTGTTCAATAAAGTATTGATATGCAATAGTGCCAGCCTGAGCTACGAATAGGCTAAGAAGTATTGCTGTAAGGTTTAAAAAAAGATTTGAATTCAGAAAGGTTTGAATAACAATGAAGGTATATCCTCCCATCAAAACAAACATGGATGCTCCTCCCCAAAAGGGGCCCAAAAACCTGTTAATCATAACAAGAATAAGCGAAAACCCAGCCATAAGCAGTAACACAGGAACAGCTTTTTGTCTGCTTATATAATTTCCATCCAATATAGTTTGTATGGAATGTGCATGAATTTCATACCCTGGTCGCAATAGCTCTTCCTTCTCACCTAAAGAGTTTATTTCTTCTTTGAGCAAAGGTGTTTTATAAAAGTCTTTTAATGCAGGCATAGTAGCGCCTATTATGGCTATCTTGTCCTTGAAAACGCCTTCATGTAACCACCCTTCTTCAAAATCAGGATCATCAAAAGCATTGATGTCAAAGCCGGCGTCACGTTCCATATTTGTAGTATAATCTGCGTCATCAATTACTTCTGCAAAATCATAAACCGGAAAATGACCCTCTTCACCGTAGTAATTTATGATAAACGAGTTTATGGCATCTTTTTCGATCTTATATTTACCGAGTTCAAATATTGGTGATCGATTTCCATCAACATTGCTTATGGAATCTCTGGGAATATTATCATAGATGATAAGTGCCTCCAAACCAAGCTTATAATAATCTTCACCATTGTATGTGGTTCCGAAAGAGTATGTTCTGATTGCTCCGTCAGTATTAGGGTTTACATCAACCAAACCAACAGGAATCGGGTTATTATCCTGAAGTAACTTTTGAGGAAATAGTCGGGTTCTGGTTTTCCCAAAATCTACAATCTCTTCCCTGAAATCACCAGCAAGAACTACGTTTCCATATTTTTTAAGTGCTTGGGCAAAAAGGGTGTCGTTCTTAGCATCATATTGATCAGGTTGGTCAAAGATCACATCAAAAACAATAGCCTTTACACCGGCCTTGTTTAAATTTTCTATCAATTTTGCATATACATTAGTAGGCCAGGGATATTTTTGTGGAATCTCTGAGTCAGCTTCGTCGCTTATTGGTATTAATACTATTGGAGACTCTTCAACAGATAAAGGTCCTCTAATCTCAAAAAGCAGATCTCTAAAATCTAGTTCAACAGAACGAAAAGTGGGAATGTTTGACATCAAACTTGAAACCAAAAAAGCCACGCCTGCAATTAACAGATATAAACCAATTGGTTTGCGACCGGATTTCTTTGATGACATCAATTAAAAATTAAATAAGTAGCGAAGAGAAACTATGCTATCATTAGAGTTTCCAATACCTGAAACATTAGTAAAATTAGAATCAAAAATAAACGAGTGATAAGTATTGATATCATATTGAGCGCCTATCTGAACTACAAATGTGCTGAAATCAGATTCTACTACATTGGGATCTAAAATAAAGTAATCGTTTACGGGAGTATCATCGTCTGAAACCGAAGGCTCCACAATTAATGCTCTGGTTCTAGACGTGTTGCTCGTTACCGCAACTCTGCCGTTAAAATTAAGTTTCCCATCTAAAATGAAGAAACTGCCTCCAGCATAAAGTCCGAATATATCGATATTAGTTTGGCCGCTTCCGGTTTCTGTATTATTGAATGTAAGGCCAAGCTGAGTTCTCAATCTTATATCATTGAACCTGCTTGTTATATTGAACGAAACAGCTGAACTCTGAACGTCTCCGAAGGCAAAAACCTCGTCTTTAGTATTTAAATTATTAAAACTAAGTGAAGCGTCATGTATAATATTGAAAAGATCAAATTGCTGAGTTATAGACCCACTCAGGTTTAAAGTTGAACTTTCTTTTGGAACGGGTGTTACTAACGTGTCAATATTTCCTGATTCATCCACATCGATAACAAAGTTTTGAACAGCTGCTTTCTCAAACTGGGGCGCGACATTAGGATTGAATCTAATAACGCCATTATCTCGATTTCGATACCTGAAGCCAAAGCTCATTCGGGGTAATTTTCTGGAAACAGGATACCAACTTAAATTAGACCGATATGTATTTGATGTGGTGGTAGCACTTTTGTTATTAGTTACATTATCTTCTAAGGTTTCGTAGCCTAAAGTTACGTAAAGGCGGTTTTTAAAAAGCCTGAAGCGGTCAGTAGCAGTAAAACCTGAAATATCGCGTCGTACGGTTGAGTTTGCTAATGAACTGAAATTCGGCCCTACCCAGCGATATTGTAATTTAAAATTATTTGATGGGTAATTGATCGAAAACTCACTGTTTGATCCTAAAATGCTTGTTGGAAAGAAGGGTTCAGCTTCAGAACTATCTGTATTAAAATCCTTAACCCGGATAGGGAGGATGTTCATATTCTCGTTAATAATAATAAGTTGCGAGAGGCTTGCAAGTAAGTCTGCATCGTCTTGAGTAATGTCAAACCCAAGGTCATCAGCGCCCTGAACTGTTAATGAACCACCATAAATATCATTATTTAATGCACTGGCTACAGTTTCGCTTTCAAGTCGAATTCTGTTTTTTGCTAATCCCATTTTTAAAGTAGTTCCGGCAATAAAATTCCCTTGAGGCCGAACACTTCCATTCTGTATTTGTAATAGCTCAGGATTGTCTTCTAGTTTTTGGAAGTCACCTTGGTTCAGGTTTGAATATAAAGAAGCGGGAGCTTCCAGAAGAGTATTAAAATTTCGGATGTTAAAAAGGGAGGTAGTATCATCTTCCACTTTCATTGCGTGAACACCTATCTGAAAGTGTCTTTCATTTCCTAATGCTACTCTTGCAGCGGTAATTTTTCTGGTAAAAGTTCCCTTACCAAGATTTTCATATTGAAGAGTGTATGTGGTGTCAACAACGGCCCCATTACCATCAGTAACTTCGGCTCTTTCTACACCTGAATAAAGATTGCTTATTTTTCTATTTACTTCTCCATAAACAAACTGAACATTAAAGTAGTCTTTAAATAAATTTGCCTGCGTATTAATTCCGTAAATTCTTCTACCTGAAATTGTAAATCTACTAATGTTCGGGTATACATGACCGGCATTAAATCGAAGCCATTTTCCTAATTGAAGATCTGCTCCATACCTGTTTTGGGGTTGAAGTCTGTCAGATTCTTGTGATGTAAAAAAGCCATTTAGAGAGTATCTAAAAAGCCCAAAACTACCAGATAAGTTTGATCTTGCGGTGTAGGCATCATTAGTGCTACCTGCTATATCCTGGCTTCTCGCTCCTAATTCTATTCTTCCAATTGGTCTGTTTCGGTTATTTCCATCAAAGCCGGTTGGTCGTGCTCTAGAAGGATCAACTACATCAAAATCCCAGCTGGTTATGAGAAAAATATCCGTCTCTGTGTGATATTCCAGTTTTATTTTGTGGCGTCCATTTTTAAGATTTTTAGGAACATATGAAATGAAATAATCACTGGTATCGGCTAACTCTGTAACATCTCTGTTATCTATAAATAATTTAAACTCTCCGGGATCAAGATCATTTATGTCGTAATACAGAGCAATTGCAATAACCACATCATTAGGAGCAAGGGCGTTACCAGCCACAGGAGAAAGGATATTAAACTCAATATTTTCATTTGGTTTAATGCTGTTTCCGGCACCATCGCTTCTTCCTGATACAATATCAACTCTTACAGGGTTTTCAGAAGGAGAGTTATCAGGGTAGAAAACCTGAGAACCTGATGTAAGGTTAAGTTGAAAATAATACTCAACACTTGATGCGGTAGGATTATCTATTTCCAGATTAGCAGTGAAAACACCATTTTCAAAAATAACTTCTTGTTGTTGAAAGCCTATTCCTTCATCGTAATTAAAAAATAGAATAGCTTCTTGAACATCATTTTGATTAACGCTTGGAACAATAAATTCCAGAGTATTCATCTCTCCTCGCACTAAAGCTGTTGGACTTTGATGTTGAACTGTAAATTGAGCAAACAAACTTGTTTGCGTAATAAATAAACCAGCGCATAGCGCCATTAGTCTAAGTAGCCAGCTTAGCATAAATCTCCTATAAGCCTACTGAATAATGGTAACTAGTTACCTTTTTCGTAGTAATCAATGGTTATTTCCCGGATTTGACCATTTGCATCTCTGAAGCGGAATTTGATCTGTTTTTTGATCAGATCTTCTTCCAATTCATCATAGCCGCCGTCCAGATCGTCAATTTCATCGTCAGTAAGAGTTCCCGACTCAATTTCATCAGCAGTCTCATTAACCTGAGCATACATTTTTTCAAATAAAGAAACCGTTTCCCCGGATTGTAAAGCCGTAACATCAACTTGTCCTTCTCTAACCCAAACGTAACCGTCAGAGGTGCTACCAAATTGCGTTCCTTTTACCGATGCCAACGACCTAGATGTTGATACTTCAAAGTCATTGTTTCCTTGAGGTTCAACATTAAGGAATATTTCACCAAGACTAAGGTCAATTCTGGTATTAGACCTTTTCGATGTTCGCTCACTTTCACCTCTAACAATAAGCAGGGATTGAGGTTTTACTTTTGCTATGCTCTTATCCATAAATACTACAAGGGCATATCCTTCCGAGTCTGTTCTTAAAGTATCTCCATTAAACAGCTGTTCGCCTTTATCAGTATCCAGATTAAGTCTTTTAGATCGATCAGCACTTTTGTTTTCTACGTCTACATTGGGCTTAAATCTTTTAACAATAGCTAAAGGGCGGTCATTTTTTTCAAACTCTACTTTTAACGCCCCAACTAAAAGAGTTAAAGAAATCAATAACAAAAAATATGGACGAATTTTTTTTAAGCTCATCTCAATTTCCTCCTCCCAGCACAATGTCACCCGCTTCAATTTTTCTTAGCAGTTCTGCTAAAATAATTGTTGCCTGAGCTCCCGAATATGTTACACCATCAATCTGAAAACTTTGAATTGTAAAGCCGGAGCTAACAAGATTTTCAAACGTTCCGTTACCAACCAAATTTATAAGAGCTTTTTTGGTTTCTTCAGTAATAACAATTGAATCGTCAGTAGTTTCTGGTTCGGACAGTTTGAAGCTCCATATTTCAGAAGTTCTTTCTTCAATATTTATTCCTGATTGAATAGAAGTGCTTAGTTGCCAAAAATAAGTTTGTCCTGGTTCAAGAGGAATTGCTCCAGAAGATGGGTACTGAAAAGATTCTCCGGTAACTCTTATATCAAGATTCTCAAATTGTAATAAAGACCCACCTTCTTTAGGCGGGGCAGAGCTGCGCGCACTTTCAAGTAAAGATTCGGGGCTGTCAGTAGCAGAATTCTTAACTACCAGAAGGCGGTATTCAATTCCTTGCTCACCTTCCCAGCTAAATTGCGGATAAGGATTGGTTATTTCCACATTTGCATCTGTAACATCTCCCGGTGTTCTTAGAAAAAAATCAACAGACTCAGAAACAGGTACAGCGCCTCCAATTTCGGCAGATATGGAAGCCAGATCTACTCTTCCGTTTTCATTTGTGTTTTGGAAAACAATGATTTCTATAGAATAAATATCAGCTGGTAGGGTTGTGGAGCCGTCAAGGCTTTCAATAAATTCATCGCCTTCAGTGGTAAGTCCGCCGTCAAATTTAACCTTATCACTTATTCCTTGTACCCCGTCTTCTGATAAAGTGTTGTTATTTATATACACTGATTGCGTCGGTTGCAATGAAAAAGGAAATCCTGGCCTGGAGGTTACATTTACAATTTCTCCAATTTTTCCAGCAAAAACCTTCACTTCAATATATAAATCAGTAACAACTTCATTAGTTAGGTTTTGTATATAACCTGAAACTAAAACCGGACCCCGGCCCTCACTATCTAATCCTAAATTGGTTAATCCTATGAATTGTGAATTAGATAGTATATCGTTTATATCTATTTCAAGAGCTACTATTTGGTTTTGAGCTTTTACTTTTTCTGCGGGAACAAAAAGAAAAACAGACAGTAGAACTAGCAGAAAAGATATATTTAGAACATTTTTTTTAAACATAAATCCATCTCTTGTTACTTATATGGATATATAATACTAAAACTGGTGTTGCTTTCCACTTTTTTTAGCAATTATATAGAGTTCTAATAATTGAAAAAAACGAATGATTTAAAGAAATAAAGCATTAAAGCAAAGAAAGTGGAGCTACAGGGATTCGAACCCTGGACCTTCGCGCTGCCAGCGCGACGCTCTAGCCAACTGAGCTATAGCCCCAAAAATGAGTGCAAATATATGGCTAGTAAAAAAATAATCCTAGCAATATTGCTTTTTAGTTTGATAGACGCCGTAGTATGATTATTTTATACAGAATTTATAATTAAACCTTAAATAAAAACTAACTCTAATAGGAGTTCTCCTAATATGAAACGAACATTACATTTATTAGTCCTTGCATTCTTTTTGGTTGGTGGAGTTGTATTCCAGGCAGGTTGCAAATCTAGTGAACCGGAAGTCGTAGTACCAGTTGACACAGATGGCGACGGGCTAACTGACGAACAAGAAATGGAACTTGGAACCGATATCAACAACGCTGATACTGATGGTGATGGCTTGACTGACGGTGACGAAGTAAACACTTATAACACAGATCCTTTAAACGCTGATACAGATGGCGATGGACTAAGTGATGGTGATGAAGTTAATTCTTACAACACTGATCCAAATAATGCTGACACGGATGGCGATGGCCTGAGTGATGGTGATGAAGTAAACAAGTATAACACAGATCCTAACGACGCAAATGGCGACGCTGATGGCGACGGTGTTTCTGATGTTGATGAAATCAATACTCACGGAACAGATCCTAACAATCCTGATTCTGATGGCGACGGTTTTTCAGATGGACAGGAACTTGAAATGGGTACAAATCCAATGGACGGTTCTGATCCTGTATACATCGACATGAACGCTTTCAATACTATCAATTTTGGTTTTGATCGTTCTAACATTTCCGATGCAGCTGCAGCTGATCTTGCTGAGAATGTTGAGTTACTTCAAAATGCACCTGCATTTAGAGTACGTGTTGACGCTTACACCGATCATGTTGGTGGAGATCAATATAACTTAAGACTAAGTTTACGTCGTGCTAAGTCGGTAGTAGATTTTTATACTAGCAACGGAATTTCCGCTGATAGAATTGAGTCTAGAGGACTTGGAAAAGCTCCTGTGGCTTGTATGGATGAAACAGAAGAAAGAGGTTGTGAAGCTAACAGAAGAGCTGAATCACATCCAATTAGTACTCTGAAGTATTCTCCAAAGAAATAATTCTTTGTGAACATTTATTAAAAAAGGCGAGTCTTATGGCTCGCCTTTTTTTATTGCTTCAGTTTTTTGTTAAAAGAATCTTGCAACACTAACTCCAGGATAAAATCCGGGATCGTCAATTCTGAATGCAAGATCAATTCTAAAGAGATTAAATATATTACTCAGTGAACCTCCTACTTCTAAGTGGAGATCATCAGTTCCAAGCACTCCAAATTGATTGATATTAGAGCTAGAGTTCCATGTTTTCCCAACGCCTCCAAATGCAATTACAGAGAGCCCTGTTTGAGGTGCATTTCTCCACCCAAGAATCTCCAAAGGCACACTTCTGAAATTGTGTTCAGCATTAACGGCGAAATAGCTCGATCCTTGATAAGGAATATATCTTTTAGAACGGAATGCCCCAAAAGGTGTTATATAACCAAAAGAAGCATCTAAAGCTCCATTCTTTTGTACGGGTAGGTCGCCCAAATAAGTCCCTGCGTTTACTCTTATATCCAGAGCATTAGGGAAGAAACGTTTTTTATAAAAAGTATTAAAGCGTTTAAAGAGATTGATTTTAAAGCGGGTATAATCCCAATCACTTCCAATTACTTTTGCCGATTGCTCAATTGTAAAACTTGCACCATTCAATTCAACTACACCAAAGTTATTAGTAAGGTCTCCGCTAGAAACCTGAAACCGTAAGGCGCTCAATGTGCCGTCCTCGATTTGAGGATTTATTCTCTGGATGTTATTTCTTCCTAGAATATCATAACTGGTTTTAAAGTTAATAGAACTATGCTCTTCATAATTGTAATAAAAACGGTAGGTGAATCTATGTCGAGAAGGTCTGTAACCGGCAGCTAATTCCAGTTTTTCACTTCTGTAGTAGTTGAAATAATCATCAAAGCCAAAAAGAGGCATCACGCTTGCAAATGTTAAACCATAGAGATCTGAATTATAACTAGAGAATGTGTCAGCATTGTATTTTGCTGAGACAACAAATCTTCGGGTATTTTTAAGCGGCCACCAACTTAACATAGCCCCATATGAAAAATCTTCATATCCTATGCTGTAACCCAAATTCACATTCGATTCAAGTCTTCTGTTATAGTATCTGCGTTGGTGCTTTAAGCCAATATTAAATACATCTACTCTATTAAAGCGTCCTGTTGGGGAAAGATCAGAAATAAATTTAGAGATAAATCCATCTCTTTTTTGATTTCTTCTATTTCCCGTGCTTCCTGTATCTCCCGAATTTGTACCATCCGAGACAGTAGTTTCTCCTCCCTCAGTTTCTTCATCCCAATCTATAAAACGAGTTAAAAAACCTTTAGGACGAAATGATTTTTCAAGAGTAGCAGTACTGTCTAATATTTTATAAGCGGCTGTTTCTTTTGAGGAAAGAGGCACCGGTTCAATGGTGTTTTTAAAAATAGAATCAGATTTGGCTATAGTTGTTGAATCAATACTAAATAAGCTAAAGCTTTTATACAGAGAGTCGGGAAGGTCAACATTAACTTGATAGTTGTTCATTTTAGAAACCTGATGAAAACCTATTGGCGGAAATCGTAGTCCAACAATCCCAACTTCAACGAGCCCATCAATACGGACATCTACCGGTAACCAGAAATCGCCACCAAAATTACTGAACTGTTGTTCATAATAAAGATTGAAGTCTTGAACGGGGGGCGGAAAAACAATTACGTTATTAGGTTTCAGCTTTACAGAAAGCAAAGCGAAATCTTCGTCAAGAACAAAGATAGTGCCTTCAAAAAGAGGCTGTAATTTACGTCGGGGTTCAACAGAAATTTCAAATACAATTTTGTTATCAATACTTGTAAAATCAACAAGTTTAAAAGTATAATACTTTAATGCACGTTCATCAGTAATACCTACAACATCAAAACCTGCAATATCTAATTCATCATCGTAAAAGTTGGGTAAATAACTAACCCCGGCAAAATTATCAGCGCCTTCCATATTGGCAGTTTGTCTACGGGACTTAAGGACTTCACGTGGTCCTTTCTTTTTATCCCAAAAAACTTCAGAGACGCTTTCAGTCACAGAAACGATTGTTGTATCATTTAAAAGTTGCTGTCTGGAATAGGCTTCCGCTTTGTAGGTGTTAAGCTTTGCTCTCCAGATCTTTTTCCTTGCGATTACTTCTTTCATGATAGCAATAGCCGGATCTTCTGTAGTTACTACAAGCTGTTCCATTTCAGCAACGGATTCTTTCAATAGAAAATCCAACGGTCCAGAATGGTTTCTGTCAATAGTCCTTTTTTGAGTTTCAAATCCAATATAGCGAACCACGATAGTGGCAGGGAAATATCTTACTATCAGGCTGAATTCTCCATCTTCATTGGCAATGGTTCCGGAATAGGTTCCTTCAATAATAATATGAGCTGCGGGAAGGCGGTCACCGGTTTTTGCATCGGCGACAATACCATCAATTCTGGTTTGTGCAAATGTTACAATAGATGAAAGAAAAAATAACGAAAAGAGTAATATTTTTTTATGCATAGCTTTTTTGAATTCCAGCACCTTTACTGATTTTCGTTTCTATTGTTTCAATGGTTACGAAACAATTGGTATAAAATTATACAGTTAGGCCGCTGAAGTAAAAAAGCTACTTAATTTTACTTTTTCCTTTTAAAACAGCTCCAAGAACACCGGAAAGAATAGCTGCACCAATAATTGACCAGATGATAGGAAACTGACTGCTACCAATTTCAATTGACCAAAAGCGGGGAAGATCTAACTCAACAGCAATCCATTTTCCAAGTATTGCGCCAATGAAGCCAACACCAGCTGATATTAAACAGCCACCGCTGCCGATTTTAAAACCACCTAAGCTTTGACCGATTCCACCACATATTGCAGCGATTAATAAATAGATAAGAAAATCAAAAAGTCCCATAATATTATTGTATTGCTTTATTTTGTTCTAGAACGATAGCTTTTTCTAAAGGTTTCATAATTACTTTATCATCTAATTCAAAGATGTTTCTATTGTCAGTATGTACTATATATCTATCACCTCTGAATAATACATAGTAAGTTATGTCATGTCCCCTAAATTCCCTTCCTATAATTGTGCCACAATCTTCTTCAAACTCTGCTTTTGCAATTCCCAGATGCTCAGGGCGTATCGAGCAAAGGATCAGTCCCTCAGCATTTTTATTAATGTGAACTTCACCAAATTGAGTGTCTACTTCTTTTCCGCCATCTGCATAGGCACGAAATAAGTTGGTTCTACCTAAAAACTGAGCTACAAATTGCGTTTTTGGCTGATAATACACTTCCTCGGGAGTTCCGATCTGTTCAATTTTCCCATTGTTCATAACAGCAATCCGGTCGGCAAAAGATAAGGCTTCTTCTTGATCATGAGTGACGAGGATAGCACTCATGCCTGATTTTTTTAAAATAGTTCTCACCTCTTTTCTGGTTGTATCTCTAAGCATAGCATCTAATCCGGAGAATGGTTCATCCATCAATACCAACTTAGGTTTTGGGGCAATTGCTCTTGCTAAAGCTACTCTCTGTTGTTGCCCACCAGAAAGTTCATCGGGTGTTCGGTCTTTATATTTTTCCATGCCTGTTCTACAAAGAACTTCCTCGGCATATACTTCACGTTTGTTTTTAGGGATATCTTTTAACCCGAAAGCAACGTTTTGAATTGCCGACATATGCGGGAATAAAGCGTAGTCTTGAAATACAAATCCAATCCCTCTTTCCTGTGGTAATACGTGGATTTTATCTTGTTCAACTATTTTATTCTGGATGGCAATAGAACCGGAATCGGCATATTCAAAGCCGGCAATCAACCTCAATGTTGTAGTTTTTCCACAACCACTTGGGCCGAGTAAAGCAAAAATTTCATCAGGCTTTACGTCAAAAGAGACATCATTTACCACGGGGTTATTTTTGGTAAACGATTTTGAGATATTTTTGATTTCTACAATAGTTGCACTCATAGTGATTCAAACAAAAAATCTTTTAAGTAGATTCATTCTGAATAAGATACAGTTTTAAATTATTGAATGGATTCTTTTTTCTTTTCAATATTTGGGAAACAAGCTGTTAAAACGTAAGTTAAATAAATAAGAAAATTACACATTAATAAACTATCTACATCATGAAAAATATTGGAGTTAAACTATTATTTGTTGTGCTTGGTTTTACCATTATTACTGCCTGTGGTGAAACAGAAGAAGAAAGGCGTGCAAAGGAAAGAGCACGAATGGATTCACTAAGACAGGTTCAACAGCAACAAATTGCAGAAGAAATGGCTCGTCTTGAAGAAGAAAATACTTCAGATGCTACCGATGAAGATGAAGCAACAACAGAAGCTATGAGCGAAAATAACATGGCTTATTCATTTGTTGAAAATGGAGAATATGCAGTACAGGTTGGGGCTTTTCGTTCTGAAGACAAAGCTAAAGGATACATTGCAAAATGGTCTGATCGGAATTATCCAAGCGTATATACCGTAAAAATTGGAGAAGAAGAATATGGTGATGTATGGTTCAGAGTAAGAGTTGGGTTCTTTGGTTCTAAAGAAGAAGCAGCAAAACTAGGTGCTGAACTTGCTGAAGAGATCAATTCAGGCTACTGGGTATCCAAAGTAAGATAAACTTTTTAATTACCTGGAATTTTAGTTGTATATCTGCCAGGCATTTACGTAATTAACGGTGCGCTCAAGTAGCGTCTCTCTTGATGAATAGTCAGCCCCACACATCCGAAACATGTGCGGGGCTATTTTTTTGTAACCTTTTTTCCTTGCTTCCGTAATCGTATACCTTATTAATTTTTCATATTCTCAAGTTTACACTATTATTGGAATGCATTTAACTCTCATTAACTTTTAAAACCCAACAAGAATGAAAAACTTTGGTATTTCTATACGGGAAGTTGAAAACATTCGTGTACTTGACATAAGTGGCGAACTTGACGCCCATACTGCATCTCAGCTCGAAAATTCTCTCAAAGCCCTAATCGACCAAAATGAAATTTGTATCATCGTAAACTGTAAAGGTCTGGATTATATCGCCAGCGCAGGCTTAGGTGTTTTTATGGCATACATTGAAGATGTAAGAGGAATGGGTGGCGACATTAAGCTCACAAACATGAATGAGCGGGTATACAATGTATTTGACCTTCTTGGTTTTCCTACATTATATGATATTCACGATGATGAAAGCGAAGCTCTAACGGGATTCAACAAATAAAATATTTTGGCAGCTTCTAACAACATATACTCTTTATCGGTTGAGGCTTCTACTTCTCAATTGGCCAAAGTACGTGATTTTGTTGCTGAGCACGCCGAACGCTTAGGTTTATCTGAAAAGGAAATTGGTAATATTCGTTTAGCGGTTGATGAAGCATATACGAATATTATTAAACATGCTTACAAAAATATTCCTGCTAAACCTGTTGAAATAGAACTGGGATCTGATAATTCTCATCTCTGGATTTCTATTAAAGATGAAGGGGAAAGTTTTGATCCCGGCGCGTACAATGAGCCGGACATCAAACAGAGAATTAAAAATAAACAACGCGGAGGTATGGGAGTTTACCTCATAAGAAAGTTGATGGATAATGTTCAGTACAATCGTTCAGGACATATGAATGAAATCCGAATGATAAAACACTTGTGATGCCGTGAGCTCTTCAGCTAATCTTGATGAACGGCATAGTCGATTTGAGCTACGTACCCTTTTAGAAACCAGCAGGCTCTTAATTGAATCTCAGGACCCGGATTTTGTATTAAATAACCTACTGCTGATAACTATGGGAAAGTTATTGGTGACTAAAGGGATGATCCTGATCTTTAAACCCGGTGAAAATGTATACTATGCTTCCAGAGCTAAAGGAAGGGGCTGGCTTAAAGAGAACGATGAGGTTAGCGTAGATTTTTCATTAGAAGATTTAGATACATCTGTTTTACATGGAGAGAAATACGCTTCCATTTTTGAACAAATTGGAATTGAAAGAGAAAGCATTCTTTTCAATCTCAAAACAACGAATCATCATATCGGTTTTTTGTGTCTGGGGCCCAAAGGAACTAAACAGGAGCTTACAGAACGTGAGATCGAATTCATCGAAAGTCTCACCATTATCTCTTCTGTTGCTATTGCCAATTCTCGGATGTTTAAAGAAATGCGTCACATCAATCGGCGCTTAGACAGAAAAGTACATGATCTGAATACGCTATTGGAATTAAGTAAAGACTTTAATTTAATGGTCGATCGTGAAGAAATAGCAAGAGTTTTCAAGTTTGCTATGTTGGGGCAAATGTTGATCAGAACCTTCTTCTTTGCTTTAGAGGTAGATGATGAGAAATCTATTGTTTCCATTAGTGGTATAAAAGAAGAACCAACAAAAGAAGACCTAGACGCTCTTTTTGATTTAGAAGATGTAACTCATATTTCTGAAGATTCGGATTGTGAGTTCCTTAATGAAAATAACATCAGGTTGGTAATAGGTCTTAAATTTCAGAATGAAAAGATTGGAGTTGTAGGCGTAGGACTTAGAGGTAACAAACAGGAATATGGTCCTGAAGAAGTTAATTTCTTGCAATCGTTGGGTAATCTCGCGTTACTTACCATCCAAAAATCATTGTTATTGGACGAACGTTTGCAAAAGCAGCGAATGGAAGAGGAGCTAAATCTTGCAAAGAATATTCAGATCGGTTTGTTGCCAGACCCTTTACCTGAAATCGATCGTTTTGATCTCGCAGCTATAAATATTTCCTCTCGTCAGGTTGGAGGAGATTATTTCGATTTTATTGAAACTCCTGAAAAAAATCATCTGCTGGCAATAGCAGATGTAACAGGAAAGGGAGTACCGGCTTCGTTACTAATGGCGAATCTGCAGTCGATGTTACATGCTTTAGCTCCAATAGATGTAACTATGAGCGAAGCAACAGGGAGTATTAATGATATTATCTACAACAACACTCCGTCAGATAAATTCATTACATTTTTTTGGGGAATTATCTCTGACAATGGCACAAAATTTAAATACGTGAATGCTGGTCACGATCCGCCAATTTTATTCCGAAAAGGATCGGATGAACCGCTACTACTGGAAGCAGGAGGTGTGATACTTGGTGCAATGCCAACAATGTTACCGTATGAAAGTGCAGAAATAGACCTCAAACCTGGTGACTTGATCGTTTTCTTTACAGACGGAGTTACAGAAGCAATGAGTCCTGATCAAACTGAAGAATACGAAACAGAAAGGTTGAAAGACTGCATCAGGAAGAATAGAGATAAGCCTTCTCAGGAGATTCAGGATGCGATCATCGCCGATATCAATGCGTTCTCCAATAACATTCAGTACGATGATATTACGATCATAGTTCTGAAGGTAGATGAGTAGAGCGTAAGTTTTTGGGTTTTTCAGGATAAAAGTCCTTACTAGAATGTCCTCTTTGTGTATTTTGTTTAATTGAATGTCTTCCAAAGTCCTTCCTGGAAAGCCTATAAGTAGCGATAAAATTTTACTCTGATCTATTGTTTAATAAACTAGATAGTTTTACTTTGTATTTAAAAGTACTTTTCATGAATAAAGAAAAAGACCATTTAAAGGATATTTCAGAGATTCGTTCCATGATGGAGCGGTCATCAAAATTTTTGTCGCTTTCCGGATGGGCCGGAATTATGGCAGGCATATATGGTTTGACAGGAGCGTATGTTGCTCATTTTGTGTTTAATTTTAAACCTGACAGTACAAAATACTTATTCTATGATTTCGGTGAGATCATTTTACTTGCTTTAGCTGTTCTTTTGTTATCACTGATAACTGCCGTTTTATTTTCAAAAAAGAAGGCTTCAGATAAAGGAGAAAAAATCTGGAATTCCATATCAAAAAGATTACTAGCAAATATGGCAGTACCTTTAATTGTTGGCGGTGTTTTGATCATATTCTATATAGCGAATGATTTATATGGTCTAATTGCACCCACAAGTCTTATATTTTATGGCCTTTCTCTTTATAATGCCGGAAACTTCACAATTAGAGAAGTTCGGTTTATGGGCTTTGTTCAAATTGGTTTAGGGCTAATAAATATTTGGTTCCTTGAATATGGTCTTATTTTTTGGGCACTTGGTTTTGGTGTTACACATATTCTCTATGGAATTTATATCCATATAAGGCATGAAAGGTGAAAGTATCAGTTAACGATTTACATAAAGCGTTCGAAAACCGGATCAGGCTGGGAATTATGTCTGTTCTTGCTGTAAATGACTTTTTGGATTTCAACTCTTTGAAGGATTATCTGGATGTTACAGATGGAAATCTTGCAAGCCATATTAAAACGCTTGAAAAAGAAAAATTTATAGATATAGAAAAGAGATTCATAGATAAAAAACCTAATACCCGATATTTTATAACGGAAAAAGGGAAAAAAGCCTTCGAGGATCACCTAAAAGTTCTTGAGGCTATTATAAAATCACAAAAATAATTTTTTTACCCAATTACTTTGTATTTCAAAGTAATGCAATTATTAAATACTCTAAATTATAGAACCATGAAATCTGAACATAAACTCAAAAAACATTTAGTACTCGTTATTTTGGTCACGGGTGTTTTATTACTGATTCCACTTATTGCCATGCAGTTCACAACCGAAGTAGTCTGGACTCTATCCGACTTTCTGATCGCCGGACTATTACTATCGTGTACAGGACTGGCTTTTGTATTTGCTTTACACAAAATGGAAAACAATTCTTACCGTTTAGGTGTAGGAATTGCATTGATATCTACCTTGTTTTTAGTATGGGCGAATCTGGCAGTCGGCATTGTAGGCAATGAAAGCGAAGATATTAATGTATTGTATTATATCATTCCTGCTATTGGATTAGTTGGAGCATTTCTATCAAGGTTTCAGTCACACGGCTTGAGCTATACATTATCAGCTATGGCAGTTATACCTTTGATTATCGCCATCGTAGCTTTGATGGGTTATTTACAGGAGCCACCACATAATACAGCTACTCAAATACTTGGAATAAACATGTTCTTTACGGTAATGTTTTCGCTGGCTGCAATTTCTTTTAGAAATGTAGCTCGGGATGAGAATGAAAAAGAATTGATTGCAGAATGATAAATGATCTAGGTATGTGAGAAGTTTATGAGTTTCTAAATCTTTCACATTCTGGGTCTTTAGCTCTGCGGAGTAACTCCAAGTTGAAGCAGAGCTTCCATTCAGCATTCCGAACCAGAGGCTCGGAACGAGAATAAGCAGAGCTTCCATTCAGCATTCCGAACCAGAGGTTCGGAACGAGATGGAGTTTGCTTTTTCAATATCCAAATATGAGGTTCGGAACTGGGTTGAATGAGTTACCAAAAAAAACTACACACATCCTCCGTCTTTTGATCTGTACGATCAAAATCCACCTCCTTCAAAGGAGGATTTTCTTTCTTACTAATTTAATTCTAGTTACGTAGCTCTGCTGCGTAACCCTCTGTAGAAGCAGAGCTTCCGTTGAGCATTCAGAACCATAGATTTGGGATGAGGCTAAATCCCCACTTCTTTTTCTATATATTTAAGCAGAAATGTCTCGGCGACTTTGAATGGTATGGAAGAACTGGTTGATTTGAGCTTATCTTTGAAGTTTGACCACGCAGATTCATTTTTGGCTGCAGTTAAAAACTCGTGCCCGTTCCAAGTTAACCTAGTAGGATAAACTGTTATCAATCTTCCATCTTGAGCTCGATCAGCATAACCTTCAATTAGACCTGCTTCATACATAATATTTATGTGATCTGAAATTAGGCGTCCATCATAACCAGAAATTTCTAACTCAGATCCTTCTATAATATGTTTAGGTTGAATCATTTTATCATTGTTCCGTTTTTCAAAAAACAGAAGGATTTCTTTAACTAGTTCTAAATCACGTTTCATTTGATAGGTGTTTATTAAAGCTTAAGATATTTATAATGTACAAAAAAAGCCCTCTCTCGAGGGCTTTTCAAATCAATCAATCAGTGATTAAAGTCAGCAACTATTCTTCGCCCAAAAACGGATATCTGTAATCCGTTGGAGTTACGAAAGTTTCCTTGATCGTTCTTGGGGAAACCCAACGTAGCAAGTTGATCATCGATCCTGCTTTGTCGTTAGTTCCCGAACCTCTTGCTCCACCAAATGGCTGCTGACCAACAACTGCACCAGTTGGCTTATCATTGATGTAGAAGTTTCCGGCAGATTGCTCCAATCGCTTGGTTGCAAGCTCGATCATGTATCTGTCCTGGCTGAAAATAGAACCTGTTAACGCATACGGAGACGTATTATCAACCAATTCGAGTGTTTCTTCGAATTTGTCTTCATCGTATACATAAATGGTAATAACAGGACCAAAGATCTCTTCACACATGGTGGTGTACTTTGGGTCTTTAGCTAGCAAAACAGTAGGTTCTATAAAATATCCTTTTGATTTGTCATAGTTACCTCCTGCAATCAATTCCACATCATCACTTGCTTTAGCATCGTCAATGTACTTTGCAATTTTATCGAATGACTTCTCATCAATAACGGCATTTATGAAATTACTGAAATCTTCCGTGCCACCCATTTTGAATGACTTAAGATCTTCAATCACATAATTTTTCACATCTTCCCAAAGGTTAGATGGAATATATGCTCTTGAAGCCGCGGAACATTTTTGTCCTTGAAATTCAAAAGCACCACGGGAAATAGCGGTTGCTACTTGTTTCGCTTTAGAAGATTTGTGAACCATGATGAAGTCTTTACCACCGGTCTCTCCTACAATTCGCGGATAAGAACGGTACTTATAGATATTCTCACCAATAGTTTTCCAAATCTGCTGGAATACAGCAGTACTTCCTGTAAAGTGAATTCCCGCAAAATCTTCATGAGAGAAAATGATTTCCCCTGCTGTCGGTCCGTCTACATAAATAAGATTGATCACACCATCAGGAACACCTGCTTCTCGGAAAACTTCCATCAATACGTTGGCAGAATAGATTTGAGTGTAAGCAGGTTTCCAAACTATAGTATTACCCATCATCGCCGCAGAAGTTGGTAAGTTACCTGCAATAGCTGTAAAGTTGAATGGAGTAAGAGCAAAAACGAAACCTTCTAACGGACGTTGTTCCAAACGGTTCCAAACACCTTCTGATGATTCCGGTTGCTGAGAATAGATCTGAGTCATGTACTCAACATTGAATCTTAAGAAATCGATGATCTCACATGCAGCATCAATTTCAGCTTGGAATGCATTTTTTGACTGACCCAACATAGTGGCAGCGTTCAATTTAGCACGGTAAGGACCCGCAATCAATTCAGCAGCTTTCAGGAAAATACTGGCTCTGTGTTCCCAACCCATATTTGCCCAATCTGCTTTCGCTTCCATAGCAGCATCAATAGCCTGCTTAACATGAGAAGCATCACCTTCAGAAAAATGACCTAAAATATGTTTATGGTCGTGCGGTGGAGACATTGGCATTTTTTTATCGGTAGTAACTAATTCGCTTCCGATATACATTGGAACGTCAATTTCTTTTGATCGAGCTTCTTTGAGTGCAGCCTGAAGTTCTTCTCTTTCAGGAGAACCCGGAGCGTAGCTCAAAATAGGTTCGTTGATTGCAGGAGGAACGTTAAAAAATCCTGTTGCCATGGTTTCTGTTTTCCGGTTTGAAATTCAAAATTTTAGAGACTTAAATATACGGTTTTTCCGATGGATTATGAAGGAAGGATAGTTATTGGTTATTAGTTGTTGGGAGGAGTACTAAAAACCAATAACCAATATCCAACTACATTCACAGCTTCTCCAAAAACTCTTCCGCTGTATCCAAGCGATCCTGTAAAGTCTCTTCATCCATTTTATCTAAATTACTAAGAAGCATATTTAATCTTGGGTTTCCTTCAAAGAAATCACGATGAACATGCATGAATCTCCAGAATAAAGCATCCCAGGTTTCATTCCAGTCTGCTTTCCCATAATCACTCATTTTCTTGATGTAATTACTGCTACTGATGTAAGGTTTAGTCGCCATCAATCCACCGTCCGCAAATTGACTCATTCCATAGACATTTGGAACCATCACCCAATCGTATGCATCGATATACATTTCCATAAACCATTTATAGACTTCATCGGGATCGATCTCACACAATAGCATAAAATTTCCAAGAATCATCAGTCGTTCAATATGATGATTGTATCCGGTTTTAAGCACTTTTTTGATAGTGTCATCTACAGGTTCAATTCCGGTTGTGCCGTCATAAAACGAATCCGGAATTTTCCGATCAAATCCCCAAAAGTTTTCGGTGCGTTCCTGAGTGCCTTTCTTTTCATACAATCCACGCATGAATTCCCGCCAACCTATAATCTGACGAATAAATCCTTCTAAAGAATTGATCCGAACATCATTCTCCTTAGCATATTTCAAAGCTTCATCAACAACAAACTGAGGAGTTAGCAATCCAACATTTAGCATCGGTGTAAGTACGCTGTGATTGAGAATCCGTTTTTCAGATACAATGGCGTCTTCATAAGGTCCGAATTCATCAAACCTTTGTTCAAAAAACTGTTGCAACCATTTTCGGGAACCTTCAAAATCTGTTGGATAAAGTTGTATTTCTACCAATTCGCCAAAATTATCAGCAAAGTTCTCTTCTACATATTCACGAGCTTTTTTATAGAAATCCGTTTCTTCCGGGAATTCAATATTAGGTGGAGCCTTTTTCTTTGGGTACTTCTTCCGGTTGTCTTTGTCGTAGGTCCAATCACCACCCACCGGATTATCATCGCCTTCGATTAGAATGCCACGTTTTTTCCTTTCGTCCTTGTAAAATGAAGTTTGGAAGAATTTCTTTTCTTTTGAGTCAAACCAATCCTGAAGATCATGCCGTGTATTTAAGAATAATTGATTTTCGTATTCATCAATTTGTATAGAGTATTTTTGAGTGGATTCAGCAATCCTTTTTTCCAGCCAGTTATCTGTAGGATTTAAGAAACAGATCTTTTCAACTCCTTCATATGCAAGATGGGCAATCAACTTCCGAATATCTGATTTATCATCATTAGCTTCGATGTACTCAACATCTTTATCCTGATCTTTCAGCCAAGATTCATAAAACTTCATTGTAGCTCGATGAAAGGCAATCTTCTGTTTATGAAATTTATACTGATTGAAGAATAGCTCCTCTTCGATCAAATAAAATGGGAAATCGTTGTCCAAAAGTGGGCTCTCTTCAAAAAGCTGATGCGGAAATACTAAGTTTACTGTTTTCATGGTTTTCGATTGCTGTCATTTCGAAGGAGTGTGCGACTGAGAAATCTAAATTTGTGTATGAAGGCAATTTTTAGATTTCTCGCATCCGCTCGAAATGACAAGAATTATATTTTTTTATTCCTCCTACACCTTTCACTGCAATACTTTACGTTGTCCCAGTTCTTTTGCCAGGTAAATGGTAGCCTGCATATTGGACATATCTTTTCGGGAAGACTTTCTTTCTTATGTGCCATCGAATAAACCTGCAGGATGTTTTAGTTCTTTCTTCGCTTTATTCCAGAATTTGAAAAAAGAGGAGTAATATCCTTTTGTAGAAAACATCCAGTCTCTGGGTTCTTCATTTCCGGAATAATTATTCAATGGATGTTCTTTGAAATAAATATCAGAATCAGGTAGGGAAAACTGATTCTTTAACTCATCAAATTCTCCAACATAATTCTGAAGATTCGGGATATTCTCTCCAAGGTCTATGACAAACCGAATAGAATTTTCAGACACAGGGTATTTTTGAAAGATGGAAGGTTCTAATAATAAAATTCGATTCGCATCTTCGTCTTCTTTCCACTTGGGATCCATATTATAGAAATTATAGATCAAGGTGGGTTTATCAGAATCGATTTCGATCTCTTTCGAGTCGGGAAGTAGAGTTTTTAATTCAGGAAGAACTAAATCTTTAAGCGTTTTGGGAGTATAAAAATCATCAAATGCTTCGTATGGTACATCGAGAAAAGTTCCACTTTGATCGGTATTACAATACTTATTGATGTTGTCCTGGTTGGCTATATATTTCTTATTACTATTTGATCCCGCAACCCATTGCCAGCTAAGTGCATTGCTTGCCCAGTCGCCGTCTTTTAAATGATAGTACATCCATTTAGCCGGTACCTTCCAATGACTTTTTCCCATGTTGCAACAAATAGTAGCAATGTACATGCGTACATGATTATGCAGATACCCGGTTTCATAAAATTCTTCAATAGCATCATCTACCGCTTTGATTCCGGTATTTGCTTCTATAATTACTTTTGGCATATAATGATTTTGGACATCCGGTTGTGGATGTCTTAAATCAGAATTGATTTCATTTCCCTTTTCGATCCAGATGAGTTGCCAGTAATCTCTCCATGCTAATTCCTGCAACCACTTCTTTATTTCATCGGGCTCAAAACCACGATCCAGTGTTCGCTTCATCACCTGCTTCGTAGAAATAACTCCTCTTGAGATATAAGGGGAAAGCTTACTTACATCGCCGTCTATAAAATTACGCGTTCTGCCATAATTGATTGGATCAACCTGATCAATTTGTTCTAAAATCTCACTGTATTTAGTTGTAAACATCTTAATCTAACAGTAAGTAATGAGAAATAATTTCGGTTATGCTTTCCCGATCAGATCCTGAGCAATAATACTGGATGAAAGTACGCCGGGAAGTCCTGCCCCGGGATGGGTTCCTGCTCCAACGAAATACAGATCTTCCACATCTTCAGATTTATTGTGAGGGCGAAACCAAGCAGACTGAGTTAGAATCGGTTCTACAGAAAATGCCGAACCTTTATGGCTGTTCAATACTTCTTTAAAGTGAAGTGGGTCGATGTAATGCTCAGCCACTATGTTTTTCTGAAGATCAGGTAGATAATTTTCCTCCAAGAAATCCATAATAGCATCTCGATATTTCGTAGCAAACTCGTTCCAGTCTGTACCACTGTCTAAATGAGGAACAGGAGAAAGAACGTAAAATCCTTCATGACCCTCAGGAGCAATGCTGGAATCTGTTATGGTAGGCATATGCAAATAGAGTGAAAAATCATCGGCAACATATTTTTTATGGAAGATATCATCCAGTAAACCTTTATAGCGCTTACCAAGTATGATGTTGTGATGTGCTAATCCGGAATCCAAATATCGTTTTTTAGTTCCAAAATAGATCACAAAAAGAGACATACTGTACTTAGTACGATCGATCTTCTTATCCGTATATTTTCTTCTGTGCTTGGAATCGATCATGTTTTTATAAGTAAATCCAACATCGGAATTTGCTACAATAACATCCGCATCCAAGATATCACCGTTTTTTAAACGCACCCCGATAGCCTTCCCGTTTTTGACTAAAATTTCATCAACCTCAGTTTCGAGATGAAACTTTCCACCTTGTTCGGCAATCAATTTTTCAAAAGCATTTACAATGGCACCGGTTCCACCCATTGCATAATGAACTCCCCACTCTCTTTCTAAATAATGGATCATTGCATAAATCGAAGTGGTGTCAAAAGGATTACCTCCTACTAATAATGGATGAAATGAAAAGCATTGACGTAAAAAATCATCCTTTATAAACTTAGACACATATTTATAAACGGTTTTATAGGATTGAAGCTTGATGAGGTCGGGAGCAACTTTCATCATATCCATAAACTTCAAAAAAGGTTGATCAGCAAGTTCCACAAATCCTTTTTGAAAAATAGCTTTGGTTGTAGCTAAAAATTTTTCGTAACCGGCTACATCACCAGGGCTTCTTTTTTCAATTTCTTTGATCGTAAATTCATGATCATTGTTGTAATCAAATTTTTCCCCATTGTGGTCGAATATCCTGTAGAAAGGATCACAGGGTACAAATTCTACATAATCAGATCTTTTTTTACCGGCCGCTTCCCAAATATCATCAAACATAAATGGAGCAGTTATTACTGTAGGTCCTCCATCAAACTTAAAGCCTTTTTTCTCATAAACATAAGCACGTCCACCTAATTTATCTCTCTTTTCTATAATGGTGACATCATGCCCGGCGGAAAGCAAACGAGATGCAACTCCCAATCCGCCAAAGCCACTTCCAATTACAATGATCTTTTTTTTCATACTGATTTATATTCGATTCAATCGGTAAACCGAAAAAATCAGTGAATCAATCCCGAAACTATTAATCGTTTTCAAGTTGTTTTACAAAGCCATTAAACCCTTTTCGTTTAAGGCTTCGCATATCTTTTTCAGCTTTACTTCGATCTTTATAAACTCCAAAATAGATTCTGTATACTGTTCCCGAATCAAGATCCAGAGTTTCAACCCTGCTTCCTTTTATCTTTTTTGACTGAGTTTGTGCCGGCGCAAGATCATTGTAAGAACCCAATTGAACAGTATAAGTTGGAACCTTCAGATCCGTCACTCTTGAGTTTTTGAGATCTCCTTTTACTAAATAAAGGGTAACATTGGCTGTTCCGGGTCCGATCATGTCTACCGCTAGAGCAGCTCCTTTAGAAAGATCAATGATCCGATCTTTAGCATATGGTCCTCTGTCATTTATGCGCACACGAATAGATTTTCCATTGTCTTCATTTACGACGATTACTTCGGTATTGAAAGGAAGAGTTCGGTGAGCTGCTGAAATCCCATTCATATCAAATGTTTCACCATTAGCAGTTAACCGCCCATTAAAATTTGGTCCGTACCAACTTGCAACGCCAGTCTCGATCTTTTGACCTTTTTTGGCAGGAAGGGAAGAAGTGCTGGGTGAACTAATGTTATTACGATCTGCTTTTGTAGCTCTTTTGGTTGCACCACATGAAATCAACAAGGTGAAGGTAAATACTGACAGCAGTATATGTATAGCCAATCGCATAAGTAGATGTTGCTTTCTTTTTTCTGAAGATAATGAAATCAGAGTGCTAAATACCACCCGAACGGGTAGTGAAATACAAATTGCGTTCAATTACTTTCGAAGTCAACCAAATTGAAAGAAATGAAAATAAAGTCATATTTATTCAGTGTACTTGTATTTGTAATTAGCTCAGATGTAGGCTTTTCTCAAGGAGGAATATTGCCGGCATCAGGATTTTTTTCGAATAGTAACGTCTCTGTTGTGTTTTCAGCAGGAGAAACTATAGTTGGGGAATTTGGAAATGAATCTATGAGCCTTGCTGTGGTTTCAATTCCTGATCTTTCTTTAATTCCAACTTCAAATGAATTAAAAGAAGATCTTCCTAAGGAATTTGGGTTAAGTCAAAATTATCCAAACCCTTTTAATCCTTCCACAACTATTAGTTATGCGTTACCAAAGGCTTCAGAAGTCTCAATAGATGTCTTCGATATTTTGGGAAAAAGAGTAGCGTCATTAGTTAATCAAAGAAAGACGGCGGGAAATCATACCGTTCAGTTTCAGGCGTCAAATTTATCTAGCGGGGTGTACTTCTACACTCTACGGGTTGGGGGAAGAGTACTCAAGTCAAAAAGAATGTTATTAATCAAATAAAGAAAAAGTCATGAAATCATTTATACAAAAAATAGTGTTTAGTATTGCTGTGGTTCTTGTAACTGCGGTAAGTGTGTATGCACAGGTGCCACAGGGATTCAATTTCCAGGCGGTAGCCAGAGGTGCGACCGGAGAAATTTTAGCTGATCAGGCTTTAGGGGTTCAGGTATCTATTATAAAAGGAACTGAAGATGGAAACCCTGTTTATGAAGAAACTCATTCAATAACTACAAACCCGTTAGGCTTAATACAATTAGTGATTGGAGAAGGAACTGCAGCTGAAGGACAGATTTTCTCTGAAGTAGATTTCGGAAATGACAACTACTATGTAAAGCTTGCTATAGATCCCGCAGGAGGAACAGAATATGCAGATCTCGGAACTACAAGATTGCTTTCTGTGCCCTATGCACTTGTGGCTCAAAAAGCTATTGATGGTAATGGAAACTCCACAGGAGCTATTACTGAGTATAATCTGAATACAAGTGAGAACGACACTTCATTTATAGTTAATGCTACAGGGACAAAATCTATATCAGGAGCTTTAAAAGTTAAATCAAGTACCGATGGTTCAAACAGGGGTGTTGATTCAAGAGTAGTTTCAGGTTCAGGGAATGAAAGTTCTCAACTGGGATCCTATGGAAGAGCTGAAGGAGAGGGATCAGGATCTCATTTTGGATCATATGGAATAGCGCTGGGGTCAGGTGGTGGAAATAACTACGGAACCTTTGGGTGGGCAGAAGGCACGGGAAAATTTAACTTCGGGGTTCAGGCTGTTGCAAGAGGTGATGGATCAGGTGAAATAGTCCCATTAGGAGAAGAAGTAGATTTTAATTTCGGTTCATATAATATTGCAGGAGGCTTTTATTCAAGCGGAAACCTGAATGGAAATGTTGGAGTTGAAGCACAAGCCGCAGGAGAAAATGGAAGTAGAATTGATTTTGGTGTAATTGCCAGAGCTATAGGTACATCAAACAGTCCAAATATTGGTGTTCGTGGTGAAGCTTTTAATTCTCCTCAACAAAATGTAGCCTTAGAAGGTGAAGCAAGTGGAAGTACTTCTAATCTAGGATTAAGACTGAATGTATATAACGGAATCTCTAACATTGGGATGGAAGTTAATGCAGATACAGCGGCCATTTTAAATGGTCACTCAGTAATTAATGGAGATCTTACCGTTAATGGAACAATTAACGGTTCAGGTGTTGGTGGTGGACCAACAACAGACTATGTATTTGATACTGCAAATCCTGACTCAACTTTCTTGATAAATGTTAGTGGGCCTGTTAGTGGGACAGGTCTAATTAGTACCGCTAGTACAAGTGGTTCTAATTCTGGAATCGAAGGAAAAGCACATTCCGGAGCAGGGAATGCTGAATTCCAAGTCGGTACATATGGAGAAGCAACAGGTGAAGGAACAGGAACACATATTGCAGTCTATGGTTCCGCTGTAAATCCAGAGGGTGTTGGAACAGGTGGTAGAAGATATGGGCTATATGGTCAGGCGAGATCAGTAGGTAGAGAAAACATCGGTGGTTTTGGTATTGGACTTGGTGCCGGTGATGGTGAAGTAATAGCTCTTGGCGATGAATTTGCAAGTGGAGAATTCAACGTAGGTGGGTTTAATATTGGCTTGGTAGGCTTCGCAAGACAAAACCTGAATGGTAATATAGGTATCAGAGGCTATGTTTACGGAACAGAAGGAGCCAGAGAAAACAGAGGGGTTTCAGCTGAAGCAGTAACTCAAGCAAGCGGGCGCAACATTGGTACACAAGCAATTGTTCATAGTTCACAAACTAAAAACATAGGCTTTCAAGCTCTTATGTTTGATGGAGGAACAGGTGTAACATCAGAAGATAATCTTGGGATTGAATTAGATATTTCAAATTCTTCAACTTCCAGTAATAAGGGAATAACGGCTAACATAAATGGAGCATCAGTAAATAATACTGGCCTGGAAGTAAATGTTAGTGGTGGTTCAAGTTCGAACATTGGAATGATCGTAAATGCAACAACTGCTGCAGAATTGAACGGTAATGTTTATGTAAATGGAGACCTAAACTATTCAGGAGCACTCAACAATACCTCTGACCGTAATTTAAAAGAAAATATTCAGCCTTTAGCCAATGGAATTGAAACTATAATGAAGCTAAACCCAACTACCTATAACTTTAGAGGCGATGGGGAATATAAAGGATTGGCACTTTCACGTGGTCTTCATTACGGACTTATTGCTCAGGAAGTGGAAGAAGTATTACCATCATTGGTAAAAGATAACACACATACTTATTTGGAAACGGCAGAGGGAACCGGTCCAAATAATCCGGATGAAAAATCAGAAGTTAAAGTTCTGGAATACAAGACTATGAACTATACTGAATTGATTCCGGTATTAATTAAAGCAGTTCAGGAGCAACAAGAAGAAATCGAAAAGCTTAAAAAGCAGATCGAGATTCTCAAAAAAGACAAATAGTAGTTGTAGCTTTCCTGCTATGTTTAACTAGCCCGTTCAGTTTTTCTGAACGGGTTTTTTATGCAATTTATATTTCGGTTGAAAACTATCGTATCTTTTAGAAATTTTAAGTAACCGACCTGATGTTCCTAACCTACTATATCATTGGCATAAACGTATTTGTTTCACTTATAGGCCTTTTTGCTTATCCGAAAGTAATTGAAGTTGGTATGATGATACCATACAGAACAATAAGAAATAAAACTTGGTATGAACTCATTACATCCGGATTTGTACATGGGAGTATTTCGCACTTGTTATTTAATATGATCACCTTGTTTTTCTTTGGTCCGGTTCTAGAAAATCAGATTGGTGAATTACAATTTCTGGGGCTTTATTTTACAGGCTTGATTGTATCTTCAATTCCGTCTTTGTTGAAACATAGGGATGACCCTCAATACGCAACACTCGGAGCTTCTGGTGCTGTTGAAGCAGTACTTTTCGGTTTTATTTTACTGTTTCCTTTTGAGTCACTTTATTTAATGTTTATTCCTGTACCTATTTATTCTATTGTATTTGGAATCTTTTTTATCGGATACAGTATTTACGCCAGTAAGAAAGAAGGAACCATAAATCATGAAGCGCATATTGCAGGTGCAGCGTGGGGAATTATTTATATGCTCGCTTTTGTACCCTTCACAATCGATCATGTGTTATCGATGTTGGGACTTTTATAGATGTAAGATTTAAGACAGAAGATGTAAGAAAATCAAAATTAGAATTTTTCTTACATCTTAAATCTTACGTCTTTTATCCATTCTTACTTCTGAAATCATTCATAAAGTCAGTTAATGCCTTTACGCTACTTAATTCACATGCATTGTAAATACTGGCCCTGATTCCGCCGACGCTTCTGTGTCCTTTTAAAGAAACAAGGTTATGTGTTTTTGCTTCAGTTAAGAATTGTTGTTCAAGATCTTCGGTGGGCAGCCTGAAAGTAACATTCATTTTAGACCGAGATGCAACTTCTGCGGTCCCTCGGTAAAAATCGTCGGAATCAATAGTACTATAAAGAAGTTCTGCTTTTTCGTTATTTAAGTTCTCGAAGTAATCTAAACCTCCTTTTTCTTCCAGCCATTTTAGAACCAGGCTTACCAGATAAATAGTAAAAGTTGGTGGTGTATGAAAAAGCTTGCCGGCATGGGTTCGGTAATCAAGCATTGTCGGGATTCCGGTCTTGTTTATCCCCGCTAAAAAGTCTTTTCTGATAATGACTACTGCAACACCTGATGGGCCTAAATTTTTTTGAGCACCAGCGTAGATCAAGCCATATTTTTTTATATCAATAGGGCGCGAAAGAAAATCTGATGAAGCATCGCAAACTAAAGGAATTCCATTTGTTTCAGGTTCAGTAGCAAACTGAGTTCCAAAGATAGTATTATTAGAAGTATAGTGTACGAAATTAGCATTTGGAGTTAATTTCAACTCTGATGAATTCGGCACCCTACTGAAATTAGAATCTTCACTGGTGAATGCAATATTTACATTGCCAAAGGCTTTAGCTTCTTTTATTGCTTTTTGAGACCAAGCTCCTGTATTGATATAATCAGCTGTTTCATCTTGACCCAAAAAATTCATGGCAATTTGCAAGAATTGAAGACTGGCACCGCCTTGAAGAAACATGATTTCGTAATTGTCTTCCAAATTCAAAATTCTTTTCAGGCTCTCGCGGGCGTCCGAATCAACTCTAGTATACTCGGGACCTCTATGGCTCATTTCCATAATAGAAGAGCCTGTATTTTGATAATTAGTAAATTCAGCTTTTGCTTGTTCTAAAACATCCAGTGGTAATGCAGCTGGACCTGCACTAAAATTATGAGCGCGTTTCATTTATTAAATATTTTTTGATTAAAAAGTATGAACTAGAAATCCTGATCGAAGTTTTGGTTCAAACCAAGTAGATTTTGGAGGCATTAATAAACCCGCATCGGAGACATCTACCAGCTCTTGAATATTTGTTGGATACATACTTATTGCCATGTCAGCTTCTCCAGAATCCACGAGATGTTCTAACTCACCAGTTCCTCTTATACCGCCAACAAAGAATAAGTTTTTATCAGTTCTTTGGTTAGTGATCCCAAGAAGAGGTTCAAGCAAATGTTCTTGAAGGCGGGCTACGTCCAAGCCGGAAGCAACATCAGTTTTTTTACTTTCTGGAAGTGAAAGAGAATACCAGTTTTTATCTATGTAAATACATATAGTACCTTTTACTTCGGGCTCAGGGTTTTGCGTTTTGGTAAGCTCAAACTTTTCGTTGAGTTGATTGAAAAACCCATCAGGTAAAGTGTAAACGATCCTGTTATAAGAAAGAATATCCATTTGCTGCTTTGGAAACACTACCGCCGGGAAGTAATTATATTCCTCGTTTCCTGTGTGATCAGGATTATTATTTTTCATTATTTCAGCGGTTCTGGAAGCGCTGGCGCAACGATGATGACCATCAGCGATATATAAATGGTTTACTTTTGCAAAAGCGGAGTCAAAGCTTGAAGTATCGTCGATCTTCCAGATCATATGTTTAACGTCATCTACTTCTACCTGATAAATTGGGTTTTCATGTTCAATCTCTTTCATCATTTCGGAGATACCAACTTTATCATCAAAAGTAATCATCACGGGCTCTGCATGTGCTTGCTGAGTTAAGATGTGCTTTGTTCGATCGTCTTCTTTATCGGGACGAGTTAGCTCGTGTTTTAAAATAATTTCTTCGTCATATTCTTGCACACTTACACATCCAAAAATTCCGGATTGAGAGCGCCCTCTCCAGATCAATTTATAAAGATATAATGCTTCCCTACTTTCCTGCATAAAAAAGCCAGAATTTAACAAAGCCTCCAGGTTCTTCTTCCCTCTTGCATATACATCTTCAGAATGGATATCAACGGAAGGAGGAAAATCAATTTCCGGTCGAATTACGTGTAAGAAACTATTAGGTTTGCCTACTGCCATTTCCCTGGCTTCTTTAGTGTTTATTACATCATATGGAACGCTAATAACGTTCTCAGCGACATCAATTTCTGGTCTCCAGGCTTTGAAAGGCTTTACAATCGCCATTTTGATAATTAATTTTAGGATTAAAGTGAGCTTTAAGGTAATTAAAAAACAACTTTATTTAGTTGAAAAGACCGTATTTTTAAAGAAATCTTAAAATAAAAGAAATATGAATACAGATAATTTAAATCCTGAGCAACAAGATCAACTTTTATGCATGATGTTGATCCAGCAACATCAACAAATTGCAATGATGGGATTGGGGAAATTGCAAAATCCTGCAACCGGAGAGATTGATAGAGACCTTGCTTCGGCAAAATATGCAATTGATACTTTGAATATGTTAGATAAATATACAAAAGGGAATCTACCTCAAGAGTTGAAGGGTTTTCTTGATCAGACGTTAACCACACTTCGGTTGAATTATGCAGATGAAAAGAAAAAGGGTGATGACAATTCTTCAGATGATTCAGCCAGTGAAGACTAAAAAAGTAGAAGCAGCCGGTGGAATTGTTTTCAGAGAATTTGAAAATGAAACTCAAGTGTTGATGATCTTTAGAAATGGTTTCTGGGATATACCAAAAGGTAAAAGAGAAAAAGGGGAAACTATTGAAATGTGCGCCAGAAGAGAAGTAATGGAAGAGGTTGGTGCAGATTCCCTTCCGATAGTATATACAGAGTTAGTGCCATCTTACCATACTTATCAACAAAAGAGGAAGATCTATAATAAGACAACCTACTGGTATGCAATGAGTTTTAATTCGGAGCAGGTTTTTTCTCCTGAGATATCAGAAGGAATTGAACGCGTAAGTTGGGTGCAACTTAATGATGCGATCGAAAAGGTGGACTATGAAAATTTAGTACCTGTGTTAGCAGATTTTAAGAACAAACTAGCAGATATAAAAAAGGCGTGAATTGTTTCCAATCACGCCTTTAAATCTTTATAAGATTAATATCAGTTACTGAGTTTAAACAGAATTGGTAAACTCATCTGAACTTGTACTGGTCTACCACGTTGCATACCAGGAGTGAACTTTGCTGTTTTAATAACTCTCAAAGCTTCTTCGTCACAACCACCGCCAATACCACGGATAACACGAGGGTTAACAACGTTGCCGTTTTCGTCAACTACAAACTGTACAGTAACACGACCTTCAATGCCTGCACGGATTGCAACCTGTGGATACTTAACTCGCTTTTGTAAGCCAGCTTGGCCTCCTCTAAGTTCAGGCATGTTCTCTACCACAATAAAGATTTCCTCTTCTTCATCTTCAGCAGGAGGTGGAGGTGGAGGTAAATCCATTGGGCCGTCCAAATCAAATTCAGCAATATCGAGAATCTCATCCTCAATAATCTCATCGTTCGGTACTTCAACAGGAACCGGTGGACGAGGTGGAGGTGGAGGAGTCTCAATTTGTTTAGTTTGAATAGCTTCTTCCATTACAACTTCTTCCTGCTCTTCAATTGGAGGAGGTGTTGGTGGAGGACTGTATAAGTTTATCCGAACTGCAGCTATAATGAAAAGCAATGCTACAATTAAACCTACTTCGAGGTAAACATTGTAAGATCGCTTTAAATCAGCTTTCGAATCTTTTCTTCTGTTAATCATAATTAATGCCTTTTTTCTTGAACTTCAAAGAAAATGATATTTCAGTTTGACTGCAAGTTATATTTTAATGTTTATGTAAAAAAAACGTGTTTTATGACAATTTATTCTGTTTCAGAAATTTAATACTATCTTTTTAGTTGGAAGTTAACCATCTGAACCATTTTTACTCTTACTAAAACACCATTTTGAACTCCGGGAGAAAATTTCACGAGTTTAATTACTCTTAGTACTTCTTCATCAAGTTTTGGATGTACACTTCGTATAATTTCAGGCTCGGTTACATTTCCTTTTTTATCAATTATAAACTGGACCAACACTCTGCCTTCTATACCTAGATCCTGAGCAATTTTAGGATATTTTATTTTAGAATACAGCGATTGTTGACCACCAATAATGGTCGGCATTTGTGGTAAAAACTCAACAGCTTCCTCTTCTTCTTCTTCATCTGGAAGTTGGTCTGGAGGAGTTAAGATCTTTTCGTATGCTTCATCAAACTCAGGAAATTCCGGAATTTCATCGTCTAGGATCTCGTCTTCCGGTTTTACGATAAATACCATTGGTTTTTTAGGAGCAACCTTTTCCGGTGGAGTGATTGGCGGGAGAACTAAAAGAGTATCCGGCTTTACCGGAAGTTGATCAGGTATTTTTGAGTTACTTTCAGTTCCAAGATTGATATTTGTAGCTGCTATTATAAATAATAGAGAGCAAATGATTCCAATTTCCGAAAGTATAAAGTGATTCTTTTTTAGGTCGAAGTAACGTTTCGTTTTCATTGTGGAAGAGATTTATTTAAGGTGTAATTCAATAAATCTCTTTTAGAAAGATCTTAGTATAACATAATCATGCAGTATGAGTTTGATCTGATGGAAACATTGATCTGAAAATAAAATGAAGCACAAAAATTGCAAATAACGCACCAAAAGCATCGGCAACGAAATCCAAAGTTTCAGGACTTCGGTTAGTTGGTACTACATATTGTAAAAACTCGATTAGAAGACCATAAAAACAGGCAAGAAAAAATACTTTCCAAAGGCTGGGCCTCCTTTCTTTGTAAATAGCTCTGAATAATCCAACAAGAAATGTCCAACCTGCAAACATGATAAAGTGGCCCACCTTATCATAATTCCAAATATTCAGAGAAATAGATGTTTTAGAAGGATATAAAGTAGCAATCAAAATAATAACGGTTGAAATAGCTACAAGTCCTCCGAGAAAGCGTTTATATTTAAAGATGATTTCGATGCTTATATCTCGCTTAGATTAAATGAATTGGCTCAAGTTCAGTGGTTGAATTATTGAAATGAATCTCAGCTTTTTGTTTGCCGTCAATTAAAGCTTTTATACAGGCTGACTCAGTTTTTTTTATGATCAAAAGATAACCACCTATTTTTCCAGCTAATATATCTCCAAAACCAGCACGGGAAAAAATTCGTGTATCATAAGCTGTTAAATAGGCATTTCCGAAAGTTGTTCCCAAAATACAAGGAAATCCTTTTGATAAAATTGTGACCCCATTTTCCTTCGAGGCTTTAGAAACTTGAAGTAATCGGTCAAACCCATCTTGAATTTCTGAAGACAGTAAATTTTTTAACTCTCCCGGGTGTGGAGTTAAAATCCAGTTTGCATTATCAGGTTTTTTCCAACCGTCAGATTCAGAAAGAGCGAAGAGAGCGTCAGCATCGATAACAACATTTCCGATAAAATCAGAAAGCAATTCCTGAACAAAATTTACGGTTTCAGGGTCTCTGCCAAGCCCGGGGCCGATCAATAGCGATCCCGGCTTTTCATTTAAGATCGCTTGTACCTGCTCAAAGTGAGAAGTTGCGAAATAAGTGTCTTTATCAGTGCCAACGGATTTTTTGATGATCTGAGTCAGGTTCTTTTCATAAATATTGAGTAATCCTTTTGGAGTGATCAGAATCACGGCTCCAACCCCGGTACTCCACGCACTTTCTGCTGCTAGAATTGCTGCTCCTGTTAAACCCTCCGAGCCTGCAATGATATATAGTACGCCACCATCATACTTGTGCTCGCGATGTTTCGGATTAGTGTCTGATTTTGAAAACCAATCTTCATGAATCAGAAAAGCAGACTTCTCTTTGAAATGATTAGGAAAAGGAAGTTCGCACAGTACAATTTGACCTGAATGTTCAAAACCGTCATTCAAATAGAAACCTGTTTTCAGCGCACCGAATGTAATAGTGAAATCGGCAAGTACAGCGTTTCCCATTTTTCTGCCGGTATCAGCGTGTAAACCGGAGGGTAGATCGAGCGAAAAAACAATTTTGTCAGACTGATTTACTCCATTTATCACATCATTATAAGGAGCTCTGACTTCGGAGTTTAATCCTGTGCCAAATATGCCGTCCACAACAAAATCGTATTCGCTAAAATCGAAATCAGATCCCCATTCAACGAATGTGATGTTTCCTGTCAACTTTTTGAGTAGCTCCTGATTCTTAGATGTGTCTACACTCAAAGAATCAGGTTCCCCAACAAAACAGATCGTAACCGGATGATCCTTCTCAGAAAGAATTCGCGCTACAACTAAAGCATCTCCGGCGTTGTTTCCTTTTCCGCATATAAATAAACCATGAGATCTAGAATCGATTTCAGATAGGATGAAATCCGCAGCTTTAGTACCTGCGAGTTCCATCAACGTGAAACCATCAATCCCAAATTCATTGATGGTACGTTCGTCCATTCTCCGGCACTGTTCCGCAGAACAAAGATGATATGGATATGGAGGAATGTTCATTTGTTTAAATAGAAACTATGCTTGTTACAAAATTATACTCAAAAACTTACCCTCTCTTTTGTTTTCTCCCCCGAGGGAGAAAGACTTTATAACTTAATCCGGTTTAGTTAAAAAGTTTCCCCTCCCACGGAGGGGATAAAGAGTTAGGTAAAGAGATCAATAAGACCTTGCAAACAACACTTTCTGTTTCGAAGGCTTTCCTGTAACCATGCATTTTCCTTCTTTACCGTCAGTTTTTAAAGGAATACAACGGATTGTTGCCTTGGTTTCATTTTTAACCAATTCCTCGGTTTCTTCAGTTCCATCCCAGTGAGCGTAAATGAACCCGCCTTTTTCTTCCAGAACTTTTTTGAACTCATCGTAAGTTTCTACTTCTGAAGTAGCTTCTTCTCTTCTTTTCTTAGCAGCTTCAAAAAGATCAACCTGAATGGTTTCCAAAAGTTCTTTAACCATAGAGCCAATTCCATCTCTGGATTCAAAAGACTTACTTAAAGTATCTCGTCGTGCTAACTCTACATTTCCTTTTTGAACATCTCTTGGTCCAACTGCAATTCTCAACGGAATTCCCTGTGCTTCATGCTCAGCGAATTTGAAGCCGGGCTTGTAATTATCTCTGTCATCCAGTTTTACCCGAATTCCAAGATCTTTAAGCTCGTTGTAAATGGAATCACCATATTCAAGAACAGTTTCTCGCTCTTCATCACTTCTGTAAATCGGAACGATCACAACCTGAGTCGGAGCCAATCTTGGAGGAATAACCAATCCCTGATCATCCGAATGCGTCATGATCAATCCCCCGATCAATCGGGTTGAAACGCCCCAACTTGAAGCCCAAACATATTTATGATCGCCATCGCTATCCTGAAATTTCACATCAAAAGCTTTGGCAAAATTCTGTCCTAAAAAGTGAGAAGTTCCTGCTTGCAATGCTTTGCCATCCTGCATCAATGCTTCAATACAGTAAGTATCCACGGCGCCTGCAAACCGTTCGCTTGCAGTTTTAACTCCGGTGATTACCGGCATGGCCATATAATCTTCTGCAAAAGTCCGATACACTTCCAGCATTTGGAGCGTCTCATCTACTGCTTCCTGTTCAGTTGCATGTGCGGTATGACCTTCCTGCCACAAAAACTCCATCGTTCTAAGGAACAATCGAGTTCTCATTTCCCAACGCACAACATTCGCCCATTGATTTACTAAGATCGGAAGATCACGGTACGATTGGATCCAGCCTCTGTACGTATCCCAGATAATAGTCTCTGAAGTTGGACGAACAATAAGCTCTTCCTCCAATTTGGATTCCGGATCAACTTCCACTCCGCCATCTACAGCTTTTAATCTACTGTGAGTGACAACGGCGCACTCTTTTGCAAAACCCTCTACGTGTTGAGCTTCTTTAGAAAGAAAAGATTTCGGGATAAAAAGAGGGAAGTAAGCATTTTCGTGTCCGGTATCTTTGAACATTTTGTCCAGACCTTGCTGCATGTTTTCCCACAGAGCCATTCCTGTAGGACGAATAACCATACATCCACGCACCGGAGAATGTTCAGCAAGTTTGGCTTCCTTTACAACATCCAGGTACCATTGTGAATAATCTTTTTCTCTTTTTGTGATCTTCTGCGCCATAATTTTCTGTGCAACCCTGTCAGGGTTTCTGCAATTTTTTATTCAGGGATAATATCTCTAAACCCTGACAGGGTTTAGAAAAACCAAAGGTAACAAACTTAGAAGTGAGTTATAGCAGATTTCCCTGAAAAATTGTTTACGGTTGATGTTGGAAGTCCTTATATTTGGAGTTCTTTGAAAAAAGAAGAGCCACGAAAGCTCGAGATCACAAATTGTCATTTGGAATTTGAGTATATAAGCTTTCAATTTATTGACAAATGGCGTGGTAGCTCAGATGGTTAGAGCGCACGACTCATAATCGTGAGGTCGACGGTTCAATTCCGTCCCACGCTACACAAATAGAAAAGCCCGATTCAGAAATAATCCGGGCTTTTTTTATTTAAGACCCCATCCGGTATATTTATTCGAGTAGGTTTTATTAACCGCGTAACATATTTTCAAAATCAGGGTATCAGTAACCGGATTTTATTCGGTTCTTTTAAAAAACAAACTAACATCACGTGAATAGGTCAGACCAGCTCGAACTCATTTATATTGCTCAAAATGTATTTCTGAAAGCGTATGAGAAATACGAAGAAGTTGTGCAGGATTTGTCCGATGAGGAAAAAGAGCAGTCCAATCTGATCACTTCTATTCACGATTCACTCCAGAACCTGAACAGAAAGATCAAAGCTCATCTGAATGGCAAGATCGATATCAACAAACTACTGGATGAGTTCAACTTCGAAAAAGGAATTCTTGAAGGGGAACTGGATATGGCTCAGAATGCCAATCCAAGAGTAAAGAGACTGGCAAAGAGAATATTAGTAAGTATCGATGAATTTTTGGAAAAAGCAGGAACCGGGAAAAAGTCATTGATTCCCAAAAGATTTAAAGATCCGAGTCAGTTCAAATCTAAAAAGATCGCTTATCTGTTATGGCTGGTCGGGTTTTTCGGAACACTTGGCTTTCAACGTTTTTATCTGGAAAAGTATGGAACGGGACTTGGTTGGTTTGCAACCGGAGGAGCCTTTGGCCTTGGGGCTGTATATGACCTGTTTACTTTAGGTAAACAAGTAAAGGAACACAACAGTATTGTTGAAATGAAGTTCCATGAGTTAAGGCAACCCGAGAAAAAGCATCAGATTTCCGGTAGAAGTGATGATTTCTATCCATAAAAAAGCCGACCCCAAATCAATGTAGGTCGGCTAATATCATCTACAGACGGCTATTACCCCATTTGCAATTAAAACATAAGTCTAACGCTCAACACGCTCAATAGTGAGATTTGCGTAATTTGTATACGTACTTTTATGTAGTGACGGTGTAAATGTCAAAACTAAAATTACAAATAACAGCTACGGTACGTAAAAAAAGCTATGCTACATCGTTACTTAAAGCGTAGCGGACAAGGCTGGCGGTGTTTTTTAAACCGAGTTTCTTAAGAAGATTAGTTCGGTGTTTGTCGACCGTTCTCGGGCTAATAAATAATTTTTTTCCGATCTCTGAACTGGTGAGTCCTTTTACCAAATATGAAAGCACTTCTTGTTCTCTTGGGGTGATAGAGGTTTTTGTTCCTTTTTTTAGTCTGGATAATCGTAAATATTCTCTGGTCATCATTTTTGAGAATTGCTTACCAAGATGAGTTTCTCCTTCAGAGATCTTTTTGGCTGCTTCCACAAGTTCGATCTTGTCAGCAGATTTCAGGAGCAACCCGTTTGCACCGGAATCCAGAAATTCATTTAGAGTTTTTTCTGAAGCATTATCAGCAAGAATTAAGATCTTAGCGTTGGGGAATTTATCAGTGATCTTATTGGCTAATTGGATTCCACTTATTTCAGGCATATCAAATGAAATGACACACAGTTCTGGCAACACGTTTTCATATGCTGTTAAAATAAGCGCACCATTATCTATTTCGCTGAGGATCTCAAAATCTGCCTCACGAAGAATGGAGCTTAATCCATGCCTGAATATTTCGTTGCCGTCCGCAACAATGGTGGTAATAGTACCCATGAGACCTCCCCAGGCTCATTGGTTTACAAATGGACAGCTAATTTAATTAAAATAGTTGGTTAGGCAAGAATTATTTTTCTTGATGTTATGAATCAATGCATATAATGGGTCATCCTGAACTTGTTTCAGGATCTTACGGAGTGGCTTAGTTTAAATATCCGAGCATCTATTATTTTAATGTATCATACCAATCCCGTTTATTAATGTATTGCTAGTTTATCCGAAGTTGGTCAAAAATATAGATAGGCTTTGTTTTAAGTCATTAATAAAGATTCAAGATGTGTTCCTTACAAAGATCCCGAAACAAGTTCGGGATGACCTGCTTGCAATATTGAGGTTGGGATAAAGAAACTTTGTCAACGAATCACCTAACATCTACAAGGATGATCTTTTTATTTTGGGCATCAAAATTCCAAAAGCACCCAAAAACTTAGCCCGCTTTTCATGCTCCAAAGAATAGTCCTGAACCAGTTGGTATTTACCAATCCATCGATCAGTGAATCCACTTTGCCGTGTTTTAAGGCATTATGCTTGGGTACGGAAAGCAAAAATGTGAAAAGCCATATCAATATCACCAGATAAAAACCAAAAGCGTTGAGAGTTGTCCAGCCTTCCATCCATGCAAGAACGCCTGAAGTTGCAAGTTCAATGCTCATAACAGGCATCACAATAATTCCGGTTCTCATAGAGTGATGTTTATGAAATCTGCTAAAATTTTCATCACTTATGAAGTGAAAAGATGGATAATGAGCAAGCTGCACATACCAAATTAAACCTGTCATAAAAAAAGTAGAGAAGGTGTTTATCAAAAAAATAGTTTCAAGTGACATCAAACAAGCTATTCGTTATGGTATTCCTTATTTTTGGCGTTCTTATAACCAAAGTTTTCATTCTACGATTCACTTAACCTAAAAATGACTTTAAAAAGAACACATACCTGCGGAGAATTAACAGCCGAGAATATCGGTGAAGAAGTAATATTAAACGGTTGGGTTGGCCCACGGCGTGATCTTGGTGGAGTGATCTTCATAGACCTTCGCGATAGGTACGGAATCACTCAAGTAGTTTTTACTGAGACAGATGAAAAAGTACATTCCAAGGCTGAAGAACTAAGAGCTGAGTATGTAATTGGCGTGAAAGGAAAAGTGATTACTCGAGGCGAAGAAAACATCAATCCAAATTTGGTTACCGGAGAAATTGAAGTAGAAGCTACTGATCTGATCTTTTACTCAGAAGCAGAAACTCCGCCGTTTGAAATTAAAGATGGAATTGCTACCAATGAAGATGTCAGGTTAAAGTACAGATACTTGGATCTCAGACGTCCTGAATCTCAGGACAGATTGATGCTCAGGTCAAAATTTTATCAATCAGTGCGCTCTTTCTATCATAATCTGGAGTTTGCTGAGGTAGAAACGCCTGTACTTATGCGAAGTACACCAGAAGGTGCCAGAGATTATTTAGTGCCAAGCAGGGTGAATGAAGGGAAATTCTTTGCGCTTCCTCAAAGTCCACAGACCTACAAACAATTACTTATGGTTTCAGGGTTTGACAGATATTTCCAGATCGTGAAGTGTTTTCGTGATGAAGATTTGAGAGCAGATCGACAGCCGGAATTTACTCAAATAGATGTGGAAATGAGTTTTGTGGATGAAGAAGATATTTACTCTACTCACGAAGCGTTAATGAAAAAGGTATTTAAGGACACGGTGAATTACGAGGTTGAAACACCTTTTCCAAGAATGAGCTACGAAGAGGCTATGAATACGTATGGCTCAGATAAGCCGGACATAAGATTTGGACTAGAATTTAAAGATTTCTCCGAGATCGTTAAAGATGCTGAATTTAAAGTGTTCTCAGGAACAGTTGCCGATGGCGGCGGCGTAATTGGAATCACTGTTCCCGGACAAGGAGAAATGGGGCGTGGTGCGATAGACAGATTAACCGAACGTGTTAAAAAAGAAACAGGTGCAGGTGGTTTAATCTATATTAAGATGCAGGAAGACGGACCATTATGCAGCGTTGGGAAATTCCTTACTGAAGATATCGTTGCTGAAATGGTAGCAGCTTCGGGAGCTGAAAAAGGAGATCTCGTTCTAATTCTAGCCGGACCAAAACCAAGTGTTCTTAAGCAACTCGGTCAGTTAAGGTTGATGATGGGTAAAGAATTTGGCTTGATAGATGAGAATACTTATAAGTTTTTATGGGTAACTGAATTTCCATTATTGGAATGGGATGAGGAATCCAGAAGATACCACGCTATGCATCATCCGTTTACATCGCCTAAAGAAGAAGACATGGAATTGATGGAATCTGATCCGGGTGCAGTTAAAGCAAGAGCTTATGATCTGGTACTAAACGGAAACGAACTTGGTGGCGGGTCTATCAGAATTCATGATCAAAAATTACAGCAAAGAGTATTCGAATTACTGGGCATTGGCGAAGAAGAAGCTCAGGAGAAATTCGGATTTTTACTGGATGCATTCAAATATGGCGCTCCTCCACATGGCGGAATTGCTTTTGGAGTAGACCGAGCGGTGATGTTGTTGACCGGAGCTAAAAGCTTGAAAGAGGTGATAGCTTTTCCGAAAAATCAAAAAGCACAAAGTTTGATGGATAATAGTCCGGATGTAGTAGACAAACATCAACTTGATGAATTACATATTCAGTTAAAAAAGAAGTTAAGCTGATGAAAACAGGCGGCATTGACGGGTGTAAAATCGGATGGTTATTCATCTCTTTTGATGAGGGAAATGAAAGATGGGAAGTACTTGAAACCAAGGAGCAATTAGAAGAAAAGTTTCTTGAAATTGATCGTGTATTTCTTGATATGCCCATTGGTTTAGAGGACGAAGAATACACTCGTGAATGCGATGCTTTAATGAGAAAAGAGGTAGGTGGAAGTTATTCATCAAGTGTTTTTTCTCCCCCGATTCGTCCCGCACTTGCAGCCCCAAGTTATGTGGAAGCAAATATGATCAGCTACGAATACACAGAGAAGAAGCTATCACTTCAATCTTGGAATATAACCCCAAAGATTCAAATGGTGGATGATCTGCTTACTACTCATAAAGGACTTGAAGAAAAAGTACTGGAAAGTCACCCTGAACATTTATTTCAGATCCTGAATCAGGGAGAGATCTTTCAAAAGAAAAACCTGAAGAAAGGCATAAAGCACAGACTTGGTTTGATAGAAGAAGAAGAGCCTGTTGTAGATGATTTTTTCCGTGATATTAAGGAAGAATACAGACGCAGTGAGATTGCAGAAGATGATATTGTTGATGCAATGGTGTTGGCTCTGTTTGCCAAATGGTCAAAAGAAAAACCTCTTAAAACAATTCCATCAGACGTTGAGAAAGATGCAATGGGATTACCAAAGGCTTATCACTTTATTTAACTAGTTTTGAGTTTTTAGTGTTGAGTTATGAGTGGTAACTCAACACTAAAAACTAACCATTTGAAACTCACTTTAGGATTTTCTTGTACTTCACACCCGCTTTGTGAACATAATTTATTCCATTAAAAGCGGCTATTCGGTAAGCTTCACTATATGTTGGGTAATTTAATACATGATCAATAAAGTATCGGATATCTCCACCCAAATTCATAACTGATTGCCCTAAATGGATCAGGTCACTGGCTCTTTCACCAATAATATGAATGCCAAGTATTTTAAAAGTATCCTGATCAAAAACGATCTTAAGTAAACCTGTTTGTTGATTACTTACATCCCCTTGAGTGATATTTTTGTAATATGCACGACCTACGGCAACATTAAAACCTTTATTAATTGCCTCTTTTTGCGTGAGACCAATGTTAGAAATTTCGGGAATAGAATATATAGCAAAAGGAATTTGTTCAGGCATTTCCAGAGAATTATCCTCACGGAACATTTCGCAGGAAGCAATTCTTCCTTGTGAAAAAGAAGCTGAAGCTAATCTTGGAAAACCCGCAACATCACCGGAAGCAAAAATACTCTCCACTGAAGTTCGGAAAGTGCCATCCGTTTTAACAAAGCCATCTTTGTCAAGTTCTATGCCTACTTTTTCAAGTCCGAGTGACTTAGTGTTCGGTAGTTTTTTCCCTAAATAAAGTACATGCTCGGTTTCAAGGACATATTTTCGATCTTTCTCTTTATCATCTTTTAGGGAATGCATTACTTCAACTGAGCCTCGAAGATCATTAATTCCGATTGAAAGATCTCTGACTTGCTCAATAATTTCTATGGAATTATCTGCCAACACTTTATCTAATTCAGATCTAATGTCCTGATCTAAAAAAGGAAGAAATTCAGAAGTATAACTAAGAATAGTTATTCTGGTTCCAAGTGATGCAAACGTTGTCGCGTACTCAAGGGCATTAATCCCACTACCTATTACCACCATTCTTCTCGGAATATGAGTTAGAGAAAGAACAGAATTATCATCTAATACAATGTTATGATCAACTTCAAATCCACCGGGTGCTTTATTATAGCTGCCTGTAGCAAGCATAATATATTCAGCCGTAAATTTCTTTTTTCCTCCTTCATGATCTTTTACTTCAACTGTATGTTTGTCAACTAAAGAACCATAACCTCTGTAAGTATCTACTTCATTTTTGATAAGGTCATTTTCAACTTTTTTGTTTTTACTTTCCAGAATTTGATCTTTATAAGAAAGTAAATCTCCCATCAAATATTTAGTGTATGGCTTTTCTTTTGCTTCTTCAGGAAATTGGTTTTGATAGCGTTGAATAATTCTTGATGTTTCCCTAAGTGCTTTACTTGGTACCGTGCCAGAATTTATCCAGGCTCCACCTAAATGTTCTTGATTGGCTTCAATAACGAGTACTTTTTTATCAAATTTTGAACTTTGCATTGCACAAGAAAAACCTGCGGGGCCGCTTCCAAGGATAATTACGTCGTAGTCGTACTTTTTCATAGTTACTTAAAATGAGAGTGAGCTTCAAAGATACTCGATTTTTAATCCTAAATCAGATATAGTATAGTATAATAGTGTAAACAAATTGCTAAGATAGACACTATATATATGTATAAGAACGAAATTGACTGCGTCATTGCTTATTTTACTACTCAGAAAAGATGGCATCAAATTTGTAGATGCATAATAACAGAAATTTAAATTAACAAAGAGGAATCATGGCTTACGAACTACCTGAATTACCATACGCATATAATGCATTGGAACCTCATTTTGATGCAAAAACGATGGAAATCCATCATACTAAGCATCATCAAGGATATACAAACAAAGTAAATGCCGCTCTTGAAGGGCATGCATTCGCAGATCTTGAAATTGAAGAAGTACTTAGCAGAATCAATGAAGTGCCTGATTCAGTAAAGCAGGGTGTAATTAATAATGGTGGAGGTTATGCAAACCATAAGCTATTCTGGTCTATTCTTTCGCCAAATGGTGGTGGAAATCCGGACGGAGATATTGCTACTGCTATAAACGAAACTTTTGGAAGCTTTGATGCATTCAAAGAAGAATTCAGTAATGCTGCGGGAACACGTTTTGGCTCTGGTTGGGCTTGGCTTTCAGTAGATGGAAGTGGAAATCTGAAGGTGCATTCTACCGCAAATCAAGATAGCCCATTAATGGAAGGGTTGACTCCGATTCTTGGATTGGATGTTTGGGAGCATGCATACTATTTAAACTATCAAAACCGACGCCCTGACTATATTTCAGCATTCTGGAATGTGATCAATTGGGATGAGGTAAACAAAAATTATAAAGACGCGAAATAATCTTTTAAAGAGATTCGTATCTTAACTCCAACTTAACAGGAGAAATTATGCAATTTGGATTTGGAATAGGTCCCGACACTTCATGGATGAGAGAAGAGCTTACACAATTTGGTGTAGAAGAACTCAAGACCCCGGAAGATGTAGATCGTGCAATGAAGGAATACAAAGGAACCATGCTAATGGCGATTAATTCGGTATGTGGCTGTGCAGCCGGAAATGCTCGCCCAGGGCTGGGAATTGCTTTAGAAAATTCTGAAGCAAAACCAGATCATATGGTTACTGTATTTGCTGGTCAAGATAAAGAAGCTACAGCGCATGCCAGAGCTTACTTTAGTGAATACCCACCTTCTTCACCGGCGTTTGCATATTTTGTTGATGGAGAGATCAAAGCAATGATTCCCAGACACAGAATAGAAGGTCGCACAAGTGAAGACGTTGCAAATGATCTGAAAATGGTTTTTGAAGCTTTTGGTAAAGAAAAAGAACAGAAGTAAAAAAGCTTTAAATAGTAAACTTTATAACCCTGAGTTCGTAAGTTCTCAGGGTTTTTTTTGATATTAAGTTTAAAGAATAAATTTTATTGCCGATAACTCCGGTTATACAAATGTTAGGAGATTGATGAAAAAAGCGATCATTGTTGAAGATAATTTATTGATCTCGGTCATTTACAGACATTATCTTGAAAAAATGAAATATAAGGTTATTGACGAAGTAACCACAGGAGAGAGAGCTGTTGAGATATTACGAACTCAGGATGTAGATCTTATCCTCATGGATATAATGTTGGATGGAGAAATAAATGGAATAGATGCCATGAGTGAGATCAGGAAATTCACAGCCAGTCCGGTTATTTTTGCAAGCGGTAATTCTGATTCAATAAGCATGAATAAAGCCGCAGAAATATCTAATTCGGTTTTCTTGGTAAAGCCGGTGACAGAGTTCGACTTTATTCAAGGTGTTGAAAAGGTGTTAGGTTTTAAATCTTTAGCTTGATTATTTACCGCTACCAAAATCTACTTCTTTACCATCTTTGAAAATTCTAAGTCCGTCAGGATTGCTTTTGGTTCCGTTTGGTCCGAATTCAATTACACGGGCGGCAAGTTCTTCTTCGGATTTTAGTTCACCAACCTGTCTGGGCTCATCTTTATGAAAAGAATCCACATGTAAAGTTTGGGTTGGAAAAGCGAATTCAACTCCTACTTCTTGTGCCAATTTTAGAATTTCCAGAAAGAAATTATGCTTTTGCTGTAATTCGGTACTCCAGTCGGGCACTTTAAAGAATACATAGATCATTACATCTAAAGAATGAGCCCCAAAGGCATTGAAATGAACTTCATAAAAATCCTGACGAAAATGAGAGTTCGATTTAACAATTGCTTTAATGCCTTCTACAAAAGCTTCCATTTGTTCAGGTGTTGTAGAATAAGTCAGATTTAATGTAGTACGAAGTCTTCGGTATTCTCTTAACCCCAAATTGTCCACTTCATTATTAGATATATTTGAGTTTGGTACGCTTACCAATGAGTTGTAAAAAGTGCGAATACGGGTTGATCTGAAACCAACTTCTTCAACAGTTCCCTCCACTCCTGCTACTTTTATCCAATCACCAATTCTAAATGGTTTATCAACAAAAATAGTTACAGAGCCAAAGAAATTTGCTAATGTATCACGCGCAGCCAAAGCTACTGCAAGTCCACCTATACCAAGTCCTGCTATTAATGAAGCAACATTATACCCGTTGTTTTGGAGTATTAGAATTGCTCCCATAACCAACACGAAGAATCTGAGAGTTTTACGAATCAGAGGTACAAGTTGATCATCCAGCTTAGTTTCGGTTTTGGAGGTCAAAACTCCTAGATATTTTGAGAATACATCCGATAAATTATAGAATAACCAAATGAAGCCAACAGAAACTGCGATTTCTAAAACCAAAGAGAGATAATGATTTACAGTAACTGAAAGTTGGAGGTTTGTAAAAGTTGCCAACCAGAAAAACATCATAAAAATAAATCCGGAAGGTTTATCTATTCCATCGATGAGATCATCATCCCAAGTAAACTTAGTTTTTTTAGCTAACCTGTGGATATAATTATCTAAGATAAACTCAAATATCTTTCTAAGGATCAATCCAAACAAAAGCCAAATAAAAACAGCGATGTATTGCCATAATTGTATTCCAAACCAATCTTGTTTTAAAGAATCAGGCAATTCTCCAATAACAGCTTCAACCAATGATGAAAAGGTTTCTCTGTAAAGGAGAGGGATCTGATTAATTGTAGCTTCCGAGAAAATCCACTCGTTGTTCTTTTTGATAAGATAAACTTCAGGAAGTTCATCGAATAAAATATACTGTTGTAAGCCAGAAAGACTGTCAACGAAATTTTTGGTATTTGGGATGGCGTCATATTCAACCAATAAGCCTCTGGCATCGAGAACATTTTTTAATTCAGTGGCAAGTTCAATACGTTCATCAAGGCTGCCACCGTGTATTTTCATGGTTGATGCCGCTTTTACTAGGTCAGTATGACCTGTTTGTTGCCAATGCAAAAAAGTATGAACTGCTTTTTGTGGAGTTGCCAAAGAATTGGTTACTTCATTTTGGTATGCAGAAATTGAGATAGGTAACAGAAACAGTATGAAAGACAGCAATGGAAAGAAAGAACGCTTTATACTCATAATCAGATCAGGTTTTTAGATGCCTTTAAAATTAAGAATGTTTCAGGCGCATTAAAAGGTGAATTAAAAAAGAAAACAAGTAACAAAAAACTTAAAAAGCCGTAGCTTCATTAGCTGAGAATTCGAATATATAAACGGGCAAACGAAGAGTGATAACAAAAAACTCTTACATATTAATATTACTGGGTATTTTGGGTTTTACAGGGTTTGTATTTCTTAGACCTTACACCGATTTCTATGCGGGGGAGCCTATTTCTGAAAGTAGAAATGAGGTGGAGTTAAAAGTTGCTCAGCTATCTCAGGTATTTGGGTTTTCCTTAGATAGTTTGGAAGTATTTACTTCAAGAAAGCAACACAACAGATATTTCGATGAAATAAATGACACGCTAAACGGACGCTTTACTCCCTTTGAATTAAATCAAAGAGATAGAAACCTGCAATCCTGGGTAAGTGTAATTGGGAAAAAAGGAGCTGTTAGCGAAACTATAATTAATCCCGGAACGCTATTTGAGTCTTATGGAAGATTTAAGATGCGTTTTTCAAATTCGGGAAAAGTGAGCAGGCTTTCTTCTAATGAATTTGCTCCAAACCCAACTTTTTTAAAGGGAAATTCTCCAATAGAAATTGCGGAAACGATAGTTGGGGATATTCTTGGCTACGACCTGAGTATGTATAAATTTTTAAGCTCAGACAATGATACGAGTTCAATTGTTCAGGAAGACCAAAATCTGGAAACACCAAACGAGGTAGCAAACAGTTCATTCAGTTCTGGTTTGGTTTTCAACTGGATCAGAAAAGGTGATAACTATAGTCTTCCAAACACTTTATCTATCAATCTAGAGTCGGTAATTAAAGAGCATGAAGATGAGGATACTTTTAGTACAGAATTCGGATATAAGATCAACTCTTTTGTAGCTAAAAATGAGTTTGAACCTGAAAATTTCGAAAACACTTTTACTCCTCAGGCTACTACTTTTACTTTCATGTTTTTTGGGTGTTTGATTTTAATAGTAGCGTGTGCATTCACAGTTGGTATAAAAAACATTTTTAAAGGAAAAGTTGAGTGGCGAAGAGCCTTGTTCATGTTCGCTTCTGTAGGTATTGGTGTTTACGGATGGCAGGCACTATACGCTATGAGTTCATTAATGCCATTTTATGAAAATACAGTATTAATTGGTGCTGCAATTAATAGTTTAATTTTTGGTTTAGCGGTTGGTTTGTATATGGCTTTAGCTTATGTAGCATGGGAAGCATTGGCTCGTTCTCAGAAACACCGGCAACTAGATGTAATTGACGCCTTATGGCAGAGGAAATTTTTTGTAAGAGAAACCGGTTCGGGTCTTATACATGGGTTTGCGCTAAGCGGGATCGTGATTGGACTCTTCAGTCTGATGGTTTATGCGCTGAATTTATACTTCTATCAAGCTGACAGTCAGTTCGGATTTACTGAACCGAGCAATGAATTTCAGTTGCTGACTATGAATATGAGCAGCTGGACTACAACCTGGTTAGTGGTTTTTGTACAAATTGGATTTGTTTACGGGTTGGTTCATCATTGGTTTAGCAACAGATGGGTTGCTTTGATACTAAGTATATTATCCAGTGCTTTATTTGTTTCTACTTTAGGCAGATTGATTGGAACGAACGGAGAATTTTTTCAAGACTACTTAATCTTTTTGGTGATCTCAATAGTAACGATCCTTGGTTATCGTTTCTATGGAATTCTTACTGTTTTAACAGCATGGTGGATATTCGCGATTACTTATATGATCACTCCATATTGGAATTCACCAAGTATTGAAGTAGCGTATATTTCGTGGGCACAGGCAGGTATAATAGCTATACCCTTAGTTTATGGATTGATAGCATATCGACTTGGAAAACCTCTTTCAGAAATAGGAGATTATGTTCCTGAATATGAAGAACGAATTTCGCAACATTTAAGAGTAGAAAGAGAAATAGAAATAGCCAGGGAAAGTCAATACAAGTTGATGCCTGTAAAACCACCACAGGCAGAAGGTTTTGACGTTCATGGTTTCTTTCTTCCTTCTTTTGAAGTAGGAGGAGATTATTTTGATTATGTATTAAGCGAAAATGGAGATGGTTCTGCAAAAGCACTTACAATGGTAGTTGTAGATGTTTCCGGGAAAGCTATGCGGGCGGCTATGCCAGCTATTTTTACCAGTGGATTGCTTCTATCCAGAATGAAAGAAGACTCACCCGCTCAGATACTCTCTGAAGTAAGCGAGCCTATATTCAGTAGAACAGATAAGCGAACATTTATAACATGTGCAATGGCACGATATGATCTCGCTACGAAAATGCTGACAGTTGCAAATGCTGGACATTGCAAGCCCATTTTAAAGAGAAATGGAAAAGCTGATTTTATACAAACTCCTGATCCAAAATTGCCTTTGGGAATCAGGCCGGATGTGAAGTATCAGAATCTGGAATTCAAGCTTAAGAAAGGTGACTTTTTCTTGTTATACTCTGATGGGTTACCGGAAGCTGCTAATGAGGAAGGTGAATGGTTTGGATTTGATGAAGTTCCTGCTCTTGTGGAACGGATTGATACAGATAACCTTTCTGCTAATGAAATAGCACAAGAAATTAAACGAACAGTGCAAAAATTCAGTAATTATCAGTTAGCTGATGATACCACTGTAATTTGCTTAAAAGTATAACTAATAATAAACGCCGAAAATCATGGCTCAAGAAACAGATTTCTCATTCAACGTACCGCCGGAGTTTGAGAAAATAACTAAGAATATAAAGTCGATTGTCGTCGGCTTGATAGCGGTGTTGGTAGTATTCTCATCTTTTTATACAGTTGAAACTGAAGAGGTAGGAGTTATTACCAGATTTGGAAAATATATTTCCAAAGCACAACCGGGTTTAAACTTTAAGATTCCTTTTATAGACAAGGTGCAGTATGTGCCTGTTCGAAGGCAACTTAAAGATGAGTTTGGTTACAGAACAGCGACTGCAGGAGTAAATTCAACCTATAGAAAAGCAGGTTATGGTGGAGAATCACTCATGCTTACCGGTGATTTGAACCTGGCTGATGTAGAATGGGTTATTCAATATAGAATTGATGATCCATATAACTATTTGTTTAAAGTTAGAAACCCAGACGAGACACTAAGGGATATTTCAGAGACTGCGATGCGGCAAATAGTAGGTGACAGAACAGTTGATGAAGTAATTACTGTTGGACGTGCTGAAGTAGCATTAGAAGCCGAACTTATTATCCAGAAAATCTGTGATGAGTATGCTTTAGGTATCAAAATTGAGCAGTTAGTACTACAAGATGTTAACCCACCGGATCCGGTAAAACCCTCCTATAATGGAGTAAATGAAGCTGAACAGCAGAGAGAGACTCTTATAAACGAAGCTCGCTCAGATTATAACAGAGTAATTCCCCGTGCTGCAGGTGAAGCTGAACAAACTATTCAACAAGCTGAAGGTTATGCACTTAGTCGTGTAAATACAGCAGAAGGTGAAGTTTCAAGATTCAATGATCTGTACTCTGAATACATTAAAGCACCTGAAGTTACAAAGACAAGGATCTTCTTAGAAACGATGGAAGAGATACTTCCTAAAATGGGACAGAAGATCATTACTGATGAAAAAGGTAACAGTGTAATTCCGTTGCTTCAGCTTCAAATGGACGGCGCTAAAATAAAACAACAAGGAAACTGAGGTTAGTATAATGAAAAACGTAAAAGGAATAGGATTACTGATCGTACTTGGTGTTGTTGGTTTAGTAGCATCGCAAGCACTATTTATCGTATCAGAGAAAGAGCAAGTAATCATTACCCAATTTGGTGAACCAATTGGCGAAGCTATTACTGAGCCGGGATTAAACGTAAAGGTTCCATTTTTGCATAAAGCAAATTACTTTGAAAGAAGATTCTTAGAATGGGATGGCGATCCAAATCAAGTACCAACGAAAGACAAAGTATTCATTTTTGTGGATACCTATGCGCGCTGGCAGATTACCGATCCTCTAAGATATTTTGAGACCCTTGGTGATGAGCAGGGAGCTCAGGCAAGGCTTGATGATATCCTGGATGGTGAAGCAAGAAACGCAGTAGCGGGACACAACCTTGCGGAGCTTATCAGAAGTACTAACCGAGAGCCTGCTCAGGATGCTAGCAGAGCTGATATTGTAAGTGATTCACTTCAATTTATTAGCGTTGGTAGAGATAAAATTCAAGAGAAAATACAGCAACTAGCTAATGAAAGAGCTAAAGACCTTGGAATAGCAGTGCTTGATTTCAGATTTAAGCGAATCAATTACGCAGAAGAAGTTCGCCGAACGGTTTATGATCGTATGATCTCTGAGCGAAATAGGATTGCTGATAAATTCAGGTCTGAGGGTCAGGGTGAAGCTTCTCGTATTACAGGTGAAAAGGAACGTGAATTGCTCCGAATACAGTCTGAAGCTTTTCAGGAAGCAGAAACCATTCGTGGTAGAGCCGATGCAGAAGCAGCAGCTATCTATAACGATGCTTATAATAAAACCAGACAAGCCAGAGAATTATATGCATTTGTTAAAAGCATGGAAGCTTATGGCAGAACGATAGATAAAGAAACTTCACTTATCATATCTACAGATAGTGAGTTTTATAAATATCTGAATTCGATAGATAATTAATCCGATATTGATATAAAAAAGCGAAGTCTGTTAAACGGCTTCGCTTTTTTTATTTGAAGCAGATGGTCTGTATATCTCAGGCAATCCGTTGACGGTTCAAGAATGATAATTCAGAAAAAAATTCGTCCTTAGGATTTAAGACGGAGAAGAGAGCTCAATTCCATTACCTATTGCAAGATTATCGCAGGGCTAAAGTCCTTGCTTGTTTATGTACGAGTTAAAGACAAGAACATAAGCTAGCAGGAGATCTATCCCCGGGTTTCCAATATCCACGAGTTATTTATAAAAGTGCTAAACTTTGTACCGAAAAAAATAACTTGTCTTTGGGAAAAGGCCGGTTTGGACAGGAATCTCAAGTATTGTATTGGAAAATTAATCACTCACTTTCTTGTAATCATTTCTAAAACTCTCATGGAGTTCTATTTTCCCGGATGGATTTCGTTTCTTTGCAAACAAAAGAATACAGATCAGAATAAAAATCATTCCTAAAATTCCGAGCAATCCAGCCTCGGGTCCAAACTTACCACCGGTCCAAATATCCGGACCAATTTCGTTTGTTTGCAGAACTGATCGTCGTCCATCAAGTCCACTTACTGGTAATCCATAAATACCTCCCATAATCCAGTTCCATGAAAAGTGAATTCCTATCGACATGGCAAGTCTTCCGGTCAGTAGAAAAGGAACCGAGAGCATAAAGCCCGCCAGAATAATATTAAAGGTAGAAATTGTTGAAGCATTTGGATTTCCGGCATGAGCAAACCCGAACAATACGGATGTTAAAACAACAGCTATCCATGAAGCTTGCTGAGTGGTAACCTTTCCGATGGTAAATCCTTCAGCTAAGTTTTTTATCGGATAGCCTCGGAATAGAAGTTCTTCATAAAAACCAACTGAGAGCATAGTTAAAAAGTAAGTAAACGCTGACCAAGCCCAGATTTCGACACCAGCTCTTTCCCAACCATAGCCTGAAATTTCAAGCCAGGAAAATCCGTATTCGATCGAAAAAATGATGGTCTGAGCCAAAAAAGCGATAAAAACTCCGAACCCAAACTCTATCCACCATATTTTGGAATGCTCGAGACCAATCGAAGAAACAGGCCTTTTATCCATTCCCTTTACAACAAGAAAAGCAGCTAGGAAGCATCCTAAAGAGATGGAGAGCGAAGCAACCCAGCTAATGGAGATAAGGCTAGATGGTCTTATGAAAAGAATAGAAATAACCAAAAATACCAAGACTCGAATTCCGGCCCGGAACCTATGTTCAGAATTATTGTAAAGAATATTCATGGGTGTTGGCTTGTTATTAACTTGGTCAATCCATTCCTTAAAATACTAACTCTTTAAAGAACTACACCATTATGAAAAGATATGTTTTGCATGCGGAGAAAGAAATTGTTGAAGAGGTTTTTGATGTAACTTCATCTTCTGAATCATTATTCGATCCTTCATATAATGTTTTCCCGGGTTCTCCAATGCCTGTAGTTTTTCATGATTCTGAGCGGGAAATTAAATCAGCAGTTTGGGGAATTAGCTCAAAAAACGAAAAGATAACAAGCTTCAGCAAAAGTGAAGTAGAAGAGAATTCGATAAAAGATATGGGCTTAAAACCTTGTCTGATTCCGGCCAGTGGGTTCTATTTATGGAAGCAATCCGTTAATGATAAATATCCTTTTTATATAAGAATGTTGGGAAGAGAGGTCCTGGGGTTAGCAGGACTGTATCAGGAAACTGAAGACAAGAAGGGAAAGAAATCATTAGAATATGCTGTAATTACAAAAGCATCAAATGTTTTACTTCAACCTTTAGAGCCTACAATGCCTTGTATTTTAGATCCCGAGAATTTTGAGCAATGGATAAAAGGTAATGAAAAGGAGGTACTGCAATCACAATTTCAGGACACACAATTAATACCGGATCTAGCTGTATACAGAGTGCCTGAGTTAGTAAACGATCTTTCTAATAATTCTAAGGAACTTATACAGGCTATTCCTAAACTGAGAGACGAAGATTAAAGGGGATTTTGAATCCATATCGGATTCAATTAATATTCTGGAAACTTATAATAAGCGGAGGAGTTATGGAAGGTAAGAATATGGCAGTTTGGTTTGAGATCCCGGTTAAGGATATTCAAAGAGCTAAGAAATTCTACGAGACAATTTTTGATATTCAACTCTCAAGTATGGATATGGGCGATGAATTTAAAATGGAAGTTTTTCCCGGTGATCAGGATTCCGTAAGTGGCGCATTGGTATATAATGATTCTTGGTACAAACCAAGCAAAACGGACGGACCTTTACTTTATCTGAATGGTAACCCTGACTTACAAACTGTCCAGGATAAAATTGAAGCAGCAGGCGGAACGGTTACTATCCCCAAACGAGAAATTTCTCCCGATTATGGTTATATGGCTGTCTTTGAAGATACCGAAGGGAATAGAGTAGCATTGCATTCTGATAGCTAAAAACAGGAATTGTTTGGAAACTTTTGACATAGTAATGGTTATCGCCATCATCCTGTTTGCAAGGCTTGGGGTGCGGTTGGTGTACAGGTGGTACAATCAAAAAAATGAAGAGGGTCCGCCGGAAGTGTGAAGCAGATTTATTATTGGGTGATCAGGCTGTCTTTTTGTTTCAGTGAAGCGAAATAGGCTGCACCCACAATGCTTGCTTCATTTTTGAATGTAGCAGGCTTAAGCTTGGTGTTGATCTTAATAAAAGGGAATGTCTTTTCTGGTTTTTTGCTTACTTGGCCACCGAGAATGATAAGATTTGGATGGAAAACTCTTTCATAGTGTTCTAGGCTGGCTTGCAATCTTTTAGCCCACGTCTTTCTTTTAATGCCTTCTTCTTTTCGAGCTTTATTAGAAGCCTGTTGTTCAATAATAACACCTTTTACCTGCATTAAACCAAGTTCGGTGTTTGGTAACAAGATTCCATTATTAAAAATAGAAGATCCAACTCCGGTACCAACAGTAAGTACAATAGTAGTACCTTTTTGATTCTTCCCAGCGCCAAAAGTCATTTCAGCTAAACCTGTGGCATCAGTGTCATTAATTACATTAACACTACATCCGGTTATTTCTGAAAATAAGTGATCTGCGTCTGCATCAACCCAAGCTTCGTTTATTCTATTGGCGGATAATACAATACCTCTATTCATTGCCGCAGGAAAGGCACATCCGATTGGACCATCCCAATCAAATTGTTTTACGATATCATGCATTTTGGAGATGAGCTTATGAGGACGGGTATCTTCAAGCTCTCCCGTAGTTTTTTTCTTGGATATTATTTCTCCAAGAACGGTATTTACTATCGCTCCTTTTATTCCATAACTACCGATATCAATGCCAAGTACTTCCAAATTGCTAAATATACCTGTTAAGCTTTTTTATCTTAGAAAAAACAAAGAATTTTCAGCTTTCTTTGTGGTTAAAAATCACTTCTCAACCATTACCCAGCCTTTATTCTCTACCATGTCTTTGGCATACTTCCATTTAATACCTTCTTTCACTTCACCAGTGGAGGTATTTTGGATGCTTACTTTATCATTTCGGCCTGGTTCGTCTTCAACTACAACAGGTTTACGCTTTACGTTTGGTCCCATTGGTTTTTGCTGATTTCCGTTCTGTGATTGACCGCCTTGCATTCCCATGTTAGTCGAGTCGGCCTGACTTGCTTTCATACGACTGGTATCGAATCTGGATTTTTGTTGCTGAGCTCGTTCAAGATTATCATTGTTAGCTTGACCTTCGGGAATCGATTTCCAAATGGTAGAAATTACTTCAGTATTGATCATCCCAATTAACTGCTTGAACATATCAAAAGCTTCACGTTTGTATTCAAGTAACGGATCTTTTTGACCGTACGCACGAAGTCCGATACCTTCTTTTACAGAATCCAACTCGCGTAAATGTTGCATCCACTTGTCATCAATTGTTGCCAGAACCGCGGTTCTTTCCAGAGCTCGTGCCACTTCTTTTCCTTCGTTTTCTAAAGCAGCGTCAACATCTACAACCACGCGCATTCTTTTAATGCCATCGGTAAAAATGACCTGAACTCTTTCAGGACGATTCTCGGCTTCACTTTCAGCAATTCTCTTCATTACTTCGTAAAGTGGTTTAGCCATGCGCTCTTCTTTCTGGCGATATACTTCCAAAGCTTTATCAATGATCTTGTCTACAAGCTCATCCGGATTCATTTTTCTCCAGGCTTCTTCATCAAACTCTACATCTACTGCAAGATTAATGAGAATTTCCTGATGTAGCCCTGAATAATCTCCAGCGGCAATATGGTCTTCAACCAAGCTTTCCACAAAATCTTCCAACATATCCATGATATCAGAGATCAATTGATCTCCGGAAAGGGCGTGACGACGACGAGCATAAATCACATTACGTTGATTGTTTAATACATCATCATACTCAAGCTGTTTCTTTCTTATGCTGAAGTTATTCTGCTCCACTTTTGATTGAGCTCGTTCCAGAGATTTTGTCATCCATGGATGAGTAATTACCTCTCCTTCTTCAAAATTCAATCGATCCATCACATTGGCAACACGATCTGAACCAAACATTGACATTAGATTATCTTCCAGAGAAACATAAAACTGAGACTCACCCGGATCACCCTGTCGACCGGAACGACCACGAAGCTGCAAATCAATTCGGCGAGATTCATGACGCTCAGTACCAAGAATTGCTAAACCACCATTCTCTTTTACTCCCGGAGCTAACTTAATATCAGTACCACGACCTGCCATATTCGTTGCTACGGTAACCGCACCGGGTTGTCCGGCAGATTTTACGATCTCGCTCTCACTCGCATGTTGTTTCGCGTTCAATACGTTATGAGGAATTCCTGCTCTCTGAAGCATTCTACTCATCGTTTCAGAAACATCGACGCTGGTAGTACCAACCAAAACAGGTTGTCCTTTTTCATGATATTCACGAACCTTTTCAATAGAAGCATTGAATTTCTCGCGTTTCGTTTTAAAGATCAGATCTTCTTTATCATCACGCTGAATAGGACGATTGGTTGGGATTACAACTACATCCAAGTTGTAAATTTCGTTGAATTCACCTTCTTCCGTTTCAGCTGTACCGGTCATACCTGAAAGTTTGTGGTACATTCTGAAATAATTCTGAAGGGTGATAGTAGCATATGTTTGAGTAGAAGCCTCTACTTTAACTTGCTCTTTTGCTTCAATTGCTTGGTGTAATCCGTCAGAATAACGTCGGCCTGAAAGTACACGACCTGTATGTTCATCAATGATCTGAACTTTTCCATCCTGAACGATATACTCATCTTCTTTTTCGAAAAGGGTGTATGCCTTCAGTAACTGATTTACAGTATGAATTCTGTCACCGCGCTCTGCAAATAATCTATGAAGTTCATTGAATCGCTGCTCTCTTTCTTGGCGAACCTCTTCTTTTGCTTCCTCTATTTTTTTCTCTTTGTATTCGTCGCTAAGATCTTTCTGTTTTACCTCTTCAATCTTTTCTTTTTCAAGCTGTTTAATTTCTTCTTCGATGTCTGAAGTTTCAGCCCCCAAGTCAGGAATTATAAAAAAGTCAGGATCTTCCCCTTTTTTGGTAATGAACTCACGACCTTTTTCTGTCATCTCAATGGAGTTCAATTTCATATCCACGGCGTAATACAAGTACTCATCTACTTCAGGCATGTTCTTGGCATTATCCTGGAGATAGAAAGCTTCTGTTTTTTGGATCATTTTCTGGATACTAGGCTCCTGAAGCATTTTTCTGAAGCGTGAGTTCTTCGGGAATCCGCGTTGTGCTCTGAATAACGCCAAGCCGGCTTTTTCTTCGTCTCCGGCTTCCAGATGTTTTTGAGCTTCTTTCACTAGCTCAGAAACCAATTTCTTTTGTGCATCAACCAGCGATGCCATTCTTGGTTTCATTTCCTCATATTTATCCGACTTGTTATCGTTAGGAACCGGACCTGAAATAATAAGTGGTGTTCTTGCTTCATCAATAAGGATAGAATCAACCTCATCAATAATAGTATAGTGGTGCTCGCGCTGAACCAGTTGTTCCTTTTCAATTACCATGTTATCACGGAGGTAATCGAAGCCGAATTCGTTATTAGTTCCGTAAGTAATGTCTTTGCGATAGGCTTTTCTTCTGCCTTCAGAATTTGGTTCGTAATTGTCAACACAGGCAACTTCCAACCCGTGGAAATTGAAGATTGGTTCGTTCCATTCGGCATCACGTTTTGCAAGATAGTTGTTAACGGTGATAACATGAACACCACGTTCTGCAAGTGCATTCAGGTAAGCAGGGAAGATAGCTACCAGAGTTTTACCTTCACCGGTTTTCATTTCTGCGATCTTACCCTGATGAAGTGTAATGGCACCAACCAACTGTACATCATAAGGAATCATATTCCATTCAACTTCATCGCCGGCTACTTTCCAGCTTTTACCGACAAATCGACGGCAGGTATCTTTAAGCACGGCATAAGCTTCGGGCAAAATGTCATCTAGTGTGTCTTCAAGTATATCGAGCCACTCTTGTTCTAGAGTTTCCAGTTCATCGGCTAACCTTCTGCTTTCTCCTTGCGAAAGGTTTTCAATGTCGTCCATTTTAGCCTTCACTTTTTCTATTTTTTTAGAAGTTTCGGCGGTGGCATCCTTAATCTTTTGTTTGAATTCCTGAGTCTTTGCTTTCAGTTGTTCATCGCTCAATTTTTCCATTTCAGGCCCCAGAGCATTGATTTCTTCTACAATGGGTTGGATAGCTTTAATGTCTTTTTCACTCTTGGAGCCAAAAATTTTGGTAATAACCTTTCCGATCTTGTCTAACATAAATTGTACAAACTTTAAATAAATAAAATGATGTGTACGCTATTTGCATACAGCATGATAAATTACGCAATTATTGTACCAATTTTTTATAGGATGTAGGATATAAATAGTAAATAGTGGTTGTTAGTAATAAAAACCATATATTACCCACTTACACAAACAATTATATAAGTAAATTAATATGAGTACAGGAACAGTAAAGTGGTTTAATTCAGATAAAGGATATGGTTTTATAACACCTGATGAAGGTGGAAAAGACTTATTCGTACACCACTCTGAAATTCAAACTGATGGCTATGCAGAATTAAAGGATGGTCAAAAGGTAGAATATGAAGTAGGCGAAGGTCAAAAAGGGCCATGCGCAAATAATGTTGTTGGTTTATAAACCACTCATTACGTAGTTCCTGACTTAAAGAAAGGAATTTTCGGAAGCTTGCTTCCAACATAAAAATTAAAGCCTTGTTCTGTTTACAGAACAAGGCTTTTTTTATGGGTTGAGTTGATAAATGGAAATCAATCCACAGTAGTTTTGATTTCTTTTTTCTTCAATCTTCAAACAACGCTTTTACTTTTGCTTTATCAAGTTGATTGTGAGTTGCGAAAAAGTTTTTCTTGGTACCAAACCATTTTAAGGCTTCTTGTGTGTTGATATTCGTTGCTTTGTCTGATAAGTAAGAATGCCAGCTACTAAAAGGCCAGTTATTCGGAGTTTTCACGAATCCATGATGAACAGGGTTATTATGGATGTAAGCGATTAAACGAATGAAATACTCATCTGAATCGATGAGCTTACGCCTGAAATTGGGAATGAAGAGACTGCCTTTGCGGTCATATTTTTTATTGATGGATTTGGTATAAGAATTAAAAAGATTGGAGAATTGTTGGCTAACAATTCTGTTCTCCAAACCTCCAAGGTCTGCCAGACTTTGGAGGTTTGGTTTATCCTTTTTCTTTCTAAGAAATCCCAAAATTTCATCTTCTTTTCTAACCCGAACCATCAGGTGTAGGTGATTTGGCATCAGGCAATAAGCGAATGTTTCTACTACAGGATGAACGTGATGTTGATAACGTTCCAAAAAATATCTGTAATTATCTTTACACCGAAACAGGTTGTCGTTTCCATTGGCATGTGTCCAGATGTGATAAGTATTTCCACTTTCAAGTGTTATTCGAGGTTGAGCCATGGTTCTTGAATTATTTTAAGTTATCCAAGTAAGACTCATAAAAGCTCGATTCCTTACAAAATATTATCGATTACTTCGTGAAATGATAAAACCCTCAAAAAGGTTATACACAGAAAGACAAAGGGTTAAAAGATTTGTATCTTCCAAGTCTACTCGAATTTTTAAAATTATTCTGAAATGAGCGACAAATTTAAAAGCACTAAACAAACATTTGAAACGGGTAATGGGGAAGCGACTTTTTATAGTCTTCCTAAACTTGCGGAAATGGGTTATGATAAAGTCAGCCGACTTCCATTTTCAATAAAGATATTACTGGAAGCTGTTTTAAGGGAAAATGACGGATATGCGATCACAGATGCCGATATTGAGACATTAGCTACTTATAACGCAGAAAGCCCTGAAGGAGAAATACCATTTAAACCATCTCGTGTGGTTCTGCAAGATTTTACCGGAGTACCGGCAGTAGTTGACCTTGCTGCACTCCGATCTGCTATGCAACGAATGGGCGGTAAAGCAACAGATATTAATCCGCAAGTTCCGGTTGATCTGGTTATTGATCACTCTGTTCAGGTGGATATGTTTGGTAAAGAAGCAGCTCTTATGTTCAATGTAGAAAAAGAAATGGAACGTAACAACGAGCGTTATGAATTTCTGAAATGGGGTAAAGAGGCATTTGATAATTTCAGAGTAGTACCTCCGGGTCGTGGAATTGTTCACCAGGTTAATTTAGAGTATTTAGGGCGTGGAGTTTTTACTCGTGTGGAAGCAGACGGAACTAAAACCGCTTATCCTGACACTTTAGTAGGAACCGATTCTCACACAACTATGATCAACGGACTTGGAATTTTAGGTTGGGGAGTTGGTGGAATTGAAGCGGAAGCAGCAATGCTTGGTCAGCCTATTTCTATGTTGGTTCCTGAAGTAGCCGGAATGAAATTAACCGGGAAACTTCGTGAAGGCGTAACTGCTACCGATCTTACTCTTACGGTAACTCAGATGCTGAGAAAGCATGGAGTGGTTGGTAAGTTTGTAGAATTTTATGGCGACGGTATCAGTAATATGAGTTTACCTGATCGCGCAACTATTGCTAACATGGCTCCGGAATACGGAGCTACGATGGGTTTCTTCCCAATTGACAGCGAGTCGCTCCGCTATATGAGAAGAACAGGCCGATCAGAAGAGTTAGTGAACTTGGTCGAAAATTATACTAAAGCTCAAGGTTTATTCAGAACAGATGATACTCCGGATCCGGAGTTCTCTACTACCCTGGAACTAGACTTGGGTACAGTTGAAACATCTCTCGCTGGACCAAAACTTCCGCACGATAGAATTACACTTAGTAACATGAAGCAAGCGTTTGAAACCTCATTAACAAGTGACAACCCAACTATGGGATTCAATCTTGCTCAGGAAAGACTCGCCAGCAAAGGTTTGTACAAAAATGGTCAAGAAATTGAGATGACTCATGGTGATGTTGTAATCGCTGCTATCACAAGTTGTACAAATACATCTAATCCTAGTGTGATGCTTGGAGCGGGAATTGTAGCTAAAAAAGCTGTTGAAAGAGGACTAAAAGTTCCGGCTTATGTGAAAACTTCTTTAGCTCCGGGATCGAGAGTTGTAACTGAATATTTGCAGGAAGCAGGTTTAACTGAATACATGGATAAGCTTGGATTCAACTTAGTTGGGTATGGATGTACAACTTGTATCGGTAACTCTGGACCATTACCTGAGCCTGTAGAAAAAGCGATCAAAGACGGAGATCTTATTGCAGCAGGTGTTCTTTCCGGAAACAGAAACTTTGAGGGACGAATTCACCCATGGGTAAAAGCTAATTTCTTGGCTTCACCTCCATTAGTAGTTGCTTATGCACTTGCCGGAACGGTTAATATTGATATGAATAACGATCCGATTGGTAAGGATAAAGATGGAAATGATGTTTATCTAAAAGAGATATGGCCAACAACAGAAGAAATTGCTGAGCATTTAGATAATGCAATTCGCCCGGATCTTTTCGATAAAATGTATTCCGATATTTTCGAATCGCCAGCTTGGGAAGCAATTCCTGTTTCGGGTGGTGATCAGTTTGCATGGAGCGAAGATTCAACATACATCCAGGAACCTCCATTTTTCATGAATATGAAAGAAGAGCCTGAGCCAATTAAATCAATTGAAGGGGCTCGTGTTCTTGTTAAAGTTGGAGATTCAATTACAACCGATCACATTTCGCCGGCAGGGAATATTAAAGAAGACGCACCTGCAGGTGAGTACCTGAAAGCTAACGGAGTTGATAAGAAAGATTTCAACTCATATGGTTCGCGAAGAGGAAATGATCGGGTTATGACACGCGGGACATTTGCTAATGTTCGATTTAAGAATCAACTCGCGCCCGGTAAAGAAGGTGGATTTACCGAATACCATCCAACTGGTGAGATCACAACAATCTACGATGCATCATTAAAGTACAAAGCAAGTAATACTCCATTAATTGCAATTGCAGGTAACCAGTATGGAACAGGATCTTCAAGAGATTGGGCTGCAAAAGGAACAAATTTGCTTGGGGTTAAAGCAGTGATAGCAGAATCTTATGAGAGAATTCATAGATCTAATCTTGTTCAGATGGGTGTACTTCCTCTTCAATTTAAAGAAGGAGAAACTCCGGAATCTCTTGGTTTAGAAGGTTCTGAAACATTCACTATCCATTTAAGCGATGACATCAAAGCTCGTGGAGAAGTTAAAGTAACTGCTGTTAAAGAGGATGGTGTTGAAATCAACTTCACTACAAACAGTAGAATCGATACTCCTGTTGAAGTAGATTACTATCGCAATGGTGGAATTCTTCACACAGTGCTTTTAGATTATCTAAAGAAAAGCAAAAACTAATAGATAGCTCTTGCTTGTATTTACTTTGAAGCTCTGGTTGCGAACGTAGCCAGAGCTTTTTTCTTTTTTACAAAAATATACCCGATATTAGAAAAATTTAAATCGGGTAAAAAGTGCAAAAAATAGAGCACACTAAACTACTTGTTCATTCCATTCAAAGCATTGGCAGGGCAGTAGAACTAAAAGAGCTTCTAGTAAAGAGTATGAACGCAATACAAACTGTATTGGGTGCGGAAGCCAGTACGCTTATGTTGCTCGATAAAGGAACAGGAGAGCTAAATGTGAGTATCCCAACCGGCCCTGTTAAAGATGAGATCACAGGTTTTAAAATTCCGAAAGATAAAGGAGTTGGAGGGTGGGTAATCCAAAATAACAAAGAATTCTTAAGCAATGATGTTTCGAAGGAGGAAGCATTTTGGCAAGATCTAAGTTCCGATTTTGAAACCAAAAGTCTGCTTTGTGTTCCGTTAAGAGATAGAAACGGTGAAGCTTACGGTGTTCTGCAAGCTGTAAATAAAGAGCATGATCTTCCATTTTATGAAGAGGATTTAGAAGTATTTAAGATATTAGCGGAACATATTTCTTTAGCCATTCAGAGAAACAGAGAATATGATGAGATGGAAGCGAAGCTTGAGAAAAAATCGCTTATTCTTTCGGAGACACATCACCGTTTAAAGAATAATTTGTTTGCCATTTCAGCACTTATCGAATTAGAATCAAATAGAATGAAAGAGGGCGGTTCGGTAGAGGTTTTGAGAAACGCCAGTTCAAGGTTAAAATCCATCGCACATCTTCACTCGTTATTATATCAAAATGATGGAACAGATGATGTAGGACTTCAGGTTTTTTTAAATCATATCATTGAAGATGTATCAAGAATCTACAATAAAAAAGAAATCGATATTCAGGTAGATTCGGAAATTGATGATATTGAGATTTCTGCTGAGCTTTCTATTTTATGTGGACTAACCCTAAACGAGTTGCTGATAAATGCATATAAGCATGCTTTCTTGAACAGAGACTCAGGCAATATAAATATCAGAGTTCGAAATATTGCAAATGAAAAAATTCAACTAACTTTATCTGACGATGGGGTTGGGATAGTAGGTCTGGAGAATCAATCTAATCATTTATTTGTAGTTCACGCTTTTGTGAAGCAAATGAGTGCCGATATTAAAGAAGTTACAAGTGATAAAGGCACTAGCTTTACCATTCAAATACCACTGTGAAATTATATTATACTAGTTAGAGTTAATGCGAATGAGTTTTTTGTTTTTTGAGATGAAACGAGCATCTTTGTATACTCAAAAATATGCCTGATAACCAACAAAATATAAGACTATTACTCCATGCGATTGAAGGAATCAATCGAACAATGGAGTTAAAACAACTTTTGTTAAAATGTATGGAGTCGGTTTGTACAGTAATTGATGCAGAAGCCAGTTCATTAATGCTTCTTGACAAAGCAACCGGGAGATTGCATTTAAGCGTACCTACAGGACCTGTAAAAGATGAGATAAAAGGACAAATCATACCAAGAGATAAAGGTGTAGCTGGTTGGGTTTTAAGAAACAGGAAGCCCTATCTGGTCAATGATATGGCAAATAGTAAAGAGTTTTTTGGTGATATAAGTAAGGGTTTTACAACAAGAAATATGGTTTGTGTTCCAATGTTTGACTCTACTAATAGTGCTATTGGGATAATGCAGGCCTTGAACAAAAAAAACGGAGAAGATTTTACAGAGAAAGATATCCCTGTTTTAGAAACACTTTCAGCACATGCTGCATTATCTATAGAGAAAGCAAAGGAAGTAGATGAACTCAAAAATACCATTAAAGATAAAGAAGTAAGATTAAAGGAAATTCACAGAGGTTTTGAAAATAGTTTATCAGCATTAAATGCATTGGTGCAATTACAGGTGCCTTTACTTACAGATGAGAATGCTAAATTTTTAATGAAGTCAACAGGCTCAAGAATTGAAACTATTGCACATGCTCACGAGGTTCTGTTTAATTCTGAGGACAATGAACTTATAGATGTAGGTTTTTATCTGGGCCATCTTACTTCAACTATTGTTGAAATATTCGGAGACTTTGATAAAGATATAAGTTACAATCTGGATATAGATAAAATAGAATTAAAAGCTAGTACAGCATTAACCGTTGGCCTTATCATTAATGAAGTGATCCTGAATATGTATCGGGAGGCATTTATAGGTTATGATAAAGGAAAGATCTCCATTGCTGTAAAAAAAGATGGTGGGGATAAAGTATTGATCAGTATTTCGGATAATGGCAATGGTATTTCTGAATATCTGGATGGAACCGTAACTGGAAATCTTGCTTCAGTTGTTATTAAAACACTGGGTGATAAACTGAATGCAGAGTCGCGACAACATACAAATGGAGATGGTGGAACGACTTTTACTCTTATCTTTTCAAGAGAAACAAATGAGATTTTAAGTTAGACCTTTCATTGCAAATTTTTGAGCTGCAACTTTGTTAAGTGGAGAGTTAAGAAGTAGCCTTACAAATAATTCTCTATATATTGGAAAACGTTGCTTTCTTCCTATTCTCATATTCCATTCAGCTCTGCGGGAAGCTTTTTTTACAATGTTCTTTTGTTGATTCTGGAAACCTAATAAAAACTCAGTTTCTTGTTCAGGATATATGTTAATTTCGGATAGAGCCTTTGCTAATAACCAAGCTCCGATCCAACCTAAATTCATGCCTTGTCCACCAATTGGGCTAACAACATGAGCTGCATCTCCACATAAAAGCACTCTGTTCTTAAAAAAACATTCTGCTTCAAAGTATTGAACATTAAAACTACTCAACATTGTGTTTTTAAGATTCTTAAGATCATGATCAATTCTATGCAAAGTAATTTCAGAAATAAGTTGAGCAGTAGGCTTTTCAACCAAAGAATCTGTTTTAACAACCCATCTTCTCATTTGATTTGGGAGCGGAAAGCTTTCTATTAATCCTTGTTTTGGAAGGAAAACAACAGCATTGTCACCAATAGTTGTGTTGTCTTCAAAATCTCCCATTATATAAGTATCAGGATATTTCGTTCCTCCATAAAAAATTCCGGATTGTTGACGAACCAAGCTGTTTTTACCATCACAGCCAACAACATAAGTTGATGAAAGAGATAATTCTTTTCCATCTTTTTGGTAATAACAGATAGCTTCATCCATGTTTTCTTCAATATTTGTCACCAATGCTTCTGTAATTAAACCTTGAGGATTCAATGCAAGGAAGTGTTCTCGTAGGATTTTTTCAGTTTCGAATTGAGGGCAAGCAAGAATGAAATTATATGGTCTTTCTAGCTGCTCGAAGTTTATACTGCCGAGCAGTCTTTTCCCATTATGCGCCAATCCTTTTTTTATGTGAATTCCTGCATCAAGAAACTTACTTGCGATATTGGTTTTGCGAAATAATTCCAAAGAAACAGGATGAATTCCTAATGATCTTGAATCAGGAACAGGCTCTGCTCTTTGTTCAAGAATGGCGCAGTCTATTCCTTGTTTAGAAAGACAAATTCCGAGAAAAAGCCCAACAGGTCCCCCACCTACAATGGTAATTTTAAATGTATTCTTTGTCATAAATAAGAATTAACCTAAAGGGAAATAGTCGTGATACTGTCCAGTATTCAGGAGCCACAGATGAGAGTTCTTCTAAAGTGTAGCTACGTTTTATTGAAATTCTTCCATCATAAGAAATGAAAGAGTTTTTAAACATTATTTTAGAAAAAATAGTAAATAGAACATAAGCGATATCATTTCTTTCTATATCATTGAAGATTACTTTTTTTGAGGCGAGTTGTTCAGCTTCATTACAGATATCGATAAAGTCTTTTTTGTGGAGATGATGGAGCAGGTGATTGGAAATTACAAAATCAAAAGAAGCCTTTTCTTTTACCAGATCAGATGATAGTTGATGCCGGAAATGTATATTTGAGGGAGTGTTTTGGGTTTGAATATGTTCGAAAGCCCGGCGATCCGCTTCAATTGAAGTAATATCTAGATGAAATCCATCTTTTGCAGCCAATTCTGATAGTTGAATAGAAATGTCTCCGCCTCCAAAACCGATATCTAACAAACTACCTGTACCATTTTGATTTTTTAAAACAGGACGGATCTCCTTTTTATAGATCGTATTCCATTTAGAAAGCAGCTTGTTTATCCTTTTAAATTGATGAAAGGTATTCGTGAGTTTTTCAATATCACAATTAGGGTCGTCCATCATTTCCTTAAGTTCAGGTTTTCTATGACGGAGAAATACACACATTAAACCACTTTCAATAAACCACTTTCAATGGTAAGGCCCGGGCCGAAAGCCATCGGGAGTACTATAGAGTCTTTGTCCGGCTTCGAATCCATTAATTGTTTTAAAACAAAAAGAACTGTGACACTACTCATATTCCCATATTGTGCCAATGTGTTTCTGGAAGCAGCCACTTGATATTTTTTCAGGTGTAAAGCCGATTCAATTTTGTCAATGATGGCACGTCCGCCTGGATGGATAGCCCAGTAGTTAACATCATTATGATTAAGGTTATATCTATCGAATAATGGTTGAATTACTTGCTTTAAATTACTTTCTATAATATCAGGGACGTACGTTGATAAGATCATATCAAAACCGTGATCGCCAATATCCCATGCCATATCTTTTTCTCCATTTGGAGTAAGTGATGATGCGAAAGCTTTAATTTCGTACGAAGATTTTGGAGATTTCTTACTACTTACTAAAACACCGGCAGAACCATCCGCAAAAACAGAAGCCGAAATGAGGTTGTCAAGATCTGTTTTCTGTTGAAAATGTAGCGAACAAAGCTCAGTAGCAACAATAAGCACTACTGCATCTATATTATTCTCACAAAAAGAGCGAGCCATTTTTAATGCAGGGAAAGCAGCGAAACATCCCATGAAGCCCAGGTGAAAACGCTGGGTTGAAGGAGAAAGACCGAGTTGTTTTACAAGGTCGTAATCAGGTCCCGGGGCATAAAATCCAGTACAAGAAACCGTAATCACATGAGTAACATCATTTTTATTGATATGAGAATTGCTATCTAGTAATTTTTTACCGGTTTCAACGAAAAGAGAAGACGCAGCGGTTTTGTATACGTCATTTCTTTCTCTTGTAGTTGGAGTAGAGCTTATAGTACCATTTAAGTAAGGATTCGGTTTTTCAGTTTGATGGAACTCATTAATAACTGAGTGCCTTTTCTCAATTCCTGATTGCGAATAAATTCTATGTAGAATAGCTTGAGTTTTTCTGTCTTTAGCTAAGGCAGATTTCATAATTTCTCTTACCACATCCTGAGAGTTAGACCCTTCAGGTACAGAGGTTGCTATGTCGTGAATATATACAGGCATGTTTATGTCGCATTATACGACTTACATTACGATTATATATCACGAATAGTTCAAGTTTTTAAAGCGAGGTGATTTTGTAAACTATTCTTGAAACTTAGTTGTAACAAACCTTAACTGGCCACTAATCAACAGCCGTTAAAATGTGAAAACGAAAGTTATGAAGAATCGCTGCAACAGATAACCCAGAGATCAATCCAATCCATAGTCCTTCCGGACCAAAGTCGGAAATGATTCCTAAATAATATCCAATTGGAAATCCTATCAACCAATAAGCAATAAAATTCACGATCATTGGAGTTCGTGTATCTTTAAGTCCTCTTAAGGCTCCAAACCCTCCAACCTGAAGACCATCAGAAATTTGAAAAAGACCGGCCATAAATAATAAGGAAACCGACATTTTACTTACTAAGGGGTCATCAGTATAGATGCCAATTATTGTTTCGGGGATAGAGAATAACATAACCGCAGTTAATGTCATTATAGAAGCGCACATTCCAATTCCTATAAACCCACGAAGCCGTGCTTTTGATAACGAACCTTGACCTATTGAAAAGCCAACTCTTTGTGTAATTGCCATTGAAAGACCAAAAGGAATCATAAACAAAGTTGCAGCTACATTTATTGCAATTTGATGTGACGCTGAGGCTTCTACACTTAGTGTTCCCATTAGTACACTTACGCTTGCAAAAAGTAATATCTCCATAGCTGTACTAGCCCCGTTAGGTAGTCCAACTTTGAGAAATTCACTGAAAATTTTAAGATCCGGACCCTTTGTACGGGCAAAAATATCAAACCTCTTAAATGGTTTAAAGTTTATCATAAAACCAATAAATACGATTGCTGCAAAGAGATTGATCAAAGAAGTTGCATAGCCTGCTCCAACCGCACCCATTCCCGTAATTCCTAGACCTCCGTACATAAAAATGTAATTTGCACCCACATTTAATACCAAACTTACTGCGGCAATGTACATTGCAGGCTTTGTAACGGAAAGGCCTTCACTGAAATAACGAACCCCGGCATAAGCAAATAAAGGCAAAAGTCCCCATGAGATAGCTTTAAGGTAATCTGTTGCAATTGGTACAATTTCATCAGTAACACCAACTATGTTCATAATGATATCTAAATTCCGGGTAAGGAAAAATGTAGGAACAGTGAGCATTAAAACAAGCCAAAACATCTGTCTGGCACTGGTTCCTATTTCTTTGAATCTTCGAGCTCCAAGATGTTCTGAGACAATGGGATTTATAGCTATAAGTGTAGCCATACAGAAAATAGAAAGTGGTAAATACATAGCATTTCCTATAGCTACACCGGCAAGATCAAGAGCTGAGAGATTTCCTGCCATTACTGTATCAGTAAAGTTCAGGCCCATTCTCATAAGCTGAGTGGCTATTATAGGTCCGCCGAGCTTGAGAAGGATGGAGCTTTCTTTTTTTATTTCTTGAGTTGTTGCCGCCATTTTTTCTTAGCGGTAATGGTACGAAGAAGCGAAGTGAATGGTAACCTATTCTTTTTCTTTTCCTGTAAAAAGATCGAAACTTAAAACGAAGGAAGTCCCTTTTCCAACTTCTGAATTAAAATTGATCTCTCCTCCATGTTCTTCAACAACTTTTTTACTGATAGCCAACCCTAAACCTGTACCACTTGACTTGGTGCTGAAATTTGGGACAAAAATGGAATGCTCGTTTTCTTTGGAAATACCCTGACCATTATCTGAAACCTCAATATTAGCTTTGTAATTTGCATGCCAGCTTTTAATGGTAATTACCCCTTTTCGGCGCTTAGGAATAGCTTCAATTCCATTCTTAACCAAATTAATGAACACTCTTTGCAGCTCATCTTTTACTCCATTGATCCAAAGGGGGGATTTATTCAAGTTTATGTCAATTTTGATCGATTGCTCATTTGAATATAGATCAGCAACATTTTGAAGCACTTTATTTAAGTCGATCTTGGTAAACTCTTGTTCCATAGGTCGGGCAAATTTCGAAAAATCAGACGCGATTCTGCTAAGAGATTCGATCTGTTCAATCATATTAGAATTGATCTTGGAAACTTTTTTCTTTAATTCCTCAGGGTCAATATTTGTAGCCTTTACCTGTCGTTCCAAATGTTGGAGGTTTAACTTCATGGGGGTTAGTGGGTTTTTGATCTCATGAGCTACTTGCTGAGCCATTTCTTTCCATGCAGCTTCTCTTTCAACTTCAACTAAATTCTTTCTTAATTCCTGTAAACGATACACCATTAAATTGAATGTATTAGTTAAAGATCCGATTTCATCATTACTTTTAACAGGAAGTGTAGTTTCCAGGCTTCCATCTGAAATTGTTTTAATTCCTTCACTTAATTCTTCAAGCGGGCTTGTCATCCGGTTTGCTATAACTGCGGCCGCGAAAATGAACAGGCCAAACACCAGTACAAAAAGCCCTACTAAATAACTTATTGTAGTAAGAAGTTGTTCATTAAAAGAAGGTGTTTTCAAAAAAGTTGGAATTGCTGCTATATTAGTAATTATGCCATCTTTTTTTATGGGTGTATATCCAATTAAGAACTCAAGATCACCAATAGTAAACTCTTGTATTTCAATCTCACTACCATAGTTAATAATAGCATTGTACACATTCCAAGGCACCTGAGCAGGTAAAAGATGTTGAGAAAATATCTGTGGAGCTGTTGAGGCAATAAGCCTGTTTCTTTCAAATAGAACGGCGTCAGAATTAATGAGTGTACTGGATAAAAGCAGCGTTTGATTCACATCACGATCTTCACTGTTCTCAAAAGTAGCATTAATACCAACCAATTTATTTTCCAATTCATCAATTGTTATTTCCTGGCTTTGGTTAGTTATTGCAACAGAAGAAGTGGCAATCAAGGCTGTTAAACAAAGAAGTGAAGCAATAATGAAACGGTCTATTAGACGATCTCTGAATTTTCTGTTTGTCCCGAAGATTTGAAGGTTTCTTCTCCATTGAACCAGCAATGATAAAAAGAAGATGAATAGGATCAAGTAAAAGAAAAACCTTAATACAGAAAATACATGGTTGAACAATGTGACTTTTAGAGTTGAAACCTTAATTACATTATTTTGAGATCTTTTCCAGAATAATTCAACAACCTCAGTATTCTGTATTGTCTCAGTTACTGTAAATAGAGAATCTGAATTCAATTTCTCCATATTCTGGTTAGAAAGCATACTATAGTTTGGGATCTCAATAGGTATTCCGGAAAGAGAATTCCTGATTAATTTTCCGTTTTCATATTCACTTAAAAGAAAAGTAGAGTAGCTGTCTTCTTCTTTTTTACTGGCAACTACAGCACGCAGAGGTTTTCTGTATTGTGGTTGCTCTTGATACACTGAACAAATGATCCATCCCAATTTTTGATCACTTGTAGGAGATTCGAAAAAAGGGATCCATCCCTGACGAAAAGAAGTGTACTTAGCAGGAGGTTGTTCGAGAGGGTTCCTTCTTATGATCGGTCGTATTATGTCTCTTCTTATTCTTTCTTGTACATAAGGAACTTCAAGGCTGAACATATCATAAGTTTTTGTCCAGCCTGGAGCGTTTAAGTTAGAAGTGAATTCAGAAATAGGATCACCGTTACGATCAATAAGTTGGATAGAAAATGAAAAAGATTGCCAATTTGGATTCTGCTTAAACAGCAAATCGACCTGTTTATTAAATTCTGAGGTAAGTAAAAATCTGTTTTGTGTTGAAGAAAGCTGCAACTTTGATAATTCTTCTTCCAAAAGATAGAGTGTTTCTAGAGTGATGGATTCAATTTCCAGATCATTCTCTTTAGCAAATCTGGATGCCTCTTCAGCCATAGTATTAGCTCGCCATTCTATTTGGCCATAATAAAAAGGAGTATAAGCAAGGCCTGATGCAAGAGCACAAATCAGGAGAAGAAGTCTAAGTCTGGATTTTGATCTGAGATCAAGAAAGCCGTACCAAGAGAGGTAAGCGAGGCCGGCCAAAATTAAAAAAAGCCCGCCAACAAGAACAGATATCCATAATTTATCAAAAATTACATTGGATATATTTAGTAAAAAAAGAGTAGAAAAAAAGCTGATACAGATCAGGCCTATGGAAAAGTAGCCTTTAAATTCTATTGATTTCAGTAAAAAAGTAATTAGGTAAATAACCGACCAAGAGGTAGCTATCCAAAGAACACCGCCAAACAGATAATATAATAATACACTGAGCCCAGGAATAAGTTTTAGGTCATTCAGGTTTAATGAAGTTTGCGAAATGATTCGGAATAAAGTAATAGAAATTCCAACCAGAACAACGGCAATGAGGACTCCTATTATGGTATAAACGACAAGCCCAAATCCGCTTGGGAGTTTTTTAGCGAAAGTTTTGTTGGAGTAGTAGAAATCGGAAATGAATACTGCAAAGGCAAAAGCAAGAAATGCATTTAATCCTAAATAGAATAATTCTATATGAACTGTTTGTTCTCCAAGTACTAGATCAAGATCCAAAAAAGGAAGCAAAGTCCAAGAAAGAGCCCAAAAGACAAAAATAGAAGCTGTTGAAATAAGGAATACTTTTTTAGGGTTGTAAACGAAGGAAAGTGAAGAGAGTAAAAATTCTGTAACCACTATAATCAAAACAATGAATATCAATCTCAGTTTAGCATGGTCTGCTTTTCTGGACTTCAGGTATTCCGGAATATCACTTTCGATGGCGTATATAGATGCTGAAAAAGAGCCTTCTGCAAAAAATTGTTCTGCTTTAAAAATTGTATTATCGGGAGCTGTTCCATTCAGATTAAAGTGAATTGGAAAGTTAAAATCTAAACCCAGCACATCAGAAATAGAGACTTCAGAACTTCCTCCCAGATCTAAAACATTAGATTGTTTCAATTTTAGTGCGGTAATAAGGGAATATTCATGTCCCGAGTTATCAATGAGAAGCTGTGTAGATTGAAGGGCTGATACATTCTGAGCGTTAACTATATTTATCGAAATTGAATCTCCTTCGGCTAAAGAATCATTTTTTAAAACTCTAAATCCTGTCCATGCAATTGCTTCAGAACTATCACTTAATAATACTCCCCAAAAGCCTTGCTCATTACTGATTAAATTGTAAACCTGTTCGGGTGATGAGCTCTTATTAAGTAATGGAGTGACTTGGTTGCCTAAATCGAGGCTTCTTTTTTTGAAATCGGTAATAAATTTTTCAAACGATTTTGAAGCTGACCTTACATTTTGGGAGGCCATATTTTCAATATCATTATAAGAAGGGGTATTGGAGTAAAAATTAATTTCCAATACAGCCAAGCTAATCACACTTAATATGAGAAGTGTAAAAAGAGTTGTGATCTTTTTCGATTGCAGGGCTTTCAATTTCAAATAAGGTTTGGAATATTGCTATCAGCTTCGCCTTTAAGCACGGAAACTATAGCTTTAGATGCAAGCATTCCAATTTGCTCCCTTGTTTCATAAGTTGCGCTTGCAATATGAGGTAAGAGGACACAATTCGGAGCAGTGAGTAATTTTGAGTGGACTTCAGGCTCATTTTCGAAAACATCAATTCCAGCTCCGGCAATAGTACCCATATGAAGAGCATTAGCTAGTGCAGTTTCATCCACTACTGCGCCTCTAGAAATATTAATAAGTATGGAGTGCTGAGGCATGAGGTTAAAAATTCTATCATTTACCAGATGATGAGTTTCATCAGTTAAAGGGCAATTTAAACTTAGTACATCAGAATTCTCAGCAAGTTCCTCAATTGAAGAAATATAGGTAGCGTTAAGAGCTTGTTCTACTTCAAGGTCTACCTTAGTGCGATTGTAATAAGCTATGTTCATACCAAAAGCCCGTGCTCTGTGAGCGAAAGCCTGACCTATTCGTCCCATTCCTGCTATTCCAAGAGTTTTACCTCTCAGTTCCATTCCTAAAAAGCCTAATGGCTCCCATCCTGTAAAATTACCTTCTCTTAAATACTGTTCAGCGGCATTAAATTTTCTAGTTACAGCCATTAATAGCCCCATTGCGAAATCACCACAAGCTTCGGTTAAAACATCAGGAGTATTTGCAACTTTTATACCAAGAGATTTTGCAGCTTCTACATCAATGTTATTATAGCCAACTGCAAAATTTGCAACGATTTTAAGGTTTTGAGCTGACTCTAAAACTTCTTTAGTAACAGGTGTTGAAAGCATGCAAAGTAGAGCGTCATAGTCGGAAATAGTTCTAACCAAATTATCTTCGCGTTGGAATTCACCTATTTTGCCGATGTGCAAATCTGCATGCTCGTTAAGATAGGTCAAACATTTTTCAGGGATTGGCTCAGTAACAAGAACTTTTGGACGAAGGTGAGCCATTGTGTTTAATTTAGTTCATCTTTGATATGAGTGATCTTAGCATCATTCCACATTTTTTCAATGTTGTAATAATTTCTTTTTTCTTCACTCATAACATGCACTACAATGTTAACATAATCGAGAATAATCCATGCTCTGGAACTTCCACCTTCTTTTCTCCAGGATTTCTCTGAACATTTATTTAACACATCTTCTTCTACTACATCAGCAAGTGCCTTTACTTGAACATCTGAATTACCATGACATATAACAAAATATTCGGCTAAAGTTGTTAATTCAGAAACATCTAAAACTGTAATATCATTAGCCTTTTTACTTAATAATGCCTCTGTAATAGTACTCAAAACTTCATTTGTTTTGAGGTCTTCTTCAGAATAAGCATTTGAAAATTGTTCTTTTTTTGGCAAAATGTGTATTTAAGTTTAATTAGTATTTAGGTTCTTGTAATCTTTTCCAAGAACTACGGTTACATCAAGATAAAAATCTTCTGACTCTTCCCGGATTATATTTTTTTCGTCTACTCCAAGAGCATTGGCAACTCTTTTCGCGTTATCAAAAGATGAACTTCTTGAAATTACGAAAGTGTTCTCTACATCAAATCGTTCAAAGTTTCCCACCTCAACAACATCAAATCCATTACTTCTAAGTAAATTAGTAAAGTTGTTGGCTATTCCGGATTCACCACAGCCATTTAATACTTCAAGCTGAATTATTGAACCAATTAATTCAGAAGGCTGATCGGCTCTTTGGTTAAAAATTCTTGGATAGACAATACGTGTAAAAAGGGCTAGTAGTAATCCTAAAAGAAGAACACTTAAAAAGCCAATTGCTGCGTTTAAATAAAGGTTGTTTGGCGATGAATTCTTCTCGTCTAGATGTTGAGCCATTCAGAATTTAATAATACCTAGAATTAAAACGATTGAAATTATTATATCGGTTATACCCAAAAGGAGAGAATCCGTAAGGGTTATATGGAAGTCTTTGGTATTGAAACCGGATAGTTGCGTTGTCACTAATCTGATAATTCAACTCAGCATTACTTATCATAATTCTTGGTTCATTTTGTCCCGCACTGTATAAATTACTACCTCCAAACGGAGAGTGGAACAAAGACACATCAACTCTTCCTTGCAGCCTTTCGGTAAATGCAATATTCATAGTGTTTGTGTAGGCGTTCAGGTTTTGGTAAGATCCCCCGAAAGAGGTGAAACTCATGGAATAGGAGTGACTCATTTGAACATTGTTTTCAAAAAAACTCGCCAATTTATTTTGAATTGTTGCGCTTTGAGTATTTACTACAGCGCCTCTGTAATCAAATGGTTGAGAAACATCCCCTCTTAATTGAGCATTGGAGTTGAATGAAAACAATAATAAAATTGCCGGAATAAGTAATGAAATAGATTTATTCATGATGTATATGATTTGGTTCCTAACGATGAACCGTACCTATAAGTATAACTAAACAACACCTAATAATAAATAGTAGTTCAAATGAAGTTGAATTGAAAAAGAATGAATAAAACACTATCTTTCTCAACTTTTGAAAATAGCAATTTAAAACCTCCATTCAACCCAAGGAGAGATGAAACTCACCGATTTTAGATACGAACTCGAAGGACTAAACGTACCAGAAGAACCGTTAGAGAAAAGAGACGATGCTCGTTTAATGGTTCTGAACAGAGCAGAAGAAACAATTGAACATAAAAAGTTTTCAGATATACATGAGTATTTGAACGAAGGCGATGTTGTGATTTACAACAACACCAAGGTTTTTCCGGCTCGATTAAACGGTAAAAAAGAAAAAACCGAAGCTGATATCGAAGTATTTTTATTGAGAGAGCTTCAGCCAGAGAATATGTTGTGGGATGTGTTGGTTGAGCCTGCAAGGAAAATCCGAATTGGTAATAAACTTTATTTCGGAGAAGAAGACGACGAATTAATGGCTGAGGTTGTTGATAATACTACTTCAAGAGGGAGAACTATACGTTTCTTGTTTGATGGTGGATATGATGAGTTATATGAAAGGCTCGACGCTTTAGGCAAAATGCCATTGCCGCCATATATAGAAAGAGAACCTGTAGACGAAGATAAAGAACGATATCAAACTGTATACGCAACTGAGCGTGGTGCGGTAGCAGCGCCAACGGCAGGGATGCACTTTACAGAAGATCTTATCAAGAAGATAGAAAAGAAAGGTGTTGAGATGCTTCCTATTACGCTTCACATTGGCTGGGGAACATTCCGTAATGTTGAAGTAGAAGATCTAACAAAGCACAGAATGGATTCTGAGAATTACTTTTTATCTAAAGAGACCTCAGATAAAATTAATGTGGCTTTATCGTCTAAAAAGAACAAAGTTGTAGCAATTGGAACAAGCGCTGTTCGTGCAATTGAAACCAGTGTGATGGCAAGCGGTATGTCAAAAATGGGAACTGGTTGGACCGACAAATTTATATATCCACCATACCAATTCAAGATTACTGAAGGATTGATAACAAATTTCCATAGACCGGAATCAACATTGTTGATGCTTGCAGCTGCTTTTGGCGGGTATGATTTTATTATGAAAGCATACGAAGAGGCAAAAAAGGAAAACTATCGCCTATTTTCATTTGGCGATGCAATGCTGATTCTTTAATTGAGTGCAAAGGCGGTCATAATTCCGGCTGCCGGCTCAGGAACCCGTTTAGGTTCTGAGGTTCCTAAGGCTTTTGTAGAAGTTTCAGGTAAGCCGATTCTCCAAAGATCTATTGAATGTTTTTTGGGTATTGAAGGATTACGGCAAATAATTATACCAACAGCCAAAGATTATATTGACCGCTGTAAAGAGTTGTGTTCAGATTTAGAGTCTGAATACATCTCTTTTGAAGTGATAGAAGGTGGTTCTGAAAGGCAGTATTCTATTTGGAACGCATTAAAAATTTTGCATAACAGTATTGAGCTGGTGGCGGTTCATGACGCAGCCAGGCCTTTTCTGAGGCAAGATTATATTTTGCGATGCTTCGAAGTTGCTAATGAAGCAGGTGCGGCGGTTTTAGGGGTTCCTGTAAAAGACACAATTAAAAGAACTGATGAAGTTGGTAGTGTTGAGGAAACTCCGAACCGAAAATATTTATGGCAAGCTCAAACTCCACAGGTTTTTAGAAAAGATTTAATCTTGGAAGCATATAAGTCAGCTTCAGCTGATGGTTATTTAGGGACAGACGATTCTTCACTAGTTGAGAGAATTGGGGCAAAGGTCAAAATGATAGAAGGAGATTCGGAAAATCTAAAGATTACATACCCTTTGGATTTGAAAGTTGCTGAACTAATTGCAAAAGGCTGGATATGAAAAATATTAGAATCGGTTACGGATACGATGTTCATAAATTAGTTTCGGGGAGAAAGTTAATCTTAGGAGGAGTGGAAATTCCTCATATTATGGGATTAGAAGGGCACTCGGATGCGGATGTTTTACTCCACACAATTACAGATGCTATGCTGGGTGCTTTGGCTTTAGGTGATATCGGGACTCATTTTCCGGACACAGATTTAAAGTATAAAAATGTTGACAGTAGAATTCTTTTGCGCAAAGCCTACGGTTTGGTTAAGGAAAAAAACTATGAACTGGGAAATCTAGATGCCACAATAGTTGCTCAGGAGCCAAAATTAAAGCCGTATATTCTTCAGATCAGGGAGACTATAGCATTAGATTTAAATACTGATATTGAAAATGTATCAGTAAAAGCTACCACTTCTGAATGGTTGGGTTTTGAAGGCAGAAAAGAAGGGGTCTCTAGTTCTGCGGTAGTCCTTCTTACAAAAATTGACTAGATGGCAGATCAGATCGTCCAAAATATAGTAGAATGGATTAATGTGGTTCCGCCTTTGGGGATCTATTTGATTTTTTTTGGTATCGCTTATCTGGAAAACTTAATTCCTCCAATGCCGGGAGATGTTATAGTAGCTTTTGGAGGATATTTAGCGGCCGAAGGTACAATTTCAATATCCATTTTATTTGTTGTTACTGTAATAGCTTCAGTAATTGGTTTTATGAATATGTATTGGTTTGGAAAGAAGTGGGGTTCTCAAATAGAAGACAATCCGAAAAGCCATTTTATATTACGATTTATTGATTACAAGTATTTTCAGAAAGGAAAAAAATGGATGAATGAATGGGGGCAATGGGTTGTATTTGGAAATCGCTTTTTGGCCGGAACCCGATCTGTGATATCACTTACTACAGGAATGAGTGGATTAAAGATTTCATACACTGTTTTGAACTCTTTAATCAGTTCAATTTTGTGGAATGCGTTACTTATTGGAGCCGGTTGGTATGTTCGCGACAATTGGGAAGTCATCGGGAAATATTTGTCTAACTACGGAAAGCTGATTCTTATAGCTATAGTTGCAGTAATTGCTATAAAATTCTTAGTTTTCAGGGGTAGTAAAAAGAAAGTGGGGAACAGTAAATAAGTTGTGATTTTTTTCGCAACGATATGTTGACTATATGGTGAACTATGAGTATTTTTCCAGTCTTTCGAAAAATGCCAGTATAGCTCAGTTGGTAGAGCAACGGTTTTGTAAACCGTCGGTCGTCGGTTCGACTCCGGCTACTGGCTCAGAAATTGATTTATTGATAGAATTTGGGGAGATACCAAAGCGGCCAACTGGGGCAGACTGTAAATCTGTTGTCTTACGACTTCGTAGGTTCGAATCCTGCTCTCCCCACGCTAAGCGAGCGTAACTCAATTGGTAGAGTGTCACCCTTCCAAGGTGAATGTTGCCGGTTCGATCCCGGTCGCTCGCTCATTGGAATAGAAGCCGATATAGCTCAGAGGTAGAGCACTTCCATGGTAAGGAAGGGGTCGTCGGTTCAAATCCGACTATCGGCTCTGTCGGTAATCGTTTTTTAAAACTTAATTTAATACAAACAAGACAAAGACATGGCAAAAGAGACCTTTCA
>CEQC01000279.1_pt1 | contig 161857 bp, 151 predicted proteins | sample 531021 | NCBI WGS metagenome assembly CEQC01 (sample SAMEA2621213, study PRJEB7988) | marine metagenome | biome: marine biome (ENVO:00000447); feature: surface water layer (ENVO:00002042); material: "saline water (ENVO:00002010), including plankton (ENVO:xxxxxxxx)" | depth 5 m
AAGGGAGACCGATCGAACACTTGTGTGAGATCAGAGGGATGTTGTACGGTTTCTGAGCTTATAAACTGCACAACATCCTCCGTCCGCCAGACGGCGGATACCTACTTCAAAGGAGGATTTGAACGTGGATTTTGATATTATTAAGATTCAATTATTGCGAAATAGAGCATTCCTGCGGAGGCAGGAGTCTGGATTGTTATCAAGGGTATACCTTCTATCTAAATCTAGATCTCGGGCATAAGCCGCAAGATGACTAACCAATTTTTAAATACAGCGACTATCTTTTATTGAGAATTAATTCCCCACCAGCTTCCCTCTTTCCTTCCCGAATAAACAGATGTTTTTATTTCTGGTGTAATTCCGTTTATTCCTGCTACCCTATTGATTTATAGTAATAAGTCTTAAATATGTAATTGGGATAAGATAAATAGAGTTCGTGTTATCTCGTTATTAGCGGTCAGCATATTATAAAGACCGTGTGCTAAAATAAATATAAATGAAACAGGCAATATGAAAACACAATTTATCACATTAATTTTCGCACTATTTGCAACGATTTCTTTTGCTCAAAGTACATCGGAAACTCCTCGCCAAAATATTCCAACAGATAGTGCTGTAGCTTATAGACTTTTTTCAACACAAAATATGTACACATTTATCAAATTAGACACAAGAAATGGGCAAATGTGGCAAGTTCAGTGGAGTACAAAAGGAAGTCAGTATAGATTTGAGACTACTCTATCGGACGTACCTCTTGTAAATAAAGACGAAGAGAAAAATGACAGGTTTTTTCTTTATCCTACAACAAACATTTATAATTTCATTTTGCTTGACCAAGTAGACGGTAGAACGTGGCAAGTACAATGGGGAAAAGAAGGAGAAAGAGCAGTAATCCGAATATATTAAGAGATTATGAGTGTTAATGTTGAAGACTTTAATCAAAAAGTTTCCCGCCTATTTAAAGCATCCTACTTGGACGGTTAAAAACTCCCCAAGATCTTTCAAGTTTGTAACTTGAAAGTATAAGCTCAGGAAGTCTGTGACTTCCATTACAGAATTAACTTTTTAAAAAATACTATTCCCCCACCTACTTCAAGCATTCCGCTTGGACGGTTAATTACTCACATATTTTATTTAAATCACCAACAAAAATTCCCCCTGCATTCCCTCCTCTTTCTGCTTATCTTTGATGCATGAAAAGTGCCGCATTTGAAACATTAGGTTGTAAGTTAAATTTCTCGGAAACCTCTTCCATGAGAAGAGACTTCGAGGACGAAGGATTTGAGCTCAAAGAGTTTGATGACAAAGCCGATGTGTATGTTATAAATACCTGCTCCGTGACTCTGGATGCCAATTCTGCCTGCAGAAAGACCGTCCGACAAGCTCTCCGAAGAAACCCCGATGCTTTTGTGGCTGTAGTGGGTTGTTATGCTCAGTTGGAGCCGGAAGAGATTGCACAGATCGAAGGTGTGGATGTAGTACTTGGTGCCAAAGATAAATTTCACTTGTTGGATCTGTTCGATGATTTTGTGAAGCAGGAAAAAACCATCATTCACAACACCGATGTTAATGAAGCCGTGGATTTCCACAATGCCTTTTCCTCCGATGACAGAACCCGTGCTTTTCTAAAGGTTCAGGATGGCTGTAATTATAAATGTTCGTTCTGTACCATTCCGTTGGCTCGTGGAGCGAGTAGAAGTCCTAAGATCGCGACGGTAGTTCGTAACGCAGAACAGTTGGTAGCCGAAGGATTCAAAGAAATTATTGTTACCGGTGTTAATTCCGGAGATTTCGGTTACGGAACCGATGAAAACTTCTACATGCTTTTAAAAGCATTGGATGAAGTTGAAGGTTTGGAGCGATTACGTGTTTCTTCCATCGAGCCGAATTTATTGACGGAAGAGATCATTCGGTTTGCAGCAACTTCAAAGAAATTACAACCACATTTCCATATTCCGCTTCAGAGTGGCTCTGATGAAATGCTGAAGATCATGAGAAGGCGTTATAAATCTGATCTGTACAGAAGCAGAGTGGAATTGATCAGAGAGCTGATTCCGGATGCATGTATTGGCGTGGATGTAATTACAGGTCACCCGGGCGAAACAGAAGAATTGTATCAGGAGTCGTTTGACTTCATTAATTCACTGGATGTTTCTTATCTGCATGTGTTCACCTATTCCGAGCGACCAAACACCCATGCGCTTTCTTTAAAGCCTGTGATTCCAAAGCAAGAGCGTAAAAAACGAACACATATGCTCAGAAGACTTTCCAAGAAAAAGAGATTTGAGTTCGATTCTCGATTTGAAGGCGAAGTGCGCCCTGCCCTGTTTGAAGAATCAGAAAAAGACGGATTGATGTTTGGTTGGACCAACAATTATGTGCGTGTGGCTATCCAGTTCAACGAGCGATTGGTAAATACTATTCAGGATATTGAGTTGACTACCATCACCAGCGAAGGACACTTTTTAGGAACGCTTTCTGAATCCGTTCAGCAAGAAGAACAAGCCATTGCGGAGCTCATTGATGGCTGAATCCGAAAATGATCTTATCAGCAGAACGATTCGGTTTCTGAATCAACAAAAAGAAATGTATGGTGATTTTTCTGTGAAGCAGGAAGAGTCTTTAGCCACAAAAACACAGAATCACGAAAGTGATAATAGCGAGGTTAAAGTAGTTACTGAGCAAGAAAAGGTTTTAGTCACTGAATCACAAAATCACGAAGCTGTTAGTGAAGAAACTGAGGTTGCCACAAAAGCACAGAATCACGAACATATTGAAGAAAAAATAGAAGCTGATGCTTCTGTTTCTGTTTCTGTTGAAGAAGTTAAGCCTGAGTTAACAGAAGCAGAACTTATCGCTCAGTGTTCAACTTTAGAAGAGCTGAAAGCCTTGTGTGAAAAGACAGAAGCTTTAAAAACCGATCTGGAAGGAACCAATCTGGTGTTTGGAGTTGGAAATCCGAAAGCAGACCTGATGATCATCGGCGAAGCTCCCGGATTCAACGAGGATAAACAAGGTGAGCCTTTTGTTGGGGAAGCCGGACAGTTGTTGGATAAGATCATGGCAGCCATCAATTTTAAGCGCGATGATATTTACATCGCCAATATTTTGAAACATCGTCCGCCGGAGAATCGTGATCCCAAGGTAGAAGAACGCGCAAACAGTCTGCCCTATTTATTAAAACAGATCGAATTGGTTGACCCGAAATTGATCTTGTGCGTGGGTAGAGTTGCCGGAACTACTTTACTAAGCAAAGACGACTCTCTCAAGAATATGCGTTCCAAATTTCATGAGTTTCATGGCAGAGAGTTGATGGTAACTTATCACCCGGCAGCATTGCTCAGAAATCAACAATGGAAACGACCAACCTGGGAAGATGTTCAGAAACTCCGCGAGCGTTATGACGACCTGGGCGGTAAGCCATGATAAATGTTAATAACTTTGTAGAAAAGTTGTTCGAAAGTTGACAAGTTAGGCACCAATTAATTACATAAATTATTAGTCATCCTGAGCATACCTGCGAAGGATCTTCACGACTTTTTTTGTGCTAATATTATCTTCGTGCAGATTCTTCGCTTTCGCTCTGAATGACATAAATTTTATATAAAAAAGTTCTAGTAGGGTACTAAGCAGTAAATGGCAACAAACGGATCAGCATACAAGAAAAACAATTTCATAGAATCCAATAAGGTGTTGGAGCAGCAAGGGCGAGTACCGCCTCAGGCAGTGGAAGTTGAAGAAGCTGTTCTCGGGGCTATGCTTATTGAAAACGGAGCTGCGATCATTGCTTTTGGAATGCTAACAGCGGATGATTTTTATAAACCGGCTCACCGCCATATTTTTGAAACGATCAAAAATCTCTCCGAAAGAGATAATCCGTTAGATCTTTTAACTGTAGAAAACGAACTAAGAGATAATAATTTACTTGACGCTTGCGGTGGCCCCTCCTATTTATCGGATTTGACTCGCTCCGTAAGTTCAGCGGCGAATATCGAATATCATTCTCAGATCATTATTGAGAAAGCAGTTAAGAGAAATCTGATCCTGAATTGTACAGATGTAATCAAAAGTTCTTACGACACTACTTCTGATGCCTATGATGTTTTAGATGATGCAGAGCAACGTATTTTTGATCTCGCCAATAATAAAACAAAGAACGCTTCAAAGCCTGTATCTGAAATTCTGAAAGATACCCTTGAGTATCTGGAAGATATGCGTGGTAAAGAAGGTGGAATCACCGGAGTTCCAACAGGATTATCTATCGATACCATGACGGCCGGTTGGCAGAAAGGCGATCTGATCATTATTGCTGCGCGACCATCAATGGGTAAAACGGCTTTTGTATTGACTGCTGCCAGAAACGCAGCGATGCACCATGATGATAAATTAAGAACTTCTGTGGCTCTCTTTAGTTTGGAGATGTCGAATCAGTCTTTAGTTCAACGATTATTGACTATGGAAGCTCGTGTGAACGCTTCAGAAGCTAGAAAAGGAACATTAAACGACGACAGTTTTAAACAATTGATTGATGCGGCCAGTAGCCTGCATGAAGCTGATATCTTTATTGACGACACACCTGCTATTACCTTGATGGAATTGAGAACGAAATGCCGACGATTGAAAAGCGAGCATGATGTAGGGCTTATTATTATCGATTATTTACAGTTGATGCAGGGAAATACAAAAGACACCGGAAACCGAGAACAAGAGATCGCTTCTATTTCCCGTGGACTTAAGGCGCTGGCAAAAGAACTTGATGTTCCGGTTATTGCACTCTCGCAGTTGAGTCGTGCAGTGGAACAACGTGGTGGAGATAAACGACCACAGCTTAGTGACTTACGTGAATCAGGTTCGATCGAGCAAGATGCCGATGTTGTAATGTTTTTATACCGCCCGGAGTACTATAAAATTACTACAACGGAAGATGGTCAGTCTACCGCAGGACTTGCTGAAGTGATCATTGGAAAGCAAAGAAACGGACCGGTTGGAAGTAAGATGCATTACTTCGTTAAAGACTATGCACGCTTCGAAAATCTTACTACTGCCGATACCGGAGGATTCTTTGGTGAACCACAAGGACGGGCTCAGTTACCTGATAGTTTTGATCAGGGAGATGCCGGTCCACCACCTATGCCACACAATCCTGCCCCTGATGAGGACGCCCCTTTTTAAATACTATGAGATATTTTCTCCTTTCATTCTTATTGTTTTTATCTACCGGAAAGATTTTAGCTCAATCTTTAGATTATGCACGAGAAGCAGTAAATATTCTTGCTTCTGATAGTCTTAAAGGCCGAGGTTATGTTGAAAACGGAGATAAACTGGCTGCGGATTTTATCAGAAATGAGTTCGAAAAGTTTGGTCTTAAAAGTTTCAACAACAGCTATTATCAGGAATTCGAAACTTCAGTAAACACTTTTCCCAATCCGCAATCTGTAGTAGTGAATGGAAAAGAACTTGAAGCCGGAAAAGATTATTTATTAGACCCGGGCTCTCCTTCTATCAAAGGGACGTTTGATGTTATTACTGTGACTGCCGATGAAATTCTGGATAATGCTAAATTTGTAAATAAACTCAGAGTTTCTTCCGGACAATTGATCGCTGTTCGGCCTTTTGATAAATCTAATTTCAGTAAAGAACAAAACGAGCAGTTAAATGGAGTGATAAACTTTCTGAAGTATCATCCGCAAAATCCATCTAAAGGAACGATCATACTCACCAATGAAAAGTTAACATGGGCTGGCTCCGTTAGACAACATCCTAAACCTACTGTCATTATTCATTCCGATTCGCTAGATGGTTCTTTAAAGTCTCTGAAGCTTGATATAAAGAGTTCCTTTGTTGAAAAATATGCTACACAGAATGTGATCGGATATGTGGAAGGTAAAAATTCGGACTCCACTATTGTATTTATAGCACATTACGATCATTTGGGGATGCTTGGACCCGATGCAACTTTTAACGGTGCAAACGACAATGCAAGTGGCACTGCTATGCTTCTAAGTTTGGCTAAAAACTATTCAGAAAACAAGCCTAACTACAATACTGTATTTATTGCTTTCGGTGCTGAAGAATTAGGATTGATCGGTTCTAAATATTTCACTGAGAATCCTCTGTTTCCTCTTTCAGAAATTAAGTTTCTCATGAATTTTGATCTTGCCGGAACCGGAGATGAAGGAATTCAGGTAGTAAATGGCTCTGTTTATAGAGATAAATTTGATGAGTTGGTACAGATAAATGATGAATTGGATCTGCTTTCTAATGTCAAAATAAGAGGAACTGCTTGTAATAGTGATCACTGTATGTTTGATCAACAAGATGTTCCCGGATTCTATATTTATACATTGGGTGGTATTCAAGCCTATCACGATGTTTATGACAGACCGGAAACATTACCACTCACTGAGTTTGAAGAGTATTTTAAGCTGATCATAGAGTTTATAGATCAGTTAAAGTGAACTAAGCCTTTTACTTCACTAACATCATCTTCTTAACCGATTGCATACCATCAACTTTTAGTGAATAATAGTATGTTCCACTTGATAAAGAAGAAGCGTCAAATTTATACTCATGTCGCCCCTGATTAAGTGTTTTATTTGCTAATACAGCTACTAAACTCCCCTTCAAATCAAAAACTTCCAGAACTACATTGGATGTATGCTCTAAAGTGAATTGAATAGTCGTCGTCGGATTAAAAGGATTCGGATAGTTTTGTTTTAGTACAAAATTCAGATCCTGAATTATTTTTTCCTCTATAGAAACTGAAATATTAGAGGTGACTTCAATACCATCACAAGTTCCAACAAATGGAACACCATTCAGTTCAAAAGCATAGGTAATTAAACCTACATAAACGCTGTCACTATAGCTTGGAGCGGTACCCGGAAGCTGACCTGTATCATTGTATAAAGTCCAGTTGTCTTGTTGTTGATTTGGAAGTTGCCAGTACACCGTGATCGTATTATCAGATTCACCTACAATTCTGATATCAGCCCGTCCATCGGGTACAATATTAGCTCCTGCATCATTAACACTTGATGAGCCATTTAATGTATTCTTTCCCTCGATTGTAAAGCCTGTTGGACCTCGATGTCCTACAACTACATGAGATGAATTGGGTTGTGAAAGATCCAACGCATGTACTTGCACGCCCGAGAATATATATTCATTTCCTTGATGTGATGGTGCAGTTTGAGAATCTCCCTGAGTTCCTATTCCGATGTTTCTGGCAATAAATTCAAATGGAAATGTTACCAGTTTAGCATCCAACCGACCTTGGTTCTCATTAAAATGTAGAGTTACATTATTGGCGTTATCGGTAAGACTAGCACGATATCTTCCATTAACTTTAATAACATCAGGTAAAGCAGATTCATTATTTGTTATAAACCCGGTAAGTTCCCCATCTGTTTCAAAGTCATCTGATAAAGTATTATTACTCTGATGCCCGGCATTAAAAAGTATAAATAGAGAAAGGGTAAGAGCTTTTAATAATGCATCCATACTATTCTTTTTTATTAAATGAGTATCAATCTAATAAAAAGTTACTTATTTGAAACTAAGTTCTTACTCACTCAATTTTCAAAGCTTTCAAACAACTTATCATAATCTTTGATCTTTCGGCTCCAATCTAAATGCTTATTGATATTTTGCAGAGAAGATTTTGGAAGTGGCTTTGTCTTTCCTGTTAAAAGATCTTTCATATACTTGAAAAGCGCATCTTCATCATCATAAAGAACCGGAGCATGTAAAAGCGGGCTGTGAAGTGATTTTGGAATAAGTTCAGGATAATGCAGAGTATTTGGTACCAAAGGATGGCATCCACAGTAAATGGCTTCTAAAATAGGTGTACAGAAAAACTCATAACTAGCTGTTGAAACTACTATATCACCGGAATGGAGTAATTTAGAATAATTTTCTTTGTCATCCACATAACCGAAATGTGCAATCTGAGTTCCATACCGTTGCCAAGCTTTTTCAAATTCTTCAGGCTTGTCATGTTTGGTATCTCCTGCTAATATCAGATCGAATTTAAGATCTATGTCATTCAATCTATTCAACACTCTGAAGAACATGGCCGGATTTCGATCAAATTGCCAACGCTGATTCCATACTATCACAGGATTTTCATTTTTAGAGCGAGTATCAGGTTGATCATTAAAACTTTTCAGATCTAAACCGGGCTGCAAAACGATGCTTTTTTCTCTGATCTGCTCTACCGTATTGTAGTGTTTGTCATCCGGATAATTGTCTAAAAATTTGGGCAACGCTTCCATCAGATCGTCAATATGAAACTGAGAAGTAAATACTAGCTTATCTGCGACCAACATGCTCAAATAATTGATATAGCAAAAAGTTAGATCACGAGTCTCTCCTTCAGGAATAGGTCTGGTAAACTGATTATCATGCATATACATGATCTTGGGAGTATTTGAAAACCTTGGATTAGTCAGAGCAATAAAAGCTGGTAAATTGGTCATACTACTAACCATCAACAGATCAATATCCTCTTCCACCTGATTAGTAAGCTGAGCTAATGTAACCGAATCACCGTGCATTCTCCATTTCCATCCTTTGTAATTCAGTTTGATGGGAATGATCTTATGACTTGAATGCTCAATCAACCCCTTTAAAAAGGCTTTGTGAGATCCGCTGTAAAAAGGTTCAATTGCAAGAATATTCATCTTTGTATGTGTTAGGCTGTGCTTTTTGCCCGAATTGACATTTTAATATGTAACCTGATCTCTAAAGTTATTAGTTATTAGTTAATGGTAAGAATTACCTGACTAATAACTATTAACCAATAACTACCTAAACCGCGACTGTATTTCATCCAGTGATAGATAAACGATTGTCGGCTTTTTTAAGGGATCCAGATATGGTTGTTCACAAGCAAATAATTGATCTACCAAAGCCTCCATTTCTTTGATATCAAGTTTTTTACCCCTTGGAATAGCAGCTTTTGAAGCAAATGAAATGGCAACTTTATCTCTGGCTTCCAGATTCATTTTTTTGCCCAGATCCTGGTATTGATGTAACATAGAGATCAATACTTCCTGTTCGTTTCCGATCTCAATATCGGCAGGAACACCATTGATCATAGCTGTATTTCCACTCAACATTTGCACTGAAAACCCCATTCTTTGTAAAATTGGGTGCAATTCTTTCAGCAAAGTGTAGTCGCTGGCAGATAACTCCATTGTTTGAGCAAATAAAAGCTGCTGTGTACTTGGAAGTGCCGATTCCGTAGCAGTTATTGCTTTTTCAAAGATGATGCGTTTATGGGCCAAATGCTGATCAATTACACAAACCCCTGTACGTGTTTGAGTAATTATATACGCGTTATGAAGCTGGAAAAAACCTTGATTATCACTAGGCTTACTTCCCTCTGATCTGAAATCACCGGAACTGAAAGTTTGTTCTGAAGAAGATGAAGACTGTCCATACAACATCTCTCCAAATTCCTCGCCTCTGCCCTTTGCAGGATTTCGGTTTATTCTGGACGGAATATGAAAGCCTGTCTCACTCTGACGAACATCTTTTTTTTGGTTAAAACTAAAGCCTGAATCAAATCCTTTGCTTTCGTTATCACCGAGAAAAGTACTTTCTTCTCTTTGGATATTCGGAACCATAAAGTGCTCGTTCAGAGATCGATTTACAACCGAACGCGCAAGTTGAATGACACTTCTTTCATCCTCAAACTTTACTTCCATTTTAGACGGATGAACGTTTACATCCACTTTAGAAGGATCTATTTCAAAGAATAATGCATAAAATGGATATTCATTATTTTTGGTCCAAGCATCGTATAAACTGAGTAACACATGAGTTAGATAGCGATGCTGAAATGGTCTTCCGTTTACAAAAAGGAATTGCTCTCCCCTGCTTTTTTTAGCCAATTTCGGATCTGAAGCAAAACCAAAGATCTTTACATAACTGGTTTCTTCACCAAACTCGATCAAACTTGCTTTATAAGGAGCACCGAATATAGCTGACACTCTTTCCTTGAGTGATTGAACCGGCAGATTGTAGATCTCTTCACCATCAGCTACAACCAGAAAAGCCACATTTGTATTTGCTAGAGCAGCGTATTGAACCGTTCTGAGAATATGACGAAGCTCTGTTACATCGGTTTTCAAAAACTGACGTCTGGCCGGTACATTGAAAAATAAATTTCTTATCGAAAAAGAAGTCCCATCAGGAGTTGCTACCGGTTTTATTTCTTTCTCTATTCCGCCATCAACTTCAAACTCCCAGCCGTTTTCGTCTTCTGCTCTTTTTGACCTAACAGTAACATGAGAAACGGAAGCGATGGAAGCCATTGCCTCGCCGCGAAATCCAAGCGTTCTGATCTTAAAAAGGTCGTCAACCGTATTTATCTTTGAAGTTGCATGACGTTCAAAGCAAAGTGGAAGATCATCTTCACTCATCCCACAGCCGTTATCGATCACCTGGATGAGTGTTCTGCCTGCTTGTTCAATAATGATTTTAATTTCATCCGATCCGGCATCTATAGCATTATCCAATAGTTCTTTTACTACGGATGCTGGTCTTTGTATAACTTCACCTGCAGCAATCTTGTTGCTGATTTCCGGTGGTAACTGATGTATAACTGAAGTGCTTTCCTTCGTTTCGTTCAACTAAATAAACCTTATAAAATGGTGATGAGATAGACTACTAAAGATAACAATAGAGCTAATGCCAAAACTCTCACATTTTGCTTTGGTTTAACTCTGTTGTGTGTTTGAAATTTGATACGACGTTTTCTGCGATTGTCTTCGCGTTCCTCTTTTTCAGGATCGTGGTATCTGAATGGTAAATCGAATTTTTTTGGCTTCGGACGGAAACCGAACATGGGTCTGATCATGGCTCTGGAAGTTAAATTAACCTTTTTGAAACCAACGGAGTACCTCCGCCAATCATTGCCAATATAATAATTAGGAATGAAAGAATTAGGAATAGATGACAATTCAATCTATTCCTAATTCTTAATTGAAACATTCCTAATTCTCTTCCTTTTTTCGTAAACTCCGAGCCTATTAATTTTTAACTTCGGGTGACTTTCCGGCGGGAAACGATCTAAACTAAATTTAAAGACTTCAGAGAATAATGAGCGACAACAAAGCAAAGATCATTTACACAAAAACTGATGAAGCTCCGGCTTTAGCAACCTACTCTTTTCTACCAATTATTGAATCATTCGCAAAAGTAGCTGGTGTTGCTGTTGAAACCAGAGATATTTCATTAGCGGGTCGAATTATCGCAAATTTCCCTGACTATTTGAAAGAAGATCAACGTATCGGAGATGCTTTAGCAGAACTTGGTGAACTTGCTAAAAAGCCAGAAGCTAACATCATCAAACTACCGAATATAAGCGCTTCTGTTCCTCAGTTAAATGCAGCGATAAAAGAATTACAGTCGCAAGGGTATGCTCTGCCCGATTATCCTGAAGAACCCAAAACCGATGAAGAAAAGAAGATCAAGTCTCAATACGATAAAGTAAAAGGTAGTGCAGTAAATCCCGTTTTGCGTGAAGGAAATTCTGATCGTAGAGCTCCAAAAGCCGTTAAAGAATATGCCCGAAATAATCCGCATTCCATGGGAGAATGGAGAGCCGAGTCTAAATCTCATGTGTCAACTATGGATCATGGCGACTTCAGATCAACAGAACAATCGGTTACTCTTAATAATGCAACAAACGTTACCATCGAACATGAAGACATTTCAGGTAGCAAAACAGTTTTAAAAGATGGTATCTCATTACTGGAAGGCGAGATCATTGATGCCGCTGTAATGAACAAAAAAGCGTTGCTCCGTTTTCTCGATATCCAGATCAAAGAAGCGAAAGAAACCGGAGTTTTATTCTCACTTCACATGAAAGCAACAATGATGAAGGTTTCTGACCCAATAATTTTTGGTCATGCAGTTAAGATCTTCTTCAAAGATGTTTTCGAAAAACACGCTGAGACCATTCAAAACCTTGGAGTTGATACCAACAACGGATTCGGCGACCTGATCTCAAAATTAGATGAACTTCCTGAAGACAAAAGACAAGAAATTGAAGCAGATATCGAAGCTTGTTATGAAAATCAGGCTGATCTTGCGATGGTAAATTCTGACAAAGGAATTACTAACCTTCATGTGCCAAGTGATGTAATTATTGATGCTTCCATGCCGGCTATGATCCGAACATCCGGATGTATGTGGAACAAGGATGGGAAAACACAAGATACTAAAGCAGTAATTCCGGACAGCAGCTACGCAGATGTGTATCAAGCTGTGATCGAAGACTGTAAAAAGCACGGAGCGTATGATCCTACAACAATGGGAAGTGTTCCTAATGTTGGTTTAATGGCCAAGAAAGCTGAAGAGTATGGCTCCCATGACAAAACTTTTGAGATCGAAAGTAATGGTAAAGTCAGAGTTTTAGATTCAGACGGAAACACGCTCATCGAACACGTTGTAGAAAAAGGTGATATCTGGAGAATGTGTCAAACAAAAGACGCTCCGGTTCAGGATTGGGTTAAATTAGCAGTTTCCAGAGCCAGAGATACCGGTTCTCCGGCTGTTTTCTGGTTAGATGAAGACCGTGCACATGATGCCGAACTCATCAATAAAGTGAATACTTATTTGAAAGACCACGTTACTGACGGACTTGAGCTTCATATAATGAGTCCTTTTAAAGCAACCTTGTTTTCATTGGAACGCATCAGGCAAGGAAAGGACACCATATCAGTAACAGGAAATGTACTGCGTGATTATTTAACCGATCTCTTCCCTATTCTGGAAGTTGGAACCAGTGCAAAAATGCTTTCAATTGTTCCTTTGATGAATGGCGGCGGACTGTTTGAAACCGGAGCCGGTGGATCAGCTCCAAAACACGTTCAGCAATTTGTAGCTGAAAATTATCTCCGCTGGGATTCACTTGGTGAATTTTTGGCACTGGCTGTTTCTCTGGAGCATTTAGGCAAAACATTTGATAACCAAAGAGCAAAGATTCTGGGTGCAGCTTTAGATAATGCTACTTCTAAATTTCTACAGAATGATAAATCTCCTGCACGTCGACTTGGACAAATAGATAATCGCGGAAGTCACTTTTATCTGGCGATGTATTGGGCAGAAGCATTAGCCAGCCAAACCGAGGATACAGATCTGTCTTCGAAGTTCTCTGATCTTTATAACTCATTGTCTGACAATGAAGAGAAGATCAACACTGAGCTCATTGAAGTACAAGGAAACCCGGTTGATATTCGGGGATATTACAACCCAAATGTTGAATTGGCATCCAAAGCGATGCGACCGAGTGACACCTTGAATGGAATTTTGGCTAACTTCTAAAAATCATTACAGTAAAATTTTAAAAGCCCGTTTCCTCTGATTCGGGCTTTTCTATATAAACGATATCCGTTTCAAATTTAAAGAATTCTCCTATTCTATCTTTAAGAACTAAATAGAGATCATCCGCATGAGGCAGTTCGTCTTCTGGCACTTTCACTATTCTTGTAAAATTACTTTTTAGTATGATATCGATAGTAAACCATTCTTTTAACTTCATGGTCTCCTGAAGCACATTACCTGATTCTTCATTAGAAAAACGAATACACTTCACTTCCCCAAAAGAGAACTCTCTCCTTTTTATTTTTAAATAACTAAACCAGCGGATGTTTTGAGTTACTGAATAAGTATCCGTATTAAAAATAAACTCATGACTCGCGAATACTTTAATAAAAACGGCTATAAAAAATATCCAAAAGAATACAGCGAAGATAAATCCCAGAATAAAACAAACGATCAACGCTGTAAAATCTATAAGTGTGAACGTGGCTTCAACATTTAGTATTAAGTCGGGCTTCCTATCATCTATATTGTATTTCATATCATAAGATATTAAAACAATAACAAAAAAAGCCTTGCTTACTGTTGTAAACAAGGCTTAACTTTATGAAACCTGATTATTGGGTTAATCTTCGTCTTCGTCGTCCTCTCCGTCTTCATTATCATCTTCAAAAGCTTCTATTGAATTTTCAATATTACTTTCGATGAGGAGAATATTATTAGAATCAGATGGATTAAGAGCGTTTCCATCCTGATCTAAAAACCATAACGAAGTATCAAAGTTTAGAGTAATACTAACTTGTTCTTCGTCATTAACTTCAAAAGCAGGTTCAAATTCCAGTTCCACTTCAAAATCTTTTTCTGAACGGAACGTAAATGGTTCTCCATTTATAGTACCTGAGATAACCATAGAGTAGTTTTGCCCGTTTTCCCCTTCAAAATCAGGATCGTTTACCAAAGCATCATCTTCGTCTCTGGCTTCGATCTCAAACTCTAGTTCTTCATAAAATCCTGCAGGAATATCGGCTATCCCAACTTCGGTTAGGCCTCCATTTACATTCAAACTAAGAACTAGTGGTCCTTGCTCTATATCAATGCTGTCATTATCAGTGGCGCTTTCAAATTCAATTTCGCTGAATCTGAATTTAGCTTCAGTGATAATTACTGTATCGGCTGCACTGTTTATTTTTTGATGGTTCTGACTAGCTGAAGCTTTAGCATTAAGTTTTACGCTTGATTGAGTAGTATCTGAACAAGCGCTCAACATGAGAGAGCTTGTTACTAACATTACAACTAATGATAATTTATTTAAATATTTTTTCATGGTCTTGATGATTTGTTTTATTGATTACAAACCATCTAAACCAAAAGCACGCTACAATGTTCCCTTAAGTTTTATAGAATAATTTAATAATCTACGTTTGAATAACCCCGGTTTTAAACTCTTCTATCTCAGGATTTAAATTTGCACATTCAAGAGCATTCGAAATTCTCTCTCTGGTTTCTCCAGGATGGATTATAGCATCTACCCATAGCCTTGAAGCAGCATAACGAACGTCGGTTTGTTTGTTATAACGATCCGTAATTTCTTTCATAAGTTCGTTTTGCTTCTCTTCACTTACTTCTTCCCCTTTTTTCTTCATGGTAGCTATCTGAATTTGAGTCAAAGTCTTAGCTGCTGAAGCACCGCTCATTACAGCAATATTTGCTGTTGGCCACGCAAACATAAACCTTGGATCGTATGCTCTCCCACACATAGCGTAGTTACCGGCTCCGTAGCTATTACCTACTACTACCGTGATCTTTGGCACGGTCGAATTACTCATTGCATTTACCATTTTTGCTCCATCCTTGATAATACCTCCATGTTCACTTCGCTTTCCGATCATGAACCCGGTCACATCCTGAAAGAAGATCAACGGAATTTTCTTTTGGTTACAGTTCATGATAAACCGTGCCGCCTTATCCGCTGAATCAGAATAAATAACACCACCGATCTGCATTTCTCCAGATTTTGTTCTGGAAACCGTTCGTTGATTTGCAACAATCCCCACACTCCAACCATCAATTCTTGCATAACCTGTTATAATTGTTTGACCATATCCTTTTTTGAATTCAGTGAAGCTGTCTTCATCAATAATACACTCCAGCAATTGATTCATATCGTAAGGTGAAGTACGCGATTCAGGTAAAATTTCGAATATCTCCGCCGAAGATCTTGATGGGAGCTTAGGAGCCTTTCTGTTAAAACCGGCTGTATCACGAGGACCCGATTTTCCAACCAGATCACGAATGGTTGCTATGCATTCCTGATCGTCTTTCATTTTATAATCTGTAACTCCACTTATTTCAGTATGAGTAGTTGCTCCACCCAGAGTTTCATTGTCGACGGTTTCACCAATTGCCGCTTTAACCAAATAACTCCCGGCCAGGAATACACTCCCTGTTCCGTCTACGATCAAAGCTTCATCACTCATAATTGGCAAATACGCACCACCTGCAACGCAGCTTCCCATTATTGCCGCAATTTGGGGAATTCCTTTTGCTGAGATTACCGCATTATTTCTAAACATTCTTCCAAAATGGTCTTTATCTGGAAAAATTTCGTCCTGCATAGGTAAAAACACTCCCGCAGAATCCACTAAATAGATCAAAGGGATATGATTTTCGATAGCAATTTCCTGTGCCCTTAAATTCTTTTTTGCTGTAATTGGAAACCAAGCCCCTGCCTTTACTGTAGCGTCGTTAGCAACGATCATACAATCTCTGCCTTCAACTTTTCCAATTCCGGTAACAACACCACCTCCGGGGCACCCTCCTACTTCTTCGTACATCTCATATCCTGCCCACAATCCTAATTCATAAAACTCAGACTCATTATCAATCAGAAGCTCTATGCGTTCCCTTGCAGTAAGCTTACCTTTTGCATGTTCCTTATCTATTCTTTTCTGACCTCCACCCAACATAATTTCATGTTCTTGTTTTCTCAAATTATTGAGCAATTCGTTTAACCAATTATCTTGTTTTGATGCGTTTGAATTCGCCATGTTTGTCAGAAATCTTTTATTATACTACTTGTGAATACTATTGCGTTGATTATAGGAATTTTAATGATTCATAACGTGATTTTTTGATGTAATTGAATTTAAAAACCTTTGAAATGAAAAAATTTTGTGTACCCTTTCTCGCTTTTCTGATTATTTCGAGTTCTGTTTTACTGGGTCAGCGTAGAGGTGAAGTCACTTATTCAACGTTAGCAAACCGTGCTGCTACTCCAAATTTATTTTTTGATACAGTTATTATTCCCGGTAAGGACGAAGATAAAGCAAAATTGATCTTTGTGTTTCGAATGGACAACAGCTTTTTGCCTTTTAAAAAGATCTCAACCGGAGATGATTTTACTGCTCCGGAAAACGCTGAATTTTATACCATTGCCAGATTAAATACAGAAATATTTAAAGGTAAAGTTTCGAAAAATGAGCTTAAGAACAGTTCTTCTGTCTCACGGGATTCCTGGCAAGACACATTGTTTGTAAACAGCTACGAAGATACAAAATCAAAAAAGAAATTCGCGTCAGGCAGATTGGTCTCTGAATTAGATTTCGGAATGTATAATTATCTTTTACAGCTCAGTTTGATGGAAGATACCAATGACCGCAATTCTCAAAGACAAAACATTAAGGTTGAGAATTTTTCGTCAAAAAAAGAAGGTGAAATCTATTTAATACAATCTAACAGCACTCCCGAGAATGCAGAACTCATAAATATGGGAAATAATGTTGTGTACGGGCAAGATTTCAAAGCGTTGATCCGAATCCCAAACTATTCCACTTCTGAATCTTACAGCTTGGTAGTAAACAAAGCAAGAATCGCTAATAAAGATACTACTAACATCGAATCTGTAAAAACCATCCCTATTCAACAGGATCAAATTTTTGCGAATTCTACGCTTAGTTTATCAACAAAAAAAGAAACCACACTTATAATAGATAAAAATGAAGGCTCTTTTACTTATGCACTAATAGATGTGCCTAATTCAGAACTTGAGAACTCTATTTATACTCTTGAATTAAAAAGCAGTTCTGAAGGTGAAATCAAAGCTAAAAAACTAGTTCGATCTTTCTGGCCCGATATTCCTCCTTCTCTTTTAAATCTGGATATCGCTATCGATATGATGAAATACATAGTTCCAGATGAGGAATTAAAATCATTAAAAAAAGGAAATTCAGTAGAGAAGGAACAGAAATTCAGAGCCTTTTGGAAGAAAAGAGATCCAACTCCGAATACAGAATTTAATGAGCTCATGACAGAATATTACCGCCGTGTTCATTATGCTTTTGTTGAGTATCGGTCTCCGGAAACCCCAAATGGACAAGATACGGATCGTGGCGAAGTTTATATAAAATATGGCCCCCCTATTTCTCGTGACAGAACTTTTCCAAAGAAAGGTCTGGTTATTGAAACATGGAAATATAACGGAAGAACTTTTGTATTTGAGAAGGGTTCCGGATTCTCGGAATTCATGCTGGTTGGTAAATAATCGTCTGCGTTTCAATGGCTTAAGTGTTAACTTAAGTAGATGAAGCAAAAGATTGGAATTACTATTGGTGATATTAACGGAATTGGTCCGGAAATAGCCTTAAAATCACTTTCTCAAATAGATCATTCTATTTCTATTCCCATAGTAATATCTCCACAGTATGTCATAGATTTTTATAAAACTGAACTTGGGTTAAATATTCCTGTTAACAACATTTCTTCTGTTGCTGAAGCCAAGTCAAAGGTTTTAAATATTCTGGAATTCAAGAATATTGCTACACGCTGTAAACCGGGTTTAATTAATAAAGAATCCGGCCTTATATCTATGCAATCGATAGAAAAAAGCATTGAGTTATGTGCCTCCAAACAATTGGATGGAATGGTAACTCTGCCAATTTCTAAAGAATCTATCCAACTTGCGGGGTTTAAAGTACCTGGACACACCGAATTTTTAGCTAAACAAACGAATACGGAACAGGTGCTGATGATGTTGGTAAATGGTGAACTGAGAGTTGCTCTTGCTACGGTTCATATTCCTATCAGTAAAGTAGCTGGATCCATCAACGAAGATCTGATTATTAATAAATCTAACATCCTTAATGAAAGTCTGAAAAAAGATTTTAGAATTTCTAATCCTAAGATTGCTGTACTTGGACTAAATCCACATGCAGGTGATGGCGGAGTTTTAGGAACCGAAGAAATAGAAATTATAACTCCGGCTATCAAAAAATTGAACCAGTCTGGAATTAACGTTGAGGGCCCCTTCCCCGCAGATGGATTTTTCGGGCAAAAAAAACATCTCCAGTACGACGCTATTTTAGCAATGTACCATGATCAGGGATTAGCTCCTTTTAAGTTAATCTCTTTTGGAAAAGGAGTAAATTTCTCGGCCGGACTACCCATTATCAGAACTTCACCTGATCACGGAACTGCTTTTGATATTGCTGGTAAAGGAATTGCTGATTCTTCTTCTTTTCTTCAGGCATACAGACTTGCAGTAGAACTTGCACAAATGAATACTATTGATGAAAGAGACTGACAATTATTCTAACTTGGCTCCTTTATACGATAAGTTGATGGAAAATGTGGATTATGAATCCTGGGCAGACTACATCGATGAAATTATTCAGGAACATCATCCGGAAGCGGAAAAAGTTTTAGAACTTGCCTGTGGCACCGGTTCAGTAGCAATATCACTCGAAGAATTGGGCTACTATGAAATAACTGCCGGCGACCTTTCCCCTCACATGATTGAAGTTGCAAAAGAAAAAGCTTCAAAAGTTGATTCGGCAGTTCAATTTAAAACACTTGATTTCCTAAACATTAATATTGAAGATGAATTTGATGTTATTTTCTCCGTTTTTGATAGTGTAAATTACTTACAGACAGAATCGGAAGTAAAAATAATGCTTGATGAATGCAGAAAACTATTAAAGGAAGACGGACTTCTTATTTTTGATTTTTCAACTCCTCTTAATTCTATGGAAGCAGTAGATCATTTGAATAATGAAGAAGCAGAAGTAAAATCACTCAGGTTTTTCAGAACTAGCGAGTACGATGCAATCAACAAAATTCACACAAATACTTTTGAAATTGAGCAATTATCAGAAGACAAACAAGAGATAATTTCCTCATTCAAGGAAGTTCATAAACAGAGGATATATTCTTTAGAAGAAATGTTATCAATTTTGAAACAAACGCCCTATCATTTAGTTGCAAAATATGGCGATTTTGATCTTATTGATGCCGATGAAAACAGCGCACGCATAACCCTAGTACTTAAATGTCAGAAACATCTGTAATTGAATTACGAAATGTAAGTTTAAGCTTTGAAAACCGAAAGGTGCTCAATAACATTGACTTCAAACTTCACAATGGTGAGTTTACCTATTTAATCGGAGCTACCGGAATTGGTAAAAGCTCTTTTTTAAAACTTCTTTACAGAGATATTGTCCCCGATACAGGAACCGTTAGAGTTACTGATTACCCTGTAAATAAGATAAGTATGAAAGAAGTCCCTATGTTGAGAAGAAGATTGGGCATCGTTTTTCAGGATTTCCAACTTTTACAAGACCGAAATGTATTTGATAATGTAGCTTTCGCACTCCAGGTTACCGGTGAGAAACCAAAGTTTGTGAAACAGAGAGTATTAGAAGTTTTAACAATGGTTGGTTTGAGTCACCGTAGAAAACATATGCCTAAAGATTTATCCGGCGGTGAGCAACAACGAGTTGTAATTGCTCGTGCATTGGCAAATGAACCCAGAATTCTACTAGCAGATGAACCTACCGGAAATTTAGATCCCGGAGCAAGCAAAAATATTATGGATCTATTAAAACAGATCAATAATCGTGGTATGGCTGTTTTAATGGTCACGCACGATTACGCTCTTGTAAAGAAATATCCATTCCGGACCGTTCGAATGATTGATGGAAGCCTTCAGGAACTGCAATGGAAAGGTGATAAATTAGTTCCCTTAAATTAATCTTGAGATGGATTCCCGTGATCTAACTGTAGCTGTTAAAAATTATGCATTGCAGTTAGGTTTTGATGCCTGTGGATTTGCGAAAGCTGAATTTCTTGAAACCGAAGCACGACGCTTAGAAGAATGGTTGGTCCAGCAACGACATGGTACTATGAGTTGGATGGAAAAAAACTTTGATAAAAGAGTTGATCCTACAAAGTTGGTACCCGGAGCAAAATCGGTGGTTTCAGTAATCGGAAGTTATTTTCATCCCGAACACGATCATAACAATGCTAACTCACCAAAAATTGCGAAGTATGCATTGGGAAGAGATTATCACAAAGTCTTCAAAAATAAACTCAAGGAATTATTCTTATTTACAGAATCTCTGGTTGGAAAAATTGAAGGACGTTTTTTTGTTGACTCTGCTCCCGTTCTCGATAAAGCCTGGGCAGTGCGTTCAGGTTTAGGATGGATGGGTAAAAATTCTAATATCTTGAATAAAGAGATCGGGTCTTTTTTCTTTATTGGTGAAATGATTATTGATGTAGATTTCAATTACTCATCCAAAACCACTGATCACTGCGGAACCTGTACAAAATGTATTGATGCATGTCCTACAAATGCGATCTACGAGCCTTATCGTGTTGATTCAAACAAATGCATCTCTTATCTGACTATTGAGCTTAAAGACCAAATTCCTGAAGAACTACAATCTACTCTAGGCGAGTGGATGTATGGTTGCGATATTTGTCAGGATGTTTGTCCCTGGAATAAAAATTCTTCCATTACTAACATGGTGGATTTTAAACCCCGGCAAAAACTTCTACATAAAAATATTGATTTCTGGAGTGAGATCGATAATCCTCAATATGATGAGTTATTTGAAGGAAGTGCTATTCGCAGAGCGAAATTTGAGAAATTTAAAATGAATACTAAAATAGTTGAAACTAATTTAAGAAGATCCTAAAAACTACCTCTCTTATCGATCAAAGCTTTATATAAAAGTTCTCTTGCTCTAAAAATATGAGCTTTTACAGTCCCGAGAGGTAAATCAAGTTCGTCTGCTATTTCATCGTATGAAAGTTCATCCATATGGCGTAACTGAATAACTGCTCGGTACTTTTCAGGAAGATTGTCGATGGCATCCTGAACTATTTTCTTCCTTTCCTTTTTCATCACTGCTTTATCAGTGGCGTAAGTTTCATCGGGAAGTTGTATCTCTAACTCACCATCCTTTGTTTTGTATGGATCGTTAATGGAAAGTGTTTGGAGCTTCTTTTTTCTTAAATAGTCAATAGTATGGTTTGTAGCTATCCTATATAACCAAGTGGAAAATGCGTACTCGTTACTATAAGTGGAAAGGTTCTTGAACGCCTTCATGAATACTTCCTGCACAAGATCTTCAACCAGCTCTTTTTCCTTGATCATTTTCCTAACATGAAAATAAATCGGGCGATCATATTTGTTCATCAGATCTTTATAAGCTGACTCATCACCTTTTAGGGCTCTTACTACAAAGCCGTCGTCTTCAAGGCTACTTGAAGAGGCATTTTCTCTGGGTGATGAATTTGTTTCTGTATTCGTATCTGACATTATCTGATTTTGTGCAAAGCTAAAATACAAAGCTTAGCGTAAATGAAAATCGATTTTTTAAATATAATTATGATTTTTTCACGGAATCTAAAAGTGCACCATGGCGGATACCACCAGTTGAAACAATGATCTCTTTTAAATCGAAATAATTTAGAAAACCTTCCAATATTAGTAAACCTGCAAGAAAAATGTCCTCACGTCCTTTTAAAACCTTTGGACTTAATTCAAGCAATTGTTCATGAGTATGCAAGCTAAAAATTTCAATACCTTTTCTTAGTTTTTCACTTACTATTAAGTGCCCGTTCATGTGTTCAGGATCATACTCATCAATTTGCAAATCAATAGCCGCCAATGAAGTGAGAGTACCTGCCACGCCTATTGCTTTAACATTTTTCTTGAATTTAAACTTCTTAGAACCCAACATACTTTCTACAGCATCTCTACATTCTCGAATTTGCTCCTGATAAGGCGGGTCCTCAACTAAAAAGCGCTCAGTAAACCTCACACAGCCCATATCAAAAGAATATGAATCTATAAGCTCACCATTTCTGCCAAGGGCAATTTCAGTACTGCCACCACCAATATCGAGAACAAAAACATCGCCTTCTGATTCATTTCCCAATACTGACATCGCTCCTTCAAAAGTGCATTGTGCTTCCTCTGCACCTGAAAGTAATTGAACATCAAAACCGGTCTCTTTCTTAATTGTTGAGATGAATTCATTTTTATTCGACGCATCTCGAACTGCACTTGTGGCCGTAACAACTATTTCAGACACATCATTGTATTGTGTTTCTAAAATGTTTTTATACTCCTTAATTGAAGAAACTACTCTATGAATGCTATTAATGGAAAGAGTTTTATTCAAATCCACACCTTTTCCTAGTCGGGGCATTCTTTGTTCTTCGTGCACTACCTTTAAACCTGTTTCGGTAATTTCTGCAACGAGCAATAAAACCGTGTTTGTACCTATATCTATAGCTGCTTTCATTTTTTTAGTAGAATTGCTATCCACTCTCCATTTTGTCTGGTTTCAAGGTGTTTTAAACTTTTAACCGAGTCTAAATTCAATATAGTTTGTTCATCATCTTCTAATAATCCTGAAAGCAATAAAGTACCATCGTTTCTTAAGTAGGAAAGCAATTCAGGGATTAATTCTATCAAAGCATTCCTGTTAATATTTGCGAGGATCAAGTCAAAAATACTTCCAGAGGGAATTACTTCTGTAGAACCAAGTTTAACATCAAAACCATCTACATTGTTTAAAGTAATATTCTCGTGGCAGTTATCTTCACTCCACTCATCAATATCGAAACCAAAAACCAATTTAGCTCCTAGTTTTAAAGCAGCAATTCCTAGAATTCCAGTTCCGGTTCCTGCATCTAAAACGTGATCTTTTTCTTCAACAATCTCGTCTAGCCAACTTAGTATTAACCGTGTAGTAGCATGGTATCCTGTTCCAAATGCCATTTTTGGATCAATAAGTAATTCTTTTAATTCTGAATCACTGTCAAGTTCTTTACCCCATGTTGGTCTCACATAAAAAGTACCAATAGTTTGAGGTTCAATAGAACTCTCCCACTTTTCATTCCAATTCTGTGGTTTAATTAGCTCTTTATTCAAAATTTGAGCACCCTCAAAAGTGGACAATAATTGTTCAACGAAAAGCTCAACATTTTGAACAAATTTTTCTGCCGGAATTGAAGCAATGAGTTTATTTTCCTCCTGTTCAAATCCTTCAAATCCAACCTCAAATAGTTCTGCGATTATAGTATCATGATCATTATCTGAAAGTGTAAAATGTAATCGAATATAATCCATTAATTAAATCCGGTTATAAATGAGTTCCAGAAGCACGTCACCTACTGCTTGCAATATGCTTTTATCAATTATCGGGAGATCGTCGTTGTGGGTATGCCAATGAGGAGCAAATTCAATATTACCATCAATTCCTACGGTATGGTTGATAATATCTATTACAGGAATATTAGTATTTTCATATACGATGAAATGATCGTCTAAAACACCTGCTCCTCGTTGATCAAGAAAAATATCAGAATACCCTTTACTTTCTGCAATCCCCCACACTTCATTTACAAGGTTTGGAGCATAACTAATTGAATAAGTTTCTTTCGGAAAAACCGCTCTTTCAGCTCCTACCATATCCAAAAGAATGCCAAATCTCGGATTATAACCCGGGACGGGAGGGTTTAAAGACCAATGTCTTGATCCAAGAAAGTATTTTTCCAAATCCCCTGAAGTACCATAATCTTCTCCATCAAATAAAACAATATCAACTCCTATTGGAGGAGGATTTTCGGAAAATATTCGTGCTAACTCAAGTAAAACTCCAACTCCGCTGCCTCCATCATCAGCTCCTGCAATATATTCTCCGGTACGGCTGGTATCCTGATCGGCTCTTGGACGCGTATCCCAGTGAGCACATAACATAATTCTATCAATGGATGAGGTATTAAATGCAGCAATTATATTCGCCATTTCTAAAGTCTCGTTGTAACCTTCTTCGGAAAATTGCTGAATGAAAACGGATTGAGATCCTGCGTATTCCCTGAGCTTACTTGCCAAAAACTCCTTTGTTTTTACATGTCCATATGTATTTGGTACTCTTGGGCCATAATTCACCTGTTTTTCAATGAATTTATAAGCGGAATCTGATGAAAATTCAGGAACTCTCCTTCCCTTTTCAGAAAATTGTAACCCCGGTCCGTTGTTACAAGCGGTAGCAAAGAATACTACACTAAAAATTATAAGTAATTTATTCATCTCTATAGATCATTGTTGGTGAAGATTGAGAAACCGGATAAATGATAGAATCCATGATATTTACATGTTCAGGTCTGTTTGCAACGAAAACGATTATTTCAGCTATATCATTTGCGGTCAACGGTGTAAAGCCTTTATATACGGAAGCAGCCTTTTGGTCGTCTCCTTTAAAGCGCACGTTACTAAATTCCGTCTCTACCATACCGGGTGACACGATGCTTACACGTATATTTGTTCCATGAAGATCTTTCTTGGTAGATTCACTGATTGCCTTAACTGCATGCTTTGTAGCACAATACACCGCACCACCCGCATAAGCTTCATGCCCGGCAGTGGATCCAATGTTAATAATATGACCTTGATTTCTTGCTTTCATTCGAGGTGAAATCAATCTGGTAAGTGTGATAAGTCCTTTCACATTAACGTCAAACATCTGATCAGTATCTTCATCACTCAGTTCGTACACCGCATCCGTTCCAAGAGCTAAGCCTGCATTATTGATTAAAATATCGACATCGTTCTGGAGCGAATTAACAAATTCTACGCACGCGCTTCTATTTGTTATATCAAAACAATATGTATGAACTGAAATATCAGTGTGCTTATCAGTTAACAGCTTTTTAATTTCATTTAAGCGTTCGTTTCTTCTACCTGTTAAAAATAAGTTAGCGCCAAGTTCACCGAATTGCAGAGCCGTTGCCTTACCTATACCTGATGTAGCTCCTGTAATAACAATGTTTTTTCCATGTATTCGGTTCATATTGGTAGCTTTCAGAAATTAAATATTCTATTTATCCAAAAGTTCAACGAGTCTTCCGGCATTTAATATTTTAGACTCCTGAAATGAATCGGCCTGAAATTGAATTCCAATCGGTAAACCGTTTGAATGCTTACCTGAAGGTACACTAATACCACAAATTCCTGCCAGGTTTGCTGAAGTAGTATAGATGTCATTCAAATACATTTGAACCGGATCATCTAATTTAGCACCCTGATCAAAAGCAGTTGTTGGTGTTGTAGGACCTGCGATAACATCAACTTTTTCAAATGCTTTTTTAAAGTCTTCCTGAATTAATCGACGAACTTTTTGAGCTTTGGCATAATACGCATCATAATATCCTGAACTCAGTACATAAGTTCCCAACATAATTCGCCGCTTGACTTCTGTGCCAAAACCCTCGGTTCTGGACTTTTTGTATAACTTTATTAGTGCACTATCCATTTTTGATAACGCAATTTCTAATTCTGCCTCATTATCTTTGTATTCTGATCTTAACCGAGCTTCCTCATCTTTCAGTTCTTCTATTACGGCAGCTTTTTCTGTTCTATGGCCATATCTGATACCATCAAATCGAGCCAAGTTACTCGATGCTTCAGCTGTAGCAAGTACATAATAGGTAGCAATACCATATTTAGTATGGGGCAAACTTATAGGAATTAATTCTGCACCGTTTGCTTCTAACTTTTTAAGCGTTTCGTTAATGTTTTTAGAAATCTCAGGGTCCAAGCCTTCACCAAAATATTCTTCCGGGATTCCAATTTTAATATTTTTTTTAGGTTCTTTTAGTTCATCAGAATAATTCTGAACCGGGATATTAGCCGATGTATTATCTTTTTCATCGAAGCCTGAAATTGCTTCAAGAACTTTAGCAGCGTCTTCCACATTATTTGCAAAAGGTCCTATGCAATCAAAAGAAGAAGCAAAAGCGATAAGCCCCCATCTTGAAACTCTTCCATAAGTAGGTTTAACACCCACAACTCCGCAGAACGCAGCAGGTTGCCTAATTGAACCACCGGTATCAGATCCCAAAGTTGCAGTGACCATATTTGCTGCAACAGCAGCTGCACTTCCACCTGAAGAACCACCTGACACCTTAGAAGTATCAACCGGGTTTTTTACAACGCCGTATCTGCTGAACTGGTTTGCAGAACCCATAGCAAATTCATCCATATTGGTACGGCCGATAAGAATAGCGTCTTCGGCTTTTAAACGCTCAATAACTGTAGCATCGTAGACACTCTCAAAATCTCCTAAAATTTCAGAAGCGCACGTTGCTATACGATCGCGCTCACAGATAAGATCTTTTATACCCAAAACGGCGCCTGCGAGAGAGCCTGCTGTTCCGTTTTTTATCTTCTTTTCAATGTTTTCTGCTTCTGAAAGAGCCTCTTCAAAATAAGTTGAGATAAATGCATTTACCTCAGAATTTTGCTCTTCAATTTTGGCAATGTAGCTTTTAACTATGTCTTTCAGAGAGAGGTTTTCGTTGAGAATTTGTTCTCTTATCTCAGCGATGCTGTATGTTGACAATCTTCTATTATTTTGAGTTAGATTTTGTTTCTTCTGAATTTACGGCATCATCAATATCCCGAGAACTTTCTTCAATTTCCTTTTTGATATCGCTTGATGCTTTTCTAAACTCTTTAATTCCTTGACCTAATCCTTTTGCTAATTCGGGAATTCTTTTAGCACCAAAAAGCACTAAAACGATAATAGCTATGATAATAATTTCGGTTGTTCCAAAACTTCCCATAAAAAATAATCCTCTTTGGATTTAGTTGATGTAATTGTGCTAAGATAACAATATTTTCGGCACGATTTAAGATCAAAAATTATTTGGAACGATACTTGGAAAATTCTAGTAGAATTGTATCATTCACTCACTTAATTAACACAATTATTTATTTATGATTTGGACAGTAGAATTAGCAGCAGCATTGGATGAAGCCCCATTTCCGGCAAACAGAGAAGAACTAATAGAATGGGCTGAAAGAAACGGACTTCCATCTCAGGTTATTATAAACCTGGAAGAGTTGGAAGAGTTGGATGAAGGTGAGAATACCATATATGAAAATATAGAGGATATTTGGCCTGATTACATTCAAAAAGAAGACTTCTTCCACAATGAGGAAGATGAAGGTTTTGATTATGATGACGTTTAGCACCAAATATAGATTGGTTATGTGATCAGGCATAACCTCCACTCTTGAGAAAACACTTTTCTACAATATCATTTATTACCGTAGCCTTCTTATTTACGGTGCTTTTATCGAGTGCCGTACAGGTAAATCTGTTTGCACAAAATTCTACTGTTAATTCTGACAGTACTTCAGAAAATGTTGTACGAAGGATCAGGTTTTCCGGTAATAAAAATGTGAAAGACAGAACTCTTGAAACTTTGATCAGGACTCGAACAAACAGGGAATTTCTTGGTATTCCTCGTTTTACGCCCTGGTATTATTTTTGGGAACTTAGCAACGGGCGATTTGGTGAAGATCCCATTTATCTAGACCGTTCTGTGGTTTCCAATGATATGGAAAGAATCCGCCTCTATTATGAATCACTAGGTTATTTAAGTGTTCAGGTTGATACCACCATTGTAGAGTACAAAACAGATAAGGTTGAGGTTTCATTTATTGTGGAAGAAGGAATTCCTTCAAAAATTGAAACTATTTCTTATAGCGGGCTCCCCTTTCTTGGAACAGAAAAAAACAGAATCGACTTTATGCGGAATAGTCCGCTAACAAGAGCAAGAATTAACGATTCAACCTATTCAGTAAATAGACAATATAATTCTCAGGAGCTTAGTACTGAGCAACAAAGGATTATTACTTTCTTAAAGAACAATGGCTATGCATCTATTCAAAAAGACTCTGTAATAGCTTTAGTTAAAGCTCAAAAAACTAACCAAAGACAGCTTGATGTTCAATTCAGAATTAATCCCGGTAAGATCTATCGATTTGGAGATGTTCATATTGATTTAGCGGATGGAATAGCCCCGGAAAATTACACTCAAATTGATACGGTTTCCTCCGTAGAAGAGGTAACAGACTCTTCAAAAATTTATCTAAGGAAAGAACCCTCTACTCAAACTAAATTCTCTCTATTAACAGATCAGATATTATTTAAACCAGGTGAGATCTATAATCATGAACTGTATTTGAATTCGATTCGGGAATATCAAAATCTTGGAATGCTTTTTATTCGAAGATTTGGGCAAAACCAAACAGCCAGTCAACCTGACTTCACTAAACCAACAATTCCAACATACATAAGCTTGCAATCCATTACAAAGCATAGTGTTGGAGCAGAGATCTTCGGAATGAAAAGATATGGTTTTGGTACAGGGTTAGGTGTTGATTACACTAATAATAATGCGTTCGGTAAAGCAGAAAATTTCACCTTATCAGCAAATGTTAGTTTTGAATTTGTGAGCAATAGTGTACTTGAAGAAATTGCTGATACTTCTACTCAATCTTCCATTTTCAGGAGTTATGAGTTAAGAGGAGATTATACGGTACCACGGTTGAATTTCCCTTTTGCATTCCTTGATAACACCCGTTTCTTTACCAGTGGGTTAACAAGATATTCACTTTCTTACAGCCGCTCAGATCAATTATTCTTTGATATCAATAGTGACGTTCAGTTTAATTTACGGTACGAAGTACAACACAATACAAGGTTTTCAAGTTTTTTGGATCTCATTGAGTTAGACATCGTAGATCCTTCCCCTACCGATGAATTTATCAATAACCTGAGAAATGATTTTGGTTCGGACACATTAAACGACGGAACCATCGTTGACCCCATAGAATTGACTAGAATATTGGAAGATTTTCGACCTCAAATATCTTCAGTCGTCAGATATACATTCAGAAGCCAAAATACAGATCTTATTAAACGAAACAGAGGTTATTTCAGTGAATACTCATTATCAACCGGTGGAAATATACCGTACCTGCTAGATAAATACGTAATAACTCCTGATACTTTGGAGCAAAACCTCCCCTCTCTTTTTAAAGTGAGTGAAAATGAACTCAGCTACAGCAGATATGTTAAAGCCACAGTTGATTATCGAAAATATATTCCGATCTCTAATTCTGCCGTATTTGCCTGGCGCTTGTATGGAGGTATAGCTCATCCTTATGGAAACAGTACAACCATTCCGTTAAACAGACGATTTTTTGCGGGCGGCAGTAATGATATCAGAGGTTGGGGACCTTTTCAACTTGGGCCCGGTACCATTAGATCTGAAGATGTACGTATTAACGGTGGAGAAATTAAGCTCGCCGCATTTACGGAAGCAAGACAAATTTTTATTCGTGATCTGATTGGAGCAAACTGGCATGCCGCATGGTACGTTGATGCCGGAAACATCTGGTACGGTCCTAAAAATGATGCCGCTGACGATTCAGAACTGGAAGATGGTCGTTTTAAATTTAATGATTTCTATAATCAAATAGCTGTAGGAAGTGGTTTAGGACTGCGTTTAGATTGGCAATATATTGTAGCACGGTTTGATTTTACTTTCAGGGCTCATGATTTGGAAGTTGGTTGGTTCAACAACAAAAAATTGTACTTTAGTTTTGGTATCGGTCATTCTTTTTAACGTTATTTAGATATGGGAAAAATCACAAATATTAAGCAACAATTGAGCATCGTATTTGGCTCCAAATTTCTAAAGAATTTATCATCTCCTGAACGGTATGAATTTCTTCAACTCTGCCATAAAAGAGACTATAAAGAAGGCGAATACGTATTCTACAGAAATGATCCTGGAACAGGAATGTATTTTATACAGGATGGCAAGATCGAATTAATGCTAGACGCCAATCCGGGTAACGATCATTCTGATAGTTCTAACAAATTTATACTAGATGCACCTGACAGTTTCGGTGCACTTTCTATTGGTTATAATTTAAGACGAAAAGCTACTGCTCAATGTGTAACCGATTGCCAACTATTAGGCTTTTTTCAGCCTGATTTTGAGGTTTTAAGAGATCGACACCCCCAAATAGCAGTTAAATTTCTTCAATCTCTTACCAATATAGCTCTAAGACAATTGGAACAAGCTACATTCATTATTGAAGAAGTTGCCGGGCAGGAAAAGGCACTCCAAATTCAATTTGATACTTACTACGAAAATAATTCTGAAGAATAAACATGGCTCTTAAAAAAGGCGAAGAAGTCACCCTGGAAATTGAAAGTGCGGCTTTTAGAGGGAAAGGAGTAGCCAAAGTTGATGGTTTAGCTGTATTCGTTTATGGAACAGCTCCCGGTGATGTAGTTAAAGCGCGCATCATAAAAAAGAAGAAAAATTATAGAGAGGCTAAGCTTTTAGAAGTTTTAGAACCCAGTAAAGACCGCATTAAACCGAAATGCCAACACGCCAACGTTTGTGGCGGGTGTAGCTGGCAACACGTTCCTTATGCCAAGCAACTGGAATACAAAGGCCAACAAGTAGCTGATCATATAAGAAGACTAGGTGGTTTAACAGACACGATAATTCATCCTGCTATGGGAAGTGAATCTGAGTTCTATTATCGTAACAAAATGGAATATAGTTTTGCGAATAGACGCTGGCTTACTCAAGATGAAATTAATAAAGATGAATTTGTTGACGATTCAGGTTTTGCAGCCGGGATGCACGCTCCGGGAAGGTTTGATAAGATCCTTAATTTGAACGAATGCCATTTACAACATAAAGAGTCGTTTGAGATATTAGATTTTGTTCGAAATTATTGCATCAAGCATGACATCCCTCCTTTTGACGCGTTGAAACACGAGGGTTTTATGCGCCATTTGATGATCAGGAACTCTTATCACACTGATGATTTTATGGTAAATTTGGTTACATATCAGGATGATCAGGAACTAATTAAGAAACTATCCGATGAGTTACTTGAGCAATTTCCGATCATCACAACCATTGTCAATAACATCAACGACACAAAAAGCCCTACTTCCATCGGTAGAATTGAAAAAGTAATTTTTGGTCCAGGTTTTATAGTTGATAAAATTGGTAATCATACTTTTAAAATTCACCCTAATGCATTCTTCCAAACAAATACAGCTCAAGCTGAACGACTTTACGAAGTGGCAAGAGAATACGCCGATCTGCAGGATGGAGAAATAGTATATGATCTGTATTGCGGTGTTGGAACATTAAGTTTATTTATGAGCCAAAAGGCAGAGAAAGTCTTAGGTATAGAACTTGTTGAAGTAGCTGTTGAAAACGCAAAATTCAACGCCAAAGAAAATAATGTAGATAATGTTTCTTTTATTAAAGGTGATATGAAAGATGTATTCACTGAAGAAATGGTGAATACATTTGGTGCTCCTGATGTGTTGATTACAGATCCTCCACGTGCAGGAATGCACCCAGACGTAGTTAAAAGACTTAAAGAACTAAAAGTACCCAAATTGGTATATGTGAGCTGTGACAGCTCAACAATGGCAAGAGATTTAAAAGAATTAGATGAAGTTTATGAAATAATTGAAGTGCAACCCGTTGATATGTTTCCTCAAACGTATCATGTTGAAGCAGTTGCTAAACTTCGATTAAGATAAAACAAGAAAACAGGCGAGTAAACGAAACCGAAATGGAGAAATCATCAGATATTATGAGTAGAATGTATTATAGTTCTCAGATCTCTACATATAGAATTCATAATGCAGTTAAGAAGACTATGATGACCAAAAAGCTTTTTCAATTTGCCTTAATACTAATTTCAATAACTGTTTTAGGTTGCAATACAAATAATGATAAAGGAGAAATAATTCTACAAGACGTTCTCCCTGTATTACATCTAAATACATTTGGAAATCCCATACCTAATAACCCTAAAATTAATGGCATTTTATCAATCTCTATTGATAATGAGGTCAATTTTGAAGGCAATATTGCCATTGAATCTCGCGGCTCCAGTTCTCAGAATTTCCCAAAAAAATCCTATAGCTTTGAAACCAGAGACGCTGATAATGTAAATTTAGATGTGGACGTTGCTCTATTGGGTTTGCCTGCCGAAGAAGACTGGGTGTTAAACGGGCCTTATAGCGACAAAACTCTGATTAGAAATATATTCGTGTATGATCTATTCAGAGAAATGGGGCACTACGCTAGTAGAAGTTTACTCGTAGAATTCAATCTAAATGATGATTATCAGGGAGTTTATGTACTTTCTGAAAAGCTGAAAAGAGATGAAAACCGTATTGATATCAGTAAATTAAATCCGGATGAGAACTCAGGTGAGGACCTGACAGGAGGATATATTCTGCAAATCGACAGAGATGACGAAGAAAAAATAAATGACTCCTTTACTTCGAATTACCCGCCTCCTTTTGCTGAAAGTGGACAACAAGTTAATTTTGTTTATGAAGAACCGGGCGCTGACGAGATCACAGATCAACAAAAAAATTATATCCAAAACTACGTAAATGGATTTGAAAGCGCTTTAGCATCACAGAATTTTACTGACCCGGTAACCGGATATCTTTCATTCATTAATGTTTCCAGTTTTATAGATTTCTTTCTTGTAAATGAACTCACAAATAATGTAGATGCATACCGTTTAAGTACGTATTTAACTAAGGATAAAAATGGAAAGTTAAATATGGGGCCGGTTTGGGACTTTAATTATTCTCTGGGAAATGTTGACTACTGCAGTGCCGGAGAAACAAATGTCTGGGCCTATAAATTTAATGAAAGATGCGGAAATCATGATCAGCAAGTTCCATTTTGGTGGAGCAGATTTCTTGAAGACCCTGCATTTGTAGGTCAACTTAAAGATCGATGGACCAAGCTCCGTAACGACGATTTATCGTTGAATAATCTAAATATGATGATAGATAATTACTCAACTCTACTTAATGAAACAGGAGCCGCTGAAAGAAACTTTACAACCTGGGATATACTTGGTACCGATGTTCACCCAAATAACTTTGTGGGTGATACTTACAACGATGAGGTCAACTACCTTAAAGATTGGATATCTGATCGATTAAGCTGGATGGATGAAGCCATCGATGCGTTGTAATATTTTAAATTAACCTTTCTAGTTCTTGGTTTAAGCGTCTCGCTTGGACGAACTAAACCCTCTCACACCAAATTGCTCTTAAACCTACTGATTCAGTCTCACAAAAGATCAGGAAGTCATCTCCCCCATCTTTTAGTCCGAATTTCTTTTTGATCTCGTTTGCTCCCATCGGGTAATTCCTGACGATCACATTAACAGTGCCGTTCTTAATTCTTTTTTTTATTTCCTTCTTAGCCGGACTAAACACTTCTTTGATCAGTAATTTCTTTCCCGGAAAATTTTCTAAAAGATCATCAGAAGTATATAAATGTGTATTTGGATGTACTTTCTTAACATCAAATTTAGAACCGATCAATTTATAAGCACCTGCTTTCATTAAGGCTGCATTAGGTTCATATAGATATTTTTGAGGCCCTTCTATATCAAAGTCACTAGTTTCTTCTGTTGAATATTTGAATGAAAATTGTTCCTCTTCCCTTTTCTCTGAAATATTCCAGGCTTCAATATCAGCTTCACCTGAAAATTCTTTATTCAGATAGATCAACAACTCCTTTACTTCATTGTCTACGGTGACTATCTGTACTTTATAACAGGAACTAAACTGCTGTATAGTTTTCTTGATATCCAGCATTGGCGATGCTTTGATAAACACATTCTTGGCGGAATTCAACAACTGTTCTTCCAGCTCAATCACATTTGGCTCACAATCTTCCAGAGCATACACTCTGTTTTCCGCATCATCGCGTCTGGAAGGATCTATAAATATCCAATCAGACTGAACAAGGTTATGATTGAGTATGTCTTCAGCTGTAGAGTTTTGAACTTTAATATTTGCCCCAAGAACTTCAAAATTGTGTTTTGACACTGCACAAAGTTCTTCATTCGGTTCTACATAAACCGTCGACCTCATTTTTTGCGATAGATAAAAAGTATCAACTCCGGTTCCTCCGGTCAGATCAATAAGCGAATCTCCTTCCACAAAACGAGCTTTAAACTTTGCCGTAATCTCTGAAGAAGCCTGTTCCAGATTTTGTTTAGGAGGTAATATCAGGTCATAATTACCAAACCATTCCGGTAATTTATTCTTCGCTTTTTGTCGGGATGCGATCTGTACCACAATATCTCTCATCGGCAGCTCCGGAAACTTCCGGGACTGAAGCATAATCTCAGCGGGATCATCATTGATATGATCTTTTATGAAATCAATACTTTCTTCAGAGAATTTATTTTTCATTCCTATTTTGAAATATAAATGTGTTTCTTGTTCAAGGGCGGGCGGATAGCCATCCGCCCCTACCGTCACGGGCAGATGGCTGTCCGCCGTTACGGCTGTTCGTACATCAAAAATATCCACATTATCATTTGCATGGGCAGATCGCAATCCATTACCATTAAATTTTTAATTGCATGAATATAATCATTATCGGAGCGGGAATCGGAGGATTATCCGCAGGTTGTTTGCTTGCCAAACAAGGTCATTCAGTAACCATTCTGGAAAAGAACGACAGCGTGGGCGGCAAGATGAATGAGATCACGGCAAATGGATTTCGTTTCGATACCGGTCCTTCCCTGTTTACCATGCCTTATATTCTGGACGGACTGCTGCAGGAATGCGGTACTTCCCTCTCCAAAGAGCTTGAAATGGTTCCACTGGACATAAACTGTCGGTATTTCTTTCAGGATGGTATGCAATTCGATAATTACAGCGATCGTGCGCAGATGTTGAAAGAGATCCGAAGAATTGCTCCTGATGATGAGAAGTCCTACATCAAATTTTTGGAATACGCTGAGTCGCTAGATAAAAAGACCCGAAATGCATTTATACTGAATCCACTATACAATATTTCGGATCTGAAAAATCTCAATCTGTTTTCTTTTTTGGGAATCGATGCCTTTACAACAGTCAGTAAACGTGTAGACTCCTATTTCGAATCTCCGTACCTGCAACAGTTCTTTAAACGCTTCACCACGTACAATGGCTCTTCTCCTTATCAAGCTCCGGCTACGCTGAATGTGATTCCTCATATCGAACTGAATGAAGGCGGCTATTACATCAAAGGTGGATTATACAGAGTTGCGGAATGTTTGCATGATCTGGCGACTTCTTTGGGTGCTTCTATTGAATACAATTCAAAAGTAGACCGTATTCATGTACTGGAAGGCAAAATTAAAGGAGTGGAAACTGAATCCGGAGAGTTGTTAGAGTGCGATCTTGTGGTTGCCAATAGTGATGCTTCGGAAACCATCCTGAATTTGATTGACGATTTCAGTATTTCAGCCAAACGAAAAGAAAAACAACAAGATTTAGAACCCTCCTGTTCGGGATTTGTGATGTTATTGGGCATTGACAAACAATACGAGCAGCTTATTCATCACAACATTTTCTTTTCCGCTGATTATGAACTGGAATTCAAACAGATCTTTGAAGATAAGATAATGCCCGATGATCCGACCATCTACATCGCCAATACCTCTTACACAGATAAAGATCACGCTCCAGAAAATAGTTCTAATTTATTTGTATTGGTGAATGCTCCTTATTTGAGTGATTCTTATGATTGGAGTGATAGTAAATATGGGGATAAGGTGATAAGGGAATTACAGAATCGTGGTTTGAGCAATCTTTCGGAGCATATCACCTACCGCAAAGAAATTAATCCTCAGGATTTCTACGATCAATACTTATCTAACAAAGGCAGTATTTACGGCACTTCCTCCAACGATAAATTCTCAGCTTTCCTCCGACCCAGAAACAAGTCCCGCGAAATTGAAGGTTTGTACTTTGTAGGTGGCTCTACTCATCCCGGTGGTGGCATTCCCTTGGTGATACAAAGTGCTGTTAATGCAGTAGAGTTGATTGGTAGGTTTGATTGAATTTGAGATTTATTCGGGAATTTTAGAAACCATTTTTATCATGATAAAATCCTAACTTCCTTGTTTACTAGTATTTTAGAGTCAATTTTTAGATTTTATCGGAACAAACTGGGAAAATCCTTGTTTGGATAATATTATGTTAGGTAGCTTATAATTCAAATGAAGAAGACAACTCTTTCAATACTAATCAACTTCCTTATCTACTTAACTTATTATTGTGTCATTTTCTTTAGACTTTGGGGAGAATCTGGTGGAGATTTAGGAATAATGCTTTTTTCTTTAATCGGTCTTATTGCTCAATTATTGATTGTTGCGCCTATTATTTCATTTTTACTTGAGCGAGAAAAATTTTTAAAGACCTATTTATTTGGTACAGCTGGTGTATTTTCAGGTGCATTGGCAGGGTTCTTAATTTTACAAATTGGGTATCAAGTATTGAATAACCAGTTTCTAGAAAGAAACCCTTATGCCAACAGTAACTATGCTAGTTCAGATTCCACAGAATATGTAAAGCACGATATTGACTCCAATGTAAAGGATTTTTCAAATGTTAATGAACGTAAGATTAGGAGAGTCTCTCTTAATGATCTAGGTCTTAAGGTAATACCTATTGAAATTGCCAATATTGATAATTTGGAGGATCTTAGCTTATCTGTAAATCCAGAAATAGATTTACAGATATCATTTTCTATGATTGAAAACCCTTCAGCTTTAAAACATTTATCTCTTGTAAATTCTAATCTATATTCTTTACCTAAAGAACTTTTATTATTTACTAATCTTGAAAGACTTTATATAGGTGGTAATCCCAATTTAGACCCCAAAGAAACAATCGAGTTATTGCAAGAGCTTGTAAACTTAAAAGAACTTTGGATACAAGGTAATGAGTGGGAAAGTTTACCTAAATCAATCGGTAATTTTAAGTCTTTGAATCTCTTATATGCTAAACGGAATAACTTTTCAGAGCTTCCAGAAACAATAAATAATCTCGATTCATTAAAGAAAATATTTATATACGATAATCCAGTTGCTAAGAATTACATGGAATTCATAGATACTACAAAAGTAAAAGTGTTTGCAGATAGGTAATCAGCTACCTAACAAGCGTTTCAAGCGGACTCGGTTAGGGTTCGAAACATTAATAATTAAAACCAGACTCGCCGCTTAAACGCGGGGTCGTTATAGGGCTTTTTAAATAATTCAAATGCTTAAGAAAGGATTACTTTTATTTTTCAGTATTGCTGGTGCTTTCTTCCTCCTTTCTGGCATTAACTCCCTTATCGCTCTTCAAAATATTCAAAGCAATAGCACTGGATTAGGAGAGTTCGCATATTGGGCAGGTGGTTGGGTTTCAATTTTGTTTTCAGCAATATTATTTCTTTCTGCGTTTTTATTGTACAAATTTAATAAACCCAAAAATGCCCTATAACAAGCGTTTCAAGCGGACTCGGACGGAGTGCGAGTCTTTAATTTTAATAACCAGACTCGCCGCTTAAACGCAGGGTCGTTAGTGCCCTTAACCATATCAAATGTCTGACCAAGTTTTAAAAGAACGAATTGTTGAGCGTCCTCTTACTGAAAAGGAAAGGAGTTTGCTTATTTGGTTAGTTGATAATGGCAACAAAGAAGCCAAATCATTGAAACATGAGATAGAAAATATTTCTGTTTACTCAGTATGTGGTTGCGGTTGTGCAAGTATTGATTTTGCAATTGATGGTAATCCGGTGAAAAGTAACTCTGGAATGACAGTGGTTTCTGATTTTCTTTATGATTCAGAAAAAGGAAACCAAATGGGTTGTTTTCTATTTACAGTTGATAAGCATTTGGCTGGAATCGAAGTTTATTCATTAGGAAGCAATGAAATTCCAGATGTGTTGCCTCTACAACAAAAACTTTATCCTTTTAAAACATAAGCGGGCACTAACAAGCGTTTCAATGGGACGCAGACGGAGTGCGATCAATAACTTGTGTGCAATAAAATAAATCAGTTACTTCAACAAAAACTTAATCCCTGCGCCCATTAAACGCCGGGTCGTTAGCGCCCAATCAATACATATGACAATTTTTTATGTAATAAGCCATTCTACTCGGAGTATTGATCTGTTTTATGAAGTGATTGAACCATACAATGATATTGAACTTTTTAACTGTACTACTTCCCTTTCCTCTCCATTGCCAATTAAAAAATCTCAAGGTTATTATGAAAATGATGTTATAAGGCTTCAAGATCCATTTAATTTTTTGATTTCTAAACGTTTAAAAAATTTACTGTTAACGTCTGGGATTACTGGATGGAGAACATATGATGTTAAAATAGATGGAACCCCTAGTGAAAATTATTCAGGTTTTTGTATTGAAGGTAGATGTGGTGCAATATTGAGACCAAAACAAAAAGGTTTTTTAAATGGAATTCAATTTGAAATAAACACTTGGGATAGAAGCGATTTTTTTATCCCAAATAACTCATTAACCATATTTTGTACAAAAAAGGTTAAACAATCAATTGATGATCTGAATCTTAAAAATATGATGGTTCAAAGAATTGAAGATTATGAATGGTATAATCCTTAAGTGCGCTAACAAGCGTTTCAAGCGGACTCGGGAAGGAGCTCCGCAATTTTAACTTTCAGGTAAGTAATTAATTCTGTTACTTTCAAAAAAACCAAAATCCCTCGCCGCTTAAACGCGGGGTCGTTAGGTGTCAATAAAATGAGATATGAACTAAAATTGAAAACTTTAACAATAACATGTGCACTTTCATTATCAATTCTATTTCCAAGTTTAGTTCAAGCTCAATCGGATGCATGGTGGTTGAACGCTACATTTGAACCAATAGGCAATACTATTAATGGCGTTTCTATTTCACAAATTGATTCAAATTGGAGTAATGCAATGGTTCTCACAATAGAAATGATGCCAGAAGGATCAAAGGAAGATTTTAATCATGATGAAATAGATTACAACTTTTCAATTGAACATGATTTTAATAATGATGGTCAGATGGATTTGGCTCAAGTTGGTGTATTTCGGAACACTCAAAAAGAGTCTGGAATATTTCTTTTAATCCTAACAGAAGGTTCAAATGGATATGAAGTTGCCTTTCTTTCACAGTCTATTACAGAACCGAGTTTTTCGGTGATTTGGATAAATGATGAAAATAAATTGAATGTCAATAATTGTTTCGATTGCGGTCACCACTCCACTCTAGAATGGAAGGGTGATTACTATGGATGGGTTGAATATGAATTTGATCCGTATGAATAATTATTTACACCTAACAAGCGTTTTAAGACGGACTCGTTTAGGGTTCGGAACTTAATAATTTTAACTCGGCTCGCCACTTAAACGCCAGGTCGTTCGTTGTGTTCCTTTAATTCTAAGAATGGATTTTATAGTAAAACATATAGATACAATCTTAACAGTATTAACTGCTGTTATTTTCCCAATTCTCGGATTTATTTTTTTCAAATTATACCGAAGACCACGTCTTGAAATTGGAATCCACTTTCGAAATGGGAATAGAAAACGTGGAAGACCATCTAATTATCCACAAAATACTAGTGGAGGAATCCCAAGGGCTGATGAACTTGATTATTACTATGAATTTAGACAAGATTTTGAAATTCGAATTTTGAATAATTCAGACATAGATGGATATGATATCGAAGTTTTTGTTGCCGAAATAAACAATTCTGATTTTCATGTTCAAGGAAACCAAAAACACAGCCCTCTTTTGGCGCACGAAGAATTCGTGATTCCTTGTAGGTACAATACTTCAATCGAATCTTCATATGGTAAGCCTCCTGAAATAAGAGAACTCCGGTCAAATATTAGAAAAGAAATCGAAGTAATATTATCTGTAAAAAATAAATTTCGGTTTAAGCGATTCTATTCCAAATACTCCAATGGAGAAAATAAATTCAAACTTCTAAAACCTAAAATCGCAACATAACAAGCGTTTTAAATATGGAAAACAATCAACAAGCTGCAAATCATATCTTAACCCTTAAGCGTACTTTGAAGTACGATGAAAAAAAAATGCTTGAGGAAGGAATTGTAGAACCTGTTATTTCATCTGTTAGGAAAAGAGCTATCAGGTTTTATCGCTTCATGATATCTGTTGTTTTGGTAGTGTTTACTTTAGGAATTGCCAGAGTTATTTTTGGCGATGTTTCCTTTTTGGATATGCTTTTTCCATTTGCTGTAGCCGGATTTATTGCTGTTTTCGGTCATAAAAATTTCAAACATATCGATAAAATTCTCAATGAGTCAGAATCAATGTTATAATTTAAAACAGCTTGAACAACTAAACCTAACTATTCATACCACTCTTCATGAAATACATCACTTTGATTATTGTCACCTTGGCTACCCTTTTTAGCTGTTCATCAAGTGAACCGGCCATCAATACTGATTCAACTAATAAAAAAGACTTCTCCGGTAAGATCGTTTATCAATATGATTTTAGAGACACCAAAAGTGGAAATAACATTACGGACCAGTTGTCAGGAGTTATAGGTTCGGAACAGCATTATTTCATCAATTCAAATAATTACAAAGCTTTTGATGAGGACGGAAATTTAGTGCAACTGTACAACGCTGAGAGCAACAAATACTATTTCCCGAATCCCAATACCGGCAAGATCATGGAAATAGATGCCTCATTTATGATGTCAGAGATCATTTCCGTTACTAAACTTGAAGGCACAGAAACGATTTTGGGTAAGACTTGTAAAATTTTGGTTGTTGCTACAAAAACTGACGAAACAACTTATTTTTACTCTGATGAAATAGCAGTTGACCCTTCTAACTTCAGTCAGCACAAATTCGGTGGCTGGAACGAGTATATGAAAGCAAGTAATGGAGCTTTACCTCTTAAGTATATACTAAAGAATGAACAGTATACTTGGACATCTACTGCTGTTGAGATAACTCGCATGGAAATTGCAGAAGAAGAATTTGTTCTTGAGACTATTCTGAATTAAGAGCATAAAGTTGAACTGATCTGGTTATAACTTAACACCTATCATAGCGGAATAGATCTTTATTCTGCTCATGCCCAGTTATGATTCCGTTAGTGATTCATATTTCAATTAATATGGTGTAGTTGAAAAGTAGGTTTGAACGATATTTTCTTGGTAAAAAATGCTTCTTAATTGATTTTTTTTATCTTGATTAGGTTAAGATATCTGTAATTAGTTTGTTAGGTAAGTATGAAATATGAATTATTACCCTTTGCTATTATTATTACCGCGGCGTGCTTAACAACATCTTGTTCTATATTTAAATCACAAATGTGCCCAAATCATTACGCCATCAGTTACGATCAATTTGATGGCAATTGGAAAGAACAAATAATTTTTGAAGATCAGACGTCCAGAGTGTACTCAGACTCGCTTCGGTTAAAAGGCTATGCATTTGACCATTATTGCAACCGGACTGTTCAAGGGGTTACTGCTTACGTAACGAACTCTCCAAAAAAGCCATATCAAGTCTTAGGAGTTACTGACTCACTTGGTAGATTTGATTTTTCTTACCATAATGCAATGCCAAATGACACATTGAGGTTTTTAGGAAACAATGATGGACCTCTCGGTTTCAGAAAGCTGTTTTTAATAGACTCGATTTTAGTTAGAAAAGATTCGATACCAAAATCTATTCGGTAACTAGCGAATTAGCTTATAGATTAAATTAACTTTCTAGATTCAGGTCTAAAAAAATCTACTAGTAACACTTCATTAGTAATTTGACAATTGCACAAAATACTGTAGATTCAAACCGAAAAAAATTCTTTGGCTATTACAGTTAATTTTTTTCACTAACACTAAAGCAAAAACATTTATTTCATCGCTATGCATCACGAAATGATGGCAGGACCTTCAGGAACTTTTATTGGGCACTTAATTCCGGGATTAGTATTAATTGCATTAGTACTTTGGTGGATCGCTGACATTTTTTTCAGAGGTACCCGTAAACCAGGTGATGCTTTGGAACGCACTCTTCATATTCCTGTCGTTAAGTTGCTGGCGGTTTTTGTAGCGGTTTATTTCGAAATACCAGATAGCACTTGGTATCCAATGGATTGGTTAATGGGCTGGCATCATATTACGGTATATATTGCTTTTGCACTTTCAGCAGTAGTGGATTTTCTTGCGCATAAAAAAATTCTGAGTGCCAGAGCAACACTACTCGCTTTTTCCGGTGCTAGTATGATTGGTGCACTTCTTTTTTACGGGCATGGAACAGGTCCGGGTGTTGAAGGTACATGTCATACAATTATCATGTTTTTGTTTTTTAGTATCAGCTTTTTTACACTATTAGAAGCAATAAATCCAGAATGGAAATTTGATTGGTACCGTATTGCAACTACAATAGGTCTGGGAGTTTGGATGTGCATCTCTGCTTGGATAATTTTCAAATCCGGTTGGGATTTGCATGATCATGTTAAGGAAGCTCATGTTTGGCTGTTATTTTCCTGGATGGTGCTCGCAGTTGCTACATTAACGACATGTACATTTATTTTAGCTTCAAGAAAAGAGATGGCAAAGTAACTACAATCTCCAGCATTTCAATTCAATCCGGATTCCTGACCTGCCTTTACTTGCAGGTTCGGTAGTCCGTAGAATAACCTTTTAAGGTTATGTGCTCCCGTGACAACTACTACTCAAAAACAACTTCAATAGAATCAGTTCTGAAATACTCAAACAACCCGGGAATCACTTGTAATGGATAGCTCGAATTGGCGTTGATCAAAACACAGATCCCTACCCCGTCTTCTGGCGAAAATGCAATTTCACTTCTATAACCGTTTACGTATCCTCCGTGGTAAACGATCTTTTGTCCTTCGTTATCAAGCACTCTCCATCCCATTCCGTAATGCGATTCGTTTACACTATCCCAATAACGGCTGAATCTTTTATTATTAATGGTAGCCAAAGGCTCATATATCTCATTAAGAGTTTCTTTCGAAATTATTTCAGGATAATATCCAGTAAGCAAAAGTAACCATTTTCCCATATCAGAAGCTGAAGCATTTATACCTCCAGAAGAAATAGCGTTATAGTATTTCTTAGTGATTTTTACAGGAACACGTCCACGCGAACGTGAATACCATACATGAGGAAGCGCTTTATTTTCAGAACGCATCAAACTGTCATAGCTTGCTGAAGAATTAACCATTCCTAGAGGCTCAAATATTTTGCTCGTAAGTAAAGACTCGAAATCAGTTCCTGTTTGAGCTTCCATCACTTTTTCTATCACTGAATACGTTGCGTTTTGGTAGGCAAGTTGCTCTCCTTCTTTAGCAATCAATGGAACTCGTTCCAGTCTTGGAATAATTCGATCTAAAGTAAGTCCGTCTTCCACTAAATTTGTATATGCATGTCGGGGTAATCCCGAAGTATGAGACAAAATGTGTTTGATCTGAACCCGTTCGGTTTGTTCCGGATCAAAAAGTTTAAAATCATCTAAATAACTTGATACAGAGCCATCCCAGCTTAGCAGATCTTCTTCAGCAAGTACACCTGCCAGCACAGATGCAAATCCTTTCGACACACTACCAATCCTAAAAACAGTATGTTCATCTACATTATCTGTTTTACCGGTTTCCTTTACACCAAAACCTTTTTGGTAAATAACCCGACCTTCTTTCACAATTACTACTGCCCCACCTGGAATACTCTGGTTTGTTAATCCTTCTTCAAAAGCAGCGCTGAAAGTATCAAGATATAATGCTGTCGAATCATCCATAAACCATTCTTCTGCGGCAGGTAAGGTGATCTTTGGCTCTGATTGGATCTCCGTACAAGCATGAAAAGAAATCGAAGTGAGTACAAATAAGAAGGTTACTATTAGGAATCGAATCAAAAGCTAGTAGATTTTGGCTTAAAGATTATTTTCAGTTTCGTATAAAAATCCTTGGCAAGGATACTGAAAACTAGCCTTGATAGAAAATAGTATTCAATAAAATTAACTTCTTTAGCCAGTGAATATCCATTAGATCAGAGCTTTCCTGAATATCAGTTCACTCCTTATCAAGCTCTTAATATTCTTGCCGTTTTCATTTTTTATAGCTTAATTATGAGAAAATAAAAAGATGAAGTCTTTTCTTTCTTTTTTTCTGGTTTCTATTTTTTTCATCTACGGGGAAAAACAAGACAAACTTACTCCCTATAGCTATTCTCTTACTGATTCCTCAATCTCGGGATCAATTGAAGGTCACATTATTCTAACCCCTAAAAATAATAATGTTCGTTTCGGTGGCGGTTTGTATGGCAGGCCTGCAAAAACATCTTCTTCTCCCACTTCTGATTCTGTTTTAGTGATCCTCACAGGTAATTCCAGTACTAATGAAAGTGAAACTGAACTTGAATATCTCAATCAAATAAACCAGCAATTCCAGCCTAGTATACTCCCATTAAAACAAGGACAAACAGTTAGAATACAAAACTCAGATCCTGTTTATCATAATGTATTCAGTCTAACTAGTCCACATAAATTTGATGTTGGAAGGCGTCCCAAAGGTGAACATTTTGATGTTACGTTCGAGAAGCCCGGTGTGGTTGATGTTTTTTGTGACATTCATTCCAATATGTATGCAATGATATATGTTTTGCCTTCTAACATTATTTCAATTACAAAAATACAGAGCAACGATAACTTTATATTCACAGATATACCCGAAGGTAATTATGAGATCAAAGTAGTCGCATTGGGTTACAGTGAGTTTTCACGATCGGTTTCGGTTACCGCAGGGAATGCCATTCAGCTGGGAACAATCACATTAAATCCTTAATAATGAAACTTAGGTTCTTAAGTTTGCGATGGAAGCTTTTATCAGGATTTGTTGGACTGGTTTTAGTTATCGTTTTGAGCCTTTTATATAGTTTAGGCCAATTAGTTGAATTAAGAATCAGAGATGATATAAATCAAAATTTTACCGAAGCAGGCAGAATCTTTGAGAGAATTCAGGACATTCGATTTCGACAACTACGACAAACAGCCGTACTGCTCGCTGATATCCCTTCACTTAAAGCGGCTATTTCTACTTCTGATACAAACACTGTAAATCAGAAAATTCGTGAAGAATTACGTTACTTATTGGATTTTGACCCTTTGATCCCGGATTCTCTTATACCTGAATCTTATTTTACAAATCCTGATTCAGCCGGACTTTTGTTGGTTTCGGATAACAAAGGCCTACCTTTGGGTCAATTATCTTCAAAAAAATTACCTGAGTTTTCTATTGCAGACCGAGCAGGAGTGCGAGAAGCACTGAATGGTGAAATGCCGACTCAAACATATATATGGAAAGAAAATGAGCGCTATTTTAATGTAATATCGATTCCAATCTGGACGGGTTATAATCTGATCGGTTCTCTTACTTATGGACTTCCTATTCGTCAGTTAGAAGCGGAGCAACTTTCACGGGATATTGGAATGGATGTCATTTTTTATGTTGATGATAAAATAGTTGCTGAGACTTTTGGGAATATATCAGCGGACGATAAAAACGGGCTGAACAAAAAATTTCATGATGCTACTTATGAAGTACTCACAAGTAACCAAGCTTCGACATCTGAAATACTTTTGAATAGTGAAAACTGGTTGATCTATTTAGCCCCAATGTTTCAGCTTAATGATGAAGTTCAGGGAATTAAGGGGTACTACGGAGTTGCTAAATCTCTGACAAATGCACTAATCCCACTAAAAAATCTTCAGATCTTGATATTTGGCATTGGAGTTTTTGCGATAGTCGCTTCTGTTTTTATAAGTATTATTTTAACTCGAAGAATTACACGACCAATTGATCAGCTTGTTGAAGGAGTTCAAAGGGTTGAAAATCAGGATTTTGGTCAAAAAGTTCCTGTAACTACTCATGATGAAATAGGAAAATTAACTATTGCTTTCAACCAGTTAATTGAGGGATTACAGGAACGCCTGTTAATGCTTAAATTTGTATCAGAAGCTACACTTGATGCCATCAAAAAAGATCTGACCAGAATCCAGCCGGGTGGTGAACGCCGGGATGTAACGGTTTTCTTTTCAGACATCAGAGGTTTTACAGCATGGAGTGAAAAACACACTCCTGAGCAAGTCATTGATATGTTGAACAATCTATTGAGTTTCCAGGCTGAGATCGTAAAAGAAATGGGCGGTGATGTAGACAAATTTGTTGGTGATGAATTGGTAGCAGTGTTTCAAGGTTCCAAGAAAGATCAGTTGGCTGTACAAGCAGCAATACGAATTCAACAAAGGCTTCCGGGTGTTTTGAGTGATGAGGAAGGAAATTTGGCTGTAGGAATCGGCATTAACAGCGGTGAAGTTGTAATGGGTGCAATGGGTAGTGAAAACAGAATGGATTACACAGTATTAGGAAGTACAGTAAACTTGGGTGCTCGTTTATGTTCAGCGGCTAAAAAACATCAAATTCTGATTTCAAATGAAGTGTATTTAAATCTTGAACGGAAAATACCTGCTAAAGAACTCGACAGCATTAAGGTAAAAGGAATAGAGAACGAAATTCAGATATATGAGATAGTCTGGAAGGAAAAGTCTATAGAAAGAGTAATAAAATTGGGTAATTGACATGTTTAAACGATCGACTTTAATTTTCGCTTTTTGTGCTTTCATTCAAACAGTAGTATATGCTCAGATAAGTATATCAGGATTAGCAAATTTTGAACTTAGACAAGCCGGAGAAGACTCTTCCCCTTATGTCAATCAAACTCCGGGAGAAAATCTTTCTATTTACACTCCTAATCTTCGACTTTTTATATCAGGGAATATTTCTGATCAATGGTTTATAAATTCTGCTCTGCAAGCAGATTATTATGATGGAGAAGAGTTAAGTGATCCTTTTTTTTCCTTACTCAATATAAACTGGACACCTGACCTTAACTCTAATCTCCTTGTAACAGCAGGAAGATTTATCACTCCCTATGGCTCCTATTCAAACAAATTCATCTCTTCTGAAAATCCATTTGTGCATTTGCCAATGTCTCATTCTTCAGGATTACCAGTAAGCGCTACTTTCGGGCATTTAGGTGATGGAATTTCCAATCCTGAAGACATCTCCCGCTTATACGGCGAAGATGAAAAAGGAACTACCATGGTTTATTCAAGAATGTATTCACAAGGGATAAGGTTTTCTTATGCATTTGGGGAATCTAAATGGCTAGAGATCAATGCAGCCGCAACTTTAGCTCCCGTATCAACACATTTGGATTATGGACAATATAGTTCTCCTGCCAAAGTAGCCAGAATCACTTTACAACCTGTGATTTGGGCTAAACTTGGTTTATCTGTTAGTAATGGCACATTCCTTCAGGAAAACGCTGCCAACGACTCTTTACTTATCTACGACATTACTTCCTATAAACAAAAAAGTAAAGGTGCAGATCTTACTTTAAATTATAGATATTATACCTTAATGCTGGAGTGGAATAACAGCTTTTGGAAAGCTCCCTTTTATGATCCACAAACCTCTGATTCAGATTCTCCACAGACGGGGCTGGCAGAAACCGATCATTATTCAGCTGAGTTTGTATACGATCTACCCTTTTTGGTAGGAGCATATATTGCCTCTAGATATGAACATATCTCGAATGGGGAAATTGAAATCTATGAAAAGGATAATTCTGATAACCGGATAAACCAAATTTTCCGCGATTGGACGTACTCACGAACCAGAATTGAATTCGTTACCGGGTATAAACTTCAAAGAAATATAACGCTTAAAGGCTCATATCTGATTTCGGATGACGACGGTCCTAAGCTGGATGATAATGTAATATCGATTCAACTCAGTGTTTTGTTCTAAGCAACTACCCCACTCTTGAACCTAAATTGATCACTTCTACGTTTTCGATCTTGCCAGCATGAATAGTAAAACGCATGATGGTTCTTTCCGTTTGAAAGCCGTGCCGACCTGCTGCTCCCGGATTCATATACAACATTTTATCCATTTGCTGATCCCGGGCAACTTTCAGAATATGAGAATGTCCACAGATAAAGAGTTCAGGCGTGTTATTCTCCATCTCCTGTCGAATAGGAATACAATATCTACCGGGAATACCTCCAATGTGCGTCATCCATACATCCACCCCTTCACAAATAAAGCGTTGGTGTAATGGATATTCAGATCTGATATCTTGTCCGTCTATGTTTCCATACACACCCACAACCGGAGCCACTTCTTTAAGCTGTTCAGCTATTTTAATTGTTCCGAAATCACCTGCATGCCAGATTTCGTCACAATCAGAAAAATAATCCAGAGTTTGTGGATCCAGATAATTATGGGTATCTGAAATAAGCCCGATTTTCATCATTCTTTTTTGGTATCATCTTCATTGAAAAACAATGGAATCAAAGAAAACACTTTTTCTTAAATTCTCCTATATAAACTCAACACTTTCTTAACAAACTTCATTCTTTGAAAGGCTTCAGTATAATTATCGTCACTTGGAACGGACTTCATCACCTGAAAACCTTCCTTCCTTCTGTTTGTGATACGGATTACCCTGATTTCGAGATCATACTTGCTGATAACGCTTCTGGCGACGGAACCGTTGAATGGGTAAATGAAAACTTTCCTGAAGTTATTATCTCCACTTTTGATGACAATTACGGGTATTGTGGCGGTAACAACAGAGCAGTTGCATCTGCATCCAAAGAATTTCTTCTATTCCTGAATAACGATGTTAAAGTTGATGCTAACTGGCTTCATGGTATTAACAAATGCTTTGAGTCGGATGAAACTATTGGAGCTGTTCAACCCAAGTTATTGTCTTATAAAGAGCCCGAGTACTTCGAGTATGCGGGAGCTGCCGGTGGATTTATTGATAAATACGGTTATCCGTTCTGTAGAGGTCGTATTTTCGAAACAGTTGAAAAAGATGAAGCTCAATATGATGAGATCTCGGAGATCTTCTGGGCAAGTGGCGCTGCATTAGCTATCAAAAAGGAGCTGTTTGAAGAACTAGGTGGCTTCGATGAGGATTTCGAGTTCCATATGGAAGAAATTGATCTGTGCTGGAGAGTGAAGCGATTCGGCCAAAAAGTAATGTATACTCCGGAAAGTACGGTTTACCACCTAGGTGGTGGTTCTTTAGCTATGGGCTCTCCACGAAAAGTGTACTATAACTTCCGTAACAATCTGTTTATGATCTGGAAGAATTATGCAACTTCTGAATTGATACTCAGGTTTCCAATCAGATTGCTTTTGGATGTAATAGCAGCTTATAAATCATTATTAGGAGGAAAGCCTAAAGAGTTTGCAGCCATTGCGAAAGCTCACCTTCACTTTTTTATGGACTGGTTTAAAGTTCAACGAAAAAGAAAAGCTATTTCCAGCCCAAAAGTAAAATCACTGCAGGGAAAAATGCCCTTCTCCATAATCTGGAATTACTTTCTGAAAGGAAAAAAGAAATTCGATCAACTTCTCTGAAATGAACATTAACACGTTAAAAGAAAAAGCTTTCCCCTTTCTTAAAACGTATTGGTTTTCGATTATTCTGATCTTCTGGAGCTGGTTTATAGTTAAACAGTTTTACATGTCGCTAGAATACAATATCCTTCTTGCTGTAAGCTATAAGCACGTTTTCGGTTTTTCGATGATCTACTTTGTGATAGATAATCTTACTCTGATCATACATGAAGCCGGCCATACCATCTTTGGAATATTTGGATGGAGATTTCTAACTGTTCTTGGAGGTACACTTTTACAGATATTACTCCCTTTTTTACTATTCATTGTTAGCTGGAGAAGCCGAAAAATAGTTGTATCTCAGGCTTCATTATACTGGTTGGGTTTCGCTTGGCTTGATAGTGCAGCGTATTGCGCGGATGCTTACACTCAAGACCTTCCGTTGATTGGAAATTTACCAAAATCTTCTCATGACTTTCTTAACATCCTATCTGATATGAACATTCTAAATCATTACAAGACAATTTCTTGGGTTATGTTTGTAATTGGATGTTTTATTTTGATTACGGGAATAGCTCTTCCCTATTTTTCTAAAAAAAGAACGGAAACGGTTGACTTAGATCTTAAGCTTTAATCCTCAGGATAAACAAATACCGGAGCTTGAGCGTACCATTGAGTACGGGTTAACCTTTTTAATCCGGTGATATCTGATTTCATAATATAGATGTCATAATTACCAACCATATTGGTGGCATTAAAAGCTATATATTTATTATCTCTTGACCATGAGTGCCAACCTTCATTTGAAAGATACCCATTTGATGTAGAATCGGGAGTCAATTGTTTGTAATTAGTACCGAGAGGTGAAATAGAGAAAATACTGTAATTACTATTCTGTTTTGAAAGATAACTAATTTGGTTTGAGTCAATCCATTGCGGAGGTCCTGCATGATATTCCCATTCTAATGCTGTTGAATCATTTGAAGGATAGTCAGTTAATTGCCTGATTCCGGTGCCATCATCGTTCATAATATACAATTCATCATATTTAGATCGATTAGAACGAAACGCAATTTGGGTTCCATCAGGCGAGAAATGAGCGTCAGTATTTTGGAAATTATCGTCTGTTAATTGACGAATGATCTCTCCTTTCAAATTAATGATATAAAGGTCTCTGGTATCATAATCATCACCTTTATTGATTGAGAGTACAAATTCAGTACCATTTTTTCGGGAACTCATCCAGGAATCGTGAACTAAAAAGTCTGTTACTTTTCTAATTTCAGTACCATCCCATTTCATTTCATACAAAAAATATTTTCTTGATGTGGAATCTCTGTCGGATACAAAATATAACCGATCTTTGTAAGCATAATAGACCCAATCAACTCCGGGACTGTTTGAAATGTTTCTTTGTTCTGTTCCATCCGCATTCATTACAAAGATCTCGTAATTATCAGCATCCAGATCATAAGCTACATTGTACGCTATTTTGAAATCAGATGAATCTGCTTTTACTTCTGTTGTTGTTGGTTGTTGTTGCTTTTTAATATTAGAAGAGCAAGCCCATAGACTTGCTCCCAAAGTTAAAACCAGTATATAAGTTTTGATACTTTACCTCCAGGCACCGATAATTAATCCCATTAATGTGAATACAACCGTCCAGAATCCACCATTTATGAGCATATATTTGAATGATTTTTGTTCATACAGACCTGAAACAGCCATAGCCAAGGCAACCCATGCAAAACCGGTTAAGAAACCGTAAAAAGCGCCTGTTGCTGCATCTATTTCATTACCGAAGAACATAGCTAAACAATAAGCCATTATAAACTGAAAAACAGCTGTTAATCCAAAGATCTTTGCCATATTCCCGTTTTCAACATCTTCTTCGGTTAAACCTGCTTCCTTCATCCAAGCTTTACCAAAAAGTGGACCATACCAAACAAAACCGATTGCAAAACCAACAAGCGTTGCGGCACCTACTGCTAACCAGTTAATCATAACATCTTCCATACTTTTCTCCTATTTAGTTAATGTAGCACAATGAATTAACGGAATATTAATTTACACATCAATATTAATTTAATTTATAGCACATAAAGTCCGATAAGCATTACTATCTAGATAGGTTTCAAAAAAAATAAAAGGTACAGTTGAATATTCTTATAGTTGAAGACAATCTTCATGATTTAGAGCTAATTCTAAACGAACTTAAAAGGTGCTCTTTTGAATGGGCTTACCAACATTGTGATACCGAGAATGACATTATAGATGCGTTAAAACAAGAATCTATAGATCTTGTGATATGCGATTTTAACGTTCCTTCTTTAAGCTGTATTGATGTGCTAAGTACAGTACATACGCTCAATAAAGATATTCCGTTTTTTATTGTTTCAGGTTTTATAGGTGAAGATCAAGCTGTTGATCTTATTGTAAATAATGGAGCAACAGATTTTATTTCGAAAAATAACCTTTCAAAATTATCACACTCTATTACCAGAGAACGTGACAATTTGGAAGTACGCAAGGAGCTTAAGGAAAATAGAGTTGAACAAGAACGATCATTAATGCTACTTAAAGCTATAAATGACATTACAACTTCCATTCTCAATACAGACTCGCTTACCGATATAGCCAACGCAATCACAGAAAAAATAATGACTCACTTCGATTTTGAAGATTGTGTGATTTATAGTTTTGATGAACAAACAAATATGTTGGAACAAATTGCCGCTACCGGTCCAAAAAAGAATCCTGACAGCAGCATTAACTGTGCAATTAGTTTAAAAATTGGGGAAGGAATTGTTGGTAGTGTTGCCAAAACGTTACAACCAGAAATTGTAAACGACTTAACCAAAGATCTGCGATATATCAAAGATATAGAGTCTAATAATTCAGAGATCACAGTTCCTATATTACTGGATGGCAAATTAATAGGTATTATTGATTCTGAACATGAAGAGAAAAACTACTATACACAACAACATCTTCAGGATTTAGAAACCGTAGCCGGAGTAATTGCTACTAAGTTTAAAGCTGCTCAAGAAAACAGCAGATTATGCAAAGTTGAGAATCAAATAAAACAAATTACTGAAAACATTGAAGGTGTTGTATTTCGCCACAGAATTACTCCCGGCTCCAAATCTAAACTAATTTATGTAAGCTCTAAAGTTACAGAAGTATATGAAATAGATATAGATGCAGCGCTAGCAGATACAAGCCTCATGTGGAATCAAATTATTGAGGAAGACAGAGACCATGTATATAAAGTATTTAATCAATCAATTGAAGAGAATAAAAGCTTATATCTAATATTCAGAATTAAGACTCCATCCGGTAAACTTAAGTGGATTGAAGCAACCGGTAATTCTATTCTTCAAAGAGATGGTAGCTATATAACCGATACTGTTAACATTGATGTCACTGAAAGAATCAATATTAACAAGCAAATACAAGCCAGGGAGGAATTACTCCGTTCTATAACAAATAATTTTACCGGAGCTATAATCAGGTGTTCAATATCAACTAAAGACCATGTGAATATTGATTATATCAGTGAGGGATGTGAAGAAATTTTTGAGATTTCTCATCAAGAAATTCTACAAGGAAAAATAACCCCTTGGCAGCTCTTTTCTCAGGAAGATTTTAAAGAATTAGTTACATCAATAGAAAGATCCGCTGATGAAATGACAAGCTTGAATTTTACCTATCCAATAAAAACAAAGAGTGGTAAAATAAAATATTTACAGGGCAATGGAACTGCTCAAAGACTTGATTCTGAACAAAAGATAATATTTGATACTGTTATACTGGATATAACCACCCAAAAAGAAACTGAAATTGAGTTACTGGAAACCAATAATAGTTTAGAAAAGGCTCACAAAGTTGGGGAACTTGGTAATTGGACCTTAGATATAAAAACCAATAAAATTGAATGGTCTGAGCAGCTTTATAATATTTATGACAGAGATATTCAGCTCGGCCCTCCTAATTTTGAAGGTTTTCTTTCTTATCACGATTTGACTGATTCCAATATGGAGAATCTTCTTAAATCAATACAATCAGGTGAACCCTACGATGTAGATTTAAAATTAATTACAAAAAAGGGTGAAAATAAATATATAAGAGCAATTGGCTCACCGGAAAAAAATAGTACCGGAGAAGTCGAAAGGTTTACTGGACTTGCTCAAGATATAACTCGGAGATTGGAACTTCAGAAAAAATTAGAAAATAGTGAATTCACGTTAGATTCGGCTGTAAAAGGAGCAAATTTAGGTGTTTGGGATGCCAATATCAGAGACCAAATAAGTGCAATGAATGAGCGATGGTATGAAATGCTAGGCTACACTTCTGAAGAAATTGAAAATCCTTACAGCTTCTTTTTCTCCAGAGTTCATCCTGAAGATTCTGAACTTATACTTAACGAAATAGGAAAGATCGAAGCAGGGAAGCAAGATAGCTTTGAAGTAACCATAAGAGTGAAATGTAAATGCGGTGAATATCGTACTATTTTAGACAAAGGAACTGCTTTAGAATACGACGAGAATGGTAGAGTGGTTCGAATGATTGGAACTCATTTAGATATAACCGAACAAGAAGAATTAAGAATTAAAATCGAAAATTCTTTAAGCGAAAAGACCTTACTACTCTCCGAAATTCATCACCGAGTGAAAAATAATCTAGCGATAGTCACAGGTCTTATTTCACTTCAAAGTATTGGCTCAGGAGATGAAGAACTTAAAGCTTTATTAGACGAAACAGCCCGAAGAATTAAATCTATTGCTCAGGTACATGAATTACTTTATAACACAGACAGTTTTACTGATATTCCTTTTGATAAGTATGTAAGATCATTAACAAACTCGATAAGTGAGACTTTAAACAATAAAAATGGGATCATTAATTTAAAAATAGACGAAAATCTTGTTATTAATATCAATCAAGCAATACCCTTAGGTCTTTTACTTAATGAATTAATTACAAACTCGTTCAAATATGCCTTTGATTTAACAAGTAAAAATAATGTGATTAATTTTTCTTTGGAATTTAAAGACGGTGCCTATTATGCAAATTATAATGATTCAGGTTCCGGTTTTGAAAGATCAAAATTAGAGAGCTCCTCTTCATTAGGTTCCCTTCTGATTGATACCCTTTTACAGCAACTTGAATCTGATTTTAATATCGAAACAGAAAAAGGTTATACAATTGATTTTACATTCGCAGAGTCAATTTTAGGAGCACATAGTAACTTTTAAGTATTGCCTAGATTTGGTTAAATATTAGGAAAATCTTCTTTACCTTTACAGTTCATTTAATAAAGAGGAATGCGCCCAGAAACTAATTTTGAAAAAGTACCCATAGACCGTGTAGCGGTTGAAGAACGTGTAGGAAGACTTAATAAGCGTAGTATCAAAAAAGAATCCAAAGTTCAGGCTTTAAAGCTTGCCCTAAGCATGGTTGATTTGACCACTTTAGAGGGTAAAGATTCTGAAGGTAAAGTTAGGCAATTATGCCAGAAAGCTAAAAGTCCGCATCCAAGTATGCCGGATATTCCAAGTGTAGCTGCTGTTTGTGTATATCCTAATATGGTACGCATTGCAAAAGAAAGTTTAAGAGGAACAAATATTAACGTTGCTAGTGTAGCTAGTGCATTCCCTAGTGGAATGGCCCCACTACCTATCAGAATTGAAGACACCAAGTACGCAGTTGAGGAAGGTGCTGATGAAGTTGATATGGTTATCACAAGAGGTGCTTTTCTAGAAGGAGAATACAACTTTGTATTTGACGAGATTGCTGCTATCAAAGAAGCTTGTGGAGATGCGCATCTTAAAGTAATTCTAGAAACTGGGGAACTTCATACCTTCGAAAATGTAAGACTAGCTAGCGATATAGCTATGGAGGCCGGAGCAGATTTTATCAAAACATCTACCGGTAAAATTTCTCCTGCTGCTACTCAACCAGTTACATTAGTTATGTTAGAAGCGATCAGAGATTTTTATTACAAAACTGATAAAATGGTTGGCATGAAACCTGCAGGTGGCATCAGAACAGCTAAGCAAGCACTGCAATATCTTGTATTGGTTAAAGAAACCTTGGGTGCTGCCTGGCTCAATAATGAATATTTCCGATTTGGAGCAAGTTCACTTGCTAACGATTTATTGATGCAAATTGTTAAACAACAAACAGGCCATTACCAAGGTCCTGATTACTTTTCCATTGATTAACTACTAAGACATTATGTCCGAAACAAAGACTAAAGAATCTACTTACAAACCCACTTCTCCTAACTCAAAATTGGATTTTGCTTCTCTATGGGAATATTCTGAAGCTCCTGAGAGCTCTGCAAATCTTGAGATAAAAGATAAGTATGAATTATTTATTAGTGGAAAATTTGTAAAACCATCTAAAGACCGCTATTTCAAAAGCCTGAGCCCATCTACTGAAAAAGAAATTACACAATTTGCTGAGGCCACTCAGAAAGATGTAGATAAAGCAGTAAAAGCTGCCAGAAAAGCATTTAAAGGGGAATGGTCTGAACTTAAACCAAGTTCCAGAGCTAAATATATTTACCGGATAGCCAGAATGCTTCAGGAAAGAGCAAGAGAATTTGCGATCGCTGAATCAATAGATGGAGGTAAACCAATTCGGGAATCCCGAGATGTTGATATTCCATTAGCCGCCGCGTATTTCTTTTACTATGCCGGATGGGCTGATAAATTGGAATATGCTTTTCCTGGAAAAAAACCTAAACCTGTAGGTGTATGTGGACAAATTATACCCTGGAACTTTCCTCTATTGATGTTGGCTTGGAAAATAGCCCCTGCCCTTGCTTGTGGAAATACAGTGGTTCTTAAACCAGCTGAAACCACTTCTCTTACTGCAATGATGTTTGCCGAGTTAGTAAAAGATGCAGGCTTACCAGATGGTGTAGTAAATATCGTAACCGGAGCAGGTCAAACCGGAGCTGAAATTGTTAATCATAAAGATATTGACAAAATAGCGTTTACCGGATCCACCAATGTGGGAAAGATCATTCAAAAATCACTTGCAGGAACCGACAAAAAATACACGTTGGAACTTGGTGGTAAAGGCGCTTTAATTTTATTTGAAGATGCTCCGATCGATCAGGCTGTAGAGGGCATTATAAATGCAATTTATTTCAATCAGGGACATGTTTGTTGTGCCGGATCACGATTACTGGTTCAGGAAAACATCGCTGATAAAGTGATCATGAAATTGAAAGACAGATTGGAGACTTTGATTGTTGGTCATCCTCTGGATAAAAACACAGACATTGGCGCCATCAATTCCAAAGAACAATTTGACCGGGTAAACAGTTATCTGGAATTGGGAGTTGAAGAAGGTGCTGAAGTATATCAAAGTAAATGTTCTGTTCCTGAATCCGGATATTACATCCGCCCTACTCTATTCACAAATGTATCTCAATCAAACAGAGTAGTTCAGGAAGAGATATTCGGCCCTGTTCTTACCGTTCAAACATTTAGAACGGCTGATGAGGCTATTGAAAAAGCTAATAACACACCTTTTGGTTTAGCCGGTGGTGTATGGACTGATAAAGGTTCGAAAATATTTAAAGTCGGAAAAGCATTAAGATCCGGAGTTGTTTGGGCGAATACATACAATAAATTTGATCCAACCTCACCTTTCGGTGGTTACAAAGAAAGTGGTGTTGGCCGCGAAGGCGGGTTACACGGATTATCAGCTTACCTGAATTTGAAATAAGGAATTATAATGAGTGAAAGAATAGAAGTTCAAAAAACATACAAAACCTACGTTGGCGGATCGTTTCCAAGAAGCGAATCAGGGCATTACTATAAAGTTTTTGACAGCGAAGGTGATTTTTTGGCAAATGCATGCCGTTGCACCAGAAAAGATTTCAGAGATGCCGTTTTAGCAGCAAGAGCTGCTTTCAGTGGATGGAGTTCAAGAACTTCATACAACAAAGGACAAATTCTCTACAGGATCGCAGAAATGATGGAAAACCGAAGAGATCAATTTGTAAAAGAATTGGGCCAAATTGGTTTTTCAAAAGAAGAAGCGGATGCGGATATCAATGCTTCTATTGATCGATTGATCTATTATGCAGGTTGGACAGATAAATACCTGCAAGTATTTGGTTCTGTGAATCCCGTAGCAAGCTCACACTTCAATTTTAGTATTCTTGAGCCTACCGGAGTTGTTTCTGTATTAGCTCCCGAAGCCAGCCCATTATTGGGACTCGTATCAGTGATTTCACCAATCATTGCAGGCGGTAATACTTGTATCGTTCATGCTTCTGAGCAATATCCACTTCCTGCTATTAGTTTTGCTGAAGTTTTAAATTCTTCCGATGTACCTGGCGGAGTAGTAAATATTATTACAGGAATAAGATCAGAATTAGTAGAACACTTTAGTTCTCATATGGATGTTAATTCGATTCTTTATACTGATGAACTCGACAAGGAGACTAAAACGAAAATAGACGAATTGGCTTCCAACAACATAAAAAGAGTAGTTAAGAAAAATATCTCCGATTGGTACGAGGAAGATTCAGCTAACCCTTATTTTATTGTTGATTTCCAAGAAACAAAAACAACTTGGCACCCTGTAGGCTTTTGATGAATGCGCTGTCTTACATATCAGTAACCATTCTTATCGTTTCAATTCTAATGTTAGGGTGTGCGTCTTCTCAAACATCAACTGATTTAAATCAGCAAGGCATGGAGAGTGAAAACAATGAACAAATGACTGATACTGATATTGCAGATAATGAACTTTTGTTGATCAGCAATCTTTCTGATACATATACATCAAATAATAATTTGATTCCGGAAGAATATGCAAAGATAAAAAAAGAACAAGAAGCTGAAGTCGACTTAACTAAAGGATATAGAATCCAGATATATTCAGGACAAAATGTTTTCGATGCGGATACCATTGCATCTCAATTCAGAGCTTGGTCAGATACTACTATCAGCGGTTATCAAGCTGAAACTTATACGTTCTTTAAAACCCCATATTATAGAGTTCACGTTGGTGATTTTCATAATAAAGAACTGGCCCTTACTTTTTCTAAATTAGTTAAAAGATTTATAAGAGATGCTTGGGTTGTATATGATACAGTAGATCCTTTTTTAGTACCTTCCGACACTACTAAAATCATGTTGCAAGAGTTTTAGAAAAGCTTAGCTGTTTTACTATATTCATTCCAATCCTACAGTTAACGGTGTACGTATTTAGATATAAAAAATGGCAAAGTATATACTAGCTTTTGTGGTAATTGCATTTATTACCGCTTTTTCGTCAAAAGATGTCGAAAAAAAATCCAACTCTTTTTCAGTGAACCAATTTAACGGAACAATATCAGGTACAGTAACCGTACCTGATCAATCTACAGCAAGACGTCAATTCAGAGGTTCCAGTTACAGAAGCAGAGGAAATACAAGTTCATCAGATTCAAACTCAGAAAAAAATACTGATGCAGAGGGCACTAGGTTCTCGAATACCATTGTTAGTGCTCACCCACTTTCTTTTTCTATTCCTGATGATATGAGTGGAGAACCTGTTAGAATCGAACAAATAGATGCTGTTTTTTTACCAAATGTAACTCCTGTTACTGTAGGTACTATTGTTCAATTCGTTAATAATGATCCTTTTTTCCATAATGTGTTTTCGCTTACACCGGGCTCAAAATTTAATATCGGTAGAAGAGAAACCGGTGATGTATATTCAAAGCAAATCGACGCTCCAAAATGGAAAGTAACAGGGATAGGTCCTATAACTCTATTTTGTGATGTGCACTCACAAATGAAAGCAACTATATTGAGTTTAGACACCCCTTATTTTACTAGACTTAATGAAGATGGAAGCTACGAATTAAAGGATTTACCTGAAGGAGAATATGAAATTCGAGTGTACAACCCTTCTTTTGATATACAGTCTAGAACTGTTTCCTTACAAACTAATAGTACTGAACAAACCGATTTTAACTTATCTGAATAAATTTGAACTTAAGAATTAGTACCAAATTAATTATTCTACTTATTGGTCTTACGTTGGTAGTACTTATTACAGTGCTTACAGCGGTGAACAATACTTTTTCTAAAACCCTAAACGAGGATATAGTTTTAGACTTTAGTCAATTACAAGGCTTTTTCAAGCAACAACAAACGCTACAATACGACAGACTTGTTGAATCAGCTTATTTAATAAGTGAGAATTCTAACTTTAAAGCAAATGTTGAACTCGATGACCCTGCTTCAGTTACTCAATCGATTGGTGAATTTGCTCTTTTTATTAAGTCGGACCTTTTTGTTGTAACCAATAATGATGGAACTGTAATCGGTTGGTTAAACAACACAAACAAAATTAATACTGACCTTTCCGAAAGAGCTAGCGTTCAAAATGCACTTAACGGAATTGAACCACCAATAAATATTCAGTGGCCAAGACTATGGGCTGTTGATGGCGAGCTATTTCAGGTAGTAACCATACCAGTTTATGCCGGAAATACTATCATTGGAACTACTACTCTTGGTACTAAGTTTCAAGATTCTGAAGCAAAATTACTAAAACAAAATACTCCACTTGATGTAATAATGTTTCTTGATGAAACACCAATAGCATATTCTGATGAAAATGAAGACATGGAGATTTTTGGTGAATTTATAGATTCCAAAGAAGAATTAATTGACTCATTAACTTCTAGTTTAAAGATCAGCGTACCTTTTAGAGAAAATTTAAATGGAATTGAAGTTTTAGCTTTTATCAGCCCTTTGGGAACAGGTGAAAGAGCTTACTACCTCGCTTACGTGCCTGTAGATGTACAATTTAAAATCTTAGGAATTATTCAAAGCAATATTTTACTGATCGCCGCTTCTAGTTTTCTTGTAATTGTACCGATTGCCTTTATAATTGCAGGAGCTTTTTCTGGTCCAATACAGAGACTTACTACTGCCATGCTGAAAGTAAGGGAAGGCGACCTAAATGTTGAGGTAGAGTCAAACTCCAATGATGAAGTTGGTATACTTACTAAAACATTTAATGAGATGATTCAGGGGTTACGGGAAAGGTTCGCTCTTACTAAATACGTTGGTGATCACACTCTAAAAATGATCCAGGAAAAACAAACCATCGATCTGAATGAAAAAGCCTCTTTTCAGGAGCTTGCAATTTTATTTACAGATATTCGAGGTTCGACATCTAAAATTTCTACTTCTACACCGGAAGAATTTCTGGAAAAATTAAATAAGACACTAGGTAAACAAGCTGATACCGTTCTTATGAATAACGGTTCTATTGATAAGTATGTAGGTGATTCTGTAATTGCTTTATTTGCAGGTGTTGATTCGCTAAAGGCCGCAATAATCTCTGCGATTGAAATTCAAAAAGATTTCAAATCTGATTCAGAACTAAACGAATTTTTTGATGGTATTGGAATTGGTATCAACTACGGAAAAGTAATTCTTGGCAATATGGGAGCTAAAGAACGTATGGATTATACGGTAATTGGTTCTGAAGTTAATTTATGTGCTCGATTATGTTCCTCTGCTAAGAACAATCAAATTTTAATCCCAAAGGACTTAATTAGCCAATATAGCCATGAAATAGAAGGACTTAGTTTTAGAGAAGTAGGTGCACAAGACCTAAAAGGGTTTAAAGGAAGTGTAGTTGTTTCTGAAGTCCTCTATGAAATAGAACAAGACTAATTTTAAAATTTGATCAAATTTCATCTACATGAATTCTAAAAAAATATTTATTAGTACCCTTTTTTTTCTTTTTAGTTTATCAATAATAAGCTCTGCACAGGTTCAAATAAATGGCTCTTTAGATTTAGAGTTGTCAGGTGGCGGTGAAGAATCAAGGTTTATTACAAACGGGATCTCTAAAAAATTCAGCGAACTTAATTTAGCAGTTACTCAACTTAATGCATTCCTTTTTGCTCCTGTTAGTGATAACATTTTTTTTGAAAGCCGGATACAGTTAGATACTTGGGGAAGTGGCAAATTAAACCCTCCAAGAATTTCATTGGCAAGCCTAACTTGGGATAATCCAGATAATTCTTATATCGTTAAAGTCGGTAGATTTATTTCTCCTTTCGGATTTTATACAAAACGCCAATTGTCTACTGATAGGGTTTTTGTGCAACATCCTCTAGCCTACAGTTATTTTACTAATATGTCTGACATCAGAGGTTACTGGCCTGAAGCCGGAAATAATACTAATGAAGAGTATGAGGAAGGTGACGTTGGCCTTAGTACTCTTTATTTTGCGGGATATGTAACTGGAATCGGCACTCAATTAGAGATCAAAAAAAATCGACTGTTTTTGGATGCTGCAATAACAAATGGAACTCCTATTACCATCCGCAACCGTTCTTCCCTACCTAATGTGGCTCTAACTTCCAGATTATTCTATAGACCGTCTGTATTTTGGGAACAAGGTATTTCAATGAGCTTTGGTAATTTTATGCAAGGTGATCCACTAAATAACTCCGTACGATCTCAAGAAAGCTTTCAGAAGTTTTACCAATTGCTATTGGGTGCTGACACTAAAATCGCTTTTACCTACTTTGAGATTATAAGTGAGGTGATCTATTCAAACTGGAAGACACCTGCATTTATTTCTAATCAGTTCAACACTAGTTGCGTGGGAAATTTGTGTGAATATAATTTAAGCAACCTTTCAGGAAATATAGATTTCAAATTTGAGCCTCCCTCATTAACAGGTAGTTATATTGCATTCCGGGCAGAACATCTATTATTTTTGAATGCTAACGATCCTGAATCAAATTCTTCTTTCGATTGGGACCAAGATGTTTCCAGATTATCGGCAGTGTTTGGATATAAATTTGCTCCAAATGCTTTATTAAAAGCCTCTTTTTCCGATCAGGGTGATTTTGATTTATCAGAATCTGCGTTTAGACTTCAACTCTCTTCTTTCTTTTAAACAAAAAAAGGGATGTTATAAAACATCCCTTCTTAATCTAATTTTGGGAATAACTTCTCTTAGTTTGCTAAATAAACTGCTGCAGCTCCGGCAAAGTTTTGAGAATAAGTAGGAGAAGGATTGCCATTAGTTGTTGGCAAACTAAATTCCAACAACTTCCCACCATCTACAGCTCTTTCTGCAACATAGATCTTTTGAGAGGTAGAATCGTAAGCCAAACCAACTGGATTTCCAAGTTGAGTATTACTTCCTTCAATTATAATTTGATCAGAAGTTGAAATAGAGCCGTTATTTCCTGCTGCATTAAATTTGGAACTGAAATCTGTAATTACATGAATTGCTCCATCAGTAGAACTTCCTGCGTCTCCAATATCACTCAAGAACATAATGTCAGTTGAAGCGCTATAATATAAAGCATGAGTTCTTACAATACCTTCTATTTGAACTTTAGAATCAGGTGACACTGCCCCATTGGCATTACTAAGGAAATTATTATACACAGCCAAAGTATCTGAGTTGTCTTGTATTGCATATAAGCTGTTTCCAGAAAATTGAATGTCCCAAAGGTTAATATCTGCAGTATAGGTATTTGCAAGTGTAGCAGAATTGTCGCCAATCTCATACACATAAAATGCATTTGTTTGATTGTTAGCATCAGATGCATCCTGAGAAACGACAACTTTACTTCCTGAAGCAGCTAATTTTCGGGCGTTTGAAAAATCCTGACTACTACTAAAAGCTAATTCAATATTCAAAGAAGCTTCAGTTTTAGTAAGATCAGTATATACCTCAACTCTGTTATTAGTTCTGGATGCTATATAGAGTCTATCAGATCCGGAGCTATAAATGATCCCATCAGAATCAGTAGAACTTAAACCAAATTGAACTGAGCCAACAGTTGAGCTTGAAAAATCATAAATACCAACAACAGGAGTTGTATTACTTGATACAAATACGGCTCCAAATTCGGTTGTTATATCTCCATTGTCATCGGTGCTTCCGCAAGAAATGGAAACAAGGCTTAGAAATAATATTAATATTGTTGCTACTCTTATTTTATTCATGTGTCCTATTTTTAGTGTTCTTAATCGTTTAATGAATTCTTTAAGTAGTACGTTAATTCTTAATTAACGGATGTTTTAATTATTTCAATCATTAAAAAATAAGCTCGAAATGCCACTATAATTAATTGAATAAAATGGAGCTAAATTAAATTCATTAGTTTGAGTATCCTGTACTGGATATTCAAAAGAAAGAAACATTCCCCCGTTAGTAGACCGTTCTGCTACTATAATCCTGTTTGCGAACTCATGATAAATAACATCTACAGGATTTTGCAAAAAAGTATTTGAACCTTTTATGAATATCATATCACTACTCGAAATTGTTTGTCGAACTTGTTGTAATGCCGCTGAAAGCTTAAGTTTGAAATCTTCTATAAGTATAACTTGTCCATCGTTTACTCCCTCAGTTGGATCTCCAATATCAGTTACTATCATTAGATCATTTGTTAAAACATAGTGCATACCACGGATCTTAGTTACTCCTTCAAGCCTGATCTTTATATCTGGTGAAATTGGCCCACTACTGTTTGCAAGAAAATTATTAAAAATGACTAAAGTGTCTGATTCATCTCGAGCTGTGTAGAGCGAATTACCTACTAGTTGAATATCCCAAAGTTGATACTCTACATCGAACTGATTTCTAAGTGTTATTTCATTAGCTCCAATATCGTACATAAACAAAGCATTTTGTTCTCCGTTATCTGAAGAGCCTGCTTGGGCAACAAGAGCAATATTGCCTTCTGAAGTTAATCCTCTGGGATTGCTAAAATCAGATGTACCTACTGCACTTGGAAGTATTGCAGAACCTGAATCATTTGTTGATAATCTTGAGTAAGCATTTAATCGATTGTTTTCCCGGTCTACCTGATAAACGATATCACGACTGCTGTCAAAATAAATTCCTGCGGATGAGTCGCTGGTAATTTCATACTCGACAATCTTTTTATTGTTGATATCAGAAAAATCGAAAATACCGATCTTAGATTGAGTTTCACTAGAAACAAAAACTCTGCCCAAGTCAATAGTGGTGGTATCATCTTTTGTAGTTTCACAGTTAATGAATACCAGAAATAAAGTTAAATAAAAGAAATATTTATGCATCTAATTAATGTCTAATTAATTTGAAAATAAGGCATATTCGTGTATCTAAACATTAAATCTAAATAACATTACATCTCCATCACTAACTACATATTCCTTTCCTTCCTGCCTCATCCTTCCTGCTTCTTTAGCTGCTTTTTCGGTTTCATATTTTTCATAATCGCTGTATGAAATCGTTTCAGCACGGATAAAACCTCTTTCAAAATCGGTATGAATTACCCCGGCAGCCTGCGGTGCTTTTGTTCCTTTTTTAATAGTCCATGCGCGTGCTTCTTTTGGACCTACAGTAAAGTAAGTGATCAATCCTAGTTCCTGATATGCAGAATTTATTAAACGATCTAAACCGGCACTTTTTAAACCCAATTCTTCCAGAAACATTTCTTTCTCTTCTGGATCCAATTCAGCAATTTCAGCTTCTATTTTAGCACAAAACATCACTATTTCATCATCATGCTTTGAAGCTATTTGTTTTACGGTTTCAACATATTTATTACCGGAATCAAGGTCTGTTTCGGAAACATTGCATGCATACAAGACTTGTTTTCCGGATAGAAGCATTAGATCATTAAAAGCGACTTTTTCATCATCATTTACTTCAAAAAGTCTTGCAGAATTTCCGTTTTCTAAGTGTTCTTTCAATCTAACAGCAACTTCGAGTTGAGCTTTCATTGCTTTATCGCCGCTTTTGGATTGCTTTTTTAGTGTTTCTACTCTTTTCTCAACACTTTCTAGATCTTTTAAAATAAGCTCATCTTCAATGATAGTAACATCTCTTTCCGGGTCTATACCACCTTCAACATGAATAATATCATCATCATCAAAACATCTTACAACGTGAATGATCAAATCAACTTCTCTGATATGAGATAAAAAAGCATTTCCTTTGCCCTTACCTTCTGATGCTCCTTTAACTAATCCCGCAATATCAACAAATTCAATAGTGGTAGGAATTACATTAGCCGAATTTGCTAATTTTGCAAGTTTCTGAAGACGATTATCTGGTACCGGAACCAACCCAACATTCGGATCAATAGTACAAAAAGGGAAATTGGCTGATTCAGCACCGGCATTACTTAATGCATTAAAAAGTGTTGACTTTCCAACGTTTGGCAACCCAACAATACCACACTTTAAACTCATATTATTACTTTGTATAGTTTAGAACTTTTATTACTAATTATTGATTGATCGAATGATCGATCAGGCCTCTGCCCTTTTTATTTATTTTGCCTGAATTCGACAAATCTTCTAGAGAGGCATCTAAGATCCCGTTCACAAAACGGCCTGATTTAGCTGTAGAGAATTTCTTTGCGATTTCTATAGCTTCGTTAATTGTTACTTTAGTTGGAATTTCATCGAAATAAAGAAACTCGCATAAAGACAATTTTAAAATCAATCTGTCTACTAATGCAAGTCGTTGAAATTCCCAATTTTTGATATGCTTGATGATCACGGCATCAAATTCGTTTTCATTCTCAAGAGTTGTGAAAAACAGCTTTTCTGCAAATCTTCTCAATTCTTTGTCTGTTCCCAGTGTATCTTTGATTATAGAATCCGTAATATATTGAACGCTATCACCACTAAGTTTAAGTGCGTATAGTGCCTGAAGTACAGTTTCCCGAACGTGTCTACGATTGATCATGCCAAATAACAAATTTTGTGAACCCTAAAGATACGAAAACTAACTTTTACCTAAAGCATAAATCTCACTATATTTATTTCTTCAAAAGCGTCCTTAGCTCAGTTGGTTAGAGCGTTGCATTGACATTGCAGAGGTCACTAGTTCGAATCTAGTAGGACGCACTTCTCTCATTATTGAAGAAACGTGATTCTTTAACGTGTACTTTGATCACCCACAGTATTCAACAAATTCCTTGTATACGGTCTTTATCAGTTCCTTATCCTTCTATGAGTAATTCAGGCTGATCAAATTTCGTTAGGTGTGAAAATAATCGGTTTAGATATTGGAGCTTCCATCGACTTCCATCACCCCACATTAAGCGAGATGATGAATTTCAATACTTTCACTTTTCACTTTTCACTTTTCACTTTTCACTAAAAAGAACCTACATCACATATTCATAGGTAGCCTGTAGTCCTAACGGAATTCCCAAATACCAGTAAATCAGTAAAAATATGGTCCAAGAAATCAAAAATACTATGGAATATGGTAACATCACTGAAACCAAAGTTCCAATTCCTGTTTTCTTAACATATCTCTGACAGAATACAACCACTAATGGAAAATATGGCATTAACGGGGTGATGATGTTTGAAACAGAATCCCCAACACGATAAGCAGCTTGAGTTAAATCGGGAGAAATACCTAACCCCATCAACATTGGTACAAAAATAGGACTAATAAGTGCCCATTTTGCCGAAGCAGAACCAACCATCAGATTTACAAATGCCGTCAGAATAATAATTCCAACGATGGTTACCTGACCCGGCAAATCCATTGCTTGCAAATAACCAGCTCCTTTTAAAGCTATAAGCACACCAATATTTGACTTTGAAAAAGCATCTATAAATAATGCACAGAAGAACGCCATTACAATATAATATGACATATCGCCCATCGACTTACTCATTCCGTCTATGATGTCTTTTGTTTTTGAATAACCACCTGACAGATAACCGTACACAATTCCGGGAACCCAGAATAAGAGAAAAATTAAAGGAACAATCGAACGCATAAGTGGAGCAGAAAAAGCCGTTATTTCACCATCCGGAGCACGCATTGATGAGCTTTCAGGATATACCCAAAGGAACAAACCTATCAACCCTGTGATCATTACTCCTGATGCAATCCAAAAAGCTTTCTTTTCTTTGTCAGATATATTCCCAAGATCATCCGCTCCCTCCAAATCGATGTTATCATCGAGTTCCACTTTTTTCAATCTTGGCTCAACAATTTTGTCGGTTATATACCAGCCTAAAAGAATAATCAATACACTTGAAGCACTCGTAAAAAACCAGTTATTAAGAGGGTTGATCAATATTTCCGGATTTATGATCTGTGCAGAAGATTGAGTAAAACTTTGAAGTAACGGATCAATTCCTGAGGGAATAAAATTCGCACTGAATCCTCCGGAAACTCCGGCAAAAGCAGCTGCTATTCCAGCAACGGGATGCCTACCAGCAGCATAGAAAATCACGCCTCCTAAAGGTATTACAAGGACATAGCCAGCGTCCGTTGCCGTATGACTTACTATTGCAACCAAGATCAAAACCGGAGTAAGAAAAGATTTTGGAGTAAAACTCAGAACGTACTTTATTGCCGTATTTATGTACCCGGAATGCTCAGCCACTCCAACTCCTAGCATTGCAACTAATACTATGCCCAATGGAGCAAAAGTTACGAAAGTGTTTATCATGCTTGAAAGAAATGCTGCTAACTGAGAACCCGTAAGAAGATTAATAACTTCGAGGCTCTCCCCTGTTCTAGGATCTATCTCTGCAAAATCGAATGGAGAAAGAATTAATGATAGTATCCAAACTAGTGCAAGGAGTAGTAAAAAAAGTATAGCAGGATCGGGGAGTTTGTTTCCTGCGTATTCAATTCCGTCCAAAAAGCGATTAAAAAATGATTTTTTTTGGTCAGTAGCTTTAGTATTCAAGTTCTATGTATTGGTTAAAAATTAACCCTGAAATAAAGCTAAAAGTAGAATAAAGTGAAACAGTTTTTATGGCTTCTATTTTTTACTAAATCTAAACTCAAAACTGGTACCATTTTCTGATGAGATCGTTGTCTCAGCATTTAATTGTTTCCCTAATGTTTTAACAAGAGTCATCCCCAAAGATGCTTTTTCATTTTCTTTAGGTTTAGGCAACCCAATTCCATCATCAGTTATCTTATAGATCATACCGGTATCTGCATTTTTAAATGAAACTAAGATCTTTCCTTCCGCTCGACCTGTAAAAGCATGTTTATAACTATTAGTGAGTACTTCATTAAGGATTAACCCGCATGGTATTGCTTGTGTTATCTTCAATTCAACTTGATCAAGATTGAAATCGATTTCAACAGAAACTGATTTTCTTTCTAATGAATTGGAAATTACTCTGGCAAGATCTTTTAGGTAATTGGGTATATTTACTTTAGAAAAATCGTCGCTTTTGTATAAGAGCTCATGTACCAAAGCGATCGATCTTACCCGCATCTGACTGTCAAGAAGAACATTTTGTGCTTCTACATTTTCTGTATTCATCGATTGCAACTCCAAAATACTGGTTATTACAGCAAGATTGTTTTTCACTCTGTGATGAATCTCTGCCAGCAGCACTTCTTTCTCTCTCAGATTCGACTTAAGCTTTTCCTCAGCCTTTTTTCGTTCGGTAATATCAACATATATGCCATAGGTAGAGATGAGTCTTTCATCTACGATTACTGGTACAGCACAAACAATAACATCTACAGTATTTCCGGATTTCGTTCTCCTTTTACCGGTATAAACTTTTGCAATTTCACTGTTTGACAATTCTAATGCGTCTTTATACTCATCACACGGAACGATTAGTTTATCTAGCTCGAGTCCTTTTACTTCCTTTTCTGAATACCCGAATATTTCTTCGAAACTATGATTAACATTTACGATTTCATGATGATGATCCAATTGTGCGATACCAATTGGGCTTGAGTGAAATAAATTGCTAAACATACTCTCTCGTTGTTTCAATGCCTGATGTGATAGCAATCTTTCTGAGACATCTCTTTCAACTACAATGATAACATCTTCATTTAAGTAAGATCCCGAATTCATCAAAACTTCAGTTGGAAACACCTCTCCATTCTTTTTTTCACCCCAACCTTCATAACTGATTGAGTCACCATTTTTTGCTCTTTGTATATACTCATCAATTTGATTCTGCGAGAATTTTCCGGAAGCGGACAAAAACTTAATTTCTTTTCCTAATACCTCCTTCTTCTCGTATCCGAATGTTCTGGTAAGCCCATCATTAACATCTATAATTATGCCTGATGAATTTAGTAAATAGATCGCATCAGTAATCGAATTATACAAATCCATAAAACTGGTCATTAACTGCTTCGACTTCTCTTGGGCTTGTTTTTCCTCAGTTATGTCCTTTATAACTGAATAGACTGATGTTATATGGCCTTTTCTATCAAACAAATATGAATTATACCATTCACACTCTATGACCTTTCCATTTTTAGTTTCATTCTTTAAGGAAATTACTTTTGTAGGAATTTGATCTTCAATTGCGTTTTTATTGGCCTCAGTTATTTTAACTAAATCTGAATCTGCAATCAGATCTTCCAGTAAAAAAGGATTTTTGTTTACATCAGAATGTGAATATCCGAACAATAACTCTGCTCTTTTTGACCATCTCAGAATTTTATGTTTTAAGTCCCACTCAATTTCAGCCAAAGGAAAATCCCGAAATCCAATAGGTAATGAGACTGCCTTTTTTGATAGTAATTTCTTTCGAAAAACCTCAGTTATATCATGAGCAATAACAATCTTAGCAGGAGTCCCTTTATAGTTTATAAGATGAGAAGAAAACTGAACGTAAATTTCTTGTTTTGTCTTTGAAAATATTTTCCAGGTTTCAATAAAAGGAAGATCAAGCTCGTCTAAATCCTCCTGACTGAGGTCTATATTTTTCCCCAAAGAAGAAAGAGATTTACCTAATAATTCTTTCTTACGATATTGAAGCTTGGAAATAGCTATATCATTAGCATCCAATATCTTTAAATTAAGTTGATCGCACACAAACATTAGTTGCGAATCGAAAAATGTCATACTTATCCCAGAATGTCCTTCTATTTTGCAGCGAGAATATGCATTTTAAAGTTTAATTTATCCAACAAAACTTTAATAATTTTAAATTAAGTATGTACCAAAAATTATTATTCCTATCTTTGGGTATCAAAAAAAGCTTTTTTCAATAACTCAATTAATGTCTGAACACAATATTACCATCAATTTACCTGATGGTTCCGAAAGAACATATAAAAAAGGAACTACAGGCTTTGAAATCGCAGAATCAATTTCATCAGGATTAGCAAGAGCAGCCCTTAGTATTACTGTAAATGGAGAGATCATTGATCTTGACAAACCCATTGAGTCAGACGGCACCATTGCTATAAATACATGGGACAGCGAAGATGGAAAATATACCTTTTGGCATTCATCAGCTCACATTTTAGCAGAGGCTGTTCAAGAGCTTTACCCAGACGCAAAGTTTGGAATCGGACCTCCTATTGAAAGTGGATTTTACTACGATATTGATTTCGGAGAAAAAAATATTACTCAGGACGATCTCAGTAAGATCGAAAATAAATTTCTTGAAGTTGCCCGCAATAAAAATAGTTTTGTACGCAAAGATATTTCAAAAGCAGATGCCCTTTCTTTTTACAAAGAAAATGGAAATGAATATAAAGTTGACCTTATTGAAGGGTTAGAAGACGGATCTATTACATTCTACACACAAGGTAATTTTACCGATCTTTGTAGAGGGCCTCACGTTCCAAATACCGGAGTTGTTAAAGCGATCAAGCTTACCAGTTTAGCAGGTGCTTATTGGCGAGGAGATAACAACAGCAAGCAACTTACACGTATTTATGGAATCTCTTTTCCAAAACAGAAAATGCTTACCGAACACCTTGATATGGTGGAAGAAGCCAAGAAAAGAGATCACAGAAAGCTAGGTAAAGAGCTTGGTATTTATATGATTGACAAAATGGTGGGCAGCGGTCTCCCCATCTGGCTTCCTAAAGGTACTCGTTTGAGAAGAACACTCGAATCGTTCCTAAGAGACGAACAATTTGAACGTGGTTATCAAGAAGTGATCACTCCTCATATTGGAAATATTGAGTTGTACAAGACTTCCGGACACTACCCCTACTATTCCGATTCTCAATACGACCCAATTCAGGTTGATGATGAAGAATACATGTTGAAGCCGATGAACTGTCCTCATCATCATAGAATATATTCGAATGAAATGAGAAGCTATCGGGATTTACCTCTCAGATTAGCCGAGTTTGGAACTGTATATCGCTACGAACAGTCCGGCGAATTAAGCGGACTTTCCAGAGTACGGGGTTTTACTCAAGATGACGCTCATATCTACTGTATGCACGAACAACTTAAACAGGAAATCAAACATACAATAGACCTGACAAATTTTGTTTTTGATACATTTGGAATGCCAGTTGATATTCGTCTCTCCTTCCGTGATGATAATGAGGAAAAATACGGTGGAGATATTGAATTATGGGAACGCGCTCAGAAAGAGATTAAAGAAGTAGCTGATGAAATGAATCTGGATTATACTATTGCTCCGGGTGAAGCTAGCTTTTACGGTCCTAAGATAGATTTTATAATCCGTGACGCTATCGGAAGAAAATGGCAATTGGGCACTGTTCAGGTTGATTACGTTATGCCCGAAAGATTTGATCTAACCTATGTAGGATCAGATAATGAGAAACACAGGCCTGTTATTATACACCGAGCCCCATTTGGTTCCATGGAGAGATTTACCAGTATTCTGATCGAACATTTTGCAGGAAATTTTCCACTTTGGCTTTCACCGGAACAAATACGGGTACTTCCGATATCAGATGATCAGAATGATTATGCAAGAAAATGTGTTGACTCATTCAAAGAAATTGGAGTTCGTGTAACTCTAGATGATAGAAGTGAACAAATTGGTGGAAAAATACGAGATGCTGAAACTGACAAAGTGCCGTATATGTTAATTGTTGGAAGTAAAGAAGCAGAAGCTGGCACGGTTTCTGTTCGCAGACATCGTAAAGGAGATATTGGAACTTTCAATTTTTCTGATTTTCTTTCAACAGTTGAAAATGAGATTGAAAAAAAATCACTCCCTGAAGATTAACAAAACATAAGAGGATAAATATCGCAAGAAGATCATTCGGCAGACCAGAACCTGCTGACAAAACCAGAATTAACGAAGATATAAGAGCCGCACAAGTTCGGGTTATTAAACCTGATGGTGGACACGAGATTACCACATCTGAAAGAGCATTACAGATCGCCGAACAATATAATCTTGACTTGGTTGAGATTGCACCTGATGCAAAACCACCGGTATGTAAGATTATCGATTACGGCAAGTACATGTATGAAAAGAAAAAGAAAGAAAAAGAAGCTAAGAAAAAGCAACATACAGTAAATGTTAAAGAGCTTCGTTTTCGCCCCAATACAGATGATCATGATCTTGAATTCAAAACTCGACATGCCAGAGAGTTTTTGGAAAGTGGTGATAAAGTAAAAGCTACAGTCCAGTTTCGTGGTCGTGATATGCTATATACTGAAAAGGGTGAATTACTTCTTTTACAGCTCGCAAAAAGCCTTGAAGACGTAGCAAAGATTGAGACAAAGCCCAATATGGAAGGCCGAAGAATGATCATGATGATTACTCCAAAATAAAGCTCTCAAACACGTTGATAAGACCGCTATTTCTACCTATCTTTGAAATCTTTATAATTTTCACAAAGCAGGTATACACACAATGCCAAAAATGAAAAGTAATAGTGGGGCTAAAAAGCGCTTTAAGGTTACCGGTTCCGGTAAAATTAAACGTAAGAAAGCTTTTAAGCGCCACATTCTTACTAAGAAAAGCAGTAAAACCAAGAGAAAGCTCGGCGAATCTACTATCGTTACAGATGCAGATGCTCCAAAAGTAAAAGAGCTTATCCCTTACAAATTTTAATCCTAAAATCTAGACAAAAATGCCACGTTCATCAAATTTAGTGGCTTCCCGTCGCCGTCGCAGAAAGATTATATCTCAAGCGAAAGGTTACTGGGGCAAACGAAAGAATGTATATACGATTGCGAAAAATGCGGTTGAAAAAGGTCTTCAGTACCAATACCGTGATCGCAAAAACCGTAAACGTACATTCCGTAGATTATGGATCGTTCGAATCAATGCTGCTGCAAGAATCAACGGAATCTCTTATTCTAAGCTCATCCACGCGATGAAAGAAAAGGATATGCAGATCAACCGTAAGGTACTTGCAGATTTAGCGATTCACGACGCCGATACGTTTGCTGCCATTGTGAAGGAAGCTACAGCTTAATTGCTATCTTGCTATTTAAAACCGGTAAATCTGTTCAATTAGGTTTACCGGTTTTTTTATTTTAACCACAGATTACTTAGTAAAATCAAAAAACCATGCTTGAAAAAGTAGAAGCTTTAAAAAAAGAGATAGAGTCTTTTTCGGTTTCAAATTCCGATGAGCTAGAAAAATTTCGCCTGGAATTCCTTTCTAAAAATGGAAAAATCCAGTCTATGTTTAAGATGATTGGAAAAGTAGCTAAAGAAGAAAAAGCTGCTTTTGGAAAATCCATGAATGACCTTAAAAATCTGGCTCAGAATCGATTCCAACAATTCTCAAACGAATTTTCTTCTTTAGCTACTACAACAAAATCGGCTACTGATGATATCACCTTAACAGCACCAAGCTCGTCCATTGGTTCGCTCCATCCTCTTACCCAAACAATGGAAGAGATGAAGAGTATTTTTTATCGTTTGGGATTTACTATTTCGCACGGACCTGAAATTGAAGATGACTTTCACAATTTTACAGCATTGAATTTCCCTCCTAATCATCCTGCAAGAGATGAACAGGATACATTTTTCGTTAGAAAAAGCGACGATCCAAAAATTGACGACCTGGTTCTTAGAACTCATACTTCACCTGTTCAGATTAGGTTAATGGAAAATCAAAAACCTCCTATTAGAGCAATTATGCCTGGTAGAGTGTACCGAAATGAGGCTGTAAGCCCAAAATCGTATTTCCTCTTCCATCAGGTTGAAGCTCTTTATGTAGATGAAAATGTAAGCGTTGCTGACCTGAAAGACACGCTTATTACATTCGTGAAGCTTATGTATGGAAATGATGTAAAGTACAGATTAAGACCTGGCTTCTTCCCTTTTACTGAACCAAGTTTAGAAATGGATATTTGGTGGGGCTCAAAAGAAAATGGAAAGTGGCTTGAAATATTGGGCTCCGGAATGGTTGACCCGAATGTATTTAAAGCAGCCGGAGTAGATCACGAAAAATATACCGGTTTTGCCTGGGGAATGGGCGTAGAACGCATTGCTATTTTAAAACATGGAATCGACGATATTCGCTCATTCTATGAAAATGATATTCGCTTTTTAGAACAGTTTAATTAAAAGATCTCAATTCGTTATAAATGAAAATTTCATATAACTGGCTACAAGAATTTATTGACCTGGATCTTAGTCCTGAGGAACTCGCTGACAAACTCACTTTGATCGGTTTAGAAGTGGAAGGAATTGAAGAATTCGGAACCACACTAGAAGGTGTCATCGTTGGAGAAGTTCTTGAAACAAAGCCTCATCCTAATGCAGACAAACTAAAAATTTGTATCGTTGATCTTGGAGATGAGAAAGTCCAGATCGTTTGCGGAGCAAATAATGTAGTGGCGGGACAAAAAGTACCCGTAGCAACAGTTGGCTCTACCCTTCCAATAAAACTTGATGACGGCAGCTTTCTAACTCTTAAGAAAGCAAAACTCCGTGGCGAAGAATCGCATGGAATGATCTGTGCTGAGGATGAGCTAGGATTAGGTACTGATCATGATGGAATTATGGTTTTAGACTCTTCATTGGAAACAGGAACTCCGGTAAGCGATATCTTCGATCTGTATCAGGATACTATAATTGAAATTGCAATTACACCAAACAGACCGGATGCAACTTGCCATCTTGGAGTAGCCCGTGATATTGCCGCAGCTTTAGATCTCGAGTTGGTTAAACCTGCTGTTAAAGTACCTGAATCTTCCACTAACGCTGATTATTCTATTACTGTTGAAAGCGCTAAATGCCATCGATATGTTGGCAAGCTTATTAAAAATGTGACCATTGAAGATTCTCCAAAATGGTTGCAGGATAAATTAACAGCGATTGGTCTTCGTCCCGTTAATAACGTTGTAGACATCACTAATTATGTGATGTACGAATTTGGACAACCGCTCCACGCTTTTGATTTCGACAATCTGAATGAAGGTAAGATCATCGTTAAAGAGTTTGATAAAGAAGTTGAGTTTGAGACTCTTGATCATATTAAAAGAAAATGTGAGCCCGGAACATTGTTTATTTGTGATGGAAATGGTCCTGTGGCAATTGCCGGAGTAATGGGCGGATTGCATTCAGAAGTAAGTGATTCTACCACAAATATTTTGATTGAAAGTGCTTATTTCGATCCGGGAAGTATCCGAAAGACATCTAAGCAACAAACTCTCCAAACTGATGCTTCTTATAGATTTGAGAGAGGAATTGATCCGAATTTACAAGCCATTGCTGCCCAAAGAACAGCAGATCTTATCATTGAAGTCTGTGGCGGTGAATCAGAAGCAGGGATCACGGATGTACATACTATAAAAACGGAAACCCACCAGCTTACTTTAAGAAAAAAATATGTTAACAGACTGTTAGGAACTGATCTGTCTGTTGAAGAGATCGTCCAAATCGTACAAGGTCTTGAACTTGACATTGTTTCAAAAGATGAAGGCACCATAACTTTTGAGATCCCAACTTTCCGTCCCGACCTTGAGCGAGAAGTTGACCTGATAGAAGAAGTTGGAAGACTATTTGATTACAATAAGATCGGATCAAAGAATCAAGGAATCTTTGTATCAACTGAGCCCTTAACAGATTGGGAAATCCTGCAATCTAAAACCAGAGAGATTGGCGTTCAGCTTGGGTTTAAAGAAATTTATACCAACTCATTGATATCTCAGAAAGAAGCTCTAAATTTTATTTCTGAAAACGAAATGATTGAAACCCTCAATCCACTGAACAAAGACATGAGCACTATGCGCCCATCTTTGTTGCATGGCTTCCTGAAATCCGCGTCTTACAATTTTAACAGAAAAGCGGAAACTATAAGATTCTTTGAAGTTGGTAATGTGTTTGTACAAAGCGAAGACGCTACATATCATGATGGCATAAATGAACAGACTCATTTGTTATTTGGTATTTCCGGTAATAAAAACACTGAACATTGGACAGGCAAAGCTTCTTCCTTTTCCATTTTTGATCTTAAATCTGAAGTAAATGCATTCTTTACCAAATTAGGTTTGGAAGGAAGCATCAAGATCAAAGCAATCGATGAGAATTCGCTAAGTTACAGCTACAAAAAAATTGAACTTGGTAAGGGCTCTGTTGTGTCTCAGGATTTACTGGATATATATGATATTGAGCAAAAAACCTTCATTGCTGAATTTAGTTTAGATCGAATTTCCGAAGCATTGGCCAAACACAAAGCCAGATCATTCACACCAATTCCTAAATTCCCGGCTTTTGAATTCGACTTTGCAGTGGTAGTTGAACAGGAAGTTTCTGCCGGAGATCTTATGACTTCCATAAAATCTAATGCGGGTAACACATTAAAAAACATTGATATATTTGATGTATTTGAAGGTGAATCAATTGGTGAAGGAAATAAAAGTATCGCCTTCAGACTAAATTTCATTGATCCCAACAAAACCTTGAATATCAAAGAAGTAGAACCTATTATTCAGCGCGTGGTTAAATCACTGGAGAAGAAATTCTCTGCTAAACTTAGATCTTAGGTTATAAGCAATGAATAAAGTTGCACAACAGACTGAACGGTTTCGTGAACTTCTGGGTGAAATCAATGAAGAGATTTCAGGATTAAAGAGCGAGATAAAGGAATTGAAAAAAGATAATTCCAGGCTCAAAACTAAACTGGCTGAAGCAAGAGATAAACAAACAGATATTTTCTCTGCTATAAATGAGTCTGAACGATTGGCAATGCGCCAACATATTCAGGGACTAGTTCAAAAAATTGATAATCATTTGGGTTCTGAATCATGAAATCAATTAAAGTCACCATTCTCGGAAAACAATATCCACTGAAAGTTGAGGACAGCGAAGAAGAAAACATGATCCGCATCTGCAATTATGTAGATGAACGATTCAAAACCTATCGCGAACAGCTTGTAAAACAACCGGAATCTACGGTTATGTCACTTGCAGCTCTTAGTATTGCAGAAGAACTTTTTGAAGCCAGAAACAACTCTTCCGAATTGGAAAAGAACGAACACCATACCATGGAGAGAGTTAATAAAAGCTTAGAAAAGCTTCTCCTTCAGATCAAAGAAGAATAAAAGAGGAAAAATACATTGGCTGAAACTGTCAGCATTTTGTTTGTAGGAGACATCGTTGGCTCTCCAGGATTACAATTAACAGAAACGGTACTTCCAAGTCTTATTAAGAAATATGAGGCTGATTTTGTGATCGCTAATGGCGAAAATTCACACGAAGGTCATGGAATAAACGAATCCATCATCAAGTCTCTTCATAAACTTGGTGTGCATGTAATTACAGGAGGCGACCATTCTTTCGATAAATGGAAGGTGTTTCCATACATGCGGGAAAATAACACCATCCTCCGCCCTCTTAACTATCCTAAAGGAAATGCAGGTTCCGGTTTTGGAGTGTATGAAATCCCGGGTACTTCTTTTAAGATCGGTGTATTGAACTTACAAGGCCGCACGTTCATGAAAGCAATTGATGATCCTTTTTCTGCAGCTGATTGGGCTCTTTCCAAAATGAGAGAAGAAACGAATATCATTTTTGTAGATATGCATGCGGAAGCAACCGCTGAGAAAGTTTCTATGGGCTGGCACATTGATGGAAGAGCTTCGGTTATGGTTGGAACTCATACTCATATACCAACCGGTGATGCAAGAATATTTCCACAGGGATTAGGTTATCAAACCGATGCAGGAATGACAGGTTCTTTTAATTCATCCATCGGAATGGACAAAAAAGTAGCTATAAAAAGATTTACTACCGGAGTTCACCAAAAGTATCGCGCAGCGGAAGGTGATAATCATTTATGCGGAGTATTTGCTAAAGTGGATACGGAAACCGGCAAATGCGTTCATATAGAACAGGTTACTTATCCTGAATTTTATTCTAGCAAGGAAAGCTGATGTCAGAATTATTATTAAAGGCTGAGGGGATTTATAAAAGCTACGATGATGATAATGGCGGCCCGCCTTTAGAAGTACTCGAAAATGTGAATCTGGAAGTTCAAAAAGGAACCATCACTTCTATTGTTGGCTCAAGTGGCAGCGGTAAAAGTACCTTGCTTCATATTCTGGGTGGACTAGATAAACCCAACAAAGGTTCTGTGCTTTGGGGCGATAAAGATATCAGCCTGATGAATTCTGATAAGTTAGCTGAGTTCAGAAATAAGAATATTGGCTTTGTATTCCAGTTTCATCATTTGTTACCTGAATTTACTGCTATTGAAAATATCGCAATGCCCGCTCTGATATCCGGAGTACCAATGAAAGAAGCTTCTGAGAGAGCACTGGATCTTATGAAACGATTCAGTATTGCAGACCGAAGATTCCATCGCCCTACTCAGCTTTCGGGCGGTGAACAGCAACGTGTTTCCATGGCAAGAGCTTTGAATAACAATCCGGAACTAATTCTCGCTGATGAACCCACCGGAAATTTAGATGATGCCAATACACAGATCATTCTGGATCTTTTGTTTGAATTAAGAGACAGAGACGGCGTTTCTGTGCTGTTAATTACCCACGAAAAAAATATTGCAGAACGTTCTGATACCATCCTCGAAATAAAAAATGGAACAATTGATTAATTCAATTTCGGTTGACCGCTAAAAGCCTTATTTTTCCCCCCTATCAAAATCATATTTAATTAAAAAAACATGTCGAAGAAATTTACTAAAGAAGAGCTAGAACACGATCCGTTGTTAGACAAATATGTGAAAACGGTTTCCTTCTTTAATGCAAACAGAACTATGATTCTGTCACTAACGGTAACTGTAATAGTTGTTATCGGTGTATTGATTGGATATAGATTTTATGCTGAAGGTCAGGAGCAGGAAGCACAAAACTACTTAGCAGCAGCTGAGCAAAGCTATTCTGCAAGCGATTACCAAACTGCACTGAACGGAGACGAGTACACGCTTTCTTATGGTTTCATTGCAATTGCTAATGATTATTCTGGAACAAATGCCGGAAACCTTGCAGCTTATTACGCTTCAGTTTCTTATTTCAAGCTAGACAATTACGAAGAAGCTTTAGGTTATATTCAGGAATACAAGCATCCGAAAGGAATTATGGGTGTTGGGTCTGTTTCTTTCCATGCAACACTTCTGAAGCTAAACGGAAGTCTTGAAAAAGCAGCTAAGAAGTATGAAGAAGCTGCAAACTGGGATAAAAACGATTCCACTACCCCATTCAATCTTTTGAAAGCTGCGCAAGTGTACAAGGAACTTGGCAATATGGAAAAAGTAAGCGCAATTACTACTACCATTATTGAAGAATATCCAGACAGCCCTGAAGCTACCAACAGCAGAAAACTTCAAGGAACACTGGCTGCTAATTAATTCAGTTTCAGATCTTATTTATTTTATTAAAGGCTTCCGATTGGAGGCCTTTTTTGTTTGTGTGACTAACAGGAATATGATGATAACACTCAAAAGTTGGTAATCTCCGTTTATTCAGTATATTCCTGAGAATTAACGGGATAAACTGAATAAAACTTAAACATGTAATGGGAATAACATGAATACAGTGCGTGTTATGCCAATGTTGTATGCCATTTATGAAAACGCTAATTATATACATATTAATCGGATTTAGTTCCTTCCAATGTTTTGGACAAACTGACAATGAAGTAAAATATCAATTTGCCAAGGAAGTTTTCAATTCGAAAGAATATGTAAAAAGGAATTTTGACCGATTTTCTGGACGAATTGACTCGATTGACTCTATCACTTTTAGACTTGGGAAAAAGATTTTAAAAATTGAGACTGGTAATAATGAATTAAGAAAACTGATTAAAATTGGAGTTTTTAACGCAGATGAGATTTTTGGAAAAGAAACTACTAAAAAAACGAAAGCGGAAATTGACTCTTTAAGTCAAAATCAAAAGGTCTTTTTCAATCTAACTCGAAATGATAGTTTAGCAATATGTTGTTTTGAATCCTTGGAAAAATTAAACCCGAATCCCCAAACGAAAAGATTTAAGTTTTGGGTTATGAGAATTGGTGTTGCTAACCCAACTGAATACTATATTGAGTTGTATAATGACAAAGCAACAAAAGAAACTGAATTGGATGAATTTATTGAGAATTCTAAAATGAGTTTTTATTATAAAGGAACATTAATAATCTAAAAAAAAACGGCATACAACAATGGCTATAAGTAATTGCTTGTTCTCGCCTACTTCTGAAAATCCTCGCTGATTTTCAGTTTAGTGCGTACTTGCTAAATCTAACGCTAAACCACGCAACTACTCATAGCCGAGACCGTTGAAGATGACTCTGGAAATCTATTATAAATTCGTCAGCTAATGACAGCTTCTAAACAAAAATGCCCTAGATGTAAGAAAGGCTTTGAATGTAAAGCGAATTCAATTTCTGAATGTCAGTGCTCAACGGTAACACTCACTGAAGAAAACAGAGCATTTATCAGTAATAAATTTGAAGATTGTCTGTGTGTTGAGTGTCTGAAGGAAATAAAAGCCGGTAAAGATAATTTTAAACTTCCAAGGTAAGCGGGCTTTTTCTGCTTTCAAAGCAAACAATCATTTTGTCATTTCGACCGGAGGGAGAAATCTAAAGATTTTCTTCAACAGCGATCTTAGATTTCTCGGTCATCAGCTACTTGCTGATTCAACTCGAAATGACAATCATCATGATCATAAAAAAAAAGGACTTTAGTCCTTAGTGTATTACATAAAAATGAGGTTTTTCTAGAGAATTAAGTCACTGACTTACTAGGCGACTGATAATTAACAAATGCATATGATAACAGAGTACTAATCAAGACTATACCCCAAACAATGCTAACCTTGATAGGCAATTCAATAAAATCTAAAAAAGTGATGAGATAAAAGATCAAGATTGAAACCGCGGTTACAATAAAAGACTTATTATTTAAGAAAAACAGCATCACTCCCAGAAGAAAAGTCGAGACGAAAAAGATGTTCAGGTAAAAAATTGAGTTTAAACCCCATTGAATGGTTGGTTGGTATAATTCGAATTGATAAATGATTATCCAGGTAATCTCATATAGTAAAACATATAGAATGAGCTGTAAGACAGGCTGAAATAACCATACAGGTATTTTGGATATTCTTGCGGAAATAAACTTTAATTCCATAACTAATAATTTTTATCGATAGAGCATAGCCAAATCCCATTTCACAATAAGATCGAACAAATAACTAGCGCAAGCATCACGCTATCCTGTTAGTATACAAGTTTATGCAACTAACAAATAACAAACAATCACATTGTCATTTCGACCGGAGGGATAAATCTACAGTTTTGCTTCAATACTGATCTTAGATTTCTCGGTCATCAGCTACTTGCTGATTCAACTCTAAATGACAATCATCATGATCATAAAAAATAAAGAACTTTAGTCCTTGGAATCCACATCGTAAAGAAATAAGAAGCAGGAGCTCTTCAGTTGCATCCCAAGCAGGAACTTGGGATGGAGAAAATTAACCTAAACCTGCTGATCTTATAGTCTAAGAATCCTATTCAGTCTTCGAATTATTTGTAACCAATTTCTTATTAAAGAACTTCACCAGAAAAATTGCAATTGCCCACTGACACAAAACAGTGGCCACCGAGAAAGCACTCAATGGATTGTACCAACTGTCAGGTGCATATTCGGTTGCACTTAAGTACATCCACCAACCAAGTAACGTCACTACCTCCACAGGAACAACGTATTTAAGTACGATTTCCCACCAAGGACCTAATGTCGTACTGCGTTCCGCGGTATTCACCAATTCTGTTCTGAACTTGGTAACTCCATACTTTATTACTGCATAACTAATGAACGCCCCGGAAACCATTAGTCCAACTCCCCAAACAAAATCCTGATTAGCAAAGAAAGTCAGGTTCATCGCGGATGGTATCCCGAATGCAAAACCAAATACACAAATGAAAATGGTCGCTTTTTTTCTGGTAGCACCTGCATCTACAAAAACTTTTGTAGCAAGCTCGATCATTGAAATAAGAGAACTGAATGCAGCAAATGTCAATCCAAGAAAGAAAAGGATAGAAAAAATTCCACCGCCACCCATTGTTGCAAATAATCTAGGCATCCAGATAAAAGTTAATCCTGTTGAAGCAGGACCGGAAGTTTTCATGACGTCCAAAATCTCCGAGTTGCTCATTGTTGAGCTTAATGTTCCGAACACAGTTGAAAAAATTATAACCGCTGCAGTTATTGAAACCAGGTTATTACCAATTCCTGTTTGAAAAGCACTGATTGTGATATCATCTTTTTTACGCATGTAAGTAGCGTATGTAAGAATCAATCCCCATGCTGCTCCGGTATCCCACGCATTTTGTGTCAGAGCCTCTAACCATAGATTAGGATTGGTGAGGTCGCTCCAGTCAGGAGTAAATAAATATTTAATTCCGATTCCACTTCCCTCAAGAGTTAAAGCCTTACCAAGAGAAATTACCAACACTACCAAAAGCGATGGAATCAGGATCTTATTAACCTTTTCAATAGATTTAATTCCCTTTAATACAATATATCCACCTAACAACATTACTGTTGCGTGTGTTAAAATTGGCCAATTAGAGCCTTGAAAGCTATTCCAAATTCCCAATGCCTGATCTGCTGTTTCAGGAAGTGGAGCAAAAATTGCCTGCGTTAAATAATACAGACACCACCCAGCTACCACACTATAATAGAACATAATAGCGGTGGCAACGAAACCAACAAAGCCTCCCATCCACCCTTTTTTCTCACCAATCAGATCTGCAAATGACTGAACCACTCCTTTTCTGCCATTCCTTCCAATACCATATTCGGCAATAATTAATGGGATTGACCACATAATCAGAAATACTGCCCACGCAATTAAGAACGCTCCTGCTCCATCTTCTCCTCCATTCTGTGCAGCAATTCTTGGAAATCTCCAGATATTTCCGGTTCCAACTGCAATCCCCAAAACACTTAAAATCATCCCAAGTTTGGAGGAAAAAACTTCTTTTTGTGCGCTCATTTTAAAAAATAATGTTAATTAAAAAATACATGTTTAAAGTAGCCGTTTCTTCATGCGAAGATTGTTATCTTCATGCTTTCTATATTTTGAATAGAAAAAGGCTATGCCTATAATTGCTAGCCAAGCATAACGGTAATAAACGACTATCCAAAAAACAATTTCACGAGTATATTTTAGATGTTTTCAGATCACAAAACTACCAATAAGTACCTCGCTTTATTAACTTTTTTCGTTTCTTTAATAATCTATACGTTAACACTCGCTCCTACAGCCAGTTTTTGGGATGCGGGAGAATTCATTGCTGTTGCGCACGGACTTCAGGTTAATCACCCTCCTGGTGCTCCCTTCTATTCTATTTTAGGTAGAATTTTCTCTATGTTCATGCCAACAGAATATGTAGCTGTTAGTATAAATTTCATTAGTGCTTTGGCTTCTGCATTAACAGTAATGTTATTGTATCTGATCATTGTTCGTCTTGTTAGAGAATGGAAAGGAGACATCTCAGAATTCAGCCTTATGGATAAGATCGGGATGTACGGAGGAGCTTTAATTGGCTCTCTTACTTTTGCTGTAACCGATACTTTTTGGTTCAACGCTGTGGAGGCGGAAGTGTATGCCCTTTCTATGTTCTTTACTGCAATAGTAGTCTGGCTCGCTTTAAAATGGTCAGAAAGGCATGAAGAGCCCTTTAATGAAAAATGGTTGGTGTTGATTGCCTATATGTTTGGTTTAGCAATTGGTGTTCACTTGCTGAACCTTCTTACTCTTTTCTTTGTAGCGCTTATCATTTATTTCAAAAAGAAGGACTTTACTTACCTCTCCTTTGGGATAATGGGCATTCTAGCCGTTTCATCTTTTTTCATCATATATCCTGCTACCATCAAATGGATTCCAGATTGGTCTTCAAAAGTTGGAGGAGCTACTTATGGTTTAATTAGCCCTTTAGTGTTTATTTTCCTAATAATGCTAGCGGTGGCTTGGGGAGTTTGGTACACTCATAAAAAGAAATACCGATTGGCTAATATCGCAATGATAAGTTATGCTATGATTCTGATGGGTTTTTCTTCGTATTCAGTGATCATGATCCGATCAATTGCCGATCCTCCTATCGATGAGAATGATCCGGAAACTGTAGAAGCTTTTGTGAAGTACCTGAACAGAGATCAATATGGTGATACTCCTATCCTGAAAGGGAATAATTATGATGACGCTACAGGTCAGATTACACGTGGACCAGAAAATGAAGAATTTTTCCCGCGACGTCATTCACAAGATCCACGCCATATAGAATATTACGGAAGATATGACAGCGACTGGGATTTCTTCTGGGAATATCAGGTTGTTCACATGTATGTGCGTTATTTTAACTGGAACTTTATAGGTCGAGCATCAGATGTTCAGGATACCGGTTGGCAATCTGGATTTTCTCCACCCAAATATCCCAGTAATAAAGCCAGTAACTCCTACTTTTATATTCCATTTCTACTCGGTCTTTTTGGTATGATCTATCATTTCAGTACCGATAAAAAACGCGCATTTGCGGTTCTCACTTTATTTGTGGTTACAGGGATAGCTATTATTTTCTATCTCAATCAACCCCCTTTCCAGCCCAGAGAACGAGATTATGCCTATGTAGGTTCCTACTTTGCTTTTGCCATTTGGATTGGGATCGGTGTAACCGGATTAGTTGATTTGATAAAGTCTTACATCAAAGAAAATTCTATGGCTGCTTACGGAGTGATCGGACTTTGTTTACTTGCAGCTCCGGTTTGGATGGGATATCAGAATTGGGACGATCATGACCGAAGTGATCGGTATGTAGCTCCTGATTATGCGATTAACCTTTTAAATTCATTAGCACCAAATGCCTTGGTATTCACCAATGGTGATAATGACACCTTCCCTTTATGGTATGCACAGGAAGTTGAAGGAATAAGAACAGATGTTCGTATTGTTTGCTTAAGTCTTCTGAACACAGATTGGTACATCAAACAACTTCGTGACCAATGGTCGCATGAGTCTGCCCCACTACCTATTGATTTATCAGATGAAGAAGTGGAACGAATCACGTCTGGTATTGCACAATGGCAACCTCAAAACATCAACATCCCTGTAGATAAAGAATTATTGAGAAAAGCTTTTTCTGAGGATTCTCAGTATAAAGAAGCCATAGGTGCTACAAGTACCGACATACCTTTACTACAATCAGGTACAGATTATGAAATTCCTGTCGACTCTCTTGACGATGTAGTAAGCTGGAGATTAAACGGCAGATATTATGGGCGCGATCAGGAAGGCAACGATATCAGATATCTTCAGATTCAAGACAGATTGATTCTTGAAATTCTTGAAACTAATAAGTGGCTCCGCCCGGTTTACTTTGCTAACACAGTTTCGGGGCAAAGTCAGCTTAACTTGCAGGATTACTTCAGAACCGAAGGAAAAGCGTATCGTGTGGTTCCTAAGAAGATGGAAGCCTTAGTTGGTTCTGGATATATTGACACTGAAATTCACGCAAAAAGATTCCGTAATTTCAGCCACCGCAATTGGGGCGATACTGATGTTTATTTCGATGAAAATATTCGTCGGATGATGGGTAATTATCGTTATAACTATCTTCAGTTAGCTGAGAAGTTCATTATTGAAAATGAACCGGATAGTGCTCTTAATTGGTTAAGACATGGTGAAAAGGTTATTCCTCTTCGTGATGATGAAGAAGTAACAACCATTATAGCTCTTTATGCAAACCGTTATGCTCAGCTTGGAGAAAGTGACGACGCACTCAGACTGCTAAACCGATCTCTGGATGGTTTTGTAGATAAATTGGATGTTGAATTCGATCGTTTCCAGAGCGTTCAAAATGAACTCGCTCAAATTGCCTCAGATTATGAGCAAGCAAGACGAAGCGCAGATATTAAAGCCCAAAGAACGTTAACCCAACGCAATAACTCTTTGGTACAACAGGCTCAAAGTATTTCTCAAAATATAATGAGAGAACGCCAAGCTATAATTATTGTACAATATGTATACTTTAAAGCCGGCGACGATGAACAAGGTCTTAAGCTAGCTGAAGAAACAAATGCTAAGTTTGAAGGAACTCAAATACCTTTAATTCCTACTAACAGGGAAGAAAGTATTCGAATAGGAATACAATACGGTTTAAATTAACCATCTATTTATAGTTAGCTCTCAGTATTGTATATTCTGAGAGCTAAAATTTTATATCATGATTCATCAATTTACAGCAGAAAATATTTCCACCATCGGTAAGGTACTGGGAGCTACTCCTAAACCATTAGGCAAAGACGTATTTAGAATCGAAGTAAAGAACGAGGAAGAAAATCGTAAACTTGCTTTGGAAATACATTTGGGACTTGATGTAAATGGTGAGGAAATGAATATGGTGTCTGTGTATGCCTACAATACTTTTCTTCAATTGCATAATTGTACCGCTTTTGTTGCGAGTGAGATGCTACAACAAGTTACTTTTTTCGGAAAATCAGGAGAAAAGACATCCGGGTTGATCGTTGAAAAAGCAGCCGGTTGCAGTTTGTACGCTAATGTTGATGAAACATTGTTAACAGGAGATTTTACACAACTTCCTGAAGATATGATGATGTGTGGTATTGCTTTATCACTTACAGAATCTATGGATGATGATTTCAGTTTCTAACTTTTGATAGTGGCAGAGAACTACCCTCTTCAAATATTCAACACCACAGATATCGATTTACCTTGTAAAGAAATCGATTGCAGAAAAGTTTTTGAATTTGTTGCTCAACATGAAAAAGTAATATTTGAACTTGTTGAACTTGCCTATGTTGATGAGAAAGAAATCGTTCGCATTAATAAAGAGTTTTTAAAACGAGATTACATCACCGACATAATTTCCTTTAGGTATGATGAAGATAATTCTAATACCAAAATAGAAGGCACTTTATATTGTTGTTTACCCCGCATAATTGATCAGGCTAAAGAGTTTAATCAATCATCTGAAAAAGAATGTCTTAGAATATTGATTCATGGCTTATTACATCTTACCGGCTATGATGATCAGTCTGATGAAGAAAAAGAGGAAATGACAAAGTTGGAAAATTTGTATTTATCTATGTTTTACGAGTAACCTGAAACCGATTCGCTCGTAATAATGCCAAAACTAATAGTATGGCTGAACTCAAAGAAAAAAATATTATCGCAGAACGAACCAAAGAATACGGGCAACAACTTTGGGGTATTCTACAAAAACAGATCGAAAAACAGTCCGATGAGCCGCATGACTCTGTAACAAGAGTAAGCCCTCCTAAAAAAGAAGGAAAGCACAAGATATTTCTCAAGCTCTTATTCCTATTCCCAGTCCTTTTGATCTGTACTTTCATTGCTTCTTTTTACTGGGATTTTAACGGCGTTGAAACAACCATTTTTGGATTTTTTATAGAATTCGAAGGTCTTATGAGAATTCTTTCAATAAGTGGTTTGATTGGTTTTCTTACAAATTGGTTGGCCATTACAATGCTTTTTCGTCCTGCTCAGCGTCGTCCTATATTTGGTCAGGGATTGGTTCCAGCTCAAAAAGACAGGATTGCCTTTCGTTTAGCTGCTGCGGTATCTGAGGACCTCATCAACCCGGATATCATTAAACAAAAAATTCAAGAGTCGAACGCTATTTCAAAATACAGAGCACAGGCAACCGAATATATCAGGGAAGTAATTGACGACCCTGAATTTAGAGCCGATCTGAAATCTCTGGCAGTAAATTATGTGGATGAGATGGTAGCTCAGCCTGAAGTGCGCGCAAATATTGCGGAATCAATTATCCATCAAATCGAAAATAATATAGAAGAAAATTCCTTTGAAAAAGTAGCGCTGAAGGCTTACAGCTTTATCAAAGGACAAGAAATGCAGACTTTGGTAGAAGATGCTCTTACTAAGCTTCCAGGGGGCGTAGAAAAAGGATTAGATAAACTGGACAATTTCCTTGATACCCTGCCTGATAAAATAGAAGCAAACAGCTCAACGATAGAAAACATAGTTACTTCCCTCCTCTACAAACTTATTAATCAATTAGATGTACATTCACTGGTAGAAGACAACCTTCGTGAATATGACGAACAAAGGTTAGAGAAGTTGATCAAGAACGCTAGTAATGATCAATTACAATATATTCAGTATCTGGGTGCAGTGCTCGGAACATTAGGAGGTTTTATTATTTGGAAACCAATTGGCAGCCTCGCCTTGTTGATACTTATAATTTCAATTACCTTAGGATTAGATAACTTGCTTCATTGGATGAAAAAAAAGAACATCCAATGATCTAACTGACCAATAATCTTTAGGGAAAAATGAATAAAATTATTTTAATGCTCTTAGCGGCTTTTCTGGCTACTGCATGCTCATCAACTAATAATACACTCGTTTCAGAAACTTCTTCTAATAATGAATCTGTTTCCGAGAATGTAGAAATACCGGAAGAAGCGCCTGACAATTGGCATCATTTAACATCGGATGCTGATCATATCGGAATAGGAACCGAAAAGCTTTACTCCGAAATCCTCCTTACAAGAACACCTTCAAAAAAAGTAATTGTAGCAATTATTGATTCTGGAACAGATATTGAGCACGAAGATCTTGCAGAGAATATTTGGATTAATGAAGATGAAATTCCAGGAAATGGTATTGATGATGACAAAAACGGCTATATAGACGATGTTCACGGATGGAACTTTATTGGTGGTAAAGATGGAAATAATGTAGACAAAGACACTTATGAGCTAACAAGAGTTTATATAAAACTAAGAGATCAGTTTAAAGACTCTGATGAATCATCTCTTGATGACCAGCAAAAAGAAGAATTTGAGTACTATAAAAAAATAAAAACAGAGTTTGAAGAAAAAAGAGCGGAAGCAAAAACCAACTTTGAAAATCTTCAAAATATAAAAAATGCTATCCAAGGTGCTAAAAGCATTTTTAATGTTAGCTCGATTGATTCTGTTTCAAATAAAGAGCTTGAGCCAAACTATAATGACGGTCCTTACCAAAAACAAGCAAAGCAGGTCATCAAATATTTCCGAGACTTGGGTGTAACGGAAGATGATATAAATGATGCGTATAAACAGTTCGATAAAATGTACAACTACGCATATAATCCTGATTTTGATCCACGATATATTGTTGGAGATGATTATGAAGATTTAAGTAATAGATTTTATGGTAACAATGATGTTGAAGGCCCCAGAAGTGATCATGGATCACACGTAGCCGGAATTGTTGGTGCAATTCGGGATAATGAATTAGGCATGAATGGAATTTCAGGAAATGTTTCATTAATGATAGTAAGAACTGTACCCGATGGCGACGAAAGAGATAAGGATGTAGCAAATGCTATCCGTTATGCCGTTGAAAATGGAGCTGACATCATCAATATGAGCTTTGGTAAAGCTTATTCCCCACAAAAGTTTTATGTGGACGAAGCAATGAAATTTGCTGATGAAAATAACGTGCTTTTGATTAGTGGTTCAGGCAATTCAGCTGAAAACATTGATAGTACAATCAGCTACCCTAACAAATTTTATGATGATGGTGGAGTAATGAAAAACTACCTTGCCGTTGGTGCGTCTTCATGGTTGAGTGATTCTTTATTAGCAGCTGAGTTTAGTAATTATGGAACTCGTGTAGATCTTTTTGCTCCTGGTGTTGATATCTATTCTACAACTCCTGATAATACTTATGAAGCTTTTAGTGGTACCAGTATGGCAAGCCCCGCAGTAGCCGGAGCAGCCGCTTTACTTATGTCGTATTACCCGGAACTTACTGCTTATGAAATTAAAATGATCTTATTAGAATCAGTAACAAAGCCGTCCAATGTGGTGTATAAACCAGGAAGTGATATAGCTGTTCCTTTTTCTGAACTTTCAGCCACAGGTGGTATTCTGAATATTTATGAAGCATTCAGACTTGCAGAAATTAAAACATCTGGTTCAAATTAATTGAATACAACACTTTCAAATTTTGATGTTTTTGTAATTGGCTCAGGTCCTAACGGACTTGCAGCAGCTGTAGCATTAGCACAACAAGGCTTAAAGGTTAAAGTATTTGAAGCAAAAGATTCTGTTGGCGGAGGAACAAGAACCCTTGAATTAACCGAACCGGGTTTTAAACATGATATTTGTTCGGCCGTTCACCCTACTGCTGTTTCTTCTCCTTTTTTTAATACTTTGCCTTTGTCAGATCACGGTTTAGCTTGGATCCACCCGGATTTCCCTCTCGCACACCCTCTTGATAACGGTGAGGCAGTTATCGTTGAAAAATCGTTCGAAAATACACTGCAAAGACTCGGATCAGACTCAAAAAATTATAAAAAACTTTTTAAGGATTTCATTGATTCTTGGGAATACCTCTCAAAAGATCTTTTCGGAACTTTAAGAATACCAAATCACCCTATATCTATGATGAGATTTGGATGGTATGGAATGTTTTCATCAACCTTGTTGTCAAACAGCTTCTTCAAATCAGAAAGAACAAAAGCCTATTTTGCTGGTTTAGCAGCTCACAGCATACTGCCATTAGAAAATGCATTTACTGCTTCATTTGGGTTAGTTTTAGGAACAACCATTCATTCAGTAGGATGGCCCATAGCCAAAAATGGTTCTCATGCCATTACAAAAGCATTAGAATCTTATTTTAAAACGCTGGGTGGTGAAATTGAGCTAAATACTCATATTGAATCTTTAGATGAATTCCCCGAAGGGAAACCTATATTGTTTGATCTTACACCGCAACAAATAGTAACTATTGCAGATAGAAAACTACCTGATTCATTAAGAGACAAGCTTCTAAGTTACAATTACGGCCCCGGCGTATTTAAAATTGATTTTGCTCTTTCTGAACCTGTTCCCTGGCTTAATGAAGAATGTAAAAAAGCTGGTACTCTTCATTTAGGGGGCACAATGCAAGAACTAGTTCATGCCGAAAAAGAAGTTTGGGATGGTATTCACTCTACGAATCCGTACGTATTGATTTCCCAGCCTTCATTATTTGATGATTCAAGAGCACCAAAAGGTAAACATGTTCTTTGGAGTTATTGTCACGTACCTAATGGTAGTAAAGAAAACATGGAAAAGCAGATCATAGATCAAATTGAACGATATGCTCCTGGTTTTAGAGATACGATTATTTCTTTTTCTTCAATGACCGCCATGGATTTTGAAAAGTATAATCCGAATTATATTGGTGGAGATATTAATGGAGGGGCACAAAACCTGAAGCAATTATTCGGGAGACCATTAATTAAATGGGATCCTTATAAATTACCGGTAGAAAATTTATATATATGCTCATCCTCAACCCCTCCGGGAGGCGGAGTTCATGGAATGTCGGGTTTCAATGCCGCTCGATCTGTGCTCAAAAATGAATTTGGAATAAAACTCTCCTTGTAGCCTAACATTCCTTATTTTCAACCTATGTTTAAAGCACCAAGGTTTTTAGCTGGTACATTTACTTCTTCGGATTCTAACAGATATCCCACAACACTTTCTAAGAAGTGGGCTTCTATTTCAGGAATTATTGCCATTCTTGTCTCTATTCCAATACTTTCAGTGCTCTCTTCCTTTTTTATATCTTCGGGTGAGATTTGGAGACACTTAGCTTCTACTGTACTAGGAGACTACATAACCAATTCTCTTTTGTTAATTGTAGGAGTTTCATCGGGAGTGGTTCTCCTTGGGGTGGCTTTGGCGTGGATCATCACCATGTGCAATTTTCCCGGACAAAAATATTTTGAGTGGGCTGCAGTTCTTCCTTTTTCAATTCCTGCTTATTTATTGGCTTATATTTATACTGATTTCTTCGGGATTACCGGAACCTTACAAACCGCCGTTCGTTCTACCTTTGATTTAGGAATCAGTGAATTTGTTCTACCTGAAATCCGTTCTATTTGGGGTGCTATTTTCATTATGATACTGGCATTCTATCCTTATGTTTATATGCTCGCGCGTTCTGCTTTTCTGAATCAATCCGTATCCCTTTTTGAAGCGAGCAGAATTATGGGATATACCACTACTCAAAGCTTTTTTAAAATTGCGTTACCACTTGCCAGACCGGGAATTGCTGCAGGTTTAGCATTAGCTTTAATGGAAACCCTAAATGATTTTGGCACTGTACAATACTTTGGTGTTCAAACATTTACAACTGGCATATACAGAACATGGTTTGGTCTTGGAGAACGTCCTGCGGCAGCACAATTAGCAGGGTTTCTTTTACTCTTTATCATTGTATTGATTCTACTGGAACGATGGTCAAGATCTAGAATTAAAGATCAAACTAGTGCTACTAATCGATTTAAAAGAATTCAAAAATTTAATCTCACCGGATTAAAAAAATGGGGAGCGTTTTTCTTATGTGCTTTACCTGTTTTCTTTGGATTCATACTTCCTGTTCTTCTTTTGCTTTCTATGTTTTTTAATAATTTGGATTCTGTAAATACTCGTTTTTTATTGTATTCATTAAATACGTTAAGCGTTGCTGCCATTGCCGGACTTATTACTGTAGCAGTAGCTCTGTTAATGGCGTACTCCTCGCGCCTCAATCCTTCAAAGTTGGTAAAAGGTCTTAATCAATTCGGTGCTCTGGGTTATGCTATCCCCGGATCTGTGATAGCTGTTGGTGTTCTTATCCCCTTTGGTTGGCTGGATAATACCATTGATTCGTTTGCGCGTTCTAATTTTCAGGTTTCAACCGGATTACTGCTTAGCGGAACTCTGTTTGCAATGATCTTCGCTTATGTAGTTCGCTTTCTTTCAGTTTCTTACAATGGAATTAATTCCAGTTTACAGAAAATTTCTCCAAGTGTTGATGAAGCTTCAAGAGGAATGGGGTATTCTTTCTCTGAGATCCTGAGAAAGATTCATATTCCCATGCTTTCCGGAGGTCTGCTTTCTGCTTTCTTGCTGGTTTTTGTAGATGTGATGAAAGAACTGCCTGCTACCATCATCATTCGTCCTTTTAACTTCGATACACTTGCTGTACAGGTCTATCGCCTTGCATCCGATGAAAGACTGGGTGAATCAGCTGGAGCAGCTCTAGCGATCGTTTTAGTGGGTATCATTCCGGTTATACTTCTAAGCAAGACCATCACCCGTTCCCGAAAGACTGAAGAGCATTAATTTTCCTGATTAATCTCAGGCGGACGTAAAAGTCCTTCTCTTTTAAAGAAAACCTTACACAAGTAGAGCCTTTAGGCTCGGAAGATTAGGTATAAATTCTTTACTCCACAAAAAAAAGCACCCATACTTAGTACAGGTGCTTTTAAATTGATTTGAGTATCAGCGAAATTAACTAATCACTAAATCAGAAATCAAATCAGTGATCTTACTTCCACCCTGCTCTGTCCATAATTCTGATAGCTTCCGGGTTGTTTCGTCCCAGTGCTGAAACATTCATTTCATCCGCTTTGAATTCGCCGAACCCTTGAAGAATAGGATTCCACGCTGCATCCTCATTAACCGGATATTCGTTGTTGTCTACTGTCAGGTAACTCTGTGAAGTCTCATTAGTGAGATATTCCATAAATTTAATGGCATTTTCTCTATTTGGTGCGTCTTTAAGTACACCTGCTACACTAATATTTACATGGGCACCACGACCAGCTTCACTTTGATTTGGGAATACAAGCTGCACGCTTTTAGCAATTTCCCGATTCTCTTCGTCACCGGTAAGCATCATAGCAAGATAGTAGTGATTTACAATTGCAGCATCACAAACTCCTGCAGCAACTGCTCTTATTTGGTCTCTGTCACCACCTTGAGGATCACGAGCCATATTATTTACGATTCCTGTGGCCCATGCTTCAGCTGCTTCAACACCATTAGACTCGATGATAGAAGCCATTAAAGATTGGTTGTAAATATTATTTGATGAACGAATACAAACTCTTCCTTTCCAGTCTTCAGTAGCAAGATCTTCATAAGTTAAAGACTCAGGATCTTCAACATTTTCGGGATTTATAACAATTGCTCTAACTCTTTTTGAAATACCGTACCAAAGCCCATTAGGATGTCTTAAAGAAGCTGGAATTCTATCGTTCAAAATCTCAGAATCAATAGAACTTAAAATTCCTGCTTCTTCTGCACGCCAAATTCTACCGGCGTCTACTGTAACTAAAATATCAGCAGGAGAATTAACCCCTTCACTTTTGATTCTTTCGATAAGTTCGTCTGAACTACCTTCGATTAAGTTTACCTTAATTCCGGTTTCTTCAGTAAAATCGGAATATAAAGCCTGATCGGTTTCATAATGTCGAGCTGAATATATATTTACTTCTTTAGGTTGACTGCAAGCTGATAGAAAAACCAAAACAGCAGCAATAGATAATGTTGAAAATTTCATCGGTTAATTTTTAATTGAACTTTTTAATTCGCTCAAAAATAACATTATTTAGAGAGAATCTAAATAGAGAATTGTGATTATGTGTTTTAAAATGTGAAAAGCTGTTAGACTTGTGAATTAAATAAGTCTGCCCGAGATCAAGAACACTATTGGGATGACCCTATAAAAAATAAAAACTACTTATGATTCTCCGGGTCCAGAAATCTCAAGGTTTCCCAACGGTACATACCTGAATTGTGTCCATCAGCCCAGGTAATTTGTATAGCGTGATTTCCAACCTGTTGTATATCTTTAATATCGATTTTAGAAGGATTTTCAACAAAGAACATCTTAGGCTCAAATTCATTCATATGCGCATGCCCTCCTCTGCACATAACACATGGGCAGTTTTTTCTAAGCCCAAAAAGTGGGTAAACTGATTTTACGCCATCCGACCATTCTATTTCCAGAACTTGATCATTGTTACTAACTTCTATACCCGTAGGTTGAACTGAATTTTCCATACTCAAAATTAAGAAATGATCTGGACTATTATCTCAGCAGTTTTAGTTTTATTCGTTAGTATTTGGCTGGGTGAAAAAAGATTTATTAAGCTAGAGCAAATTACTCTAAGACGACTTCTTCTTGTCAGTATTTTGATGATGTTGGTGTTTCTTCTGCTCCGTTACCTAAACAATCTGGGATATTTTCCTCAGCCTATTGGCGCAGCCTTCATGTCCAACTGTTATTCTTCATTCTCGGGATTCTTTTTTGGAGCTGCTTATGCTCAGTTTAAAATGAAAAAAGATCTTGGAGATATAGATTATGTGAACACTGCTTTTATTTCTGATCTGCTTCCAAATCTTTTGGCGTTAACCATTATAATCTTGGGAATTGCACGTACTTCTATTTTTAGTGAACAAACTGTTTCCCCCATTCGTCTATCCTCAGGTATTTCATTGATTGCTATAGGTATTTACGCTGTAACTCTGAAAGTAACACCTGAATTCAGAAAAAAAGGGTTTGTAATACTGGATAGAGAAATTCCCTGGAAAGATCTTATTTCGTACAATTGGTATCAGGAACAGGTAATTGAGCTCGAGTTTAAACACAAAGATCAACTTCGGATTCACAGAAGCGTTGTAGCTCCGGAAGATGAAAAAGAAGTAGAAAAACTGTTATCCAAGAAAATGATTGAAAAAATGGAGAAAGAAGCTGATAGCTGATAGCTGATAGCTGATAGCTGATAGCTGATAGCTGATAAAAAATAACTAAATTACATCAAAACAAACGAACCGTAAGAACATGGCCTCATTCGATATAGTAAATGAAGTAAACACTCAGGAAGTAGATAACGCAGTAAATAATACCTTAAAAGAAATTGCCACCCGCTATGATTTCAGAGGACTGCATACCGAAGTAACCTTCCACAACAAAGAAAATCGCATTCATATTGTTGCAGCTGAAAGCATGAAAATGAAAGCTGTTCAGGAAATGTTGATAAAAAACTTCATAAAACGAGGCGTAGATTCAAAAGTACTTGAATTCGGTGATGAAGAAGGAACATCTCAAGGTCACTTAAAAATGGATGTAACTCTGAAAGAAGGAATTGACAGAGAAACAGCAAAAAAGATCGTTAAAGAGATCAAAGACTTGAAAATGAAAGTGCAACCTCAAATTCAGGATGATCAGGTACGCGTAAATGGAAAGAAGATCGATGATCTGCAAGCCGTCATCCAACACTTGAAAAGCAAAGACATGGGCGTTCCGTTACAATTCACGAATATGAAGTAATGAATTTTAGATTATTAATTATGGATTTTGAATGTGTCTTAATTCAAAATCCATAATTTAAAATTCATAATCTTTCCAACTCCACCATAATACACTTATTCTTCACGTACGGAATTTGTGATTCTTCAGCAATTTGCTCTGCTTCATCAGAAGAAACATCTAATTGTGTCCATACTACAGGATTTTGCCCGGTTTTCTTGTTCCATTCCAATACTTCTTCAACTACTCCTGCCGTATGTTCACTAGAGCGAAATACATTAACTACATCTATCGAAGTCTCTAAGGGTATATCGTTCAATTCAGAATAACATTTCTCTCTTAATATCTCTATCTCTGCAGGATTGACAGGAATAATTGTATAACCTCTCTCCTTCAGAAACTTGGCAATGTAATTGCTTGTTCTATATTCACTGGCTGAACATCCAACGATGGCAATAGTTTTAGATTCGTTTAAAACTTCATTGATATCAGGCGTGTTCAGTGACATGAGCTAAGATTTTGGATTTCAAATATTATGTGTTCGATTCCTTATCTTTAAGCTCTTAATAATTATTATAATTCCAAAAGAAAGAAAATATTTTGTCAACTATTAAAGACGGTAGCACCGTAAAAGTTCATTATACAGGTCAACTAAAAGACGGATCTGTATTTGATTCATCCATCCAAAAAGATCCACTAGAATTCACTATGGGCCAAGGTCAATTGATCCCTGGTTTTGAAAAAGCAATTGAAGGTTTAGGCGTTGGTGATAAAACAACTGCTGAAATCCCTGCTGCAGAAGCTTATGGAGAGCCTAATCCACAAATGGTTGTGGAAGTAGAAAAAGCTCAGCTTCCTGAAGACCTTGAACCAGAAGTTGGTGTTCAATTACAATTGAACCAACCTGACGGACAAGCAATTCCTGTACAGATCACTGCTGTAACTGAAGATAAAGTTACACTTGATGCTAATCATCCTCTTGCAGGACAAGATCTTACTTTCGAAATTGAAGTAGTAGAGATCGCTTAATTCACTCTCAAAAAGGCTGTGAAATAAACTCACAGCCTTTTTTATACCTTATAATTCCTATGGCTGACTTTTCTCAAAAATCCACGATTTCCATAACATGTCCAAAACTAATGACTCCCTATCTCCGGAAGGAAGTTGAAGATCTTGGATTTAAAGTTGATCATGAACGTCTTGCAGGACTTGAAATAACAGGTTCACTTAACGACTGCATGAAATTAAATCTGTGTTTAAGTACAGCTCACAGAGTTCATTTTTTACTGAAGAAATTTGAAGCACATAATGCCGATCAACTTCATGAGAAATTAGTAAGTATTCCTTGGGAAGAGTACATAGATCGAAGCGGATATGTAAGTGTGACCTCGTTCATCAAGAACAAGACAATTGACAACACCCAGTTTGCTCAGCTTAAAGTAAAAGACGCCATTGTTGATAGAATCAGACAAGAAACAGGGGCAAGACCCGATTCCGGTTCTGATCTGAATCATACAGTAGTTTTTCTGTTTTGGAAAAATGAAGAAGCCATGGTTTATCTTGATACATCAGGAGAGTCTATTTCTCGTCGTGGGTATAGAGTTCAAAGTCATACTGCACCTATGCAGGAAACTTTGGCTGCGACTATTGTTCAGGCAAGTAAATGGGAACCGGGGCAACATTTTGTAAATCCGATGTGTGGTAGTGGAACCATTGCTATTGAAGCCGCGCTCAAAGCTTTAAATAAGCCTGCAGGACTCCTTCGTCCTAATTACGGTATCAAACATATACTCGGCTTTGATGTTGGCGAATGGAACAGTTTACGAACTGATCTGAAATATCAGGGAAATAAAGATTTCGAAGGAAGAATTTTGGCTACCGATCATGATAGAAAAGCCATTCAAGCTGCTCAGAAAAATGCCAAAACTGCCGGAGTTGATCACTTAATTGAATTTAGAGTGTGTGATTTCAGAGAGACCGAAATTCCTTACGGAGATGGTGTTGTGGTTATGAACCCACCTTACGGAGAACGCATCGGTCACGATCAGCAACTGGAAAGTTTATACACCGCCATTGGTGATTTCTTCAAACAAGATTGCAGTGGAAAATGGGGATATGTCTTCACCGGAAACTTCGATCTGGCCAAAAAAGTAGGCTTAAGAACCAATCAACGTATTGAGCTTTTTAATTCTACCATTGAGTGCAGGTTGTTGGAGTATGAGCTATATTAGTTTATGAGTTTGTCTAATAAAGCTATAGATAGATTAGGGAAACAGCTAGTCACTAACTCCGATCAGGACCCTGATCTTTTAATACAACTTCAAGAATTTCGCGTTTCCCATAAAGAAGCTCTTTCAAAAGTTTTTAATACTGTATGCGATATAAGCAAAACAATAAGAAAACAATCAATTGTAACGTATAGAATTAAACGTATTGATTCTATTATTAGAAAGTTGGAAAGACTTCAAAATAGGAAATTGAGTAAAATAGGAGACATTGGTGGATGCCGATGTATCCTAAAAAACAATTCTCAAGTTTATAAACTAAGAGATGAAATTGGTAAAGTTTTTAATATTAGGAAGGAAAACGATTACTTCAAAGATTTACAAGAAAGCGGATACAAGTCTCTTCACTTATACTTAGATGTTCCAGGAGAATCAAAACAAATTGAATTACAGATAAGAAATCAATTAGATCATAATTGGGCTACACTTGTAGAAATAAGTGATGTAATATTTGATGCTGGACTTAAAGAATATTCAAAAGATAGAAAATTATTTCGATTTCATTACTTGCTATCAAAGCCTACACTCAATTATAAGGAAATGTCAGAAGTAGCAAATATAATTGATGAATACGACTACATTGAGAAACTTAGTGAAGTTTTTTCAAGAAATAATAATGCAGTTCGAAAACAATGGATGAAAATCGAAGAGAATCCTAACAATAAATTTTTTCTTATTGCTAGTAATAAAAATGATATACCTTCAATTACATCATTTAAGACTTTTGAAAGTGCTGAACAATCTTATTTAGAAACCTATCTAGATAAATCAAATACTAACTTACTTTTAACACACCTACCAGATCCTAATTATGATCAAATAAGTATTGCATACTCTAATTACATCCTGACATTTCATTCGTTTTTGTCTAATCTTTTTTCTCATTTAAAGAGTCTTATTAAAAAAGCCTTGGTTGAAGAAAATGTATTTAACTCTATTAAATATTTTAACCTTTATTACAAAACCAATTATAGTCACTTTAAAAATATAATAGAAGAAGTAGTACATAGATATGATTATCACAACTCTAACAAGACAAATAAAAAACAAACTGCTCGAGAAAAAGCATGGGATAAAAAACTACAGAAAAGCATTGATCAGATTACTTTGGAAACCAAAAACTTTAGAAAAATTATAGAGTCAAATGTTCCTAATAGTTTTTTTAGAAGAGTAATTCTAAAACAAAGTTTTATACATATTTCCAAGAAATATTCAAGAAAAATGGATTCTATACTTAAACAACAAAGTGAATAACCAAAGTCTCTCATCTCATGACGAATGCCCTAGATCTGGATTTATTTCAAGGCATATACAACTCCGCCGGACGTAAACGTCCTCCTAGTTTAAACTCTTCAATTAAACGTTTAAACCTGAAGAGCCTACATGCACAGCGTAAAGGCTTTGCTCTGATGATACAGATCTGATGTGTGCTCATGATGATCTTTTAATTGTATTTTATAAACCACCTTCCTATCACTCTACCCGGTTAGTACATAGCAAGTAGAAGTTCTTAAATAACTGTAGACATCAATCATGCAAACCTGAAAAAATGGTTTAGAAGATCACTTCCAAACGATACTATTTCTTACAAGAAATCTATTATTAAAAGTAACAGGAATCCCTTTTCCATCTTTTGCTGCATGGATATGTAAATGAGGTTCAGTCGTATTACCTGAATTACCCACTTTTCCCAAAAGATCACCGACTTCCACAGTATCTAAAGTATCAACCACAATGCTGTTTTCTTTCATATGAGCCAAAGTTATTTCAGCATCTTCACATTGAACTACCACATGATTCCCAGCCGGATGTCCCTCCCCTCTTTTTGGCGGCTCTAAATCTTCATAACCTTTATCAACTTTTAAAATTTTTCCGTCACAAGGACTATACAGATTATCACCAAAAATGGCGTACTTATCCAGTTCTGATGGATAAATTCCTAACGCTCTTATTCCTAAAAAATTAAGCTTTGATATATCCAGTGCATAGGTTTGAATATCATGCACGTTATGATAGTTGATCAAAGGATTACTCCCGCCATGACCAACAATATAAACACCTTGATCTAAGGGAAAATTAAGATCAATAGCACTTTTATCAGAACTTCCATCAATAGAATAACCCATTAAACCAAATAGTACTATTGGTAAAAAAAGAATCAGTATTAAGGATTGAGTTATTACAAATGTAATGTCTTTCCAACCGCTTTCAATTCTAAAGCCCCATTTCTTTGGAAGCCTTCTTATTTTTGTTGAAACGGAAAGCACAAAAGCTAATACTATCACGAAACCAATGAGTATACTAGACCAAGATTGAGCTCCAACAACCCAAGTATAACCTATAAAAGTAGCTGTACATAAAAACTGGAGAATAAAATTTGCTCGCCCTTTAAATTCTGATACATGAAACCATATAACAAAAAGGACGGGTAAGATCATTTGAGTGAATATGATTATAAAAAACATCATTGTACATAAATTAAGTTTAACAATAAATTAACCGATATTATTAGCCACTTCAAACATTTGAGCATGAGCAATAACTGTTTGTTCTAATGTTGGTGCGTAACCACCCGAGAGAAGTAAAACCAATGGAATCTCCTTTTGTGTTACGGTTTCAATAACAATCCGATCTCGTTCACGAAGTCCTTTCAAACTCAACGATAATCTACCAAAATGATCTGTTTCCAATGGGTCGATTCCACCCAAATAAAAAACGATATCAGGTTCAAACGAACTAAATATCGAATCCAATGACTCAATCAGATTTCTGTGATATACTTTGTCACCCGTTTTGTCGGGCAACCCAATATCCAAATTTGAAGGTGGTTTTTTAAAAGGGTAATTCTTTTCTCCATGAATGGAATACGTAAAAACTCTATCGTCATCTTTGAATATCTCAGCGGTTCCATTTCCCTGGTGTACATCACAATCTATCACCAAAGCTTTGTTTATCCACATGGATTGCTGTAGTACTTTAATGGCTACTGCAACATCGTTATAGACACAAAATCCTTCTCCCCAATCCGGCATCGCATGATGGGTTCCTCCTGCAAGATTCCCTGAAATTCCATCTTGTAAAGCCATAATTCCGGCATTCAAAGTTCCCTGAACAGCTAATCTGGATCGAATGGCCAGACTTTTAGTCCAAGGTAAACCCATTTTTCTTATCTCTTTTTTATCGAGTGTTCCGTTCCAGACACCGTATGCATAACGAGATGTATGAGAAGTCATCAAATTTATGAAATCGATCATTTTGGGTTCAATGATCTCAAATTCAGAAAGGATTTCTTTTTCTATCAAATAGCGATGCAATCCCTGAAACTTCCCCATCGGAAAAATATGCTCATGCGGAATAGTAGCGTAGTAACCGGGACTATAACTAACTCTCAAATCTATGTATTCAATTTTATGATGCCCATCATTCGACCCGATCTTTTTCCGTCTCTTCTGTAGGAAAAGAACTCTGAATCAGAAAAAGTACAGCTTCCATGAATTTCAATATTTTCTTCAAGTATGCCCGCTCTCAAAAGCTGAAACTCTATGAATTTTTTGATGTCAATATGTGGCTTTGAGTAGCTTGATCGATCTACAAAGTCATCCGGGAATTTTTCAGCAACTTCATCTCCTACTTCAAATTGCTTTTGAGAGATACAGGGACTGATAAACACCTTTATATTTTTGGGATTAGCATTTAAACTCACCATTTTTTGTATAGCTTTGGGTACAATATCAGCTTCGGCTCCTCTCCATCCAGCATGGACGGCACTGATAACTGCTGCCTTTGAATCCGCAAACAATACTGCAGCACAATCTGCAACCTGAATTGCAAGAGCCAACCCTTTTTTTGTTGTTATAAATCCATCAATGTGTTCATAGATACCACCTTTTTCTACTTCAATGATCTCATTTCCATGAACCTGATCAGCAAAGGCTATATCAGAAATAGGAGTAGAAATAGAATTGGCTAAAAAGTTTCTGTTTCCTTTTACTATTTCTTCATTTTCTTCTGTATTAAAACCAAGATTCAAACCTCTGATCTTAAAATTGTCCTGAACAGACTCTCCCCGCTTTGTGAACCAAGAAGAAATAGTATTTGAATCAAATACAGATGGTTTTATAAAATCAGGTTGGTAAGACTTCATCTAACTTTGATTTAATTTTCTCAATTGGGAATTCCAATCCTGTCCACAAATTAAACGATTTAGCTCCCTGATAAATCAGCATATCCAAACCACCAATGGGTGTTCCACCTGCTTGTATTGCTTGTTTCAGGAATTTCGTTTGTCTGGGATTATATACAATGTCATAACAGATCTTTTCATTCAGAATTTCAATATCCTGATCCGGTACCGGCGAGCTTTCTGTGTTTGGTATCATTCCTAGTGGAGTAGCATTAACGATCATAACTGCATCGTCTGCATAAGCCATCCAATTGTGATAGCTACAACGGATAATATTTTCAGAACCATTGTTCTCATACATTTCCGGCCTTCTTGACACTAAAACAATTTGTTCAACACCAAGACTTCTGAGAGCATAAACAATCGCTTTTGTAGCGCCACCTGATCCAAAGATAATAACTCTTTCCCCATGTAGATCATCTATATAATTCTCTATTGGTTTTATGAACCCGTATGCATCTGTATTATGTCCGATCAATTTTCCATCCTGCTTAACTAAAGTATTGATCGCTCCGATCTCTTTCGCTTCTTCAGTTAATTCATCTACCACATCCAAAAATAATTCTTTGTGAGGAATAGTAATATTGGCTCCTAAGAACGAATCATTAGTACAATGTGCCAAGACCATATTTACATCCCTGGTTGAAACAGAAACTGAAATGTATTCCCCTCCTATCTTATTATGCTTTAATGCAAGGTTATGCATCGTGGGAGATAAACTATGCGTAACAGGATTTCCTATCAGCAAATAATGAGAAAGTTGACTTTTCTCGGATTCTATGAACTCTGAAAATTTCAAAATTATCGGGCTTGAGTTATGGACAAAAAAAAATGCGCATCGGGTAGATGCGCATTAAAAATACTAAATATTTTCAGAGTAACTATGCGGTTACTTCTTCAGTTTCTTCAGCTGGTTTTAATTCAGTCTCTTTGAATGTACCGGATTCAGCAAGTTTCTTAAATGTTTCTAAATCTTTTGCCAATTGAGCAGCTGATTCTTCGATAAACTTAGCAACTTCTTCGCTAGGCTCACCAAAAAATGTACGGTAGTCTAAAGAAAACTCAACACGTGTACGCTCGCCATTATCTAATGGTGTAAAGCGGATTGTGCCTGTTTGATTCAGGTTACCGTTGATAGTGATCCAAGCAAATCTGGTGTTGCGAAGATTGTCAATTAAGTTTGTAGTCCATTGAAAATCTTCGTTACCGATCTTAGTGCTATATTCGAATGTTTGAGAATTTATTCGATTAACAACGTCGATACGCTCCAAAAACTTAGGAAATTCAACTGGATTGCTTAATAACTCATACGCTTTGGCAAGAGGTAAATCAATTTCGATTCTTTCGTGCGCCATAATAGATTTCTTAGTATTGTGTTCGTTTTGAGATTAAAATCTTGATGATGAACCGACTTTCACGGATACAGGTAGGATTTAACCATAATGAACTAAAAATACGGATAAATTGGTTAAGCCTCAATAACAATCGTGATATAAATAAACTTTTAATTACTTCTTTTTATGTCTTTAAGTCAAACCAGACATCTGGTATTTTTTTTGGTACTTGTTTTTTCATTTAACTGGAGCTCTAAACAAGTCTTTTCGCAAGAAATAAACGGTTTTTTAAGAAACTATAATGCAGTATTAACCTCGCCTCCTAACGAATATCTGGTTGGAAGAAACAGACTTGGAGTAGATATTTCGTTCAATACTAGTTACGGAAGTGTATTTATATCTAATGAAATTCTGAATACGTATACACAATCAGCGAATAATTACGCCTACGACTTTTCTGAAGGTTATGTAGATATGTTTTTCACAAACAGCGACATTAGGATAGGAAAACAGGTAATTAGCCAAGGCAGAACAAGCGGAACTTTTATTACGGATATTATCTCACCAATAGATGTAAGTGAGTTTTTAACGCTTTCGGTAGAAGATCTTAAGGGTGGAATTCCGGCTGTAAAGTATACCCGATATTATGGTAATAACTTTTTAGAACTGGTTGCCACCCCTGTTTTTCAATCTAATACGTTGGCCAAACCCGGTTCCAGATGGTTTCCGTTTACAGAGCTCGAAAAAAGTACCAATGTCACATATGCAGATTCTTTAGCGGAGAATTCATTTAGTTCTTTTCAGGGAATGATAAAATGGGGAATCCGGAGCAGTTTAAAATGGGATTTAGATCTGACTGCAATGTGGTGGATGGATGGTAATCCTTCTTATGAAAAAGATTTAGTATTAACAGGTCCGCCACTTTCACCAGAGCCAGCATTAGAACTCGAAAAAACGTACTTAAAATCTCCAATTCTAGCTTACTCCGGAAATTACATAATCAATGATAACCTGATCTTTAAATCTGAATCAGCTTTCCATTTTAAGAAGTATTTTGACTACCTACCCGAATTAGTTACTAACTCAGAACTCAATAGCTTAACCCCTATTCAATCTCAGCAATTGGTTTTAATTTTTAACGAAAATGAAGATGGTTTTTTATACCATAAACCATGGTTCATATATATGATTGGTTTTACAACATCTTTTTCAGGAATAGAAATTGATAAACAATTTTTTCATGAGTATATAATCCATTACCACGAACTTATTCTACAAGAAGAAAATTTTTTCTACTCCACGTTAAAACTTAACAAATCTTTTCTTAGAAATAATTTATTGGCATCGATTTTTTCCCGATATAATTACATAGGCAATAATTATTGGATCAATCCACAGGCTCAATATGACATCAAAGATGGGCTCAGAGGAGCATTAGGGCTTCATTTTTTTGGTGGGAAAGAAAGCGAAAATTTCTATGGTCATTTTAACTTCAAAAATTATGCAGCCAGTTCATTTATGTATGCTAAACTGACTGCATTTTTCTGATTATCTAATTCATAGTTTCAGAACTAAATTGTGCAAATAGAGCTGGAATTACGATCATATTTAGTAATGTAGAACTAATTAAACCACCTAAAATTACTTGCGCCATCGGAGATTGAATCTCATTCCCAGGCTCACCTACAGCAATTGCGAGAGGTATTAAAGCCAATCCTGCTGTTAGAGCTGTCATTAATATGGGATTTAATCGTTCTAACGAACCTTGCCTAATAGCTTCTAAAAACTCTTTCCCTTCTGATAACAATTGCTGGTAATGAGATACCATTAGTATTCCGTTTCTTGTAGCAATACCAAACAGTGTAATGAATCCAACCAAGGAAGCAATTGAAACAATACCGCTGGTAAACATAACTGTAAAAATACCTCCAATTAAAGCAAAAGGCAGATTTACCATTACCAATAATGCTGTTTTTAATGATCCGAATTCCAGATATAGAAGTAGGTAAATTCCCAGTATGGAAATTATACTCAGTAAGGATATTGTGCGTGTAGCCTGAGCTGCACTTTCAAACTGTCCTCCGTATTCTACAAAATACCCTTGAGGAAAAGATACATTTGTTTCCACATTAGCTCTTATTTCATCCACAGTACTTCTCAAATCACGACCTGAAACATTAGCAGATACTACGATCTTTCGTTGCACATTTTCTCTGCTGATCGTATTGGGGCCACTTTTGGACTCAATGCTTGCCAACTCGGATAAAGGAATAATAACTCCGCTCTCGAGGTTAAAGCGTGCTTGCCTAATTTTATCCATACTTCCCCTATGATTTTCATCGAAGCGAACGGTGAGATCAAACATCTTATCCTCTTCCAAAATTTGGGAAACCACTTCTCCGGCAAAAGCAACATCAACCATCTCAGATAGATCCTCAATTGTAATTCCGTATCTAGCGAGTGCTCTACGATCAGGCTTGATTTGTATTTGTGGAACATTTTGTTGTTGCTCCACTGACAGATCTACAACGCCAGTTATATTTTCCATTTGTGCACGAACTTCTTCTGCCTTTGAACGAAGCTCATACAGATCTGATCCAAAGATCTTTACGGCAATATTTGCTCGTGTTCCGGAAAGCATATGATCAATTCTATGTCCGATGGGTTGCCCAATAGTGATATTGGTTCCAGGTACAATCGAAAGATCTGCCCTTATTTCGTTAAGCATTTCTTCTTTTGTGGAACCTTCAGGAACTTCAAACTTAGCGTCAATTTCTGAAGCATTCACTCCTTGAGCATGTTCATCAAGTTCAGCACGACCTGTTCGTCTTGAGGTGGAAATTATACCGGGATGAGCCAGTAAAATTTTTTCAATCCGTGTTCCCATCTCATTTGATTCATCCAATGAAGTACCCGGAATAGTCACTGTACTAATAACCAATGTACCTTCATTGAATTCAGGAAGAAAAGATCGTCCTAAAAACGGTACTAAAATCATAGCTACTATGAACAGACCAAGTGTACCAAGCAAAATGCTTTTTTTGAATTGAAGGGTAAAATCAAGTACGTTTTCATAGCCTGATTTTAATTTTTTGGTAAACCAACTTTCTTCGAGTTTACCTTTTACACCTTCTCCTCTAAGTAGGTAATAACACATTGCAGGCGTTACAGTCATTGCAATAATTAATGATGCTCCAATAGATACTATATAAGCAAGTCCCAATGGTTTGAGCATCCTGCCTTCTACCCCACTCAAAAAGAATAAGGGTAGAAATACGATCATAATAATTAATGTGGCATTTATTATTGAAGAACGAATTTCTTTGGATGCTTCGAAGATCACATCGATAGAAGCTTTTTGTTTAGCATCAGGTAATTTTGAATTTTCCCTTAGACGCTTGAAAACATTTTCCACATCAATGATGGCATCATCTACGATCACTCCAATCGCAATTGCCATACCGCCAAGTGTCATTGTATTTATGGTGATATCAAAAAATTTCAGCACAAATATTGATGCTACCAGAGCAAGTGGAATTGCAGTTAATGAAATTAGAGTTGTTCTGAAATTTGCTAAAAACAAAAACAGAATAATAATTACTAGAATTGCTCCGTCTCGCAATGCTTCAATAACATTTTCAATAGCAAGATCAATAAAATCAGCTTGCCTGAATAAATGTGTATTTATGGAGAATCCACTTGGTAAACTTGCCTCAATTTCAGACAACGTTTCATCTATTTTGTCGGTAAGTTCAAGTGTATTGGCTCCCGGCTGTTTTTGAATTGAAATAATAACTGCAGGTTCAGCATCCACGGACGCTTCACCGATTTTTTCAGCTGCTGCAATTTCTACAGTAGCAACATCTCCTATTAAAATAGGTTGATTGCCTCTCTCTGTTACCACTGATTGTTCTATATCTTCAATAGAATAAGCCCTGCCTATCCCTCGAATGGTATATTCATTGCTATATTCTCTTACAAACCCTCCGGAGAAATTTTTATTCGAGGCTTTTACCGCAAAGAGTACCTGATCAAGTGTAACATTAAATTGTTGAAGCTTTTCAGGATCAACTCGCACCTGATATTGTTTCTTACCACCTCCAATTGGTATAACCTGTGCTACTCCTGGAATTGCCAGTAAGCGCCTTCTTATTTCCCAGTCAGCGGCTGTTCTAACTTCAAGCTCGGAATGGTTCTCACTGTTTACACTCACCAACATAATCTCTCCCATAATGGATGAAATTGGTGCCATAATAGGTGCAGGAACATCTTCAGGCAGTGAACTTGCTACCATTTGAAGTTTTTCATTTACGATTTGTCGTGCCTGAAAAATGTCTGTACCCCATTCAAATTCAACCCAAACAATTGAAATTCCTTTGGCGGTAGAAGAACGAACTCTTCGAACTCCAGTTGCTCCGTTTACTGCTGTTTCAACTGGTAAAGTAACCAGTCTTTCAACCTCCTCCGGTGCCATCCCATGGGCTTCTGTCATTACTGTTACAGTTGGTGCAGTAAGATCCGGGAAAATATCTACAGGCATGTCCCGTACAACAAATACACCTGCTATTAAAAGTGCTAACGAGGAAACCAACACTATAAGACGTTGTCTTAGCGCTCCTCTGATAATTGCATCTAACATAATTTATTCCTTTTCCTTTAGTGAGCGTGTCCGTGAGACGGAGCTTCTGATGATAATGATGCAAGCTTAACCTGATAGGGATTTACCGTTACAATATGTTCACCTTCGTTAAGTCCTGATTTGACCTCGATCATATTCCCATCTTTAATTCCGGTTACTACCCTTCGTTTTTCAAAAGATTCACCAGCTACATGAACAAACACAAAAAAGCTACCTTCTTCCTCGATAAGTGAGCTTACAGGAATACCAATTGTATTTAAACTCTCTTTTGTGCTTACATGAACATCAGCGAATAACCCTGTTTGAAAAGAACCATCAGGATTTGTTATTTCGTAAATCATTGAAATGGTTCTTGTCTTAGGATCTATACTGCTACTTTTACTGATGAATCTTCCACTAAGCTCATCGGTCTTAAAAATTTGTTCATCACCTTGTATAGAAAACGAAGCAGAACCAACCGTCGCTACTGATTTTCGTTCAGAAGCAGGTAAATTAACTTTAAGCCAGACTTTAGACATATCCGCCATCAAGAATAAAGGATCTCCGGCATTAACTTGTTTGCCCGGAGTTATATAACTTTCCAAAAAAGTACCCGAAATAGGTGATTTCAGTTCAAATCTATACGATTGTTCTGATTCACCATAAGTTTCAATAGAAGAAGTATCCACTTGAACAATTTCGTTTATGGTTTGAAATTGAATGAGCACCCTTCGGTATTCGATACGAGCTTTTTCAAGTTCAACTTCAGGTATAGCTTCTCTCTCAAACAACCGTTTTTGTCTGTCCAGATTTTTCTTTGCAAGCTCTAACTCTGCCTGAGCATTTATAAATTGTTGAGCATAATTTTCACCATCCGCAGATTGGATGGCAGGATTTAAAATCAAAATCGACTCCCCTTTTGATAACTGAGTACCAATTGTAGGAAGATTGTTATTATAGGCAGGAAGGATGATTCCTGAAAAAGGAGCTGTGATCAAAGCTTGTCCATTATTTCTGGCTTCAATTTCCCCATGCGCAGTTACATTTCTGGTTAATGATTGTCTCCCCACCTTTTTTGTACCAAAAGGGATCTTCCATTGTTGTTCTTTTAAGAAAGAAATTAGGTTTGGATCTTCTTCTTCCATGGTAGCAGGCACATCTTCTGCTGTTGCATACACTGGAATTCCGTTCACTTGTAAAGTATCGTTCACCATTCCTTGAATGATTATGGTCAGGTCATATCGTCCGGCACGGTCGAAAACTACATCCGGTCCATATATTCCTGGAATTCGAACTTCCGTTTCGGTTAAAGAGCCTTCAACACCTCTTTCAGAAGAGAATACAAATTGTACTTCCGATTCAGATATTGCTTTGAAATCAGAAAGTCGGGTCAAGTGAACTGCAAAAGTTGCTTCCTGACCTACAACTAGTTCAGGATATTCCATAAACAACTCGGTTTTATCCGTCCATTGAGTTATCACTCCGGCTCCTTCAAGTACTTCGCTTTCTGTACCAGAATCGATCTGATTGTTTGAACCTTCGTCGGTAGCTTGTGTGGTCACTGGTTCATGTGTATGATCCCCTTCTTCTCCATGAGAATGACCTTCATCTTCGGCACTGCAGGCTGAAAAAATCAGTACCGAAGCTATAAAAATAATGTTCAATAAATACTTCATAGCTATTTGATTTAATATAATTTGTGAAAATAGTTTTAATTATGACTGTGATCTTCATCACCATGAGAATGTGTATCTTCGTCCTTAACATTCGTTGAATCTGAATCATGTGTATGACCAGAATCTTCTCCATGACTGTGATTACTGTCATCATCGTGACTATGAGTTGAATCAGGAGCATTGCTTCCTATTCGAACAGGAGCACTGTCTGAGGGAAGTTTTGCAGGCTCCTCATGAGTATGATCCCCGTCTTCTCCATGGGAATGTTCTGCTTCGCTCTTATTTCCTGAGCAAGCGGTTAGTAATAATAATGTTGAGATCGTGAAAATTGATATAAATTGTTTCATTGGTATGTTGTTTAATTATTAGAAAAAAGTTTACCACCAGAAACAACATCAAGCTCAAATAAAGCTTGGTTATATTCTTTGATGGTTTGATAGTAAAGTGTTTGCCCGGTTAGATATGCTTCAGTTGCATCCAAAAGCTCTAATAAAGAATATTGAGACTCTTGATAAGCGATCTGTGCAGTTTCAAGAATAGATTTATTGCTTGAGAAATCTTGGATAGTTTCCCATTGATCACCCAAAAAAGTTACTTCTTCGTAAGCATTATAAACTTCATTTTTTAAAGACCGCTTTGCTAAAGCTAAAGTTGATGTCTGCATTCTGTACTCAGATCTTGCAGTTTGTATTTTACCTTTATTTTGATTGAAGATGGGTAATTTGATTGAACCACCAATTACAAAACCTTCTGAACCATTAGATTGATTTTTGTAACCCAAATTTAAATTCAGGTCAGGAAAACGTTCCTTTTTTTCAACCCTGTACTGTAATTCTGATGCCTCAATAAGTGATTTCAGTTGCTGAAGATCACTTCTGTTTTGTAAAGCGTATTCAACAAAAGAATCTTTTGTTTCTGAAATGGTCTTTATTCCAAACTCCTCTACGAATTCTATTGAGGAGCTTTCATCCAAATCAGGAAAAATCAAGAGCATTAGTTTATTCCTGCTTAGATTAAGATCGGACCGAATTTTATCATACAACTTTTGGTACTTACTGTATTCGATATTAAATCTTTGTATTTGCATTCCGGAAAAAGCACCTTCTTCTTTTCGTGCAATAGCAGACTTTCGAGCTTCATTTACAACGGTAAGAGCATTTTCAACCACTCTTAGGCGTTCTGAAAGAAACCAATAATAGACGTAAAGTGACTTTAACTCACCAATTAGCTGTTCTTCTTTGAATTGAAATTCTGATTCAGCTGCACTGTTTAATGCAGATGAACTTTTGTTTCTAAGAAAAGGCTGTCCTAAGATTTCTAATGGTTGAGAAATTTGAATTGTTGTTTCGTCATAATTAGGTGAACCTGCATTCAAGTTTTCGTGAAATATACTGAGCTCAGGATTTGGAAAAGCTTTATAACTTATAGCCTCACCAATTTTACGGTCTTTTTCTAGTCTCACTAAAGCACGTTCCAAGCTATTCTCTTTATAGCTTTCCACTGCTTCACTCAAAGTAATAGAGACATTTTGAGCTTGGATCAAAGAAGGCATTACAATAATAATTGCCGCCAGAACTCTGATCCAGTTATTGGATAGATTCATATGTAGTAATGTTTGATTAAAAAATGTAACTGTGGGATGCAGGCAAGAAAGCCTGAAAAAAGCTTACGCTAAGGGAGGAGCTCTGAGAGAAAAAGAAACCGGGATTAAACTGAAGTGTTGAATATCCGGAGGTGGAAGATTTAGATATAGTAATTTTCTTCCTTCAATGATAAAATCACTTTGTGGTAAAATCGCTAATGAATTCTGAAGTACATCATTTTGGACTGAAATCACTCTGGATTGAGCGATGACTCCAAACAAATCAATAGTAGCAACTTCATGATCTTCATTTTCAGAATCAGAAGTATGATCGTCACCAGCTTTATCTGAATGACTGTGTGCATGAACAACTAAATGAACATCACCATGATCAAAAATATGATCGATAAAAGAATGGATGTGAACACCGTTTCCAAAAAATGCACAAAGTAACCCAGCCGCAATTAAAAATTGAGAAAGAGTTTTCCGAGTTTTATTTATTAGAAATTTATTCACTCCTAATAAAATAGAGTCTCAAATTTTGGAAACCAAATAACAGTTGATAAGAAATGAAAAAACTTCAAAAATTAGAGCAAGCATTTTAAAAATTACGCCGCCAGCTCGTTTGGGTATATCAAGCTGACGGCATATTTCTAAATCCAGAGTAACTAAAGTTTAGAATTGATATCTCTTACTGTTACGGGTCCTAACTCAAAACTTGCTTCTTTTGCATAGTTGAGAAGCTTGTTGGCTTTTTCATTTTCACCGGCTTCTTTCAAAATTATTCCGGCATGATAAGCAGGTACAGGCTCATAGGTTTTACCGAGAACTTTATCTTCTAAGATAGAGATGGCTTCTTCTATCTCCCCTTTATGAAACTTAACCCAAGCTTGAAGATCATAGGTTATTGGGCTTGGTCTGTTTTCTAATTCCTTTTGGATCAAAGCTTCAGCTACTTCAAAATTTCCGAACTCCGTAGCTGCTAGTTGAATCAATTCTGCATCATACATTCCGTAATACTTCGGATCGGAAGCTTCTTCATAGAATACTCTCAAATATTCTTCCTTTTTTTCTTCGTTTCCTTCATACTCTGCTATCTCGGCATACATCAAATAACTATCAGGGGACTCTAAACTTGAAGAAACAAAATCTAATATCTCTTTTGCCAGTTCTGTGTTTCCATCATGAGCGTATGCTATGTAGGCAATCCCTTTTAATGAATGAAGGTAAGAAGCGCCTGAGTTTTTTTGGTTCAACGCGCCGATAAACATCTTATAAGATTTTGGAACATTTCCTTCGTGGCCTAATCTATCGCCCAAATTACTTTGTGCCCAGGCAGAAAGACTGGAGCTATAATCTATTCTTTCTGCTCCTTTTTCTAATGCTGAAATAGATTTCGATGCATTTCCTGAATAATCTTCAAACTGAGATCTTCTTATCAAGTAATTAAAAGAGGCTGTATTAGTAATCTCATTTTCAAGAATATATTTTGCGTGTTCAAATTCTCCTGTTTCCATGCTAGCATCATAAATAATCATATAACTGAGTAGTTTATCTTCTCCAACCAAAAGTGCTTTTTCAGCGTAATCAATAGCGCTTCTGAAATCATGTTTGGTAATAGATAACTGAGCTAAGGCCTGAAGAACTCCTGCATTTTGTTCTTTATAGTAATTATTTGACTCTTTAAGAAGCTCGTCTGCTTTTGCCAGAAAGCTTACATCTTTTGTTATTCCAAACTTGGTTTGATAAGCAGATGCCAACTTTAACTTATAAATTGGAGTGTTATTCTCTTTTAGTTTACTACTCCAAAATGTAATGTCATCTTCTACTTGTTTGATCCCACTTTTTTCATTTAATAACTCTTTGCTTAGAAATGGAATAACTTCTTCATTATTTACAATCGGTTTCTGATTCTTAGTACAACTAACTGTTGTACACACTAATAGAATCCCGAATAAAATTCGCTTTAACATAATCAACGCTTTTAAGTTTTAGATAAAAAAAAGAACCCCTGAATCGGGGTCCTTAATATGATTTTGTTCTGTTTAGAACGGTGCAGCCAAGTACGGAAAAGTACTCAAAAATTGCTTGTCGTTGGAATCAACATTGTCATCAGATAGTCCTGGAAATTCAGTTCCATCTTCACCACCAAAAATCAGTAGTAATTCAACACTGATTACATCATCAGTAAGGTTTCTTCCGGTAAGCACATTCGTTCCGTCAAAGAAAGTCGTTGTTCCGGTAAGGCTAACATTCAGTACGTCCGTTGCTAAAAGATCAATAAATGCATCTCTATTTTGACCTAAAGCATTTGCATCAGATTCGTTAGCATAAGCAGGACTTAAACCTGAAAGGTTGGTTTCCATCTCAGTCCTAAAAGCAGCACGTTGATTTGATGGTAGTGTAGTATTAAAGCTATTCTTACTTGATGAAGAGATAAATACAGTGTTCACTGCCGGTCGTCCCATTTGATCAGCTGTTGTGAAACGAGCGTTCTCATCAATTGGAGTTGAAGCTCCGTCATCGTTATTGTTGTCGCTACAGCCGGTAACAACCAAGCCTGCAACTAATAAAAGGGTAAATAATTTTGAAAGATTCATTTCGATAATATTTTTAAAATTCTTGATATAATTAGTTCGTCTTAGTTAATACGGTTTTTGGCTTGAACCCAAGTATTGATTGTTTCAGCACTTCCTAATGTTGATTTAGGTACTTCCACTACTACACTCATTACATTGGTTCCGGCAAAAGTATCTGCACCGGGATCATTAAAGCTGGAAGCATTTCCTGCAATAATTTCACCGTATTGAGCAAAGTCCATGAAGAAAGGATCATCACGTGGACCAGCAAATAATGAGATACCATTATTAGTTCCAATATTAGCAGTATTACCATATTCAGTGATTGCAACTGAAGCATTATTTGTAGCGTTAAACTCTACACCACTAGTCAATCCTGTTTCAGATGGCGCAACAGGTCCGTAAGCATAAGCTACACCGTCTGCGAAGATTACCTGAATTACCAGATCTTCTACATTGTCACCTGTGTTATCAATATTAAATTGAATCATTGTGTTTTCATTAAAGTCAGCGTCAGCAGTTGCAGATGGAGACAATAAACCTTGAACATTGGCTACAAATACTAAATTACTACTTGATGCGCCTTCAAATGCATAATAATCGGTGATATCAGCATCCGTTCCACTTACTGCAGGAGCGTCAATATGATCAGCTGCAAATACGATGATTGAGCCAATTAATACGAGACTCAAAAGCGAGTATGTTATTTTTTTGAAATTCATTTTCTGTGTTTGTTTAGTTTATAATTGATTTCATTTAACACTACGCATCCATTTTCCTAACAGATTGCTTTGTTGGGAATTACTTTCAAAGAATTTGAGTTTGATTCAATAACTAACTAAACATCCCTTTGCACTGTAACTAAATGCACAAATTCGCTGACTTTGTGATCGACAATCCAAGATTGGTCACTTTTTTTATCTTTATTCTTGTTATAGCTGCAGTTTTTCCCGCTTCAAAGATCAGAACTGATTTTGATCTGGAGAACTTTTATCCAAAAACAGATCCAACCGTTCAATCCTATCAATTATTAGAAAAAGAGTTTGGAAGAGATGACAATGTAATTATGGTGGGGCTTTCTTCAGACTCGCTGTTTACAGTAAAAGAACTACTGGAATTAAAAACGATCATCGATTCTTTAAAGGTCATTCCAAATATATCAGACATACAAAGTATATGGTCTGCCAATGAAATGGTGAATCTAAATGGCATCCTTAAATTTGATCCGTTCCTAGATGCTGATTCTTTACAGTCAGACCTGTTAAACATAAAAAAAAGGATCACCACCGACTCTTTTACGGAAGGATTTTTAATTGATAAACAAGGAACTACAACCGCATTTTTTCTTGAAGTAGATGAGGAAAACAATACTTACGAAACCAGAAATGCAATAATTAAACAGCTGCAAGCCACTCTGAGCAACTACCCTTCTAAAGATTTCAAAATTACCGGTATACCATATTTTAGAAATCAATATGTAAACATTTTAAATGAAGAAGTAATTTTCTACATCTCATTTTCTTCTGTATTAATAATTTTAATGCTTTGGTATTTATATAGGAGTATATCCGGTGTTTTTATTCCCATGTTGATAGTTTGGTTCACCGTTTTATTTACTGTTGCTGCAATTACTCTTACAGGAGGTTATCTCGAAATTATGAGTAGTACTATAGCCCCTATTCTCCTTTGTGTTGGTGTTGCTGACTCTATACATATGATGTCTAAGTTTGATGATGCTATCGAAAATGGAATGAAGCAACGTAAAGCAATTATTGAAATGTTGCTTACTCTTGGGAGTGCTACTTTTCTGACAAGCATTACTACTGCCATTGGTTTTGGTACTCTGATTACAAGTACCGTAGTACCTATGAAAAGATTTGGTATTTATACTGCTGTTGGAGTTTTAATTGCTTACACCATCACTATTCTGTTTCTGCCTGCTATTCTTAAGATCACTAACATTAGAAAAGTATTTAAGGAAAAAGGCGGCAAACTTTATCCATGGATCGGAGGAAAGTTATTAAAAGTATCTTCATTCAATAGAAAACACTACAAAAAGATATCCCTTATAGCTCTTTCAACTTGTGTTCTGATTGGAACAGGCATTTATAAGCTTCAGGTAAATGGGAAAGTTTTTGATGATGTTAGCAGAGACTCAGAACTAATAAAAGACAGTGATTTTTTCACCAATAACCTTGCCCCAGCTTTTCCTCTGGAATTTGTAATTAATACTGAAGAACCTGAAGGAATAACAGATCCTGATTTTATCCAACGTGTCGAATCCTTGCAACAACATCTACTATCTTATCCTGAAATTCATCGAGCTACATCATTTACTACGCTTTTAAAAGAACTTCACCAGGTAATGTCACCTGATCAAGCAGATATAAATGCATTACCTGACGATCAAAATCTTATTGCCCAATACTTACTTCTTTTGGAAATAACTGATAATGACATCCTACAAAATGTAACCGATTTCGACTATCAGAAGTTGAGAATAGCTGCACAAACCGAAGATGCTGGTTCTCAAAGTATCAATGAAATCAGAAATTCGATTGAAAAATACTTAGCTAGAAATTTTACAGGAGAAGAAGTCACCATAACAGGCTCCACAATTCTAAGCGCCAACCTTGTTAACAAAATGGTTTACTCATTAGCATCGAGTATAGGATTGGCATTTATTTGTATCTCAATATTAATGGCTTTTTTATTTAAAGATGCAAAAATGGTTATCATATCTCTGATTCCTAACATCATGCCTCTTGTCTTAATAGCCGGAATAATGGGACTTCTGGGCATTGATATAAAACCTTCAACTGCTGTTATTTTTACTATAGCATTTGGAATTGCAGTTGATGACACCATCCATTATCTAGCACGTTTCAGAATAGAGCTTAAAAGAGGATTGAATATTCAGGATGCACTGGAAATAACTACTCAAAAAACAGGCCGCGCAATAATCATTACAAGTATTATATTGCTTTTGGGATTTGGCACATTAATTACCAGCGAATTTACATCTACAACGCTTATGGGAATACTGGTTTCCTCAACCATTTTCTTTGCTGTGATCGCAGACCTGGTAGTACTTCCCAGTCTTTTTTATTGGTTAAAACCAACTTTAAAGGATATTGTTAAAAAGGCAGATTAGACAAAACCAGCTTGTGTACTTCTTCGACTGTTTTTGATGCATCTATAGTCATAAACCTTACTTCTTTTTCAGCTAACTCATCAAATCCTTTAATGACATTCTGATAAAATTCTATTCCTGACTGCTCCATCCTATCTTTTTCCATGTGAGCTGTTCTATTTGCAGATTCTTCTAAACTCAACCTCAAATAAAATGTTATGTCGGGCGCAATTCCATGAGAAGCTACTCTATTTATTTGATGAACTTGGTCAATAGGTAAACTTCCTCTTCCATATCCTTGATAAGCCGTAGTGGAATCATAAAATCTATCCAGGATTATAACTACATCTTTAGCCAAAAGAGGTTTTACTTTTTCAGCAATTAATTGTGATCTGGCAGAAGAAAAAAGCAACAATTCTGTTACAGGATCAATTTCAATTTCCGGGTTTAGAAGCATTCCCCTGATAAGTTCTGAAATATCCGTTCCTCCCGGCTCACGAAGAACTTCCACATCTTTTCCTGAGTTAGTAATGTACTTTTTTAGAAGTGAAATCTGTGTCGATTTACCGCTTCCGTCAATTCCTTCAAATGTAATTAGCATGCAGTGAATCTAAGAAGAATTTTAATCTCAAGTTAATTTGAATTATTTTGGATTAAAGTATAATTGAGTAGCTGTTATGATTACAAAGGAAGATCTCTTTGGTGTTAATCTTAAAAGAGTTAAATGCCCAAATTGTAAAGTAAAACAACCCATCATAAGGAAACCACAAACTGAACGTCTACTTCTCTTTGGAGGATGGACTTGTAAAAAATGCGGTTGTGAAATGGATAAATATGGTAAAGAAATCAGTGTTTGATCAGAAAATCAGTGATTAGAAATCAAAGTCATCCATCATCTCGATAGGCTCTTTTGGCATGGCTAAAGCAAGACCGATGTAAATTAGTAAACTGGTTCCCCATCCCATTATAAAAACTGCTCCAAAAATAAAACGAACAACTGTAGAACTTAACCCGAAATATTTAGCTAAACCTCCGCATACTCCCGCAATTTTCTTGTTTGTTCTGGATTTCATCAACCGTTTAGCATGACGATACCCAAAATTGTCATAGCTATAGTTACTGGAACTTGAAGACTTTCCGGAAGAATCCAGATCATTATTCAACGTACTTGTAAATTCTTCAGCACCATGAATGTCGTTAGAATATATATTCTTTTTGCTTTGGGTTTTCCGTTTTCTTCGGGATTCTTTCTTAGCTCTTTTCTCTTTTTTTCTGTCACCTACTAAGAAACCAAAACCAACTAAGGTTACAAGAATTCCACCAATAATGGGTAGTGCAACAATTGCATCTTGTGCGAAGTTCGCTAATCCGGAACCCATTGGAAAACCAATTAATTGTAACAAAAAAGTAAACGCGATAAAGAGCATACCAAGGCCAGCAAAAGTTGAGAAGTTCCAAACACCTTTACCTTCCTCTTTGGGTTCTTCCTTCAAGAAGTCCTGCATTGCTGATTGTAATTCAAAATCTTCAAACTCAAGAGTAGCTGAGCCCGTTTTTGATCTGGTTTTTTGCTTTGTTTGTTCTGCCATTTTTTTATCTCCTCAGCGCTACTACGAAACCAAGTTCCTATTGTTTCGCCTTAATGTCTTTTTTTCACTAATTAAAATATCCAATTTCTCATCAAAGTCTTCAACTGGGATCTCTTCCAAAATAAATTCGCTAAATAATACCCCTACTTTTATAGCTTTCTCATTTTCTAGAAAACGATCGTAAAACCCTTTACCATAACCGAGCCTGTTAAAGTGTAAATCAGCAGCTAACAATGGAACAATTATTATATCAATTCCACCCGCCGAAGGATCTACATTTTCGGGTTCCAAAACGCCCCATTCATTTACCTCAAGTTCATCAAACGTTGTTAGCTTTGAATGTTCTAATTCTCCTGTCTTAAAATTAGTAACCGGTACAACAACATTTTTCTTCGAATTTATTAACTCTTTAATTAATGTGTGAGTATCAACTTCTTTTCTTTCATTCATTGAAACAAAGCAATGAATAGTTTTTGCACTTTTGAACTCCGGCAATCCTTTTATTTGAGCAACTATCTTCTTCGACTTACTTACCCAGTCGTTATATTCAATCGCATTTCTGCGCTTTAAAAGATGTGCTCTTAATTCTGATTTTCTATCAGAAACAGACATTACAATCGAATTAAATGATGAGAGTCTAATTTGAGAGATTCTTTTTCTAACTCATTTAATAATTCATCCCAGATACCTTGTCCGTATTTGTTCATAAAATACATAAACGAAACCATTCGCTCCTGTAATCCATTACCGGGATATAATTGTCCCTTTATCTTTCTTATTCGTTGAAGTTGAGTCTCTTCTTGCTGCTTTATAGAGCGATACACTCTTCCTTTCAATTTATCTAGCTCTGTCTCAAAGCCAGAAACAGTCTTGCCAACAAGTCCCTCTAATGAACCATCAATATCAGTAATAATTTCTTTTGGAACTTCCGACGCTGATTTCACCTCATTCTTCCAATCTTTAAACAAAGCTTCGATATCTGTTGATTCTGATTTTTTAGCGTACTCCTTTTCCAAGTCCTCGATACGTTCTCCATATCTATGAAATTCAAATGGAATTTTATCTAAAACACGATCTATTCCTGACTCTATTAAAGTTGCGCTAAATCGTGGGAATATAATTGGCATTTCAAGATCAAAATGTGGGTATAAATCTCTCATTTGTCCGTAATAAGCAATTTCACCCGGCCCCGCAACGTACCCTAATGTTGGTAACAATTGATCTTGTATTATTGGTCTCAGAAATACATTGGGAGAAAATTTTTCTGGGTGAATTTCAATTAGATCAAGTAATTCATCTTCAGTCCATTCATTAGTACCGGCGCTCCATTTTCCATCTTCTATATCTAATTTTAATCTCCGGTCATTATCATCAATAAAAAACAGGTTTGACTCACTAAGTACTACTTGTTGATGAAAATTAGAGTCCAATTTTTTTGTTTTTTCTTCTAGAGAATTAAAAATTGTGCTCCTGTTTTGTATAGAACCTTTAAAAGTATCAGACAATAGTGCTTTTACAGCCCCAAAATTACTTCCAACTATTAGTAAGCCATGTTTACCGAACAAATGATCCATCATGGATGCAAATGCATTTCTGAAAGTTGATCCTTGTTGAAAACACGTATCAAAAAAAGACCAGATTTCATCCGAAAAATCAGTATCAAACATCTCAGACTTAATAGAAGTCCTCAATTCCTTTATCTGGTCATTTATAAAAATATCAGAAACTAGTTGATCATTTGACTCAGCTTTATATTCTAATTTTTTGAAATCATCATTTCCAGGTATACCAAACCAAGATATTTCTTCGAAATCATGATCTTCATCAGCTAACCAAAAAACCGGAACTACAGGTCTTGATAATTTTTTCTCCCACTCTTTTGCAAGAAGAATAGTAGAAATGGTTTTATAAATAGTAAATAAAGGCCCGCCATAGATACCAAGTTGTTGTCCTGTAACAATAGCTAAAGAATCTGTTTGGGATAGCTTCTCGATTTGAGCTTCCTGATCTAAGTGAAGATGTGCATGGAACTCTTTTAGTGCACCAATAAACTCTTTATGTATTGACCCTTTTTTTAAATTAGAGGCTTTGGAAGCTATTTCATCATCATTGAAAGGATTCACAGAATAAAATTCACCTAATTCTGCAAAATTTGAAGTATAAGATTTGAATAATTTCGAAAATGGAAGCTTATCGTAGGAGTAAGTTTCTTTAGTCACTAATTAGCCTTTAATTTTTGAATGGTATCTCTGATTTTTGCTGCTTTTTCGTAATTCTCTGATTCAATAGCTTCTTTTAGAGCTTCGCTTAGTTCTTCTAGTTTCGATAAACTTTTCTTCACAGGTTCTTCAATCTCGATATTTAGAGCTTCTTCCAAAGTACTGGATTCTGGCTCTGTTGAAATTCCCGCTTCATTTAAAACGCTCTCTGCTACATAGATATCTGAACCAAATCGAACCGCGAGAGCAATCGCATCACTTGGCCTTGCATCCAATTCTACTACATCTCCATCTCTTTGCATAACTACTTGAGCGTAAAAAGTACCTTCTAATAATTCATTAACAAAGATGTATTTAATTTCCGTATTGAAACTCAAAACAAGATTTTTCAAAAGATCATGAGTCATCGGTCTTGGAGGTTTTATATTCTCAAGTTCCAAAGCAATAGCCTGAGCCTCAAATGAACCTATTATAATAGGAAGACGTTTGTTACCACCTACTTCAGATAATATCAATGCATAAGCCCCTCCACTGCTGGGACTTGTTGATAATCCTAAAATTTCCATCTTAATTTTCTTCAAACGATACTCTTTATTATCCTTTTAATGAATGTACGGTTTTTTATGTAAGTGTTAAACTCATTTCAATCCCTTTAGGGTCAATTTTATTTAGAATTATTCTTAATAAAAATTCCTTCTCATAAAAAGTAAATTTAAGCCTATATTCACGCCCGATTTCATTGACATTGCCAAACATTGAGGCTAACTTTTAGCTTATAAATTGTGACTTAATAAATCTATGCTCGACAGTTATTTTCCTATTTTAATTCTTACAGGTATCGCCATCTTTTTGGCTCTTCTATTAATGACTTTGTCAAGAATACTTGGTCCATACCGACCAAATAAGCACAAATTGAATCCATATGAAAGTGGAATGGATCCGGTTGGAGAAGCTCGAGAGAGATATTCGATCAGTTTCTATCTTGTAGCTATGGAATTTATAGTCTTCGATCTTGAAGTAGTATTTATTTATCCATGGGCAGTTCGTTACTTAGATTTAGGACTTGGAACGTTCATTTCAATGATGGTATTTATAACAATACTTCTGATAGGTCTTTTATACACTTTAAAGAAAGGCACATTAGACTGGGATCTTAAAACAAACAAAATTTAATCGTTTATAATGGGAATAGAATCCGCACTTGGTGAAGGTTACTTAACAACCCGCTTAGATAAATTAATAAACTGGGGACGCGCAAATGCAGCATGGCCTATGCCAATGGGATTAGCATGTTGTGCAATTGAAATGATGGCTTTTGCCGGACCGAAATATGATGTATCCAGATTTGGATCAGAAGTATTTCGCTTCTCTCCCCGCCAAAGCGATGTTATGATAGTTGCAGGTTGGACCACTTATAAGATGTCGCACGCCATTCGAAGGATATGGGATCAAATGCCTGATCCTAAATGGTGTATCGCAATGGGAGCCTGCGCTTCTACAGGGGGAATGCACAGATGCTACGGCGTAGTTCAGGGAGTTGATAATTTTTTACCTGTTGATGCTTATGTGTCTGGTTGTCCTCCTCGCCCTGACGCAGTAATTCATGCTTTGATGAAGATCCAAGATAAAATTAAAACAGAACATTCTGTTCTATTAGACACCTAGTATGAGCTTAGATTTAAACGAGACATTACAAGCAGTTGTAGACGGTTTATCTGAAAATTTTTCTGATAAGCTAATAGAGGTATATCAAAGTAGCGGCGACACATTTATTAGAGTAGAAGCCGATTCAATCTTAGAAATATCTAAATATCTGAAAGAGAAACAGCATTTTGTATTCCTTTGTGATGTTTTTGGTAATGACAGATATACCTCGGATGAACGTTTTGAGGTAGTTTATAACCTTATGAACCTGCGCACACAAACCAGAATTTTTGTAAAAGCCAGAGTAGAAGAAGAAAATCCTACAATTGAATCCGTTTCATCTATCTGGAAGGCCGCTGGTTGGAACGAAAGAGAAGTGTACGATATGTTCGGTGTGCGATTCGAAAATCACCCTGATTTAAGAAGAATATTTATGCCTGAAGATTTCGAATACTTCCCAATGAGAAAAGAATTTCCTCTTTTAGGAATTCCGGGCTCAATAGAATTGCCGAATACAACACCAGATACGGAGTAAGGCATATGAAAGTAACAGACATTAACAGCAGAGTTAATCCACAGTTTCAAGAGAAACATCAACGTAGTATATATAAAAGTCTAGAAGACAAGCATACTACAATTGAAGATGTGGATATAGATGATCCTCTTAATGCAAAGATGATCCTGAACATGGGTCCTCAGCATCCCGCAACTCACGGTGTACTTCGATTGGTACTTCAACTACGTGGAGAAACCATTGAAAAAACAAAACTTGATATAGGTTATCTGCATAGAGGCGTTGAGAAAATAGCAGAGAATAAAACCTATCAGGAGTTTATGCCATACACGGATCGTATGGATTACCTCTCTCCTTACAGCAATAACGTAGCTCTTTGTACTGCCGTTGAGAAAATAGCAAACGTAGAGGTTCCCGATCGCGCTCATTATATAAGAATGATTGGTTGTGAACTTGCACGTATTTCTTCTCACCTTCTCTGGCTAGGTACAATGGTTATGGATGCCGGTGCAATTTCTTTCTTTATCTGGACCTTCCGCGAGCGTGAAAAGATCTACGATATTATGGATCAAATTGCAGGTCACAGGTTTACAGTTTCACATTCCAGAATTGGTGGTGTTGCTAATGATTTGACAAGTGATGCATCTGCAATTATTAAAGAGTTTATAACCAAATTCCCTAAAGAACTTAAAGACTGGCATGGTTTATTAGATAGAAACAGAATTTTCATTGACAGAAATGAAAATGTTGGTGTTCTTGAAACAGATAAGGCTTTAGATATTGGTGCAACCGGTCCTGTTCTAAGAGCTTCAGGCTTTGCAGTTGATCAAAGAATTATAGCACCATACGCAAAATACGACCAAGTAGAATTTGAAGTTCCAACTCGTTTGGAAGGTGATAATTTAGCACGATATTTTGTTCGTATGGAAGAAATGAAAGAAAGTATTAGAATTATCCAGCAGTGTTTAGATAAAATGCCAAAAGGCCCGATCAGATCTAACAATGCTAAACATGCCTACCCTTCTAAAGATGAAGTTTACTATTCAATGGAAGGTATGATTCACGATTTTATGATGACTGACACAGGAATCTGTCCGCCTGAAGGAGCTGAATGCTACCATGCAGTTGAGTCTCCAAAAGGAGAACTTGGATACTATATCCAGAGTGATGGAACAGGACACCCCTGGAGAATTAAGATTAACACTCCTTCATTCCGAAACTTACAAGTATTAGAAAACATCCTCGATGGAGAGATGGTTGCAGATACTGTAGTTGTGATTGGTGGAGTTGACCCTGTAATGGGAGAAGCAGATAAATAATGGCGAATAACTACGAATTCACCCCGGAAGATTTAAAAGAGATTGAGACGATCAAGGCAAAGTTCCCGGAAGTTATGCCGGCAACATTACCTACCCTTTGGGTTGCTCAAAGAAGATTTGGACATGTAGAACCAGAGGTTCAGCATTTAGTTGCTGAAACGTTAGGTTTACCGGTTTCACATGTTCACGGTGTAGCAACTTTTTATACTCAATACTACAAAGAAAAAATGGGCAAGTATGTACTAGATGTATGTACTACAACAAGTTGCCAACTTTGTGGTGGGTATGATATGCTTCACTATCTTGAAAATAAACTTGGCATTAAAGCAGGCGAAACTACCAAAGATGGAATGTTTAGTATTCAGTCTGTGGAATGTTTAGGAGCTTGTGGCTATGCTCCAATGATGCAGATCACTAACGATGTGTATGTAAATAATCTCACTGAAGAAAAGCTTGATGAAGTTATTGAAAGCCTGAAAGCAGATAAAATGCCTGAATTTGAATCGGTAGGTATGCCGCAACACACGGAAAGGAGTTAAGACATGTCATTCGATTGGAAATCATATACTCCAGTAATTATCCCTGACATCCCAAATCTTCATGAGATCGATGTATACACCAACAATGGTGGATATGAATCTTTAAAAAAGGTTCTATCTAATGATTGGGATCCGGAAAAAGTGATTAATGAAGTTAAAGCTGCCAACATCCGAGGACGTGGTGGCGCTGGTTTTAATGCAGGACTTAAGTGGTCTTTCATGCCGAAACCTGACGGCGGGCCAAGATATTTAGCTTGTAATGGTGATGAATCAGAGCCGGGTACTTTTAAAGACCGCAAGATCTTTGAATATAATCCTCATCTTTTCATTGAAGGAGCTCTCATTGCCGCTTATGCAATGCAGTGTAGTGCCATTTACGTTTATATCCGTGGTGAGTACTATTCCTGGATAAAAATGATGGAAAAAGCTCTTAAAGATGCTTACGATAAAGGCTTTATAGGTAAAAACATCCTTGGTTCAGGATTTGATGTGGAATTTCATGTTACAGGCGGAGCAGGAGCTTACATCTGTGGTGAAGAAACTTCCATGCTTGAATCTTTAGAAGGAAAGCGAGGATATCCTCGTGTTAAGCCTCCATTCCCTGCTCAAAAAGGATTATGGGGACGTCCAACCACTATCAATAACATTGAAACTCTTTCATGTGTACCATTAGTAATTAAAAATGGCGCTGATTGGTTTACAGGAATAGGTGCTGAAACTCATCCCGGACCGGTTCTCTATGGTATTTCAGGACATGTTAACAGACCCGGAGTGTATGAACTCCCAACAGGAATGCCTATTCTCACTTTGATCGAAGAAGTTGCAGGTGGAATGAGAAACGGAAAGAAACTTAAAGGAATAATTCCCGGTGGTTCTTCCACTCCTATTCTTAGAGGTGATGCTCTTGAAGGCGTAAACATGGATGCAGATTCATTACGCGAAGCTGGTTCTATGATGGGAACTGCAGGAATGATCGTGATGGATGAAGATACGGACATGGTTGAAATGCTATGGAGAATTTCTCATTTCTATCATCATGAATCTTGCGGTCAATGTACTCCATGTCGTGAAGGAACAGGTTGGCTGGAAAAGATCTTGTTAAAGATCAGAAATGGAGATGGTGAGATCAGAGATCTGGAACTATTGATAGATCTTTGCTCACAGATGGAAGGAAGAACTATTTGCGCACTTGCAGATGCAGCTGCATGGCCGGTGCGTTATACTATTGACAGATTTAGAGACGAATTTGAAGCTCGGTGCAAAAAAAGTACTTATGCACTTGCTTAATTATCAACCACAAAGAACACAGAGAAAAACAGCTTAGTGCCCTCTGTGGTTTAAATAAGAAACTATGCCAGAAATATTTATAGACGGTGAACGATACGAATTTGAGGGCAAACCAAAGTTGCTCCAGTTCATTTTAGATAATGGAAAAGAAGTACCTTTCTTCTGTTACCATCCTGAAATGAGTGCGCCTGCAAATTGTCGCCAGTGTTATGTAAAAGTTGGAACTCCTGTACAAAATCGGGAAACAGGCGAATACGAACTGGATGAAAATGGTGAACGAGTTATTCGTTGGTTCCCTAAAATGCAGACATCATGCAGTATGGAAATGACCGATGGAATGGTTGTTCATACTCAGGAAACCAGCGAGGAAGTAGCTCGTGCTCAAAAAGATACTATGGAGTTGATCCTGATCAACCATCCTCTTGATTGCCCGATCTGTGATCAAGCTGGTGAGTGCCCTCTTCAAATTCAGACTTATAAGTACGGACCTGAAGGTTCTCGCTTTGAAGTTAAGAAAGTTCATAAGCCTAAAAGAGTTGAACTTGGACCTAGAGTAACTTTAGACGCTGAACGTTGCATCAACTGTACACGCTGTGTTAGGTTTACTGAGGAAATTTCCGGTACACATCAGCTTACAATTTCTTCTCGTGGAGATAAAAACTATCCTATTACTGCTCCCGGAATGGAATTTGATGATCCTTATTCTTTAAATACTGTGGATATTTGTCCGGTTGGAGCACTTACTTCTACCGATTTCAGGTTTAAGGCACGTGTTTGGGAAATGAATCAAACTCCAAGTATTGATATTACCGGAGGTAAAGGTACCAATGTTGATCTTTGGACTCGGGATAATTTGGTATTACGCCTTACTCCTCGTTACAATAAAAATGTAAATACACATTGGATGCCGGATGAAGCTAGACAAGCTTACCGAAAATTTAATGAGAATCGTATTTCAAGACCTTCTATTAAAGCTGATGGTGACAATCAGATCAAAACTTCTTGGAATAACGCCATAGAAACTTTTGCAGAAAAGCTTGAAAGTGTAAAACCTGCTGATGTTATGGTATTAGGTTCTGCTCACGCTTCTGTAGAAGAAAATTATTCTTTGATGAAATTATTCAGCACTTGGGGCGTAAATGATTTCCACTTCTCCCCTGATGTTAAAGATGGTTTTGGTGATAATTTCTTATTAACGGATGATCAGGCTCCAAATACAAACGGTGTTAAAGCACTAGGTTTTAATGAGATTTCAACTGATGATCTGAAAACAGCTATTAAATCAGCGAAAGTGATAGTACTACTGAATGATGAGTTAGTGGATCGTGGAGTACTTGGTTCTGAAGATCTTGAAAAACCTTTTGTGATCTCACTTGCTACAAACGAGACGGAAACATCAAAATCAACTGATCTTGTTATACCTATTACTTGTATTGCTGAACATGCTGCAAGTTATGTAAACGTAGAAGGTAGAATTCAACGCTCGCTTCCTGCAAAAGAAACCAAATACACTCATCGCAAGATGGATCTTGAGATGTCAGAAGGTCGTTTGGATCGCTATGGAACTAATTTCGATAACTGGGTTAACGAAGATAATAAGATTGATTGTACCCCAACTTGGGAACTCATGAACAATCTGGCAAAAAGATTAGGTTTGTCTGTTCAGTTTGGTTCATCAAGAGAAATCATGGATGAAATAGCTTCTTCTGTATCAACTTTTGAAGGCGTGAGTTTTGAACGAATGGATGATGAGAACGGAATCCAATTAACCGGAATTACTAAAGAAGAGGTATCTGCATAATGAATCCAGCTATTCTTGAAATCGGACCTTTGGCAATACCTGTCTGGGCAATTGTTCTCGGTGTTGGAATGATAAGTTATTTGAATTCGGCTGCCATCTTGGTTTATGCTGAGCGTAGAATTGCTGCTTTTATACAAAACCGTGTTGGACCAAATCGTGTTGGACCTTTTGGTCTGTTACAGCCTTTGGCAGATGTACTTAAACTTCTTTTAAAAGAAGATGTAACACCTACTCACGGATACAAAAAGCTTCACGCAATCGCACCGATGATTCCGGTAATTACAGCATTGCTTTCCGTTGCAGTTATTCCTTTTGGGGCTGGATTGTATGTAACTGATATAAATGCAGCTGTTCTGTATCTACTTGCTGTGGCTTCTTTAGGAGTTTATGGTGTTACTCTTGCGGGTTGGGCTTCTAACAGTAAGTATTCTCTTCTAGGTGGATTAAGAGCAGCGGCTCAAATGATAAGCTATGAACTGCCAATGGGTATGGCTGTAGCTTCTGTAATTTTGATGACCGGTTCTTTGAGTCTCATTGATATCGCAGAATCACAATCTATGTGGTGGAACTTCTTCGTAAACCCACTTGGAGCAATTATCTTCATAATTTGTGCATTTGCGGAATCAAACCGTACTCCTTTTGATCTAGTGGAAGCAGAACAGGAACTAGTTGGTGGTTTTCACACCGAGTACAGCTCAATGAAATTCGGAATGTTCTTCTTGGCAGAATACATGCACGTATTCATTGGAAGTATTCTAATTACCACTTTCTTCTTTGGAAGTTATCACCTTCCTTTAGCTGACCTTTATATACCTGCAGACATGAATATATGGTTAAAAGGCATTTTAGATGTCTCAGTATTTACCGTGAAAGTCTGTTTCTGGTGTTTTGTATTTATTTGGGTTCGCTGGACAATTCCTCGTTTCAAATACAATCAGGTAATGAAATTGGGTTGGGCAAGATTGCTTCCTCTCAGTATCATTAACTTCATGGTGATTGCAACTATCATGTACTTCACCAACTGATATTAGATATCAAATTTCGCTCTTCGTAACCCTGATTCTTAATTGAGTCAGGGTTTTTTTAATTACTGATTGCACTGATTTTTTTCCTTCTCACCTCTCACCTCTCACTTAAAATATCGCATCAATTGCCTAACCCTTTCATGTGATATATAAAATGTGAATGCATATATAGATTCGTACAAGCTTTTAAAAAGAGCTTTAAATCTTAAACGGAGCAAGTCATGAAACATTCAAAATCTTTATTACCACTACTTTCAATATTATTACTAACTCAAGCATGTACTATTACAAATGAAGGACCACAAGGGCCTCCCGGAGCAGATGGTGTGCAGATTTATTCTAGTACTAGCACCATTTTTGCTGATGATTTTGATATTGTTGATGAGTTTGTATCAATCAATGAGTTTTCATGGGATATTTTAGATGAATCTACTGTGGATGAAGGTCTCGTTCTGGGTTATATACAGTTTGAAGGAACTACTTCCTGGCATGCATTACCTTTTAGTACTCCTTTTGAAAATGATCTCGTTAATCTTAGATATGTTTTTGATATCAACAGTTTTGATCTTCTTTTGGAAGGTGAAGTTGCTGATAACAACCAGGTAAATGAAGACCTTTTTGATGGAGATATTTTAAGAGTAGTTGCTATTCCTCCTTCGCTCCTTTTTAAAGGTAAAGGGCTTAATTACAAAGATTATAATCAGGTTGCTGAATTCTATAATCTTGACAATTAAATATGATAAAGGCTATACACACTATAGCCTTTTTTTTTACCGGATTTGAATTTGGAATAAAAATAGATTTATAATAAACTGTTGTTTTACCACAATTAATCAATGGAGAACACATGAAATCGATATCTAAAATTTCATCTATAATCTTACTGTTTGCTGCTATTACAACCAGCACTTTTGCACAAGGAACCCCTGAAGAAGGTTCTTTAGGCATCAGATCTACTATCGGTGGGCAAACTGCTATTGAATTGCCTTATCAATTAAATGAACAACTTTCTATTGCTCCATCAATATCATTAGTTGGAGTAGAAAATACCTCTACAACTATTGGTTTTGGGATCTTACCCAGATATTACACTTCTACTAATAATGCATTAAGTACCTATTTTATGGGTAACCTTGGATTCAATAATACTTCTTTTGACACCGGAGGAAGTGCTACATTCTTTGTTCTTGGAGCAGGATATGGAGCAGAATACTTCTTCGGATCAAACTTCAGCATAAGTGCTGATGCCGGCTTAACTGCAAATATGGGTGGCGACATTACAAACACTATTAGAACCGGAGCCAGAGTTTCTGCTTCAGTTTATTTCTAGATTAGAGAACATTATTTTTTTTATTAAAGGTCATGGTTTTACATGACCTTTTTTGTTTATTTGAATTATGGAAAAAAAGAAAGGAATCAATCTTCTACAAAAATTTGAACTCTTTGATGAACAATGGTCTCCTAAGATCATTGCAGAATCAAATGAACAACTCATTAAACTTGCAAAAATTGAAGGAGAATTTGTTTGGCATAATCATCAATACGAAGATGAGGTATTTTTGATCATAAAAGGCACCCTGCTTATAAAATTCCGTGATAAAGACGTCCTATTAAATGAAGGTGATCTTTATGTAGTCCCTAAAGGAGTAGATCACTTTCCTATTGCTGAAAAAGAATGCTGGGTAATGTTGATAGAACCTAAAGGAACTAAACATACAGGTGAGACTGATTTTGAACTTTCTGTTGACGAAGAAGATCAGAATTGGATCTAAATATATGAAAACAAAAAAAATTCGGGGTTTCAAACAGATACTTCATCAAATTCAGGAATGGAGATCACAAATCATAGATTTAGATCTGGATGTTGTTCGCTCAAATCAAAGAGATTATGCTAAAATTTGGGTTCCTCCATACAGCTATCTCGCAATAGGAAATTCTACCTACCCAGAGCCAAAAGGACAAACACGAAAAGAAATCCTGGAAGTCTTGCTGGATACTTATGATAGCTGGAAAACATCTCTGGATACTTTAGATGAGCCCTATTATTTGAAAATATGGCTTTATGATCAGCGTTTCTCTCAATCACAGGTAGTATGTGGTATTAAGAGTTTTTTGGACTTTTATGAAAACACCTTTTATAAACCTGAGGATCAGAAAAAAATCGATCCTGCAAATTATGGAAAATTGGGTAATAGAATTCAATCACTTGAATGGGAATATGCTTGGGATGAAGAACATTTCGATGACACATCTATTGGCGAGATTGATCACTATGTTACGGAAAAAGACTTTTATGAAACGAGAAGATGGTTTAAAGAGCGCTTAAAAAAACCACATCGTAAAATCAAAAATCCTGATCCGGATAGTGATATTAAAGAATACTATTCATTCCGACATGGTACTGTATGGATCGGAGGAGAATAGATTTATCTATTTATTTTTATTGATACAACCTTGACTCACAGATTCTACAATGTTAATATTAACACTTAAAAATAAAATTTTAGAAAGTGAAAAAACTAACGCTCTTACTCTTATTCCTAATTTTTACACAAACCTCGCAAGCACAGGACGAGATTATTATTGGATTACTAAGTCTGGAATTATGTAATTGCGTTTCAGATGAAAATGCATCTTCAGCATCAAACATTGATGAATTTATTTCAGCTATAGATGTCTGCTTTGGGAATGTAGTTCAGGAAAATGAATCTGTACTGGAGCAAGCATGGACAGATACCACACAAGAGTTCAGTTTTGAAGCGTTAAGTAACAAGTATACTCAACAACTAGGCGAAGAATTGGCGCTTTCTTGTCCTGTTTTTGTTGAAAAGATTCAGATGTATCAACAAAATACAACAACTGACTCATTGAATACATCAGGATCTGTTCATGAACAGTTATTTTACGCTAATAAATTAATGGAAGAGTCAAGATGTAATGAAGCAATACCTGTCTATTCTGAAATCATCAGAAATCCTTCTATAAATGCTAACTTAAGAGTCACGGCTTATAATAACCGTGGCGTTTGTCGAAACGAAATTGGAGATTATTATAAAGCAATATCTGATTTGTATGTAGCTCTGGAAATGAATCCAAATTATGCTATTTCATATATTAATCTAGGAGAATCGAAAACTTTGATTGGTGATTATAATAGTGCAATTGGAGATTTAAACTATGCATTAGAACTAAACCCGGAAAGTAAAGAGGCTTTATCTAATCGAGGCTTTGCTTATAACTATCTTGGGAATTATGAACAAGCAATTTCAGATTTTGATAATGCCTTAAGAATCGATTCTACCTATGCAGAAGTATATTTTGGCAAAGGGAACACATATCTGATTACTGCTGAGTATGAAAAAGCCTTGGAAAATTTCAAACTAACGGAACAATTTTCCCCCGGCTATCCTGATCTCAGCTACTATATTTCTGAAGCGTATCAGGGACTAAATATGAATGAAGAAGCGATTAAGTCGTTAAGAGAAGACCCTGCAACCAAAAGCGATTATATTAATCTTAACGAACTAGGGTTAATTTTCTATTCTGATGAAAAGTATGATTCAGCAGCTCACTATTATTCCTTGTCACTACAAATCGATAAAAGCAGTGCTCAGATTTTTTTGAACCGTGCCTATGCCTATCAAGATAATGGGAATCACTCAAAAGCGATCGAAGATTTTTCAAAAGTGCTTGAAATGCAATCAAACTCTATTGAAGCACTAATGTTGAGAGGAAATTCCTATACTGAATTAGAGAATTTTGATCTGGCACTCAATGATTACAATCAGGCCATAGCTTATGATTCTACTTCTGCTCGTGTATTTGATAACAGAGCTCGGTTAAAAGTTAAGACCAATGATATTGAGGGTGCTATAGAAGACTATACTAAATCAATTGACCTTTATAACGCTGATCCTGTTGTTTTTAAAGAGCGCGGTGAAAGTTACCTTAAGTTGGAACAGACAGAAAAAGCTTGTTCTGATTTTAATAAAGCCAAAGCACTTGACTCAGAAGATGTCGATGAATTGATTAATGAGTACTGTACAGAATAATACATTTAAGATGTGTTCTTAACTAAAACACTTTCTATCAATGATCGTTTAGAAAATCTCTTTTGCCACTTCATACACTGAAGTTGACTTTCCCATCGAATAAAAATGAACACTTGGAACTCCAAATTCCACCAATTCTTTGGTTTGTTGTATGGTCCACTCTCTGCCTACTTCTCTTGCAGCTTCGTTATTTGTGCACTTTTCTAATTCTTGTGTCAGTGCTTCTGGCAGATCAATATTAAATAACTGAGGTAATAAAGTTATTTGTTTTAAAGTAGTAACCGGTTTTATTCCTGGAATAATTGGAATAGTAATACCTTTTTCTCGGCACCTATTCACGAAATCAAAGTATTTCTGGTTGTCGAAGAACATTTGAGTAACTATGTAATCCGCTCCTCCATCCACTTTCTTTTTTAAATAACGTAGATCTGATTCCATATTTGGAGCAGTTTCATGCTTTTCGGGGTACCCGGCTACCCCAATACAAAAATCAGATGGCATAGCATTTTCAATTTCGCCATCTAAATAAATTCCCTTATTCAAATCCACTACTTGTGCCAATAATTCAGAAGCGTAAGAATGACCATCAGGTTCTGGAATAAATTGACGATCTGGTTTTCGAACATCACCTTGTAATACTAACACATTATCGATTCCCAAAAAATTAAGATCAATGAGTGCATTTTCGGTTTCCTCTTTAGTAAATCCTCCGCAAATAATGTGCGGCACGGCATCTACTTTATAATGGTTTTGAATAGCAGCACACATACCCACGGTTCCGGGCCTTTTTCGCACTGTTTTCCGTTCCAGAAGCCCGTTCTCCCTTTTTTTGTATATGTATTCCTCACGATGGTATGTAACGTCTATAAACGGAGGTTTAAATTCCATTAAAGGATCGATGTGGTCGAACAGTGTTTGAATATTCTGGCCCTTTAATGGAGGTAGAACCTCAAAACTGAATAATGCCTTTCCCTTTGCTTGCTTTATGTATTCCGTTATTTTCATATTTGATCGCTGATACTTTTCTTTGCTACAGACTAAAGCCCTTGCTTGATTACTTTATGTGATTCGGTTTAATATGTCTTGCCTTCACAGATCCTAAAAAAAGTTCAGGATGACGGTTTTAAGTGAATCTTTGATGTTTTTAGTTATTGGGTGTTGGTCGTTCGATATTGGATGTTTGGTATTCCTAATCCCCCATTCATCTATACGCTAAATAAGGTTCAAGCCACTTCTCCGTTTCTTCCACGCTCTGATCTTTCCGTTCAGCGTAGTCCTTCACTTGATCCTTTTCGATCTTCCCTACTCTGAAATATCTTGATTGAGGATGAGAAAAATAAAATCCGCTTACTGATGAAGCCGGATACATTGCACATGATTCCGTTAATGAAATTCCAATGTTCTTTTCAACTTCCAATAAATTAAAAAGTGTTCTTTTCTCTGTGTGATCAGGACAAGCAGGATATCCAGGAGCCGGACGTATTCCTCGATAATTCTCAGCAATCAACTCTTCGTTGCTCATTTTTTCATCTGCTGAATAACCCCAAAAGTCTGTTCTAACTTTATAATGCATGTATTCCGCTGATGCTTCCGCTAATCTATCAGCTAATGCTTTTATCATTATCTGCTTATAATCATCATCTATATACTTTTCCAATAGTTTCTCAATTCCCAGCCCTGCGGTTACCGCAAACAACCCGATGTAGTCTTGTTTTCCTGAGCTTAAAGGAGCAATAAAGTCCACTAAACTAGAATTTGGTTGTCCAGTTCTTTTTTCGGCTTGCTGTCGAATGAAATGAAATCTTGCCTTAGTTTCCTTTCTGGTACTATCTCTATAAACGAGTATATCTTCACCAACTGCTGCAGCAGGAAATAAGCCGATCACGGCTTTAGCTATCAGAGAATTATCTTTGATAATTATATCAAGAAGTTCGTTAGCATCATTTATTAATTCCCTGGCTTGTTCACCAACCACATCATCTTGCAGGATTGTGGGGTATTTCCCTGTTAACATCCATGTTTTAAAAAACGGTGTCCAATCAATAAACTCACGCAACTCATTCAGGTCTAGATCATCAAAAACCTTAGTTCCTGTAATTTTTGGTTTTGGAAGCTCAGAAGATTCCCAGTCAATTTCCGTTCTATTTGACTTAGCATGGTCAAAACTTAAGTAATTCTTTTTCTGAGTTCTTTTTGCATGATCGTCTCGTAATTTCGAATATTCTGATTTAATTCTTTCTGCAAACTCCAGTTTTGAATCTTTCAACAGATCGGTACAAACCGTAACTGCTCTGGAAGCATCCAAAATATGAACAACAGGAGACTCATAATTAGGATCGATCTTTACCGCTGTGTGAATTCTGGAAGTAGTAGCACCACCAATTATCAAAGGTAAATTCATTCCTCGTTTTTTCATTGCCCGAGCTACGCTTACCATCTCATCCAACGAAGGAGTAATCAAACCACTAAGACCTATTACATCTACATTATGTCTTTCAGCTTCGTCCAAGATCTTCTCGGCAGGTACCATTACACCAAGGTCTATTACATCGAAATTGTTACAAGCCAGAACCACGCCAACTATATTCTTTCCAATATCATGTACATCTCCTTTTACTGTGGCTAACAATACTTTACGCCGCTCTGAAGTATCCTTATTTTTCTTTTTTTCTTCCTCCAAAAAAGGTGTTAGATAAGCCACAGCTTGTTTCATTACTCTAGCACTTTTCACAACTTGAGGCAAAAACATTTTTCCGGAACCAAACAGATTCCCAACTACATTCATCCCATCCATCAACGGACCTTCAATTACAATAAGAGGGCTTTGATATTTTAAGCGAGCTTCTTCTGTATCTTGCTCTATATGAGTCGTAATGCCTTTTATGAGTGAATGTGATAGACGTTCTTCCACAGAACCTGATCGCCATTCCTGAACCCCTACCTCCTTGGTAGTATCTGTATCTTTATACTTTTCAGCGATTTCCAGAAGCCTTTCGGTAGCATCATCCTTACGATCTAATAGTACATCTTCTACAGCGATGAGAAGATCTTGCGGAATATCTGAATAAACTTCTAGCTGTGTAGGATTTACAATTCCCATATCCATTCCATGTTGGATTGCGTGATATAGAAAAGCACTATGCATAGCTTCACGAACCTTGTTGTTCCCTCTGAAAGAAAATGACACATTACTGACTCCCCCAATAATATGGGCTCCTGGAAGGTTCTCCCGAATCCATTTTGCTGCTTCAAAATAGTCCAAGGCATTTCTTCGGTGTTCTTCCATTCCTGTTGCTACCGGGAAAATATTTGGATCAAGAATTATATCTGAAGGATCGAATCCTACGGTATTAACCAAAAGATCGTACGAACGTTTACATATCTCTATTCTCCGATCAAAACTATCCGCCTGACCTTCTTCATCAAAAGCCATCGAAATAACAGCTGCTCCAAACCTACGTACAATTTTAGCTCGTTTAATAAACTCTTCTTCCCCATCTTTAAGACTTATTGAGTTTACTACTCCTTTTCCTTGTAACGTTTTAAGACCTGCAACGATTACCGACCACTTAGAAGAGTCAACCATGATAGGTATTTTTGATATCTCCGGTTCTGATGCGATGAGATTAAGGAAATTTGTCATTTCATCTTCAGAATCCAGCATTCCTTCGTCTAAGTTAACGTCCAGAATCTGAGCTCCGCCTTGCACTTGCTCCAAAGCTATACTAAGTGCGGCTTCATAATCTTTCGCCTTAATAAGGTTCAAAAACCGTTTAGAGCCTGTTACATTTGTACGTTCACCAACATTTACAAAATTAGAATCCTCTGTAATAATTAGAGGTTCAAGTCCGCTCAGTTTAAGAGGCAATGATTTCATAGGGCAATCTCCTTTTTGGAGATGGAACGTGGCCTTTTCCCTTCTACTAATTCTACCATGGCTTTTATATGCTCCGGTGTAGTTCCACAGCAGCCGCCCAAAATATTTACTAAACCATCATTTACATAAGATTCTACTTCTTTTGCCATTGCTTGAGGTCCCTGATCGTATTCCCCAAACTCGTTTGGTAAACCGGCATTGGGGTATGCACTTGTAAAAACCTTAGAGTGTTTAGATAAGATTTCTATATAAGGACGTAATTGATTAGCACCTAATGCACAGTTCAATCCAATACTCAGTAATGGAACATGGGAAAGAGAAATCAAAAAAGCTTCTGCTGTTTGACCTGAAAGTGTTCTTCCACTTGCATCTGTAATAGTACCTGAAACCATGATGGGTAATTCTTTTCCTTTTTCATCAAATACTTCCAGAGTTGCAAACAAAGCCGCTTTTGCATTTAAAGTGTCGAAAACAGTTTCTACCAAAATAAGGTCAGCCCCTCCATCAATAAGACCTCTTACCTGTTCCGCATACGCAGAAACAAGGTCATCAAAAGAGATAGAGCGAAATCCAGGTCGATTTACATCAGGAGACAGAGAAGCAGTTCTATTAGTAGGGCCTACTGATCCTGCAACGAATCTCGGCTTATCAATAGTTAAAGAAGTATATTTGTCTGCGGCTTTTCGTGCTATTTCTGCAGATACTTTGTTTAGTTCATATACCACTTCTTCCAGTCCATAATCAGCTTGAGCAATAGATGTTCCACTAAAAGTGTTCGTTTCTATAATATCTGCTCCAGCCTCTAAATACTTTTCATGTATTTCCAGGATAATTTCTGGTCTAGTCAAAGAAAGTAGATCGTTATTCCCTTTTAGATCTTTTTTTGATTCTGTAAATCGTTTCCCTCTGAAATCATCTTCATTTAGGTCATAACGCTGAATCATGGTGCCCATAGCACCATCTAGAATCAGTATTCTTTGCTCTAATTGTGTTGTAATATTCACTCTTAAAATGATTAGCCACTAAGAAAGAGTGAGGAAAAAGATCTCTTATTTTTCTCCGAAATGATCGAAGTGGGATTTGGCACCTTTCTCGATTAAATCGGATGGTTGCCAAGACTTCACAGGGCCCATTCCCTCAGTCTTTCTTAATAAGCATTAAAATTAGGTGGTAAATATAACACAAATGAATCTTTTGACAAATCAATTTCACAGACTTGTTCTTATCCCAAAATGCACTTTTCCGTTACCCAATGTTTCGGTAGATGAAAGTGCATATGTAAATTTCAATCTTCCAATCGCAGTTCTGAAACTCAATCCAAACCCGCCTGAGTAAAGAAAATCTTGTTGGGTGAAACTATTGTCTGTTTCGGAATATAATTGAGGTCTTTTGTACACACCTGCCGCTGTAAACAAAAACAGGTAAGAATATTGATCTGTAAGAAAACGATACTCGATATCTCCCCAAAGTAACTCAGATGCTGTAAATTGCTCTTCAGAATAGCCTCGTAAAGAATTAGCACCTCCGAATCTGACAAGATCACTTTCTGTAAACTGATCTCCGATCACATAAAACCCATTAATACTGGTAGCCAAAACAGAGTTTTCAAACAGTGGGATATATCCATTTACTTTCGTTTCTAATCTCTGTTGACGAAATGCTAGCGCTGAATCGTCTTCAATATCTTTATTAGCTACTCCATAGATAACATCTAAAGAAAAGCCTGAGGTCGGAACTTCTCTCCTGTCCAGTTTTGAATATTTAAATCCAAGATCACCACCTTGTTTCTTCCCATCCGGTTCTTTTGAAAAACCAGAATCACTCCCTGAACTGGAATTCAAAGAATAGATCCTGCTCTTAATACTGAGATTGGAGTTAATGAAATAACTGCCCGACAACCCTAAATTTCTAGTTTGATAGGTTGTGTCATTCTGATAGAGTGAAAAGTCCATTCCAATGCTTAGTGGAATATTTAATATCCAATCCTGAGATATTCCAAGGTTTAAGCGGCTTGTTTCAGGTTTTAAGCGCTGATATTGTAATTCGAAGGCATTGCCCTCTCTTAACACATTCCAAAGCGATATATCCAGATCTCCAACAATTTGTCCCTTACCTGTTTCATCAGGTACAAAACCGATCAAGCCATCCAGTTGATTCAGATTTTGCTCTTTAACTTCAAACAAAACTACATAGTTGTCATTTTCTTCGTAAATAACCGGATCTGAGACTTGCTCAACTAACTCACTGGAACTAAGATTTCTTCTGATCTGCTCAAGGTTTTCTTTTGATGCCATAAGAGAATCTTCCATTTTAGCCAATCTGGATAAATACCTTTGAGAGCTGATCCTGTTTCCTTTAAAAATGATCTTGCTCAACAAAGTTAGTCGCCCCTTTTCTCCTGATACAAACACCGATACTGTTCCGGACAAAGAATCCAGCCTGATCTCTGAAACACTTAATTCAGCATTGTAATAACCCTGATTTATTAACTTATCATATTCAGTTTTCAACCTGTTTTCGATGAGGTCTGCAGAATAAAACTCGCCCATTAACGCATTATCTGCTATGGTACTGTCATTCTCTAATTCAAAAACTAAATCACTTAACTTATATCTCTGTCCGGTTTTAACTTGGATTGGCTCTTCATCTGTTGATGAAATCTGAACATCGAAATATCCCTTATCAGTATAGAAAGCTGATAGCTGTTGAATTGTACTTTTGTGATTTTCTTCCGGCAGGATTATACTTCTGGAGATTTCACCGTTCTCTAGTACCTGAATTGATCTTTCCTGAGCAAAACCTATCCCTGGTATACTAATCAATAATACTAAAGAGAAAAGGAATTTAGTCATGAAAGCTAAACGATGAGTCTAGCGGATAATTTCGGCTACAAAATTCGGTAATGCAAATGATCCCTGATGAACTTCCTTATTGTAGTATTTAAGTTCACTTCCGAACTCTGATAATCCCTTTTCTATTCTTTCAAAGATTTCCGTTTCCTCAAGTTGTTTTCCTTTGGAAGCAAAAGCAAAACTCCACATTCCCGCCGGATATAACGGGATGAAGCCCAGATACATAGAGGATTTATCAAATACTAATTCTAATGCATCAAAAACTTGTTTAATGCTTGAATGATACTCTTCAACCCATGGCGATTCCGTCTGACCTGTAAGCACGCCGTCTTTCTTTAAAGCTGTAAAACATAATTCAAAGAATTCCTTTTCAAACAATCCTTCTGCGGGACCAACAGGATCGGAACCGTCTATAATTATCACATCATATTCAGCAATCGAATTCTTAACGAAAGCGATGCCATCTACAAAAAACACATTTAAACGAGGATCTTCCCATGCTCCCACTTCGGGTAAAAATTCTTTCGAAGCCCTGACTACAGCTTCATCAATTTCCACCATATCAACTTGTTTGACTGAAAAATGTCTAAGTACTTCTCTTGCCGTTCCACCATCTCCACCTCCAATGATCAACACTTTTTCAGGATTCGGATGTGAAAACATACCTACATGCGCCAGCATTTCATGATAAACGAACTCATCCTTTTCGGAAAGCATCACCATTCCATCGATGGTCATCAGGTTTCCCCATGTATCCGTTTCAAAAACTTCAACCTTCTGATACGGAGTTTGCTCAGAAAAGAGAACTTTGTTTACTCCTACGGTAAGCCCCGTTCTTTTGTGATAATACTCAGTGTAGTTTTGAGTTTTGAGTTTTGAGTTTTTAGACTGTTTCATTCTTAATTTATTTCAATAACATTTAGTATTACAACTTTATCACTCATCACTAAAAACTGATCACTCAAAACTAATCCTCATACCAAAGAACGGCAGCCGCAAACGTAGCAGCACACTTAGTAACCTGATGTTCAACACCAACAAACTTGATCTCTTTAAGAGCTCTCTTTCTATATTCGAAGGCGTCCACAACCATTTGCTTCACAATAGTTTCCACATATTCCAAACGGGTATGATCTTCGAATTCCATGATCACTCCGGGTTGCGTTTCATCTTCAGGAATTCCAACAGCAATTGCAGAAGCGATCCACATTTGTGGAGTTTGCGAATCAATATGAGCATACGCTAATGGAATTAATCCACCGCCCGGTAATTCTATTTCATCTCTGGAAACTTCCTTTGCGCCCGGAGGACAGATACTACTCATTCTCATAAGATTGGTATCTCCAACTCCTGCCTCAAGCAGTGCATTATCAAAAGCGTTCAATCTTGTATTTCCTTCCGCCGCCCCTGAAACCAAACAATATACGTTCGGGGTTTCTACCATTGTCATCTTAGACTTCATTCTATCTTAATTCTCTTTTACTGTTTCTGTTGAAGGTTTGAAAAGCAATCTTTGTCCTTGTGGTACTTTGAATAAACCCCTCTTCATTTCCATACTGGATATATTTTTGGAAGAAAACGCTTCCTTTAGAAATTCCTGGATCAACCAGGGATCGATCGTATCACCGCAGGTAAAAATATCTACTGCCGCATAATTATATTCCGGCCAGGTGTGTATGGCTACATGCGATTCAGCGATCACAACTACTCCACTAACGCCATAAGGACTGAATTTGTGGAAATTATGCGAAATAATGGTCGCATTAGCTTCCTTTGTAGCGTTAAGCATTGCTTCTTCAATAAATTCAACATCATTTATTGAGGAGCTGTCGCAATCATAAAATTCAACTAAGATCTGTCTTCCAAGTGCTTCCAATAATCAGGATAGTTAAAAAATTAATAGTATGGATTAACCGCTTTGGTTATTATTGATGAACAGTTATACTTAAAAAAAGTTCAAAAATTTCATCAATCTTTTTTCAAAGTCCCCAAGATACGGATATTTCTAAAAATTCAATGATTAAGACTTCTAAAAAAATTTCGAAAGCTAAAGCGATTGAAATTTATACTTCACTCCTTCTTCCTCGACAGATCGAGGAACGCATGCTGAACCTTCTCAGACAAAACAAGATCAGTAAATGGTTTTCAGGAATTGGTCAGGAGGCCGTCGCTGTTGGTGTCACAATTTCTTCCAAAAAAGAAGACTTCATCCTGCCGATGCACCGGAATCTTGGTGTGTTTACCAGCCGAAAAGTCCCTTTCTACCCATTATTCTGTCAACTTTTTGGTAAAGCGGATGGATTCAGTGGTGGACGCGAACGCTCTTTCCATTTCGGAACCCTGGAGCATAACATCGTTGGAATGATCTCTCATTTAGCCGCAATGATGCCGGTGGCAGATGGGCTTGCATTAGCTTCAAAGGTTCGTAATGAAGATTCTGTAGCTTTCTCTTTTTGTGGTGATGGCGCTACTAGCGAAGGTGATTTTCATGAAGCACTGAATTTAGCAGCCGTCTGGAAACTTCCTGTTGTCTTTGTTATTGAGAACAACGGATACGGGCTTTCCACTCCAACAAATGAGCAATTTGCCTGCGAAAAACTTTCTGATCGTGCCAAAGGGTATGGAATGAAAGGCTTTCATATCGATGGGAATAATATCCTTGAAGTAATGGAAACCGTTGAAAAAGCCCGAAAACTGGCTTTAAAAGGTGAGCCCGTTTTGATAGAAGCCAAAACCTTTCGCATGCGTGGACACGAAGAAGCTTCCGGAACCCATTACGTTCCTGATATTTTATTCAAAGACTGGGCTGAAAAAGACCCTATTCTAAGGTTTGAGCAATTCTTAGAAAAAGAAGGATTTGCAGACCAAAAAGAGTTTGAGAAGATCAAAGAAGAAGTAAAAGCTTCCTTCAAAGAAGATCTGGATAAGGCGTTAAAAGCTGATGAACCGGTTTGGGACAAGAAAAAGGAATTGGGAGCGGTTTATGCGGAAGCACCGACTTCAAAACCTACTCCCAGCAATGGTAAAAAGGTAGAACGTAGATTTGTAGATGCCATTCAGGCCGGATTGAAGCAAGCGTTTGAAGAAGATGATTCTACCATTATTCTAGGACAGGATATTGCAGAATATGGCGGAGTGTTTAAGATCACTGAAGGCTTCTTAGAACAGTTCGGCACTGACAGAGTACGTAATACTCCAATAATTGAGTCGGGAGCCTTAGGAGCTGCACTAGGACTTTCTTACGCCGGAATGAATCCTGTAGTGGAGATGCAGTTCTCTGATTTCATTTCTTGTGGATTTAATCAGATCGTGAATAATATTGCAAAATCTCATTACCGATGGAGTCCTGCTGTAAATATGACCATTCGCGCTCCTCATGGTGGTGGAGTTGGTGCCGGACCATTTCATTCCCAATCTCCGGAAGGTTGGTTTATGCAAATCCCCGGTTTAAAAGTTGTGGTTCCGGCTACCGTTGAAGATGCTCAGAATTTGCTGTACAGTTCTATGTTCGATCCGAACCCAGTGTTATTCTTTGAGCACAAAAAACTGTACCGTAGTATTCGTGAAGATGTTTCCGAAAAAGCGGTGTATGAACCACTCGGAAAAGCTAAAGTTCGCAGAGAAGGAACTGATGCCACAATCGTTACTTACGGTATGGGCGTTTGGTGGGCATTGGAAACAGCAGAAGAATTAGCCAAGCAAGGAATCTCACTGGAAGTGATCGATCTGCGAACCCTCCTTCCCCTCGATCTGGAAACGATCAAGACATCTGTTGCCAAAACTCACAAAGTGTTGCTATTACAAGAACCTTCTCTAACGATGGGACCAATGGCTGAAATCTCAGCGCTGATCTCCGAACATTGCTTCGAAGAACTGGATGCCCCTGTAATCAGATGTGGCTCTTTGGATATGCCCATACCCTTCAACAAAGCACTGGAAGATGAGTTTTTGAACATCCAATTGTTGAACACCCAACTGGAGAAGTTGCTGAGCTATTAATTTTATTTTTATTAATTTATGTTTTTTAATGACTTATGAAAATTTATTAAAAAAAATACTGTATAAAAGAATAAATATGGAATAAATTTGGAATAATTTTACTACATTTGTTACGTAAATTTAAATTCAACTATTGGTCAAATGAGAATAGAACAATTAGGGCTTTTTCGAAGCAAAGAAGATTTTAACTCAAATGATTTAGAATCTGAATCCAATCAGATTTTTTTCAAACAATTAGGTTTATCAGTTGCTAAAGGTTTTAATAATTTTAGCCAGCAAAATATCATTAACTATGATTCTTCAACTAAAGCAGCAATGTTGAATAATGATATAACAAAAGAGATTGAAAAGAACTGTACTTTTCATGGTTTTAATTTTGTTCAATCATTATCAAATACTAAAAGATGTTTGGGAATCTTGAATTCTAAGTATGTAGTTCTTTTCAAAAAATCTCCTGTTTCAAACATTAAAACGAAACAAAATGATTTGATTAAAACGCAAAAGTTAAGTAAGCATGCAATTTTTGCTTCTTACACTGTTGATGAATTTTGGAGTAAAATTGAAAAACTTGAAATTATTTACTTTCATGGAAAAAAAATTATTTACTCACTTAATCTTTCTAATTATCTAACTATTGCCTCACCTATGGAAGTTGTAAAAGATTCATTACCTACTCCATCTGTGAAACTAAAAACAAAAAAGACATCTGAAAAATAAAATGACCTCAGTTTTTAATCCTAGTATGCTAATCCTTGCTAGAGAGTCTAGAGGATTGACTCAGTCTAAGCTTTCTGAACTAATTGGATTATCTCAAGGTAAATTATCTAAAGTAGAGAAAGGCCTTCAAACTTTACCTGAAGATATGCTAGAAGATATCGCTAAAAAATTAGCCTATCCAATCAATTTCTTTTTTCAAACTACTCCTACTTCCCCTGTTAGTCACTATTATTATCGTAAGAAAATTACTATTCCCCAGAAAACGATAATGCAAATTGAGTCATCAATAAAAGTATGCAGGCGTAATATTGACATTCTTACTGAATCAATTGAGTTACCAGAATTCCCATTACCAACTTTTGATTCATCACTAGAAACACCAGAAGAAATTTCTAGAAAAGTCCGTTACATACTTAATTTACCAAGGGGACCAATTCAAAACTTAACTAAGCTTGTTGAAAATCTGGGAATATTAGTTTTTAAAGTTGATTTCCTGCATGATAAAATGGATGGGCTTTCAACTGTAAGTGAAAAGGGAAATCATATTATATTTTTGAATTCTAGTATGTCAAATGATCGTCAGAGATTTTCTCTAGCCCATGAATTAGGACATATAGTTATGCACTTTGACTTACCCTCACCTACTGTTGATGTAGAAGATGAAGCCAATCGTTTTGCTTCTGAGTTTCTTATGCCAGAAGAGGATATTAAGCCCTCACTTCGTTATCTAAACTTTTCCAAGCTTGGCGATCTTAAACGATATTGGAAAGTTTCAATGAAATCTCTTGTTTATAGAGCAAAAATACTTAAAACCATTACAGAAAAGCAGTATAGAAATTTCCAAATAAACTTTTCTCGAAAAAAGATAAACATTAATGAGCCTATACTGTTACCAGAAGAAGAACCATTTCTTATTAAAGAAATAATTCGGCTTCATCTTCAAAATCTGAATTATTCAATTGATGAGTTATCCGATTCTCTCTTTTTATTGAGACAAGAATTTGAAGAATTATTTATGGCTTTTAATAAGCCTAAATTAAAAATCCATAGAATACAATAACAATCTCTCTCCCAAGTTCCTGCTTGGGAGAACCAGAAGGAGCTCTTGCTCCATCTAAATCAAACTAGAACCGGGAGATCACTTCGCACCGCTCATGAATGGTTTAATGATACAAACCCTCTTGTTTCATTTTTATTGAAACATATTGCATTGTTTCATTTTTTTTGATACAATACAACATGCCTAAAAAACAACATAGCTATCCCATATTTATGGGAGATGTAGTTAACAGCTCAGATTATGACGGAGAGGTGCTCAGCAAAGGACTGAAAGAGCTTGTTGAAAGTACTAACAAGAAGTTCAGCAAAGACATCCTCTCTCCTCTTACCATTACCTTGGGGGATGAATTTCAAGGTGTGCTGAACTCAGTATCAACAGGAATAGATCTGCTTTTTCATCTTGAAGAAGAATTGCTGATCACAGAACCTGATTTTAAACTTCATTACGTGCTTCTTCTGGGCGAGATCGAGACGGAAATAAATCCCGATATAGCATATGAAATGATGGGTAAAGGCTTAACAGAAGCCCGAAAAATGCTTTCATCCAAAAAAAGAAATCGTAAGCGTTTCCGATTTAAGCTTCAGAATAAAGAACAAACAGAGCAACTTTCAAAAATATTTGAAGTATTGGATACGATCATCCTGAACTGGAAAAAAGAAGATTATCCTTTGATACTGGATATGATCAACAACGACAACAATAGTGAAGTGGGCGATCTTCATGATAAAAACCGCGATCAGATCTGGAAAAGACGAAAAACTTTGATGATCAATGAGTATAATCTGCTAAAGGATTTCATCAAAACATACATCAAATAACTATGATTGGAGATATGCTCGTTGGTTGGTTAGTGATGGAATTGTTCGCTAATATTTTGATCAACGTTATTCTGGGACATTCAAATACAAGCTGGAGCTCGTTTGGCAAAGGCGTGTTGGAAAGAATATTTCTGTCTGTAGGTATTCTAGCAGGCTACCCACACGTGATCATCGCCTTTGGAGCATTGAAAATAGGTACACGTTTACACGAGGACAAAAACTCCAAAATCTCTAACGATTATTTTCTAGTTGGTAATTTTATATCACTGTTAGCAGTTGTAATATACGTGTATATCTGCTTCAATTATTTTGGATGGGGATAAAAAAACAACATAAAATATATAACTCCGGTTGATTAATGAGTAAAGCAGAAACAGCAAAAGCTGAAGATTCGTTAACAGATTATCCCTTAGAGCCTTTTTTTAATGACAGCCACGATCTGTTTTGTATAGCAGGCTTTGATGGTTTTTTCAGAAAAGTCAATCCTGCAGTTAGCAGAGTGCTGGGTTTCTCAGAAGAGGAACTTTATTCCCGATCTATAAAATCTTTTATACATCCACTTGATCAGGAACACACCTGGAAATACAGAAAAAGACTTATCAGCGGGTTAGGGTTTAAGAAATACGAGAACCGATATCTTACTAAAAGCGGCGAAACCGTTTGGCTTTCATGGACTTCAATTCCGGTAGATCAATATGGTGTGGTTTATGCAGTAGCAAAAGACATTACTCAGGCAAAACAAAGAGAAGAAGAACGAAATGAGTTAATTACAAATCTGACTCACATCAATAAGGAACTGAAAAATATCACTTATACAACTTCTCATGATCTTAGAACACCGGTAAGCAACCTTATGTCTGTGTTTAGCTTATTGGATTTAAGTAAGATCCAGGATGATGAAACTCTAGAGTTTATAAATATTCTAAAGTCTGCAACAGACCAACTTCGAAACACTTTGAACGATTATGTAGATATTCTGAATAAAAAGAATTCGGTTTATTCTGAAATATCAATTAACAGCCTTAGTGAAACGGTTGAAGAAGTAATAAACTCAGTTAACGCACTGATTAAAGAAACAAACACTGTTATAAAAACCGACATTTCTACGGATATATCTATTCCGTTTAACCGGGGAAATTTAAAGAGTGTCATACTGAATCTGCTAACTAACTCAATTAAGTATGCGCATCCGGAAAGGAATGCAGTTATTACAATAAAGGCGGTAGAAGAAAGCAATAAAGTAACCTTAACATTCAGAGATAACGGTATCGGTTTCGACAGCGAAGCAAATGCTGACAGGATTTTTGAGCTGAACCAAAAATTTCATGATCATGAAGACAGTAAAGGCGTTGGGCTTTATCTTGTACATAACCATGTAACAAACATGGGCGGCAAAATTTCTGTGAATAGTACCATCAATAAAGGCACTACTTTTACTATTACTTTCAAGAAATAGAAGATCTTAGACTCAGCTCTCCTTAAAGTTTCTGATTCAGAATCTATTGCTTCATTAAGAGTTCAGATGTAGATTCATGAAACTTAACATCCGAATAATGAAAAAACTTGTTCTACTACCCTTTCTAGTGCTGATCAGCTATTCTTCTGTAAAAGCCTATCAAACTGAAGATCTAAAACATTTCTTTCAGGAGCTTTTAGATAATGCTATTGAACAAGATTCTACCATCCCCGGAATTCTTTTGCATGTTGAAGCGCCTGACCTGGATCTCTTCTACTCAGCTTCTTCCGGAGTTTCTGATCTTTCAACAAGAGCTCCTTTACCCGAAAATGGTACAGCCCGAATTGCCAGCAATACCAAAACCTATGTAGCAGTTTCTGTGTTAAGGCTTTGGGAACAAGGAAAACTTGAACTTGATGATCCTATCATTAAACACATCTCCGATAAGCACGCTCAAATTCTTAAAAGTGTTGGATATGATCTTATTAAAATTACTGTTCGACACCTGTTAACACATACTTCCGGATTATTTGATCATGCCGGTTCAAACACGTACATCGAAAAAGTATTTGCTGATCCTTCATATGAGTGGACCAGAACTGAACAAGTTCAGGGATGCGTTGATTGGGGCGACCCGTTATTTGAGCCGGGTGAACAATTCAGTTACTCTGATACCGGATATATTCTTCTTGGAGAGATCATCGAAAAGGTAACTGAAAAGTCTTTAGGAGAAGCTGTTCGTGAACTCATTGATTTCAAAAAACTTGATTTAAATGCAACCTGGTGGGAGAAAACTGAACAAAAACCCTCAACAGCACCGGACAGAATACATCAATACTTTCGAGAAATAGATACTTATAGTTTTGATCCATCTTTAGATTTTTATGGTGGTGGTGGGTTGGTTGCTAACGCCAAAGACATAGCCAGATTTTATCAAGAATTATTTACAGGAAACGTTTTTGAGCAATCTTCCACTCTGGATACTATGATTACAAAAGTGAGTTTCCCAGAAGGTTATGCTCCTTCCAGTGATTACAGAATGGGAATCTTTTACTTCAACTTTAACGAAATGGACATGTATTCTCATTCAGGGTTCTGGAGCACTCAGGCTACTTACATTCCTGAATTAAATGCTTCGGTTTCTATTATCATTACTCAATTCGCAAAAGGGAGATTGATAAACAGACTTTTGATTGAAACTGCTGATTTGCTAAATGATCATTAAAGAAAATCAGGTCTATTTTTAGATCATTGTGACACTAATTCACCGGAAGTGAACGTCCTACTAGCTTAAATTCTCCGGCTTCAAAGTTTAAGCTAGTAGAGCCTTTAGGCTCGGCGATAAACCTCTAATCCATCTTGCGTGAGTTTGGATTGTTTTGAAAAAGATTAAGCCTCAATAAAAATTTAGATTTTCAGCAATCAATGGAAATCAATCTCATCATCCTAATTCACCGGACGTGAACGTCCTACTAGCTTAAATTCTACGGCTTCAAAGTTTAAGCAAGTAGAGCCTTCAGGCTCGGCGAATTAACCCAAATCGCTTAGAAAGAAGAAAGAGTAATCTACCTACCCTGAAAAGTCTCTCCGCTTAAGATCCATTCCGGTTCCCCTACTCCTTTCAGGTAATAATCAAAATATTCCTTCATTCGGATCGCGTAATCCAGTTTGTTCGGAAATTTCTGTAAATGATGCGGCTCATCGTGATATTGAAGAAAGATCACATCTTTGTTATAACGCCTCATAGCCAGATACATCTCAATGCTTTGATACCAAGGCACAGCTCCATCGGCATCACCATGTTGGATCAGCATTGGTGTTGTGATCTTATCCGCAAAGAATACAGGAGAATTCTCAATGTATTTTTCCGGGGCTTCGATCAAACTCTGTCCAATGCGGCTTTGAGTTTTCTCATACTGGAACTGTCTGGCTAAACCCGAAGCCCAACGAATACCGGAATAAGCACTGGTCATATTGCTAACCGGAGCTCCGGAAACCGCAGCATCAAAAATATCCGTTTGAGTAACAATAAAAGCTGTTTGGTAACCACTCCAGGAATGTCCGTGTAAACCAAGTTTATCTTCATCAGCTATACCCAATTCTATAAGCTTTTGAATTCCTGGAACTAAACTTTTGGTGGCTGCAAATCCCGGTCTCCCAATTTCGAAGCGAATATCCGGTAGAAATACTACATAATCGTCGCTGACATATTGAGCAAAAACAGGCCTGTGATTGGTTTTAGGCTCATTAAAATCATGTAAACGATCTGTATAAAAGCGATAGTAGTACGTCATGATCGGATATCGCTTATTCGGATCATAATTGTCCGGTTTGATTACAATTCCCTGAATGTAAGTCCCATCAAGACTTAGCCAATCCACTAATTCAGCGCTTCCCCAATTCCATTTCTTTTTAAGATCCATGTGGAGTTTAGAAACCTGCTTTGTCTTTTTAAACTTCCAATCGTCAGAAACCCAAAGGTTTGGAAATTCATCGTAAGCTTCTCTTTTGAACAAGATCTTATCAGATTCATCTGCTTTCGAAACAAATGTAAACTTCTTGTCTTCTTCCAGTAGCTTTTTAACTCCTTCCTGATTTACTTTCGCAGAATAGAATCCAAAATTCTTTTTCAGATCGTGATATGAAGTAAGCAGAAGATCATCACCATTTCCGAACATGTTATCATCGCCAAGAGAACGTACTCTGAAGATCCTTTTCTCCTCTCTACCCTTCCCATCCGTGATATTTCTATGATTTCCCCTGATTAATGGAATCTGCCAAACGTCATATTTATCGTAGATCAATGCAGCGTCACCACCATTTACCCAGCCTCCAATTCCATAACCGGGAACTTGCGAAGGATAGTCATGATCTTCATTGTAAAAAGGAACATTCAGATTTTCCGTGATATTTCGAGTTTGTTTGGTATCTATATTATAAACATGCCAGTTCTTGTCATTGTAATAGAGCACTCTGTGACCTTTAGGAGTAAGCATTGCGCTACTGTTTGAGATCCTTTCTGCAACCTTTGTTCTTTCTCCGGTTTCCAGATCTACCAAGTACCAATCCTGAAAAAATCCTTCGTGCGTGATATCCCGGAGATATGGTTCGTCAGAACTCCCCATTACATAATTGTCGCCATCAGAAACCTGAATGAATGGCATGTCTTGATCTGCTAATTGGATCCATTTATCATCATTTAAATGATAAACTGCAGCATACGTTCTGTTCTTTCGGCCGTTAAATGTTGCAATTTCATGTGTTTTGATCCTTGGATCATTTCCGTGCCACAGATCCATTCCTCTGTCTTCAATGATCTCATCCACCGCATAAATATCAATTTCTTCATCTTCTTTGTCTTCTTTTTTGGTGATGAGATCTACCATATCTCTAGGCATCAATCCAAAAAATAATCTTGGGCGACCGAACTCATAGCTTTGTTCAAATTGAAGATCGTTATTACTTCTTAGAGCCCATCCATCTTTAACATCTTCGGGTGTGATCAATGTTTTAAGTTCTTTATCAGAAGCATTCCAAATATGTAAGCTTGCATCGCTATCTGTATAACTGGAATCAAAACTCGCTTTAGTAAAAGCAATCTGAGGGTTTTTATTATCCCAAGTCAAGTTCGAATAGTATCCATCTTTTGATGAATGAACTGTAGCTTTATTATCAGTTTTAAGATCCTGTATGAAAAGTCCGTTCATTTCTCCAGATGTATCGATTACCGAATAAGCAAAGTAATTTGATAAGCTATCGAAGCTCATTTCTGATACGAAATCCAGCTCGGCTTTTTCATTATTCTCCAGATCCCATAAAATTACAGATGTCCCAAGCTTCTTGTTATTGTGCTTCAGGTCTGCTATTTCCTTAGATTGATATCTACTGAGCGCCAACCAGTTACCGCCATTAGATACTAAATAATATGATATGCTATCTACCTGCATTATTTCACCGGTATCAACATTAAGGATTGAAAGTCCGCGTTTAGGTTTATCTTTTTTCGCTTTCAATTCTTCGACTAATGGAACATTTCGATAAGCAATTACCCAATTTTCGTTATGAGTAATTTGAGGATTAGACCCCAGAGTAATTTCAAATATGTCTTTTTTTGAGGTATGCTGAACTACAACTTTTCCATCGCCCCTGTCAGGCCAAACACCATAAGCGATCCAATTTCCCTGACTTGAAATAACAGGCGAATTGATGTCTTCGAATTTCATAACATCTTCGAAGGTCAGTTTTCCCTGAGCGGAAATTATGTTAGTAAAAAAAAGGGTACATATAATACAGAGTGAGGCAGAAATGCGAAATTTCATCAGTGCTTAGTTAGTTAATAGATCTAAGCCTGAAAGAAATTGATTCTTTGTGTCTATTCAAAATAAAGGACTGTAAATTTAAGCAATAAAAAAGACGAAGGTATATTACTTCGTCTTTATATAATCAGTTTTCTGATTGAGCAATCCGTTCATTCAATCGCTCCAGAAATCCTTCCTTAGCTTTTACTTCCTGAAGCATGCCCAAAAGTCTTTTTCCTTCTTTCGCCGAGAATGCAAGCTCACGAAGATCATCATCGTGAACAAGCACCTCTTCGAAAGTGTCTCTCTCGACCAGCTCTAAATTATCTTCAGCGTAATCAGCTATATAGTTTTCTATGACCGGATGGTATTCTTTGTCTAAAAATTTCATAAAAGGTAATGCTAGTGTCTTGTTTCATTACCTTGTAGTCAGTTCTTAGAAAGAAGTTCCCAAATCAACATAACTTTCTATCATATGCTGAACCTGAGCTCTACCACGGTTAATTCTGGACTTCACGGTTCCCATTGGAATACCTGTTGCATCTGAAATTTCTTCGTACGTCATATCCTGAAGATCTCTCAACATAACTACCTCTCTGAAATCTTCCGGTAACGACATTAATGCCTTTTCAAGTTGCTCAAGGCTTAATTTTTCATGTAACTCCTGATCCGGAAGGATGTTTGGATCTTCAATAAGCATCTCAAAATCTTCAGAATCATTCGGATCTTTATGAATAGAAACCTTGTACATTCTCTGCTTCTTCTTGTATAAACTTTTAGCAAGATTTAAAGCAATGGTATACATCCAGGTAGAAAACTTCGCAATTCTTTCGTAAGAAGCCTTACTCTTGTGTACTCTTAGAAAAGTTTCCTGAACTAAATCTTCGCAATCTTGATGATCGTGAGTATATCTGTATAGAAAATTGTGAAGTCGGTCTTGGTAGCGTCTAACCAGTTCTGTAAATGCAGGTTCATGATCGTTCTGGAAATATTCCATCAAATCTTCATCACTATACTCTTTTACTGATACTGCTTTAAATGCGTCCATGTCTAATCCACTAAGTTTTAGTTCAAATTGTTATGAAACGCGAAGTCGGATTAACCGATGATTCGCTTAACAAGAAGAAATAAAATCGAAGTGGAGTCTAAAGTTGTAAACCCTTTTATGGAGCGATCTGCATCCAAAAGAGCTTCAAAAACACGAGGCATATCGCTGTAGCGAAAATTCGAAGCATCATCCCAAAGCTTATTGAAGTACCAGGCACTAGCAATACCGAGTTCGCTTTGGATCTGATTCTTGGCCTGACCTTTTTCGGCAAGCCTTAGAATTTGCCAGATGTTTGTAAACACACTGTTAAAGAACCCCACGAGACGAATTATTTCTCCCGTGTCTGTTTTAGTGTGTTGCAACATCTGTTCCGATATGTATAACGCCTGTTCCAAATTACGCTTCATGAGCGCTTCTTTAAGCTCAATCGCTGTATACTCGCGATATGAGCCTATTATTTTTTTTACAGCGGCTTCTGAGACGTTTTCAGAAGTGTCCAGAAAAGTGCACACTTTGTCTATTTCAGTGGACAACAGCTGTAAATTATTTCCAACAAATTGAGCCAATAATTGTGCGGCTGCAGGCTCAATTGTTTTTTTATGATGAGATTTTGTCCAGCTGATCACCCAATCCGGGATCAAGTAATCTGGCAGAGCTTCGAATTGATGGTAGCCTACATTCTTATTCTTTGATAGAGCTTTACCCAGGTTTGTGTTCCCGGCCGGTTTTCCGGTATCAAAAAGAACGAGTAAACAGGTTGGATTTGGGTTTTCTATATAAGGGATAAAATCCTGAATAGAACCCTCACTCCCGGCACCCTTCCCTATCTGCAGAAAGTTCTTTATGATAAGTACTCTTTTCTCAGCCATCATAGGAAAGCTACGAGCAGCTCCCAAAGCTTTAGCCGGACTTACGTCTTGTCCATACAGCAGATCAAAGTTAAAATCCTTTTCATGAGGCTGAATAACATTGGAAAACTTATCCAATAACTGATCCAGATAAAACTCTTCTTCACCAAAAAGATAGTAGATTGGTTTCATATCAGAAGTGCCGATCTCTTTGATCAGATTCTGATAAATATCGTTGCTATTTTTTTTCTTTGCTGCCATCAGCTGATGAAGATAAGGAATGTGAGTTCTAATGAAATAGTGATTTGCCACTAATTCACTAAAGCACAAAATTTATTGTACATTCTTGTTGAGTTCAATTCAATAAATACTTCAACTGTGTATAGATATCTTTATTCAGCACTTATTTTAATATTCATTACAAGCTGCGCAACACAAAAAGAAGCAGATTTAATACTTACAAATATTTCCATTGTAGATGTAGAGAACGGAAAAGTTATTCCGGATCAATTAATTGCCATTTCCGGAGATAAAATTTTGGAAACCGATGATGCTTCTAAATTGGGAAATTATTCTTCAGATCAGATTATCAGTTTGGATGGGAAATTCGTAATGCCTGGACTTTGGGATAATCATATTCACTTTCGTGGTGGAGCTGAATTGGTTGAGGCTAACAAAAATCTATTGCCTTTACTTTTAGCTTTCGGAGTAACCACTGTTAGAGATGGAGGCGGAGATATTACGCCTTATGTTCAACTTTGGAATGAATTGATACATGACAAAGAGCTTTCAGGCCCTTCTATTTTCACTCCGGGACCAAAACTTGATGGTTCTCGTCCGGCTTGGGAAGGATCGATTGAAGTCACAAATAATAGTGAAGCTATATCTGCACTGGACTCATTAGAATCTATCAATGCAGATTTTGTAAAGATCTACGATGGAAATCTTACTAAAGAAGCTTTTTATCAAATTATAGAAAAGGCTGAATCAAGAGGTTTGAAAACCACAGGACATATGCCGCTTTCTGCCGACTTGATGAAAGCAGTAGAGTTGGGTTTAGACGGAACGGAACACTTGTATTATCCGCTTAAGGAAACTTCTCCCCTAGCTGACAGCCTCACTGAAACCGGAATGGGATATGGAATGATTACCCCTTTAATGAATAGTTACAATGAAGAGCTAGCCAATAAAGCGTATAGAGAGCTAGCAAAAAATGAATTTTACGTCACTCCTACTCTACACGTCGGTAAAACTTTGGCTGAGCTTTTGGTCGTAGATCATTCTAATGATACTTTGCTCAATTATATTTCTCCGAAAATAACAGACACTTATCAGCGTAGATTAAATTCAGCAAAACGAGGAGGAGAAAATTACACCAATACCAGAGCTCAATGGGTTACTAGTTTCAGTAATATGGTTAAACCGATGTACGATTCCGGAATAAAGATTCTGGCTGGTTCAGATTCAGGTCCTTTCAATTCGTTTACTTATCCAGGGATTTCAATTCATAAAGAATTAGAACTTTTAGTGAATGCAGGATTAACTCCACAAGAAGCTTTAATGACTTCGGTAGTTTATGGTCCTGAGTTTTTTGATTTAGAAGATGATTATGGAAGTATTCAATCCGGTAAAATAGCTGACTTACTTATCCTGGATGATAATCCACTGGAAAACATTTCTAATACTCAAAAAATAAATTCTCTTATATCAAAAGGATCATGGTATTCAAAAACCGACCTGGACGATCTTCTCAAATCAATCAAAAATGAATGATTTAGCACTATTTTGCTGTTCCTAAAACATGGACAAAATAGAAAAGCTAGAGCAACACGAAATAGACCGAATCATTGGAATGGCCTGGGAAGATCGAACCCCTTTTGATGCCATAGAATTTCAGTTTGGTCTTTCTGAAGATGAAGTAATTAAACTGATGCGGAATCAGCTTAAAAGAAAAAGCTGGGAACGTTGGAGAAAAAGAGTTTCAGGAAGAGATACCAAACACAGAAAACTTCGAAGTGATAAGGTAAAACGATTTGTTTCCCCTGCCCAAAATCCAATAACCGGAAACAGAATTGCAAAAAAGAAGTACTAAAATTGGTTGTTAACAATTTCTTAACACTGAATTTACGCCAATTGTAAGTCCCTACGATTAGGAACTTAACTCCCCTCAAGTTCTATAAAAATTACAATTTCTCCGTGAATCCCTGTTTTTATGAACAATTTCGGGAACTAGAGAAACTACTTTTTTGGTTATTTGCTCAACATTGAGAGCTAACAATTCTCGGAACCATAAAAATTAACATTAAAATCATGTTTAAAAATCATATATCTAAATTATTAGTTGTTCCGTTTCTGGCTTTATTTATTAGCTGTACACAAAAAAATACGGACACTCAATCTACCAAAGCATTGATGGGTGAAACAATAACAGCTGAGAAACAAGCAGCTCTTACACCTCAAACAATTTTAGCCTCCCTCAAAGAAGGAAATGAGCGCTACGTTAACAATGATCTTACTGCTAGAGACCTACAAGCTCAAGTTAAAGCTACTGCAACTGGTCAATATCCAGAAGCTGTAATTCTTTCTTGTATTGATAGTAGAGTTCCAGTTGAACACGTATTCGACAAAGGTGTTGGCGATGTATTTGTTGCTCGTGTAGCCGGAAATACTGTAAACCCAGATATTTTAGGAAGTATTGAATACGGAGCTGCTGTTGCAGGCTCTAAGGTAATAGTAGTAATGGGCCACGAAGCTTGTGGAGCTGTAAAAGCTTCTATCGACGAAGCAGACTTAAGTGACAATGCGGATGTTCTACTAGATAGAGTGAATCCTGCAATTGAGGCGGTTCAAGGCTATGATGACAGAACTTCAGCTAACGGTGCTTTCGTTGACGATGTTGTTAAAACAAATGTTGATATGACTATCGATGAAATGTTAGTAGAAAGCCCGGTATTGAAAGGTCTTTTAGACAAAGGCGAAATTATGATCGTAGGTGCTTACTATGATCTTGATACCGGAAAAGTAACTTTTGTTGAAAACTAAATAGTTAGTTCCTGTTTTGGAATCTTAATTATTATTGTTGTCAAAGCCCCATTGGAAACAGTGGGGCTTTTTTTATCTAAAGTACAATTAAGAAAGTTAATCCTTATTCTAGACCATGTTCAATCAAGATTACATAATGAAGCAAATTCGGCAGCTTACCCAAGTGTTGAATAGAATTTTAGTTCAAGTAATGAAATTGAAAAAATCAGGTTCACCAACTGAAATAGTAAATTTCACAAATGAGAAATTGAAGGAAACTCTTGATACCGATATTGATGAACTATCTTCGATCATAGATTCCAAAGGACCAGCTTATCTTAAAAAGGAGAAAAACTTCAATAATGAAAACTTGAATATTCTTGCTGATATTTTCTACGAGTTAGCTGAAAGTTGTTTTGAACAATCGACTACTCATCAACAAAGCTTGAAATTATATTCTCAGAGTTTACAAATCTATGAATTCATCGAAGCCGATGAAAAAATCTATTCTATTGATCGAAATGTTAAGATTACTAAGATTAAGGATGTTCTAGAATAAATTTTATTATGAACTATTTACCAGAAATATGGAACACGCATGAAAGAAATAACAGGCTTTGTTATTTTACTGATCTAGCATTTAATAACTGTACTCCACAAAGATCCCGAAACAAGTTCGGGATGACCAAATTTGAAATTTGTAGTTTGTTATTTGAGATTTCTTAAAACCTACGGTTTTAAGCGTCCCATCATTCTTGGAAATGGAATTGTCTCTCTAACGTGAGATAACCCACACAACCATGCAACAGTTCGTTCCAGTCCTAAACCAAAGCCTGAATGAGGTACAGAGCCGAATCTACGCAGATCTAAGTACCAACCGAATACATCCATCGGTAAGTCATGCTTTTCAATATGATTTTCAAGGAATTCCAGATCGTCTTCACGCTGACTCCCTCCTATGATCTCGCCGTATCCTTCCGGAGCAAGTACATCTACACCAAGTACTAAACGCTCATCTTCAGGATCTCGCTTCATATAAAAAGCTTTGATCTCAGCAGGCCATCTGTGAACCATCAACGGAACTTCCTGCTGAAGCATCAGAACAGTCTCATCACTACCACCGAAATCATTTCCCCACTCAAAATTCTGAGCTGATTCTTTCCATTGCGGAATGTTTCTGTAATCTTCTTCAATCTGATCTAAACGCTGTCCAATTTCTATTACACGTTGATCGATCTGCTTCTTTCTCCATTTCTTTGCAGAGCCGTGTTCTTTTTTGATCTCTTCTCTCTCCTGCTTGATATCCTTTTCTTCCTGCTTACGATCTTCGATCATTTGATCAAGCATATCAGCAGTTTCTTTGCTCTTCAATTGTTCAACAGCTTCTGAATAGGTAATTCTTTGGAACGGATTTTCAGCTACTTTCTCGAGTTTTGAAATGTCTCTTTCAAGTATTTCTAATTCATTCTTTCTCTTTTCAACCACTTTAGCGGTAATGAACCGGATCATATCTTCAGCAAGATCCATATTCATATCCAAATCATAGTACGCCATTTCGGGTTCTATCATCCAGAATTCAGTCAGGTGGCGACGAGTTTTGGATTTCTCAGCGCGGAAAGTTGGTCCAAATGTATAGATCAATCCATGTGCCATTGCCATCGCTTCTCCGTAAAGCTGACCGGTTTGCGCTAGATATGCTTTCTCATCAAAATAGTCTGTTTCGAATAACGTAGTACTCCCTTCAGCCGCATTACTGGTAAAGATTGGAGAATCCATTTGCACGAAATTGCGCTCCTGGAAGAATGTATGAATCGCGAAAATGATCTCGTTCCGAACTCTCATAGCTGCCCACTGACGTTGGCTACGTAACCACAAATGACGATTATTCATCAAAAACTCAACGCCGTGTTCTTTTGGAGTGATCGGATAATCTTCAGCGATTTGTACCACTTTTACTTCAGAAACATGAATTTCATGTCCGCCGATACTTCTTTCATCAGCTTTAACTGTACCGGTAATTTCAAGTGAACTTTCCTGGCGAAGCGAAGTTGCAGCTTCCCAATCTGATTCTGAAACATCATCTTTAGCAACCACACATTGAGTGATTCCGGTTCCGTCTCTCATTTCTATAAATACAAGACTTCCGCTGCTTCGGTAATTGTATACCCAGCCTTTTAATGTTACTTGCTTATCAACGTGTTCGCTTAATTTGTTGATGTAGATCATTTTTTCTAAAGAATTTTGAATTTTAGATGATAAATTTTGAATTGTTTGTCATGTCGAACAAATGTGAGACATCTAAAGAATAGCTTAAAACGCTTACATCCTTGGAATGCCCGTATCTACTTGAAGTAAGAAATACAAAATTCATCTTTCATAATTTATAATTCCGTTTCCGGGGTTAAAACTGCTTCCATAAAGTATTTCTGATCAAAGAAGTCTTTTGAAAATTCTAAGATCTGTTCTGAAGTAACTGTATCAATGTTTTCGACCAGCTCATCCAAAGTTACAAAACGGTCAAAATATAGTTCACTTTTTGCTAATCTCATCATTCGGTTGCTGGTATTTTCCTGAGAAAGTAACAGTTTTCCTTTTAATTGAGATTTAGCTTCTTCCAGTTCTTTTTCAGGTACTAATTCTTCGCTGATAGATTTCAATTCTGCAACGACCAATTCGTGAACATGCTCAACATAATCTTTATCTGTTCCTACGTACACACCCCACATTCCTGAATCAGTGTAGGATTGGTTAAAGGTCTGAATAGAATAGCAATAACCATACTTTTCACGCACATTCTGATGGAGCCTTGAACTCATTCCACCACCAAGAATAGTATTAGCCAGCAAAAGCAGATACTTATCATCGTGATCAAAATTCAATCCTCTCCTTCCTAAAATATAATGAGTTTGTTCGATCGGCTTGGTGAGCTCAAGTTTACTTGTATCAAACTCATTCAGTGGTTGGTCTTCGTAATCAACATCAAGAGCCGGAAGATCTCCCAAATATTCTGAAACTAATTTTACAACTTCCTCATGTTCAACATTTCCGGCAACAGAAATCAGTAAATTTCCGGCTCGATATCTTTCTTCCATGTACTCATACAGATCTTCTCGGGTAAACGATGAAACTGTTTCTTCAAGTCCAAGTACCGGACGACCTAGTTCATGTCCCTGGAACATTCTGGTATTATATTCCTCAAAAAGATAATCATCCGGAGAATCTCTGTACATTTTCATCTCTTCGATAACGACTTTCTTCTCTTTCTCGACTTCCTCTTCTGGAAAGCTAGGATTCAGAACCATATCTGAAAGTACATCCAAAGCTCTTT